>Ga0209692_10001830_pt1 | contig 26476 bp, 14 predicted proteins | sample tdDd472_FD_187129 | JGI IMG/M metagenome (GOLD analysis project Ga0209692, IMG submission 187129) | Marine sediment microbial communities from the Atlantic coast under amendment with organic carbon and nitrate - tdDd47.2 (SPAdes)... | ecosystem: Environmental > Aquatic > Marine > Coastal >... | reverse complement strand
ACCAAGGTCTATCTTTTTATGTATGGAAAAAGAAATATGATTTAGAAGGAGAAGAAGGACTAAAAAGAAAGAAACCTATAGCAAAAAATCATCCTAATAAAAATGCAAAACTAAGTATTGCCAGGTAAAATAGAGGGCCCATAATATTGGTTATGGCAACATGTTGTTTTATAAGTTTAAGACCTATTATTGCAGATAGAAAAGCGGATCCTGTAACAGTAAATGGTAGGGCTAGGATTAGGATTTTTAAAAGAGGAGGGAGATCTGTACGATCGAATAGTTTTACTGCGATAACATCACTCAGGAGGAAAAGCGCAACAGCCAGAAAAAATGATATTAAAAACATTATACCGGCACTATAGAGGATGGTTCCTTTGGCCCTGGCATAATCTCGATTGCCCAAATAGAATGAAACAAACCTCATTATTGCAGGTGCGAAACCGACACTTGACACAACAACAATGAATTCAAGAATTTTGCTAGCCAATACAAACAGTCCGTAGGATTATGAACCTAAGGTTCTGGTGATGATAGCATTGGTGGCAAATGCCACAGCGTTCATAAAAAAAATGCCGAAGGCAGTAATGCCTGCATTTTTTGTAATACTCCTTAATTCAGATTTGTATTCGCTTTCCAGCAAAAGCCTGCTAGTTTTAAAGTATTCATCAAAAGTAGGCAATCACCGGGAATGGGTGAAGAAAAAAAATGTTGGAAGTCGGAAGTCAGAAGTCGGATATGTTCAATGATTAGTGATTGGTGAATGGTGATCAGTAGTAAGAAGTAATTGATCAGTTTTTTAGTAACGATGATAGATTTCAATCAGTTGTTTGCGATCAGAAGCTGGAGAATGAAAATTGATAATCGTAAGCGCTTAGTCTGAATTCCACAGCCGATATTTTATTCAGATACTGATTTAACCAGCTTGGCGCTGAATTATTTTGAAATTCTTATCCGAGCCAAACCACATCTTCCTTTTTGAAGTACGCAAAAGTCAACTCTTAAACTACCCACCAATCATTCATTATTTATCCCTCTCATTCCGGTCGGTGCGTCCATTATTGTACTGACCTTCAACAGCTATTGCTTTTTTGCCATCCATGATCACCTTTAGCCTGAAGTATTCAACCTCCTCAAACATAAAAGTGTTTTCGTTCATAGGGATCATTTTATATTCAGGCCTGCCTTCCCGCTGATAAAAGAGTTCGTTATTCCTGAGAATGATATTCCTGGGGCCATATTTCCCGGCATAAGCTCCCATGGTTTTCTCATCAATTACAACAGGATTTGCTCTGGCATCAACGCCATCTTTCACCCAGGCTATTTGTTCTTTCAGTCTTGGATTTTCCAGGTTTAACAAAACTGAATCGAGAGCCATGCCATATGCAACGTCTTTTGCTGATGCAACAGGGCAAACAATGTGTGGTTCAATGCCGGTACCTTCCCAATTGGTTTCAGTGATTGGATTTACGGCACGGCCTATGGGAATGTTAACAGTAAAATTATCGTTCAATTCATAACCGTTCACCGGATGGGCTCCACCGCCAGTGGTGTCGCCAACTATGGTTGCCCGTTCCATATTTTTAAGATTGTAGGTAAATTCCTCAGCAGCTGAAAATGTCCTGTCGCTTGTAAGTACAAAAACCGGGATCTCGGGTATTTTCTTTCCAGGAACATAGGGCAAAGTCCAGAACTGGCGTGTTTCGTCAGCCGGGCGAAAGAAAAATGAGTTCAGATGTTCTTCGTAACTTTCAAATAAATACGAAGAGATCAGTTGAATCATTAAAGGGCTTCCACCACCATTTGTCCTCAGGTCAACAATTAATGCATCAGTATTCGAAAGAAAATTCATGGCCGCCGATGCTGTACGAAATGCATTTTCTGATTCAGCAAACATGTTCAATTTCAGATACCCAACATTTCCGGCAAGGATTTTCATCTCTTCAAATCCATAATTACGCATCCTATTGGTTTCTTCCATATACTCACCAAAACTGTCGTCATCATTTTCCCGTTGCTGCCGCATCATCGCAATGGTTTCAGGTTCGTACCTCAGGCCAATATGCCGGTCATGGGAAATGCTTCTCAGGTCATCTGTAAGTTGTCGCGAAAATCCAAAAACATCATCAAGCTCATTGTAGGCTCCACTTTGCAGTTGTTGCAAAATAAAATCGGCCATTTCTTTTCCAATGTCAGGAAAAACATAAAGTGTTTCCATCTTATGGGCGAGGGTATCTACGACCTGCTTTTTTTCTGCCTGTTCAATTCTTGGTGGTTCATTCTGTCCGAAGAGAACCCCCGAAAGAATCAAAGTCATCAGCAATGCAAAAGTTTTTACTAAATTTTTCATTTTTCGTTTATTTGAGTTAATAAATCAATTCTCATTTTAAAGGAAAGCCTTTCATATATTTTTTCCTCTTCTTCTGTCATTTTGGTGTCGAAAAATCCAAATGAGTAATAAAGGCTGTTGGCCGCAACCAGTTTCCTGCTGGTATACAGGATCATCTCATCAAAGCCCATGCAAAGTGCTTTACGAACAGCAGCCCTTAGCAGGCGCCTGCCATACCCCTTCACTCTGAATTTTTTATCGACAGCCATTTTGGCCAATTCAACGGTTTTGTCGTTATGTTTAATCAACGCTAGTGTACCGACCACCTGGCCGTCAACGAGGATAAACATGACCATTCCGCCTTTTTGTATCACTTCTTCCTCCGGATGGTTAAGCACCAATTGATCATAAGGTTCAAGAGTAAAATACTCTTCTAGCCAGCCTTTGTTTAATTCAAAAAAGTAGGTTTTATATTCAGGCCTGTAATTCACGATCATCGGTTGACCGGGCTTGTCCATATCGATCAGTTTTTCGGTGATGCGGCTGAACATACTTCTTTCTTTTAATAATTTTTCCAATTTGGCAATCTGGCTGAACAATTCAGGGTCAAACTCCTCAGACAGTCCGTCAATGGTTTCTCTGAATGCTTGCCATAAGGGTTCGTGTGCCTTGATTGTTTCCCGTCCTTTTCTACTTAAGCTCAACATGCGCTTGCGCGAATCATTCTCATCTTTTTCGCTGATGATCAATTCCTTTTGTTCGAGTAATCCTGAGAGTTGGTTGATGGCAGCATGTGTTTGGTTTAGTTCTGCGGCAATTTCGGTTATTCCTGTTGGCCCCCTGTCGTTGAGTAGATTAAGTAATGCAAACCATCGTGGTTCAAAATCAGATTCCATATCTCTGTATACCTGGATTCCATCCTGTATGAGTTTATCTGTAAGGTTTTTTAACCTGGTGGCAATAACAATACTGCCAAGTCTTTCGATGTAATTTGGTGTCATAAAAAAATTATTTAGGTAAGTACTTACATAAAATATGCCGAAGGTTTTAAAGTGTTTGAAATAAATACATTAGGCTAAAATTAGATTTATAAGTTAGCTTGGTTTCGGACAGATGTTGTACGAAATAGGACACCTACAATGAGGCCGGATTAAGTTAAATGATGTTAGAAGCCCAGAGTGATAAATAAACAAGAGGCCTTAATCCTGGCAAAAAAAACAATGCTATTCACCATTTTGATTATAGTGGAGATTATTATTGGGCTTACCATCAATTTTCTACATTGAAATGCCTTTTGAATGAATATTACTTGATTATGGGTACAGGTTTTTGTTTGTTCGTAAAATATTTTCAGGGCTATATTGGACAGTTTTTGATAAAATAACATTTTTTGAAATAATATTTTTAAAAGTTGGGTAATGAAGTATTACTTTCGTCTGCGTAAGCAAAGCGAATATATGAAACAAGTTTTCAGGGTTCTGCCTTTTCTTGTCCTTCTATGGTGTTTAAGTATAAACTCCACGGCACAACCTGTCGAAAAAATTGATAGTCTTTACCGGGTTGTATTAAATGACCCACAAGATACTTTGTTGCTGGAAAATTTTAACAGGATGCTTAATCGCTATATTGACGATTATTCTGATACGTGTATTTTTTACATCGATGAATTATCCCGACTTTCAAGTGAGGTCAATTATATGAGAGGAGTCGCATATGCCCTGAATCTTCAGGGAATCTCACTTGAGCGCAACGATCTGAATGCTGCGCTTGATAAGTATAATCAATGTGTTGAGATTGCTATAAAACATAATTTCCGGGGTATCGAAGCTAACGCATACAATAACCTCAGCATTGTATACTCCTATTTAGGTGAGTACACAATTTCATTGGAGTATTTGATTAAAGTTCTTCAAATTTCTGAAGAACGCAGGGATTCGGCAAGAATCGCTGTTGCCTTGAATAACATAGGTTTAAGATATTTCGAATTATCAAGTCCGGACAAAGCACTTGGTTTTTATTTCAGGGCATTGGAGATAAATGAAAAGATTGGCAGGATCCGGCGTAAGTCTACCAACCTTGGTAATATCGGTGGGGCTTATTTTGCCAAAGGTGAATATGATTCTGCTTTTTTTTACTACGAACAGGCGCTGGGCCTTAGCCGTCAACTAAATCTGAAATATCAACTCGAGATTAACCACCAGGCTATGGCGCATTTGTATAGTAAGATGGGAAATTACGATCTGACCTGGGAATCCATTGACACGGCCATGCTACTGGCCACAGAATTGGGTGATACTTACGGTTTAATAACCTTGCATAACCTGATGGGAATGGTGCACAACCTTGAAGGGGATTTTAGTTCAGGCAAAGAAAAATATTTAAAGTCATTATCGATGGCCAGGGAAAATAGTGTTCGTTCAGTTTTGGTGGAGATTTATGAAGGCCTGGCCGAAAGTTATAAAGGGCTGAATGATTATAAAAATGCCCTTCTGTATGAGGAGCGGTATTCGGCCCTGAATGATTCATTGCAACAACAGGAAAAAGAGGCAGCATTCAATAAAGTAAGTGAATATGAAAATGTTAAAATCGAAAAGGAAAAGGAGCTTTTAACGAAAAATATTGAAATTGCAGAGCTTTCGGTGGAGAGGCAAAGACTATTTAAAAACCTAATGTTTATTATCGGTGGATCATTTTTATTACTTGCAGCCTTATTGTTTCACAGGTATCGATATGTTCGCAGGACAAGAAATCAATTAGCAAAGAAAAATACCATCATTCAAAAGGAAAAGGACCGGTCGGAGGAATTACTGTTAAATATTTTGCCTTCAGAAACAGCTGAGGAATTAAAGGAAACAGGCAGCTCCAAAGCCCGGCAGTTTGACATGGTTACGGTTTTGTTTACAGATTTCAAAGATTTTACCTTGATGGCTGAGCAGGTCTCACCACAGGAACTGGTCAGCGAAATTCATTATTGTTTCAAACATTTCGACCAGATTACCTCAAGATATCCTATAGAAAAGATAAAAACCATTGGCGATGCCTATATGTGTGCCGGCGGTCTGCCTAAAGCCAACGAAACTAATGCAATGGATGTAGTGAGCGCAGCCTGCGAAATACAACAATTTATGATAGTGCACCGCAAACGACGTTCTGACCAGGGCAAACCTACTTTTGATATCAGGATTGGAGTGCATACCGGACCTGTGGTTGCAGGTATTGTAGGGATTAAAAAATTCCAATACGATATTTGGGGCGATACAGTAAATATTGCATCCCGCATGGAATCGAGTGGGGAAGTAGGTAAGGTAAATATTTCACAATCAACTTACGAAAAAGTCAAGGACAAGTTTTTATGTACCTACCGAGGTAAGATTAAAGCCAAAAATAAAGGTGAAATTGATATGTATTTTGTGGAGGAACCAAAAAAATAATTGCATCAGTGTTTTGGCTTTCTTGAATTTAACTAAATCCTCAGGTATATTTCTGCAATTATAGTGAATCCGGTCTTCCTTACCTTTAAAAAACAAATCTCGACCCCACACCATGCTGCCATTTTGGTGGCAACACGGGCGAAGTCGAGAAATCAGCTTATCAGGATTGATTCCTGATATTTTAAACTACCTTAAACTTTTTTTTGGGCCTCCATATTTTTTAAACCGAAGGGTGCTTCCATTCCACAAAAAGTGCGCGTCCAAAAAATACAAAATAGGCAAGCAATATCAATGCTACGCTTATCCTTGATATTACACAATAAGCGTTACAATAGTACACTTCAGATGCTCCGAAAATGCACGATACACAACCGAAAAGGGTTAAACCTACCCACAACGCAAAAATAATTATGGGAAGAATCATCACATACTTTAATATTACTGATTTCATGATTTTTATTTTTTATTTAGACTATTATTGATCAAGCTATTTTCAAATGAAATTTAAATTTAACCGAATGTAATCGGGTAACTAAATTGCGATGTTACAGGTTGCGGGTTACTGGGTTGTATCCTGGACTTGAATCCTGTAACCTGAAACTTGCAACTATTTTTTTAACAACCACCAACTTCCTCCGTTTCCTCATGTCCGCCAAGCATATCCAGCTTTTCTTCGTATTCCAGGGGATAAGTAAGTTCCCACTTTTTCCATCCGCCTTCAAGGTAGGACACGTTTTTATAGCCAAGTCGTTTAAGTGCATCAACAGCCATAACCGAGCGTTTCCCTTTTTTACAATACACAATAAATTCATCTGTCTTTTGAGGAGGATAGGTCATTTCGTTTTCCCAAAATTCATCAGTGGCCATTTTAAAGATCACCAATCCACCAGGAAGGTTGATGGATCCGGGAATTAAGCCATGGTAATGCTCCATGGGCTCTCTTACATCCAGCAAATAGATCATTTCGAAATCGTCGATCTTCTGTTTCAGTTCTTCAACAGTTACCGATTTTAATCCCATTTTTACTTCATTAACCCAATCGTCGGCGCTATCGTATTGTTTATCTTTGGTGCATGCTGACATCATCATCCCCGGGACGATGAGTAAAATCCAAAATTTATTCATTATATTTTTCATATATATTTTCTTTTAATTTGATTTGCAATTGATTTCTTTAATCCTGTAGCGTTTCTTCTGTTACTGTTTTCTGTTTTCTTTTCCATGGTTGTTTAAGCCGATCTTTACCATTACTGCTTTTTATCAAAGCCCTGGCACTTTCAGCCATTTCAGATTCAATGATCATTGAATCTTCCTCATCAATTTCCTCCCAGCCTGTTACCATAGCTTGGAAATTTGATGTAATTGTTCTTCCCGTTGTCATCAGGTAGAGATGTACAATTACAAATGCAACAATACAAAACGCCCCAAGGGTATGTAAAACAGCTATCACTTCGAGGCTTGCCAATTCGACGCCCTGCATCGGAAAGTGAAAGAAATAGTACATAAAACCTGTTAGAAACATAACCGGGAAAACCAGTACGGTAAGCCCACCATATACAATACGTTGTAATGGGTTTAATTTACTGAGCAGAGTTTTGCCTGCAGGATGCGGGGCATTTTTAAAAATACCCGAAACGTAAAATTGTATTTGCGCCTTCAAATTAACTGTTGTAGGAAGGTATTGTCGCCACTCACCGCTGGTTATATGCCAGAAAATAGTAAAAATCGTAAGTACAAGAAATATCCAGGCGGTAATATTATGTATTGCCACAGCACTTTCGTAGCCAATTAATATGTACGAACTGTGAATTTCGAAACCTGTGATGAGAAGAATAAAAACAAGTGTGGACTGCGACCAGTGCCAAAACCTCTCGTATGCTTTATATAAATAAGCTTTCTTCATGATATTTAGTTGTTTAAGTAGTTGTTGTTTTCATATTTCTTCCCTGAAATGGTGCGATAAACTGCATGGATCAGCACACCAATTAATGAAGAGATAATCAGCAGAATACCTACTATCTCAATTCCGGCCTTGTGATCCCTGCCGGGAAGATAGAAATCGCCGAGGGAAGCCAGCCGGCCACCTTTGCGGGTATGACAGTCGATGCACTTCAGCGACTGTTCTTTAGGAGCTACCTGGTGGTTCAGGGGCCAGTACATTTCGGTTTCTACAAAATCGTATTCACCGCTATAGGGCAAGTCCAGGTAATCCATTCCTTTTTGGGCTGCGATGCCCCAGTCAAAGTCGACCCAGTATGCACCTTCCCCTTTTTCTTTATCCCATAGCTTGGGCTGGATAAGTGTATTATTTACCGGATCATAAATCTGCCGACCCCGGTGTACTTTCACAGGCCAGATTTTCGAAGGATTTATCGACTTTTTACAAAAACCTTTGTCCTTGTATGAACCATCAAGCGAATTCATTTGTACCGGAACGGATTCAATTTTATCTTCGATGAGCTGGTGGTTGGCAATACCATTAAACCAAAAGTATTCCGGCGTTACATTGTCATCCCAAATAAAGTGACCTTTTATTGACATGTACTTATGATTTCCATCGGCGTCGGGCTGATGCATGGGATGGCCTTCTTCGTCAAGCCTGCCTGCAGTCGACCAATCCCAGATCATTTTTGTAGGGTTGGCCCTGGCGTAGTAGGGGATGTGGCATGTTTGGCAGGCTATCCGGCACAGGTGATCATCAAGGATATTATCACCATGGGGCTTTTCGGTATGGCACTGTTCACATGAAACCCTGTTCTTGTTTTCGGATGAAAGAGCAAACACTTTTCCGGTGATGTTGTGGTTTTCGGTAACATGGCATTCAATGCACGACATGTTTTCGCCGTCAGTGGTCATGTGTACATCCACTTCGCGTGAACAATCAAGCATGGCCTGATCCAAATCACCATGTTTTACATTGTTGCCACCACCTCCCCAGAAATGGCAAACTCCGCAGTTTTCCCTTTCGGGTGATCCAACATTTGATGCTACATAATTTAAATTAACACTTGCCTTGGGATAACCTGCCGAACCCTTTTCCTTTTTATAGGTGCCGGTGTTGTCATGACAGATCAGACAGTCGATATTGGTTTTTTCGGTAAAATCAAAGGATTTGTCTTTCCATCCGTAACCGATATGACAACGTGTACAAGTACCTTCGCTACCAGATACTCCGATGCAAAAGTTGTTAAGGATGTTCTTCTTGCCAAGCGAAACAACTCCTTTTCCTTCAAGAACTTCATCCCGTTCCCATTTCCAATGCGAGGTTTCCATAATCTCGGTATGCCTTTCGGTATGACACGAAAGACAAGCCTCAGTAACCGTGTGGGCATTTTTAAATTTTTGCTGCAGGATTTCAAACTTGTTATGATCAACAACTTCCATGTTCACTCTTTTAGCTTTTAGAACATAGTTGACCAGTTTGAGCTCTTTTTCCTCAGCAACCTCTTCGTCTTCTGTCCCTTGTCCGCCCATTAACGCTATGATAAACAGCGGCATAAACAAGGCCAGGGATAAAATTGCGTACTTCTTCATAAATTATTTTTTTAAGCTGATTTCTAATGAAAATTTACTGTTACAAAATTAACAGTAGGGTGGTTGATAAAAAATAGGCAATTGTTGATGTTGAATGATGAATATATTGATACAGATCAATGATTGGATTGATTTTGACCTTGAAAGGATTTATTGTACCTTTGTGACAATAAATCAGCACACCAAGAAATGATTAATGAAAAGGCAATCAATCAAACATGTACAGTAGCAAAATCTCACTGTAAATGCTTCGAATTTTTAACTGATGAGCAAAGAGAACTTGTTGAAAAAAAACAGGTTGAGGTAAAATACAAGAAGGGTGAAATTATAGCCAAACATGGTGCATTTTCTACACACGTTATATTTTTATGTGAAGGCCTGGTGAAGGTTTACCTGGAAGACAATGACGAGACGCTAATACTGAAGATCATTGGTCCGGGTAGTTTAATCGGACTGACATCGCTTTCGGACGAAGGAGAAACTTTTACATATTCTGCTGCAGCCTACCAGGATTCGGTAGCGCGTCTCATCGATATCAATACCTTTAAATACCTGATCAAGGAAAATGGCATATTTGCTTCCAAAATTATCAATATCCTGAGCGAAAATGCCAACCAGATTAACAACCGTTTCTTTTTTATGACCCACCGTCAATCCTATGGAAGGTTGGCTGATTTACTTTTATGCCTGTCAGGAAACATTTTCAGATCACCAAAATTTGAGTTGGGCCTTACGCGAAAAGAACTCGCCGAACTGGCAGGTATGGCCACCGAAAATGTGGTTAGGGTATTGAAGAGTTTCCAAAAAGACAAGCTCATCGAAATTGATGGCAAAACCTTTTCAATCCTTGATCATGATGGATTGAGGAGGATTTGCAGTATTGGGTAAATAAAACCAGACAATAAAGTGACATCTTTTGATATGGAGTTTGACATATCCAAGGATATATTATGAAAAACAGCCGGCCCAATCAAGAGCCGGCTGCTTACTAAAACCTAACAATTCAATCAATTTCAAGTAAAACCTAACATTTACTATTCTTTGATTATTTTTTTGTGCATCGGGTAAGGCAGAATAAAGGCAGCCGACCCAAAAAGAGTCGGCCACCTTAACTAAAACCTAACAATTTATATTATTACAATTAACCTAAACCTATTTTTCAATTACAATTTTCTCTACTTGCATGCCAGTAGTGGTCTCAACTTTCATCATGTAAAGACCGGTTGGCAGACTACCTGTTTGAATAACATTGATGGCCTGTGGATTTTCATTTTGATAAACTACCTGGCCATTATAATTCATGATAACTACTTTAATCAAATCAAGGCCATTAACATTGATAACATTCCTGGCCGGATTTGGATAAACTTTGATATCTGACTTAAGTCCGTCGTCAATCCCGGTTATCACTTCTTGATTGTCATCCATAGGGGTTAAATAGAAAGTATAACCTTTGTTTACATTTGCTACTACCGGTAGATTACTCTCTGTTTTAGTTTGATATCCAACGGCCTCACAGGTTAAATCATATGTGCCAGGTGGAAGCATTAAAGAGTAGTGTGCACCAAACGGTGTATTGTAAGTAATGGTTCCATTGTCCATATTTGAAGCGGTTATGAAAGCCTCGTCGATAGCCAGGTTAGTTGCAGCATCGCGGACAAAACCATGGATTTTACCTGTTACACCACCCTCAATAAATACCTCAACATATTCGGTTCGTGGTGATTCACCTTCATCATAAACAGCGCTCACCTGATAGAGGTGATTTCCTGCAAACACATCTTCGTCATAATAAAAAGTCTCGTAGATGATCGATCCGTTAACTTTGCTATTGTCCCGGTAAAGGTTATAGCCCATCAGCGCATCTGATGCAGGGGCATCCCATGTGAGGGTAACGTCGTTGTTGTTAACAACTGCCTGCAGGTTAGTAGGAGGATCGAGGTCAGGATTAACACCCGGTTTTTTACGAAGTATAATTCCATTGGAACCACCGCAAATAAAGCCTGTATAATTATCTGTAAACTGGACATTATAAAGTGCCTTCATCCAGTTTCCGTCGAAATCGGAAACCCAGTTTTGGCCAGCATCAGTGGTTTTGTAAACGTACTCCGGTGTACCAACAACATAGGCAGTATCAGTATCCCAAATAAATGGCTTATGGAACAGGATATCCATAATAATATCTGTTTCCCAGGTTTGGCCACCATCCCATGTAGTAACTACCTGTCCATAATCACCTGCAGCAATTCCATAATCGGGGGTTAAAAAGTCAGCACCCAACAGTAGTGCTCCCTGGTTAAATACCGTTGTCCAGTTTGTGCCATTATCAGTCGATTTACAAACATTGCTGTAACCTGTAGTATACCAGGTGTCGCCGCCAGCCCATGTTACGTCCTCAAATGCATCATTCCCTGTTCCTTCGTGCCACGAGGAGCCACCATCAGAGGTATATAATGTCTTTATCGGGCCAGAATTCATTTTCGCGATCAATATTCCATTATTATCATCCTTAAATTCAACACTGGAATAGTAAAATACGCTGCTGGCAACAGGTGAAAGAGTTTCCCATGTTTCACCACCATCAGTGGTTTTCATTATATCATCGTTCCAACCAACAGCATAACCAACATTCAGTGAAGGGAAGCTACAACGCTCAATTCCATCAATTCCATATTCTGTCATTGGCACCCAGTTGTCACCACCATCAGTGGTTTTTAGAATGATACCAAGTCCGTTATAGGTTACAGACTGACCAACAGTATAACCAATCATATGTTGCCCTTCAGGGAAATCAAGGTCGGTTAAAATGTAGTTGTAGCCAGTCCATATCCACTCCCAGCCATTTATGGGATCATCGATACATCTTCCGATAAGGCTGACTTCTAAACTTGGGTTTATTGGATCGTTCGAAGTATAGGTTACACTTCCTTCAATCAGACCTAGCTCGAGTGGTTTAAAATGTATCACCTGGTTGTGTGTCGCTCCCGGAGCAACAGTAATTGGGAAGCTATTGTAAGTCTCAAAAGGGCCATCAAAACTAGCTTGAGTTATCACCAGGTCGGCATCACCAGCATTGAAAAATACAAGTGTTTGCTGCGACTGGCTGGCAATATAGGTGTCATTCCAATATAAAGGATTTGGATTTGCAATAAATACCGGTGCAGGGCCGGTTGTAAGTCCGGTACCGGAGACCATCACTTCGTAAGGGTTGACCGCGCTATTGTTTTCTATTTGCAGATCAGCGGAAACATACCCGGCAGCAACCGGGTCGAAATAAACTGCAATGTCCTGACTCTCTCCTGGTTCAACTGAGAATGAAGTCATATCAACAGAGAAAACAGCATTGGTTGATGTGATGTCGGTAACTTCCAGTGTGGCATCACCTGTATTTTCTACTGTAAGGGTTTCTTCGGCAGTATCACCAATATAGGTATTGTCAAATTCAAGCGGATTTGGAGTTGCAGAAATAATTGGTTCGATAACTACGCCTGGCTTCTTACGAAGCACGATGCCATTGGAACCACCACAAACATAGCCTGTGTAATTATCTGTAAAGGTGACGGCGTATAATGCTTTCTGCCAATTTCCATCAAAATCTGATATCCAGTTTTCTCCTGCGTCGGTAGTTTTGTAAATATATTCAGGAGTACCAACTACATAGGCTGTGTCATTATCCCAGATAAAGGGTTTATGGAAAAGCCAATCCATTACAATGTCTTCTGTCCATGTGGCACCTCCATCTTTTGTTGTAATTACTTGTCCGTAATCGCCACAAGCAATTCCAAACTCAGGGGTTAAAAAGTCAGATCCCAAAAGTAAGGCACCCTGTGTGTAAACATCTGTCCAGGTTGCTCCATTATCAGTCGATTTAGATACATACTCGTAGCCTGATGCGTACCAGGTATCACCACCGGCCCAGGTTACATCTTCAAATGCTGAGCATCCTGTTCCTTCAGTCCATGTTGTACCTCCATCACTTGTATAATAAGCTGTATATGGAGTTGAACTTGGTTTAACAAGAACAATTCCGTTGTTCTCATCCTTGAACTCAACACTGGAATAATAGTAAACATTGTTTATTAATTCTATATTCTCCCATGTTTGACCACCATCAGTAGTTTTCATGATATCATCGGTCCATCCAACTGCATAACCAGTTTCCAATGTGGGGAAACTGCATCTTTCAATACCCGCAATTCCATATTCTGTCATTGGAGTCCAGTTATCACCACCATCAGTAGTTTTCAAAACGATACCAAGTCCGTTATAGGTAACAGACTGCCCAACGGTGTAACCAATTTGATCCTGTCCTTCAGGAAATTCTATATCTGTTAAAATATAATTATACCCGGTGTAAATCCACTCCCAGCCGTTGATGGGATCGTCAATACAATCACCAATAAGGCCTACTTCTAAACTTGGATTTGCCGGATCGTTTGAAATATATGTTACTTTTCCAGTGATTGTGCCAAGCTCAAACGGTTTAAAATGGATAACCTGGTTATAGGGTGTTCCAGCAGGAACGGTTATCGGGAAACTATTGTAGGTTTCGAAAGGACCATCAAAAATTGCCTGTGTAATCACCAGGTCGGCATCACCTGCATTGAAAAAGCTAAGTGTTTGCTGCGAATTGCTTGCAATATAGGTATCATCAAAATACAATGGATTTGGATTGGCAATGAAAATAGGAGCAGGGCCTGATGATGTTCCCGTACCCGAAACCATTACTTCGTATGGATTATTTGCACTGTTGTTTTCAATCTGAAGATCAGCAGAAACATATCCGGTTGCAACAGGATCGAAGGAAACGGTTACATCCTGGCTTGCACCTGGCTCAACAGAAAATGAGGTCATATCGACTGAGAATACAGCATTTGTTGATGTAATATCAGTAACATTAAGTGTAGCATCACCGGTATTTTCTATGGTCAGTGTTTCTTCTGCGGTTTCGCCAACATTGGTTTCATCAAAGGCAAGTGGGTTTGGTGTAGCGGAAATCATTGGTTCTCCTGTAGTTCCAGGTTTTTTACGGCAAACAATTCCACCACTTCCCGCAATAAAACCTGTATAATTATCTGTAAAAGTAATTTGATAAAAGGCCTTCATCCAGTTTCCATCAAAATCGGATTCCCAGTTTTGTCCGGCATCGGTAGTTTTATAAACATATTCAGGTGTACCTACAACATAAGCTGTGTCGCGATCCCAAATAAAAGGATTGTGGAAAAGCCAATCCATAATGATGTCCTCTTCCCAGGTATCGCCACCATCCCATGTTGTAATTACCTGGCCATAGTCGCCGGCAGCCATTCCATAATCTTCATCATAAAAATCTACTGCGGTTAATAATGCTCCTTGTGTGTAAATTGTAGTCCAGGTAAGCCCGCCATCGGCAGATTTACAAACTTCTTCATAGCCTGCCGAATAGTAGGTGTTTTCCCCGGCATAGCAAACATCTTCAGCGGCTTCGTTACCAGTTCCTTCTACCCAGTTTGCACCACCATCGGTAGTAGAATAAGCAAATGCAAAGCTCCCTTTTATTCCTACGATCACACCATTGTTTTCGTCTTTGAAGTCTACAGCATGAATCCAACTAATATTCGCGTCCACAACAGTTTCCTGCCAGGTGTCTCCACCATCAGTAGTTTTTAACATTGAGTTATCCCAACCTACGGCATAACCGGTTTGCAAAGTAGGAAATGACAGATTAGTTAAACCATGAATTCCATCATCTGTAATCTGGTTCCAGGTATCGCCACCATCAGTTGTCTTTAAAACGATACCAAGGCCATACATCGTAGAATATTGTCCTGCTATGTAACCAATCTGATCCTGTCCTTCAGGAAATTCAATGTCCATATTAATACATAAGAAACCTGTGTACATCCATTCCCAGCCGTTGATGGGGTCATCTATACAAGTTCCAATTAAGGACACTTCCAAACTTGGATTTGCTGGATCGTTGGATGTATATGTTACACTTCCTTCAATAAGCCCAAGTTCAAAAGGTTTGAAGTGAATAACCTGGTTATAAGGAGTTCCGGCAGGCACGGTGATCGGGAAACTATTATAAGTTTCAAACGGGCCATCAAAAACTCCTGAAGTAATCACCAGGTCAGTATCGCCGGCATTGAAAAAGGAAAGCGTTTGCTGCGACTGACTTGCAATGTAGGTGTCATTCCAATACAATGGATTTGGATTGGCAATAAAAATAGGTCCTGCATCGGTTCCGCCATCCTGGCTAAAAGCATGGCCGGAAGATATTGCCATAAAAAAGGCAATGTTCATTAAGAAAACCGAAATGATAGTTTTCAGTACTGATTTTTTCATAAGTCGAAAGTTTAAATTTTTATTCATGTTAGTTTTAGTTGTATCCTAAGTAGGTTTAAAGTATCCTTAATTTTATACCTTGTCAAATATTGTGTTATTTCTTCTTTTTTGATTTGCTGGTTCCGGGTTCCGGTTTCCCGATTTTCTCCAGGCCTTCGAGCAATTTTTTTAAAGCAACCGATTCTGCCTCATTTTGTTTTTGCAGGCGTTTAATCTTTTCGTCAATTTCATCGTATTCTTTTTCGTGCTCTTCTGGTTTGTCGTTTGATTCCATGTCGCGCTTATTTTTTGTAAAGAAACCTGCAAATGGCTCCTGAAAAAAGAAAATCGTATTTACAAAATATTTACACATTCGAATATTCTATTTACTTTATATTACAATCCTACATAAACAGAATGAAATCAATGGGTTATAAACAAATTATTTTATTATTTTTTGAAGTTAAATATGGAAGTTGCTGTTGAAATTTCAGGAAAGTTGATTTAAATGGAGTTTTATTTACTCATTTGATAGCTTAACACCAGGGGTAGACATTGGTTTGAGGAAAATTAAAATGCAAGATGCTGAAAAACAGAGCTAAAAAATTAGTTGAAATATATTGTAAAGATGGTTTTTCGAGGATGTAAAGATAAAGTAAACAATATTTTCTTTTTTGTTGACTATTGAATGCCGTACTTAGCATTCCTTAATTAAACCTATCATTTTACTTACATATTTTGTTGAGGAGGGAACTTCACAGCAGATATTCTTTTTTTCTGAGCATAATTTAAATCATCTTATTTATTAACTAAATTTCAATTTATTATGAAAGTAAAAAGTACATTATTAATGCTGGCTATGATTTTTGCCATGAACGGATTTATTTTCGGGCAGCTATCAAGCAGCGCAACTTATTCGCTGGGCGACATTTCAGTTGATGCTGATTTTGATACGCCCGAACAAGCATCAACATGCCCGGGAGTGTTGACAGTATCTATCCCTGTAGGTGCTGAAATTACCGGAGTAGATGTAATTTATGACTTTGAAGCCATACCGGGTTCAGGAGCTTATAAATCGTACCAGCTTTCTGAGTTACGTTGTGTTTCAACCGGTGGTGTCAATGAAGGTGTCCTAGCAGCATTCCCTGATGACTGGACAACTGGCCCCCTCACCTATGAAAGGCTTGGCCTTACAATCGCCAATGGTGTTGTTGGTGGCGGTGATATCAATTTTGAATTGCATGCCGGAACTACACAAGGCGGACAAACAGGATGTAGTGCTGAGAAGCTAAAAATTAATGACGGTACCTGGACTGTAACTGTTTATTTTCTGGATCCCAGTTATCCATCACCTCCTTCAAATCCAAATCCTGCAGACACTGCTAAGGCTGTTTCAATAGATGTTGGTAGCTTAAGCTGGGATTTTGGAGACAACACCGAAGAGTATGACCTATACTTTGGTACCGACAACCCACCAACTACAATGGTTGTTGACAATGAAGCTTCTGGGGCAACAGGAACTTACACCCTGGAAACCCTTAATGGTTCAGCCAATTACTACTGGCAGGTTGTTGTACGCAACAGCGCCAAAAATGAACTTGAAGGGCCTGTTTGGAGTTTTGCAACTGAATGTCTGCCCGCAGCGATACCAATCATTGAAGATTTTGATGAGCTTGATGTGCCGAATTGGCAATCAGGAGAGTCTCCTGGCATTGTCCCAAATTGCTGGACGCTCTTATACGAAAATACCCAATGGTATGCTTCACAAGGTCCTCTCGAAACCGATGATGCTTTTAGTGCTCCAAATTGTTGGATAATGTCCAATGAAGGCGATCCTGATGCATGGAATATGATGATTATGCCTGAAATGGCTGATGACCTGAATACATTGCAACTTTCATTTATGGCAAAGGCCAATTATACTAACATGCCGCTCTCCGTTGGTACAATGTCCGACCCGAATGATGAAACTACTTATACGGAATTCACTACAATTGATCCGGGATTTCAAGAATATGATGAGTTTGAAATTCCATTAACAACCTATACCGGTACTGACAAATACCTTGCAGTAAGATATACTTCTCCAGGCCCTAATACCTATAATTATACCCATATTGATAATGTCATAATTGGAGCTGTACCAACCTGCCCGAAACCACGCGACCTGGCTGTCATTGAAGTCACACCAACTACAGCGGAAGTTACATGGTTTGAACAGGGCTCTGCCACTCAATGGAATATTGAAGTTGTACTTGCTGGAGAAGAGCCTACTGGTGTTCCAACAGTTACAGTAACTGAGAATCCATTTATACTTGAAGAACTTGAAGCAGCTACTAGCTATGAATTTTTTGTTCAGGCTGATTGTGGCGGTGGTGATATAAGTTTATGGTCATCACCTGGCAACCTTTTAACTGCTTGTTTGCCAACAACAGTTCCGATCTTTGAAAATTTTGACGCTTCAACCGATCTACCTGCTTGCTGGTCAACTGCCGGATCACAATATGGAAGTTGGGCAATGCAAACCTATAGTTCTAACAGTGCACCAAATAATATCAGGATACAGGGTGATGTGGATGATTACATGCTGCTGATAAGCCCTCCACTGGAGGTGACAGATGGCAGTATCTCCGACATTCAACTAAATTTTTACGCGAAGCGTGGTTATGCTGAATATGATTTTGAAGTTGGTACAATATCCAACCCTTTGGATTATACAACCTTTACACCAATAAACACACTTTCTTGCGCTGAAAATAGTACCTGGGAAGAATTTGAAGTATGGTTCAACAACTACGAAGGTGACGATATTCACATTGCATTTAAAGCAGGTACTAATGGTGAGGCAGGTAATCAATCGATTAATCTTGATGATATTAACATAGGATTACTACCATACTGCCTTAATCCAATCGACCTTTGGGTGAATGATATCCTTGAAACCGAAGCCCGCTTAAACTTTACCGAAAGCAGAGAGGCAACCATGTGGAATATCGAAATTGGACCGGCAGGGTTTGAGCCTGGAACAGGTGCTGAAACTTATACCTACAATTACGAACTTGTTGGTGATGATTATAGCTATGTAATGACTGGCCTGGAAGCAGGAACATTCTATGATGTTTATATGTATGCTGATTGTGGCGGTGGAGATGTAAGCCTTTGGAGCCCGGTTGCCAGCTTTATGAGCCAGCTTCCACTATTCAGTACATTGCCTTTGATTGAAACTTTCGATCCTGATTTCACTTACACAGGGAACCCTCCAACCAATACAACCGATTGGACCTTGAATACCGACCTCTTCGTATCTGAACCAAACAGTGCCTGGAACGATTATTCAAATATTAGCGACAATGTACTATTGGTAACCAAGCGCTTTGATTTAAGTAGCAAAGCCAATGTTTACCTTTCTTTCCAGCATATTGCCAAAACTGATGGCAACAAAGACCATTGCTATGTTGAAGTTTCAACTGATGGTGGAATTAATTATGACCAGATTCCTGTAGAAGCATACTATGGTGCCGGAAATTATTATGAAACTACGCAAAACTTCCCTGAGGGGCCATCATTTGATGAAGATTCATATGCAGACTGGGGAACAGGCAATCAAACACCTGAAAATACATGGTGGAAATTTGAAACATTCGACCTGTCAGGTTATTCCGGCAGCGACAATGTTGTGATCCGTTTCAGGCTGGTTTCCGATAAGTATACAGACAGGTTTGGATGGTTGATTGATGATGTGAAAGTAGCTGATTACACTGGCGTAGAAACTGTTGTTGATCCAGAAATGTTTGATGTTGAGGTTGATCTTAATGGTTCCTTAACCGAAACCATGACTGTATCGAACAATGGTGATTTCCCTATTTCCTTTACTGCAAGTGTTCAAAATTATAGCGATGCCATTACAACTTTGGCTTCAGAAGATTTTGAAGCTGGTGTACCTGAAGATTGGACCATTATGAGCGAAAATCCCGCTTCAATCTCGCAGTGGACATGGACAGAACCAGGCGATTATCCTGATTTAAATGGGACATACTTTATGTTGGCTGCCCGCAGCTATCCGGATACAGCAAGCGAAAGCCTTATCTCTCCTTCATTTGACGGAACCGGTTATTCAAACATATTGTTAACCTGGGACAATGTGTGGGCTAAAGGTAGTTCATCAAAACCTGATTATGCTGAAGTATTTGTTTGGGATGGTGCTGAGTGGCAGTCATTAATTCATATGAAATCAGTGAACGTAGGAACATGGGGAGATCCTGACCAGACTGTATATGATATTACAGAATATGCCAACCCTGATATGAAAGTGAAATACTACTATTATGGAATGAGCTATTCAAGAACTGGTGTGGACAATTTTATGGTTACAGCTTCTGATATTCCTATTAACTGGTTGACACTTGATGGTGAAGTTTCTGTTTCTGGCCTTGTGCAAGGTGGCGAATCACAGGAAATTGAAGTTGGCTTCACAACTTTACCAACTTTCCCTCTGGAAAAATGGCATGCCGAGATTGAGGTTGTTTCCAATGATCCTGTAAATTCACCAATCATGGTTCCAGTTGATATGACAGTAGGCTGTTTCCAACCGTGGGATTATGTTCAAACCGGATCAGTTCACAGCATCAGTATTCCTCTGGATGTTGCCCCATCAATTTTTGGAACTCCATTGGTTGATATGGATTGGATTGGTGTTTTCTTCATTGGCGATGAGGGAGAACAAGTTTGTGGAGGTGCCGTTCAGTGGAATGGTGTTGATGGATTGGTAATTAATGCCTATGGCGACGATCCTACCACTGAAGAAAAAGATGGTTTTGCTGATGGTGAAGCTTTCCTTTGGAGAATGAAGCAATGTGGTGTTCAGGAAAATTATACTGCAGTTGCAACTTACGACATGGGTCTGCCAAATCAAGGCGAATTTGCCAGTTTCGGCCTTTCAAAACTTACCAGCCTGATGGCAGCATACATTCAGTATTATGAACTCAGCCAGGGCTGGAACAGCATTTCAAGCTACGTTGTTCCTTCTGATCCTGCAGTTGAAAATATGTTTGCTCCTATTGCAAATGAGTTTACAATCCTCCGCAACCTTACGTCATTATACTGGCCTGCTGAAGGTTTAAACACCATTGGCAACTGGGATAACTACTCAGGTTATGTAACCAAAGTAACCGAAGATGTTGACTTTATGATTACTGGTGAAGCTTATGCAATGGGCGAAATTACCCTGCCTGCTGGTTGGGTTTACATGCCTGTTCTTAGTACCTGCCCAGTGGATGTAATGGAAATGTTTGGCGACAATCTCGCTGATATTGTTATTATCCAGGAGTTGATTGGAACTAGGGTTTTCTGGCCGGAACTTGAAATTTATACACTTGAAACTTTTGAGCCCGGAAAAGCATACAACATCAAACTTGCAAATGAAATTACAATCACATTCCCTGAATGTATGATGATGAAAAGTGGCATTGAGATTTCAGCTCAAAGCAACAAGATTGAAACCACATGGGGAACTGTTGAGATGAACCCTAGTTCACAACTCACAGTATTATTACCTGGTGCACTTAACAATTTTGTTGATGGCGATATGATCGGTGCATTTGATCAGACAGGTAATATTTGTGGTTATGTTCAGCTTTCTGGAAAAAATCAAAACCAGACCATTACTTTGTTTGGTGATGATAACACATCAGCCGATAAAGTTGGTTTTGTAAACAACGAAGTTGTAAGTTTCAGGCTGCTGAGTGCATCAACAGGCGAAGAAGTTGAACTTGAAGCGGTTTATAGCCCGATTCTTGAGAATACTTCAGGTAGCTTTGTTGCCGGTAGTTTTGCTGCAATTGCTGAGTTGAAGATGGGCGCCACAGGAATGGGCGAACAATCATCAACAAGCATCAGTATTTATCCCAACCCAAGCAACGGAATTCTTAACATCGATGGTATCAATGGTGATTCAGAAGTTAAGATTTTTAATGTATTTGGAGAAGAGGTTTATTCTACTCAATTAAGTACATCTTCACAAATCAATGTTGCTTCTCTGGCAAAAGGAACTTATGTACTTAGAACTTCAAACGAAAATGGCAACACTTTCACCAAACTTGTGATCAAGTAGTCATTTAAGAAGATAACACTTCATGTGTTTTATTTAAGATGAATACCGGTCCGGATTAATTTCCGGGCCGGTTTTTTTCGTGAAACTCAATTTTCAAAAATGAAGTGAATTGAAAATTGAATGTTGAACGAATCCCGATAGCTTAGAGTATCGGGATAAATGAGTATAATACTCCGTTGCTCTGAATTGCACTGGGTCACATCCCGATCATAATTTCATGTTAGTTCTGCGGCGAATAAGTGTTTCCAGTATATGTGTTTCGAAAGGCATGAAAATGTAAAAGTCGAGTAGCAAGGATAGGAGCAGCTAATATTCCGCCTCATTAGCGTCTAAAAAAACAGATTGGTTTGCTATAGTGACGAAAGAAAGACAATCAGGTTTTCATCCTGGTCGATGTTGAGTTTTTTGCGCAGGCGGTGGCGGGCAATATTGATGCTGTTAACAGACAGGAAGGTAATTGCAGCAATATCTTTGGTTGACATATTCAATCTTAGGAAGGCGCAAAGTTTCAATTCGTTCGGGGTAAGGTTGGGAAAGAGTTCGTTGAGTTTATTATAAAAATCGGAATGAACTTCCTGGAACCGCAATTCAAACTCCTTCCAGAAATCTCCCTTTGAAGCCGTTTCCAGATCCCTGATCACATCTTCAACTACCTTTCGGTTTTCCACCTTAAAACCCATTTTGGATTTCCTGAGTTTGTCGGTAACGTTGAGGATCAATTCGTTTTTCTTTAACAGGTACATCACGTTTGTGGTCAACTCCTTATTTTTATACGTCAAATCATTTGAAAGGTTTTCTTTTTCCAGCTGTAGATTTTCAGATTTTAATCTTACTCTTTTAACTTTATTTATTGAAAGCAGGAAAAGTAATAAAAAAATTACCAGGCCAAGAATTGCACCCCCGATAATCATCTGGTAAATTACCCTGTTCCGTTTTTGAGTAGCATCGGTGATAGCTTGTTCAAATTCTCTTTCTGCTGTCTGCTTATCAAATTTGTTCTGCATATTTACTTCAGTGATTCTCCTCACAATATCTTCGTTCATGGTGCTATCCGACACTGATTTATAAATCCTTGCGTATTTCAACGCCAAATCCAAACGGTTGCGCAACTCGTAGGCATGGCTTAACTTTTTGGCACTTTCGACAACAATAGACAACTGACCGGTTTCCTGGGCCTTATCAAAACCCAATGTAAGATATTCAATGGCAGTATTATAATTTTTCAGAAAATATTGCGCTGAACCAATACCGGAGTAAACATTGGCAAAAAACAATGCCTTCGGGCCAGAATAACCCGCATTAACTGCATCAGCCTTTTCATGTGCCTGATTATAATATCTCAGGGCTTCCGGATAATTTTTTACATCCATGTTGAAATCGCCCAACGAAACCATGGCAAAGGCTTCCATTACTTCATTATTTTGTTTGCGAGCAATTTGCAGGGTCTTTTTAAAATACGATTCGGCCAGCTCTTTATCACCAAGTTCGGCATGCACAATTCCTAAATTCCCATAGATATAATAAACCTCTTCACTATAACCCAACTCTGTACTGATTACCAATGCTTTGTTAAAATACTCAAGTGCTTTCTCATAATTCTTCATCACCCTGTACACCGAACCAAGGTTATTGTACACATGTTCCTCGGTTTGCCTTAAATTGTATTTTATTGCAATCTCAAGGGTTTTTTCAAAACAATGTAGCGATTCAAACACTTCATCCTGGTAGTTATGCAGGGTACCCAGTATCATATAAATTTGAGGGAGTTCGATTTCTTTATCACAAAGCTTGTAATACTTGATTGCTTCAAGTAAATAAATCTTAGCCTGGTCGAGGCTGTCGCGGCTAACCTCAATGGTACCCAATGCAAAATAGGATGCAGCAATGCCTTCTGTAAAATCGGTTTCCTTTGCCTGTCTCATGGCCTCCATGGCGAAGTATTCGGCCGAATCGAGTTGATCTATTTTATAGATCGTCGATAGATTTGTAAGTGCGAAAATCCTTGTGGAATCCTGATCAGAAACTGCTGCCAGATTTTTTAAGCTATCGATCGTACTTTCCTGCTGACCAGATAAAATTTTGGCTCCCGGCAGCAAAAGGAACAGTAAGGCGAATACACTAAAAAAACGGTAAAATACAATCCAAAAAGGGTTTTTCATTGGTGCAAAGGTAATACAACATTTTATTGAGAGAGAAACTTTGATATTTACAATGGTAAATAAGCAAGATAATAAATAAGGAAATCGCCATGAAAATAGCGTAAAGTTGTGGCATTTTTGCCTTTTTTAGGAAGTATTCGCAACGGGTATGGATCAAAAATTTTATCTTCGGGGCTAAATTATTAACTGATATATCCATGCAAAGCAACGCCGATAAATTCCTGAATATTTTTAATGCTGTTGAAAGTTATGTGCAAATTCATTTTAATGGTGGCAATTTTGGCCCATTCAGGTTCTTACTGAAAAGGGCTGTGTCAAAAGATGCCATCTTCAGGCGTTACCAGGATAAACTTTACACTTTTGGTGATTTGCGGAATGTGCTGGTTCACAACGATAGATTTGATGGCAAAACCATTGCTGAACCGCTGGACACGATTATTGATGAATTCGAGCAAATCTGGCAAGAAATTCAGCACCCAAAAAATGTTGATATTTTTAAGAGAAAGATTTTCTATTGCTTTATGGATGATAAGCTGGATAAGGCACTTCAGCTTTTACGGAAATACAGGATCACTCAAATTCCCATTTTAAATGAGGGTAATGTTGTGGATGTATTGAATGGAAATCATATCACATCCTGGCTGGCAGGACAGGATAACCCGATGCCTGCACAAACAAGTATCTCATCAGTTTTAGCACAGGCCGATTACAGGAATAATTTCGATTTGATCCCTCAAAACTTGTCAGTTTTTGAAGCCGCCGAGATGTACAGGAATTCCTACCGTCAGGAACCCAAAAACCGTTATTACGATGCCTTAATTATTACACAAAACGGGAAGCCTAAAGAAAAAATGGCAGGAATTATCGTATTAAAAGACATCGCAACTTATATGATTGGGTAGGATCTTATAGTTCGGGGTTTTGTGTACAAAGTTTGGGGAGTGAATCGGTACGAACCACTGATCATTCTTTTCAAATTTAAGCATTCAATCATACAATCATTCTCACATTTATCTATTCATCTCTTAGAGCATCAATAGGTTTAATACGAACTGCACGATGAGCAGGAATCAGGCCAGCAACAGCACCTGAAATGATGAGGATAACCAATGACAAAATTGCAACATTAAAATCTACTTCCGGCCGCCTGAACATCTCATTGTCAGCGCCAAATTCAACCATTGCATAGTTGATCAGCTCAAGCAATCCAACACCAACCACCAAGCCAAAATAACCAGCCAGTGATGTAAGGAAAATAGATTCCAGGATTATCTGTGACTGGATATATAAAGGTGTAGCACCCAATGCACGTTGAATTCCAATTTCCATTGTGCGTTCCTTTACAATAACAAGCATAATGTTGCTGATGCCGATTACGCCGGCAAGCAAGGTCCCGATACCAACAATCCATATGAGGCCGGCAATACCTTTAAACAATCCATTCATCTGGTTAAATTCTTCCTCCAGGTTAAAATGGCCAAAGGCCTCTTTATCGTCAGGATGAACAGTATGTCTCCGTGCCAGTAAAGTCATTACTTTTTCCTCAACAATAGATGCGGGAATATCGTCCTGGGAAGTGATGGAAAACCAGTAAACTATATCACCATAATTATAGGTCTTTTGTAGTGTAGTTAAAGGGATATAAATGCTTTGTTCCTTCTCTCCGCCAAAATTAATATTGGTATTTAAGGGTTTGAAAACACCCACTACCTGGAAATAAATTCCCTGGATCTTGATATATTCTCCAATTGGGTCTTCATCCGGTTCAAACAGGAGTTCCTCTACTCGGGTGCCAATCACTGCAACCTTCCTGTATGAATTAATATCGATGTTATTTAGAAAACGGCCTTTAAATACATCCATTGGATCGACACGGTTCCAATCCGGATATTCACCAAGGATTGAAAAAGCACCTGTTTTGTTTTTCCGCACCGTATTATTTGCTCCATCTCCAGCGGACCAACCCTGAATTTTAGGAGCCAGGTATTTAATTTCCGGGATATTTTTTCTGAGTGCCTCAATATCGTCGTTGTCAAAATAAAAGTTGCGGCCTTTTGGAAATCCTTCGTATGGCATTGAGGTTTGCTGTGTCCAAATAAAAACACTATTAGTGGCAAAATCTCCCATCCCGGATGTAACACCATTCTCGAGCCCCTTTCCTGACCCCAGCATAATAATCAGCATAAAAATTCCCCAAAATACGCCAAAAGCTGTCATAAAAGTCCGAAGTTTATTTTTCTTCAGCGTATGAAAAATTTCCTGCCAGCGGTCTCTGTCGAACATATGTTGTTTTTATCTTATAATTGTTATTCTCAATTTCAGAAATCAATAATTTTCATCTTGACTTTTTCAATTATCAAACATCTGAAATCTTAACTTCATTCTATCATTCAATCCTTCTCGCATTCAGGCATTCTCCCTACTCATCCCTGAGCGCCTCAACCGGTTTAATAGCAGCCGCTCTTCTTGCAGGGACAAAGCCAGCAATCATTCCTGCAATAATCAAAACAAGAGTTGCACTTATGGCAATGCCAAGATTGGCTTCAGGGTTCCTGAAAAACTCGGTCTGAATATGCGGTGAAATTAATTCTATCCAACCACCACCGAGAAC
>Ga0209692_10001828_pt1 | contig 26490 bp, 17 predicted proteins | sample tdDd472_FD_187129 | JGI IMG/M metagenome (GOLD analysis project Ga0209692, IMG submission 187129) | Marine sediment microbial communities from the Atlantic coast under amendment with organic carbon and nitrate - tdDd47.2 (SPAdes)... | ecosystem: Environmental > Aquatic > Marine > Coastal >... | reverse complement strand
GGAGGTCTGGGTGCCATAAAAAAAAGATGGGCAGCAAGCTACCCATCTTTGAAGCAATTATCTTGAAATATCTTTATTCGTAGTCGTAGAAGCCTTTGCCGACTTTACGTCCGACGCGACCTGCATCGAGGTTTTCACGGAATAAGCCAGGCACTTTGAAGCGGTCGCCATAGGCACCGGTCAAGATTGCGTGAACGTTGTTTAAGAGATCGAGGCTGATGTTGTCTGTCAGGCGGAAGGGGCCCACCGGATGACCAAGACCCAGTTTGCAGGCTGTGTCGATGTCTTCGATGGAGGCAACGCCTTCGTCGGCCAGTCTGAATGCTTCTGTCAGCATGGCGCAGAGAATTCTGTTGACTACAAAGCCTTCGACGTTTTTAACTGTGATCGGAACTTTACCGATCTGGGTGCAGAAGTCTGTGCCGAGGGTAACGGTTTCTTCGCTGGACAGATGACCAGGAATAACTTCGACCAGTTTCATGATGGAGGCCGGTGAGAAGAAATGCAAGCCGACAAATCTTTCGGGGCGTGCTGCTTTGGCCAGTTTGGTGATAGAAATTGAGGATGTGTTTGAGGCGAATACACACTCGGGTTTGCAGATTTCATCAAGCTCTTTGTAGGCTTTGTGTTTGATGTCCAGGACTTCGAGGATAGCTTCGACTACGATGTCGACATCTTCAAATCCTTTGTAGCTGTCTACGGCTGTTACGCGACCAAGGATTTCGTCTTTTTTGGCTTCTTCCATTTTGCCTTTGGCTACGGCTTTGGAGAGGATCTTTTCGATACGACCCTTGCCCTTGTCGGCGAGTTCCTGATTGATTTCTTTCATGTAAACTTCCATGCCTGAGCGAGCGCAACAAAGAGCAATTTCTGCACCCATCATTCCTGCACCAAGAATTCCTACTTTTTTAATTTCGGCCATGGTAAATCCTTTCTAAAAAACTATTAAATGAATGGAATAATAAGTAAAATCATGTTGTCCTAGAAGTGGAACATTGAACTTTATAATAGATTAATCTGTTCATTGCAAGTGATTGAACGAATATTGATTGTTTTCTGTAAAACCTTGTTGACCCAGGGTAAATTTTCTTCTAATAATAAGTGCTGACTTTCTAACAAGCGTAAATTATTTAACATATTCGATTTGTACAAGGAAAAAATATGACCAAAGTTATCTCCTGGAATGTAAATGGTATCAGAGCTGCGGCTAAGAAGGGATTATTGGACTGGCTAAGCGTGGAGCAGCCTGATATTTTGTGTATTCAGGAAAGTAAAGCGCAGCCGGAACAGGTGACAAAAGAGATTCTCAGTCCTGAAGGCTATACCAGTATCTGGAACAGCGCGGAGAAAAAAGGTTACAGCGGAGTTGTAAGTTACGTTAAAAAAGAACCCATCTCCACCACCAATCTGGGTGTCAGCGAGTTTGATTCGGAAGGTCGGGTGCAGATTCTCGAATACAAGAAGTTTTCGGTGATCAATGCCTATTTTCCAAACAGCCAGCCCGAACGCAAAAGACTGACTTACAAGCTGGATTTTGTCGAGGCGATGATTGACTATTGCAAGAACCTTACAAAAGAAGGCAAGAACTTTGTTCTGTGTGGTGATTATAATATAGCGCATAAGCCAATAGACTTAGCCAGGCCGAAACCAAACGAAAACAATCCCGGATATTATATTGAGGAACGCGAGGCCATGGACAGGTTTATTGATGCCGGGATGGTTGATACCTTCAGGCACTTCAATAAAGAACCGGATAATTACACCTGGTGGAGCTATCGCGCCAAAGCACGTGAACGCAATGTTGGCTGGAGAATTGACTATCATTGTGTGAACGAAAAGTTTATGAAGAGCATAAAAGAGTCTTACATTCTGCCTGACATCATGGGCTCGGATCATTGTCCCCTGGCTATCAAGATCAAATAAGATTCGCGGTAAAAGTAATCCTAATAAAAAGAGCGGGCCTGGTGCCTGCTTTTTTTTTGTATAGAGCATTACCAGACAACAGGTTCCTTACCTTGGGAGGTAGTGAGAACTGAGATGGCCGCTCGGAATTTGTTGACTGCATCGGATATACTGTGGATGCTTTTCAGTTGCGTTAGAACCTGTCTGAGATTGATATATTGTTGTCTGTATGCTTTTTGCCTCAGAGCTACAATGTCTTCAAGTGAAATGGCTTTCTCAATGTACAAAGGAATCGGTGCACCGCCCGCAACCTGTTCCCAGATATCGTGGCTTAAAAGCCCTGTTTCTACTGCGTGCTCGAACAATTTTGATCCGGGAATGGGAATGCCGATACTGAAATCTGCGTAGGTTGGTTTAAGCTCTTTGCAGAAATCGAGGGTTTCCTGCATCTCCGCCAATGTCTCTGTCGGATGCCCCAGCATGAAGAAGGCCATGGTTTCAATGCCTGCCAGCTTGCATAAGTTGAAGGCTTTGCGGATTTGCTCTTTCGAGATTCCTTTTAGAACTATCTCGTTTCTAACGCGGTCATTACCTGCTTCGATACCAAAACGAATATTGTTGCAGCCGGCTTTTTTCATCAGGAAAACAAGGTCGCGGTCAATTCTGTCGGCTCTGGTTTCACAGCCCCAGGCAATCTTTATCTTACGCTCAAGCATTTGGGTTAAGATATAGCGGGCTCTTTCCATGTTGAAGGAAAATGTAGGGTCGTGCAAATCTACATATTTGTAACCACTATCGGCCAGATGCTGAAATTCGTTTAAAACGTTTTCGGCAGACCTTGATCTGTATGGGATGTTGGGCAAGGCACAAAAATCGCAACGTCCGGTGCAGCCTTTTACTGTAACCATAGTTGTCATTTTGCCACTGATGGCAGGAGTATAATATTTATGCTCCGGCAAAAGATCTCTGGCGGGTAAGGGCAGGGCATCGAGATCCTTGATTACTGCCGAGGCTGTCGGATTAATTATTTTGCCGTCAAGATAGCGCACCAGACCCGGAGCATCATCGAGGATGGCTTTGTTGTCAACATGATTGGCAATGGCAAGGATCGCTTCTTCGCCGTCGCCACGGATGGCATAGTCAGCTTTGATTACAGTCAGAGCCTCTGGTCTGTCGGTAATATGTGGCCCGCCCAAGACGGTTAGCATCTGCTTGTTGCATTTTAGCGTGTTAACGATTTCTGTAACCTGACGCAGGTTGAAAGAGTTGCAGAAAATACCGACAATATTCGGTGATTGTTGCAGGGCATAGTAGGCAGCGTCGCTGGCCTGATAATCCAGTGCGTTGGCATCCAGAATTTCGACCTGATGATTATGTTTTTTCAGGTATGCTGCAAGGTAGGCCAGCCCCAAAGGAGGATATCGCTGCGGTCTTACATTAACGCTTTCCCCTGAAAGGTTGGTCATCTCGATCATTGGATGTATCAGTAATACCTGTGCCATATTTGCCTTCAACTTGAATTTCTAAACTACCAAAAATGGAAAGTAACACGATATCGGGAAACTCTCAAGGTATGTGGGAAGAAAAAAAAGCCCCGCTAAGTGCAGGGCTTTAAAGATTGCTTGATTTTGTTTTTTACAATACGTCTGCCAAAGGTTTGAATTCCGGTTCGTGGAAGATGGCATGATAAATTCCGGAATCGTTACCATAGCTGAACCACAATGAACCCTGATGATCCAGCTTGACGATTGTGTTTCTGGTTGAAGCCATTTCAAACAGGGCAACCATATCATCACTGTCGTCAAGTGGTGTTCCTTTTGTGTCGTGAATTACCAGACCAGCTTTGACAAAGTAATACAGATACCCGCTTGTTTCATCATAGGCAAAGGTGCTTGACATGCCTGAATACTTGAAGATGACATTTTCGCCATAACTATCTTCGTTGTTCAGGCTTGGTGGCATGGTGTCGAACTTGATGTAGGTAAGGCCATTAAGAGACATGAACCAGTATGAGTTATCTCTTGCCTTGGCGATTGAAGTAACCGGGACATCAATGATTTTTTCGACCAGAAGATCATCGACAGAGTTTTCAGGTGTGTCGTTGCAGTCGTAATGATGCAGGCCAAGTGTGTTGGCAAAAAATCCCTTGCATCCTTCGTAGAAAACAATCGAGTCGGTTGGTGTTGCAGACTCCATACCTAGAGCTGTGTTGCTGACGATGTAAGTTGAGTCATCATCTGAGTTGGTTGCTGTATTGTTATAGTCATAGATTCTCATGTTGACCAGGGTAATGATATCTATAACCATCGAACTTACCCAGATGTTGTCATCGAGATCTGCCAAGGCGTATGAAACGCTTTTGGGGGTTTGATTGTTGTCCCAGAGATGGAATTTCATGTTGTTATCCAGGAATCCCAAGGTAGAGCCACCTACCAGCATTCCGTCTTTTAAAGGTGACAGAGATTTGATGTTGAAAGGTTTGCTGTCTGCCGGGTTTTCAATAACCGTTGAGGTTGCTTCGTATTGTGTTGGGTATACTGAGATATCGTAGCTAAGTTGAGAGACCGAGTTGGTGCCACCTATAAATGCACCGCTATCGGACGGGAAGAATGAGAGGATATCGTTAAAAGGAGTCCCGGTTGGTGCGATGTATCTATCTCTGGTGTAGGTGCCATCAAAGGCTGCCGGATCATAGGAGAGTATTCCGAAATCAAGCTGGCTGGCATAGAATAATTTACCTGTAAGATATGCCAACGAGCTAAGTTTGTTGATGGAAATGATAACGCCGAAATCTTCGAATTGCTTTACGCTTTTGCTGGAGTAGTCAGCCAGACGGAAACTCTTATCGCTGCCTTCTACCAAGACTGCCTGTCCCTCTTCGGTGGGCAGGATATCTACCACATTGACACTTGGTGGTATCTGGAACATGGTAAAGCTATCATCCGTGGTATCGAAATAGACCGGCACACCGTTGGAATTGATTTCATTGGATATCCACAAACCGCCACTGATATCGGCTGCAAGAGCCTTCGGTACAAATTTGTGGCTTAAGATTTCTTCACCAAGTGTAACTTCAGTGAAGGGTATTTCCACCAGTGAGCTATATCCTGTTTCCATGCCACCTTTGGGACTCATTTTATACAGGTGATAATTATTGTCGTTTAGGCAGAAAACTGTAAACCAGATATCGCCATTTGGTGACAGGGTTGAAAGACGAATGTTTTGTGATGGCATTGTAGCGATGTCGATTGGCTCGATTTCTTCTTCGGTATTTTCATCATCTTCGTCGCCGTCTACCGTTTCAATTTCTGCGTCTTCTTCGATTTCCAGTTCATCATCTTCATCGCCGTCAATTTTGAAGTCAGCAGAATCTTTACTTGATTGTGCTTGAAAATCATCATAGATAAACTGTTCTTCTGCTAAAGCTTCAGGGTCAATCTCTATTCTTACCAAACCTTTATTGGTACCAAGCCAGACCGTATTTGATGCTGCACAGTTAAGCTGCTTGATTTGTCTTGAAGAAGAAAATACTTCTTCGTTTTCCAGCAGAGTCAGAACGTCGTCGGAACCATCTGCAATTGTGCCATTATCACTGTAAAGATAAAGATCGTTTTGGGTGGCAAACCAGAGGATATTATTCTCGCCACTGGTTGAACTGCATATCTGCTTGATGTCTGTTTCGGTGGGCCAGTTATCAAGGGTATATTCGTGCTGCATAACGATGCTGTCGTCTTCTTTGTCATCAAAGGTACCCTTGGTGTCTATCAGAAGCAGTCCCGCGTTCGAAAGTGACCAGAAGAAAGTAGCCTCTTTATCATTGGTGGCCAAAAGGCTGTTTTCTGTAGAAATCCATTTGTTAATTAATATTTGAGGAAGGTCAATCTTCATTCCCACAAAACCAAAACTGAAATGAGTGATTTCGGCTGTTACAACCTCATCTTTAGTGGCAGACTCGAGCATCGGTTCGAATACTGTGTCGTCTTCCTGGTTACTCCAGTAGAGGGTCGGTGCTTCAAATTTATTAACTATTTCCGGCCTTGTATAAGGTATTGTGACGAAAATAGGTTTGCTAAAGGTCAGCTCTGCCGGAGCAAATTCATAGACGTTGCTTAAAGCTGTTACATCGCCGATATCTTTATCAGTAACCTTTTTAATGCCGATAACCATATCGTTATCAACTGCACCTATTGAAATATCGATAATTACGCCATCCTCAGAAGTAAATATTCCACCATTTGTTCCAACGACAAATTTCTCAAAGCTGTCATCAATGTCCGATTCGATATCTCCGTCAACTGGTTCGGTATCACCATCTGTTGGTTCTGTGTCGCCATCTGTTATAAGCTGGGTGTCATCTCCACAACCTAAAAACATCAACGATGTGGCGAGCATGAAAAGAAAAATTGCAACTATTGTTTTATCTGATTTAAAGCGCATAAAAACATCCTTATAAATTACGGTCAATTTAATTTGCAGCAACAGTGTACTTATATGGAACTGCTAGTTCTTTTTCTTCTGATCATAAGAAGTGCAAACAATGATGTAAATATCAGGAAAAATCCGGGAACGGAATTAACATTGTTACAACCACTTGAACTTCCATCTGCAGGATTGCCTGTTTGATCGCCATCGGCTGTGTCATCACCATCAGGTTCAACATCATCTCCGTCTACGATTGGGCCATCGCCTTCAAGGTAGACTGCGTATGTGCCAAGATTATCTATTTCTGCGTGTACCATATCCGAGGAAACTACTGAGCCATCCACTATTGTCCATTCGTCATTTTGAAGAGAAACCAGTTTGGCTTCGTAGGACTCCGGTATGCTGTCTGTCAATGATATCGAAATGGTAGCTGCTTTGTTAAACGAAAGGTCAGCAGGGCTAAAATCGTATACTTTGCTGGCTAATCTTCCTGCTTCAGGATAACCTACTTTACCTTGTTGCTTCATTGTTATTGCTGTGTCGATATCTATTGCGTTAACAGGGATGTCCAGGCTTGCCGAACTGTCATTGGCTTCGACATTGCCTCCCTCTATTGCGCTGATGGTTGCTGTTACTTCATGGCTGTCACTTTCTGTGTCTTCATCACCATCACTTACATCTGTATCACTGTCACCATCTTCGACGGGAGGATCTGGCATCGGCTTCGCGCTGTGCCATTCAAAGGTTTCGATAATTTCTCCATCCAGGGTTTTGGTGGTTGCGCTCATGTTTACACCATCAATATCAAAAACAACATAGTTGTAGTCTTTACTCCAGCTAATGTTGGTAACACCCCAGTCGTTGGTGGGTTCGCAGTCGTACAAGCCTGCACCACCGCCACCAGTTACAATAAAGTCCATCTCGTCGGCTGATTGGCCTCTGTAATAATGATGATCATGTCCGGACAATATTGCCTGGACGTTGTAGTTTTTAAGAAGACCCGTTAATGCTCTTAAGTGCATATTGGCTGACCGGCCAGGGGTAGCTGTAAATGGTCCTTTATGGGTCATGATGAAAATATGCAGGATTTGAGGATCCTCTTTGGCATCTTCCAAGACATCCATCAACCAGTCGTATTGTGTGGAACCCATGGTAAGTGTTGAAATTTCATTTTCGATGGAGATGAATCTTGTGCTACCCCAATCCTGATAGTAGAACAGCTCTTCATAATTTTCTCCTATTCCATTACTTGGCAGAGAAAAATATTTTTTATAGAGACCAACAGTTAAGCCTTCTGTATCATGGTTGCCAATAGAGGGCATCATAAGAGTGGAGGAAATGAGTTCCTGTTCGATCTCAAAATGTTTCTGCCAGGCTACTTCATCAGTTCCAGATCCTACAATGTCACCGCTGTTCATGTAGATGTCTGGTTCTTCAAGCAGAAATGCACCTACTGCTCTGGTATGTACATCGTAACCACTTCTTGAGTCACCAAATGAGATAAAGCGAAATGGTGTAAAGGCATCGGGAGCTGTTTTGAATTTGTAAACATTACTTTCATCGCCGTCGCTTTTGACACGATAGTGGTACTGGGAATTCTTTGACAAGCCCTCAATTTTAACTTCGTGAATGGTTCCGGGATCGGAGCTGTTTGTTTGCCCGAGATCTGCGGTTTCTCCCCATTCAACCGTGCCAACAGTTGCATTTTCTGTTTGCCACATAATCACTGTACTTGTTTTATTGACCTGCTGGACATATGGCCCTTTAAGAATTTTGGCGTATGCTGTGGATGCAGTTGCTGCAGACATTGCGATAACAAGAGTAAGTATTAGCAACAGTTTCGTATGTTTCAGTATCCTGAATCCTTGTGGTGTCATGTTTACATCTCCTTGAAATTTAAGCAAAATACAAAGTCAGTGTGACATTTTATCTTTATCAACGGTATACAAATATTGCTTGACCATAGTGTAGTTAAAAAATTGAAAATATCAATTTAAATTATGCAGGATGCATAAATTATTTAACAAAAAACTAACATTTCTTGCGACTTTCCCTGAAAATTCCTAAATAAGCTCTAAGTTTGTAATAACTCTGGGAAAATACTACAATACACACCAAATAAACATGATCTTGCTCAAGTATTCATGACATTGGTCAGGTTTTTGGGCAGTTTATCGTATAATTGAGGTAAAAAGGTGCTTTAACAGCGAAAATAAACGTTTATCGCTGTCAACAACAGTTTAGTCATCAAGTTTTTGTTGCAGAATTCTGCTGATTACTTCCGGGTCGGACTGGCCTTTGGTTTCCTGCATAATGCGTCCCATAATCGCGCCGAAGACTTTTTTGTTGCCGTTGTGATATTTGTAAATAAGGTCGGAGCTGTTTTCCATAACGTGCGTGATTAATTTTTGCAGCTTTTCGGTATCTCCGGAGAGAGAATATTGCGGATTTACATCCAGAATTTGTTGGGCAGTCATGTAATTTTTGAGCATTTTTTCCATTATTGCCTTAGCAGAGACTCTGGTGATCTTTTTTTGTTCCAGACACTGTATAAGTCCTGCGAGTCTTGGTGCGCTGATGGGAAAATTCGCTATTTCAATGTTATTCACATTCGCATAGTTGGCAACAGGGCCTTGGATCCAGTTGGCCAGGATAATCGGGTCTGCTCCCATTGCTACGCAGGATTCAAAATAACCTGCACATTGCCTGTTTTCCATCAGCATTGTCGCCTGATTTTTGCTGAGCTTGTAATTCTCAATGAAGCGAGTATATTTCTGTTCCGGCAATTCTGGCAGAGACGTTTTTATTTCTGCAATAAAGTTATCTTCAATCACCAGAGGCAACAAATCCGGCTCGGGGAAATAACGATAGTCGCTGCTTTGTTCTTTGTTGCGCATGGCGTAGGTCTGACCTGTTTTGCTATCGAAAAGCCTAGTTTGTATTTGTACTGTCTGGCCATTTTCAAGCAGTTTGGTCTGTCGCCTGATCTCGAAATCTATGCCTTTTTTGACAAAGCGAAATGAATTGATGTTTTTAAGTTCGACTTTTGCGCCAAGCTCGGCCTGACCCGCTACTCTGACGGAGATATTGGCATCACAGCGGAAATTTCCAAGCTCCATGTTACCGTCGCAAACGTCCAGATATATCAGCGTCTGGCGAATCTTTTTAAGATACTGAACCGCCTCTTGTCCGCTGGACAACTGTGGCATTGAAACAATCTCTATCAGTGGTACGCCACAGCGGTTGTAGTTAAGCAGGGTAGTGTCGCCATTGTTATGAATGCTTTTACCTGCATCTTCTTCCAGATGAATACGTTCCAGATCTATTCGTTTGCTGCCGTTTTCATGGGGAAGGTCGATATAGCCACCTTCGGCCAATGGTTTGTCGTACTGGCTTATCTGGTAGCCTTTGGGAAGATCGGGGTAGAAGTAATTTTTTCTGGCAAAAACGGATGTGTTGTTGATTTTACAGTTGAAGGCCAGAGCTGCCCTGATTGCATATTCTACTGCCTGCTTGTTGATGGTTGGCAGAGTGCCGGGCATTCCAAGACAGATCGGACAGGTTCTCGAGTTGGGAATCTCTGAATGATCGGTTGAATCGGCACAGAACATTTTTGTTTGTGTTTTAAGCTGGGCATGAATCTCCAGACCGATGATTACCTCATACTGCATCTGGCACCTCCGGTTTTTTCTTGTGCCACTTGGTTTTCTTTTCGTAATCCTGAGCCAGTGAGAGCAGTGTGCTTTCGTCAAAGGCGCGACCGACCATCTGTAAACCTATGGGCAAACCTTTTTTATCGTAGCCACATGGCAAAGATATGGAAGGCAGACCCGCAAGGTTTGGCGGTATGGTGTAGACATCTGCCAGATACATCGACAAGACATCTTTTTGTTTTTCCTGAAGCTTGAAAGCTGTAGTGGGAGAGGTCGGTGTAACTATTATATCCACGCTGTTAAATGCTGTATTGAAATCTTCTGTTATCAGTTGGCGTGTCTTCATGGCCTTGCTGTAATAGCGGTCGTAGTAGCCGGCTGATAAACAATAGCTGCCAAGCATTATGCGTCTTTTAACTTCCTCTCCAAAACCCTGGTTGCGATTTTGTTTGAAAAGCTGGTCGAAGTTTTCCGCTGTTTCTTCATTCAAACCGTAGCGTATGCCGTCATATCTTGCCAAATTGGAGGATGCTTCGGCTGAAACGATTATGTAGTAAGCTGCGATTGCATATTTGCTATGTGGCAGACTAATCCGCTGGATACTATGTCCAGCTTTTTCCAGATGCCTGATTGCAGATTCAACAGATTCGCCAACTTCCTGATCAAGATCATCGGAGAGATATTGATCTGGAATGCCAATTTTCAAAGGTGCAGAATTTTGTGAAATCTCTGAGATGTCCGCTTTTGCAATGTTGACAGATGTTGCATCTTTTTTATCATAGCCCGAGATGGCATCCAGCAGTATGGCGCAGTCTTCTACTGATTTACAGATTGGCCCGGTTTGATCCAGTGACGAGGCAAAGGCCACCAGCCCGTAACGGCTCACTCTGCCGTAGGTCGGTCTGAGTCCCACCACACCGCAAAAGCTGGCAGGCTGTCGGATGGAACCACCTGTGTCCGTTGCCAATGCTGCCATGCAGCTTGATGAAGCGACGGCAGATGCTGCACCACCGGATGAACCTCCGGGGGAACGGCTGGTGTCAAAGGGGTTTTTTGCCGGGCCGAAGAACGAATGCTCGTTTGAACTACCCATGCCGAATTCATCCATGTTCAATTTGCCAAGCAGAACGGCACCATGTTGTTTCAGCTTTGCAGAAGTATCACCATCGTAGGGCGGAACAAAATTGTTTAGCATTTTCGAGGCGCAAGTGGTGCGGATATTTTGTGTTATCAGGTTGTCTTTAAGGGCCAGAGGAATTCCTTCGAGGATTCCGTTTGTGCCTTTTGAATATTTTTCGTCTGCAATTTGTGCTTTTACCAGAGCTTCCTGCTCCAGTATTGTTATGTATGAGTTCAGGATTGGTTGACTGAGTTTTATCTTTTCAAGATAGGCCCCGGTAAGCTCAACAGAGGAGAGCTTTTTTGATTTTAACAGAGAAACGGCTTTTGCGATTGTCAAATATGAAAGGTTATCAACCATCATTCAGACTCGTTTTTCAGATCAATTACTTTGGGGACTATGAAATGGAATTGTGCCATGTTTTCACTATTTAAAAAAACCTGATTGGGTGTGAGCGAGCGCATTGGTGTGTCGTCCCGCAATACTGTTGGTGTATCAGGTATAGATTTGGCTGACACTGTATCTGTATCAAGCTCGTCCAGTTTGTTCATGTAAGACAATATTGTTTTAAGCTCTACGGTCATTGCCGTGAGTTCCGAGGCGGAGAATGACAGTTTTGCAAGCTCTGCTGTTTTTGCTGTCTCTACCTTGGAAATCGTCATGGTTTGTCTGATGTCTCCGCTGTTAATCTTTCAAACGCTTTAGTGTATTTTGAGCTGCTCTGGCATCTTCGCCTTTGGGGTAGTGTTTTAAATATCTTTTGTAGTATTTAATTGCATTTGCCTTGCTACCTAGAAGTTCATAGGTTGAGGCGATGCCTATCAGGCTTGCCTCATGTTTTTTGTTTTTACCCAGAGCTTTTTTAAAGTTATCCAGTGCACCCTGGAAATTTTCCAGATCCAGATAGCAGTACCCTATGCCAGATAACACATCGGCCGTAGATTTTAATCTGGTCGCCTTTTTGTATAGAGCAAGGGCTTTTTGGGTTCTGTCGGTGCGACGTAATCTATTGGCAGATTTCAACAGTGAATCATAGGTTTGGGCTTCTGCTTTTGGTTTTTTTACTTTCTTCTTATCTGCTTTTTTTGTTGCAGATTCAGTTTTTTTTTCTTTTTGTTGTGCTGAAGGAAGTTTTTCCAGCATTATTCTGCTGGGTGCATGATCCGGGTGCGTGCCAAGTATTTCATTAAGCAGTTTTCTGGCTGCATCTGTATTATTTTCTTCCGCGTACAAAACAGCTTCTCTGAAACGGGCCTTGATAATGGATGGATCCTTCAAGGCTGCCATTTGCAATGTTTCGTGGGCTTCTTTTGAAAGTGACTTGTCCAGAGCATAGAGATACCCTTTGATGGTGATGGCCATTGCATCTTCTGCATTCTTCTTTTGGGCTTTTTGAAGGAAGTCGTTGGCCTTGCCACGTTCTCCTCCCATGGCGTAATATGCCGCTAGGGTGCGCAGTGTTAAAAATGCTTCCGGATGCTTGTTGTTTGCTTGCTCAGCAAAATTGAAGGCAGATTTTTTGGCACTGTTGAATTTCTCTGTTGCAGCTACAACCTTCTTGTTCATAATGTCCTGCGCCTTGATTGCTTCTGCGAGTTTCAGCTTCAGCTCAGGAGTTTTCCTTTTGCTTTGTTCAAGGGCAATAATGGCCTCGCGAGCCTTTGTATTGGTGTCCAGTTGCATGGCTTCTAGAGAAACTACATCCTGCTGGTAAAGTTCTGCTTTGCTGGTGTTGATTTCGGAAAGCATGTTGACGGCTTCCAGCATGGAGTCGTTACGTTTAAGCAGATTCTTTAATGCAGCTTCGGCCTTGTCAAGTGAGGTGATTGTGTATTGGTTAATATCATTTCTGGAATTCTCAAGAATTTTCATTTCGGCTTTGGAATAGCCAGAGCCTAACAGGTTAGTGATAATTTCAGGTTTTACAAAATAAGTTGCACCGGCAGCGATGGCCAACAATACGATTAAGGCGATAATTGCCTTTAAGGCTCGGCCTTTGCCAGAAAATTCGTCGTCATTGTCTGCAACATCATCCCACTCGGAAAAGTCTTCTGATGAAGCTGACCAGTTTTCCGATTCCATGTTTTCCAGGGATGCAGGCGTGCCCATTACTTTGTCTTCAGATTGTTCGTTTGCAACAGTATCATCAGCAACATCCTGCTTTGTTTCCTCAACAGGCAAGGTTTCGGCTGTTTCATTTTTTACTGGAGGCGTTGCAACCTGTGTGGCTATTTCGTTGCCATTGGCATCGTTTGTTGCTGAAATTGCCGGTTCTTCGACTTTATTCTCAATGTTGTTTACGCCAGCAAGTTCTTCAAAGTTATATGTTTCCTGTACTGGTTTTTCCGGTTCAGGTTCAGCTTCTTCAGTATTCTCCTCTATCGGAGCGGAAAGTTCTTCCTGTTCAGCTTTTTCAGCTTCCGCTTGTGCTTGTTCATAATCATGGGCAAGCATATCCATGGTCTGTTTATGAGGTTTTTCCTCTTCCACAACAGGCTCTTCAACAGGTTCTGGTGTTTGTTCACCCATATCTTCAGCAGGCTCTGCAATCGGTTCGCTAACATCAGCCGAAGTTTTCTCGTAGGCTTCGGCTTCTTTCTGCTGATCTTCTTTGTTGCGTTCTACAATATTGAAAAAGGGCTTGTATTCCTCAAGTGTTCCGAGTTCGACAAATGTCTGTCCATCCATTGAAAGATGATCACTTGCAAGTGCTTTATTTTCCACGATCCAGCGTTGCAGGGTTGAAGCATCCTGAACGGTGAAGGTGTGTCCATCGGCTCGTTTCAATGTCCAATAAGGGGTCGGTTCTTCCTCTGCCGGTTTAACCTGGGTTTCTTCCTTTGAAGAAGACTCTGGATATGATTCGTCTGCGGTATTTTCAATCAGCTCACCAATTTCTGTTGCATCTACTGCTGTAGGAGTAGGCTCCGGTGGGCGCACTATGAAGAGGTGCTTGCATTTTGAACATTTTACAGCAAGTCCCGTTGCCGGGATTTTTGTTTCGTCGATATTATACTGGGCTTCACATGTATCACACGTTACTTTCATATCATTATCCTCGAAAGATGATAAATTCCGCTAACTTTCGTATATCACGCCATAAGATGTTATGAAAAGCAAATTTTAAAAAATTTGCAGGATTAAGATGGAATTTGACTGTCTGACTATTGATTAAAAGCGAATAATTAATTCATTTTAAGCTGCCAAACGTAATTCCTTAGATAATGAATTCTTGACATTGAGATAGGCCTGATTGTAGATTGGTACTACGTAATTAAACATCAGGAGAATAATATGTCAGGAAGCAATCAGGTATTGCCGAGTCCGGAGAACCTTGTCGATTTATTTGAGGAGAGTGTAAAAAAACACAGCAAACTGGACTTGTTTGGAACGAAAAACAGCACAAAAGACGACTATGACTGGGTTACGTATGGAGAAACCGCAGAGCGTGTGGATAACCTGAGGGCTGGTTTGGCCCAGTTGGGTATTGGCAAAGGTGATGGCGTTGGTATTATTGCCAATAACCGCAGCGAGTGGGCAGTTGCTGCTTATGCCACTTATGGTTTGGGAGCCAGATTTGTACCGATGTATGAAGCGGAACTGGTACGAATTATGAAATACATCATTGAGGATTCCGGTGTGAAGGTTTTACTGGTGGCCCGTGATGATATTCTTGAAAAAGTAGAGGATTTTCCCAATCAAATTAAAAGCCTTGAGAATATTTATGTAATCGAAGGAAATGAGAAAAACTCGATTGCCGAGCTGGAGAGGATTGGCAAGGAAAAACCTGTTGCTTCCCAAAAACCTCAACCAGAAGATATTGCAGGACTTATCTATACTTCAGGCACTACCGGAAACCCTAAAGGTGTGCTGCTGAGTCATAAAAATCTTTCATCCAATGCAATTGCTGCTGCAAGTATGCTACCGGAGATTATTGGTGTTGGGGATTGTTCGCTAAGTTTTCTGCCCTGGGCACATTCCTTTGGACAAACAGCCGAGTTGCATATGCTGATATACATTGGCGGCAAGACCGGTTTTGCTGAAGGGCCTAAAACGATTGTTGACGATTTGGCACTTGTTCGTCCCACAATATTGGTCGCTGTTCCTCGTGTGTTCAGCAAAGTATACACCGGGTTAAAAAACAAGATGGACAAACAGGGTGGTTTGCCCAAGTTCCTATTCAATATGGGATTGGCAGCTGCGGCTGAGAAACGAAAAATGAACGGCAGTTCCGGCTTTTTGAATGCGTTTAAATTGAAACTGGTCGATAAACTGGTTTACAGTAAGGTGCGTGAAAAATTTGGCAACCGCATGAAGATGTCACTGAGCTCCAGTGCTGCGCTTAATCCCAAAATTGGTGATTTTTTCGAAGATATAGGTATACCCGTATATGAAGCTTGGGGGATGACCGAGTTGTCACCGGGCCATACTGCCAACACTCTCGGAGAAAGCAGACGCGGTTCGGTGGGTCGACCATTCCCGGGTTGTTCAGTAAAAATTGACAAAACCTACACCGGAGGTGAAAAGGCCAAAGATGGTGAAGTAATTGCGTACGGCCCTAATGTAATGATGGGATATCATAATCTTCCAGAAGCAACCAGCGAAGTTTTGCGCGAGGATGGTGGCTTGCATACGGGAGATCGTGGCTGGGTTGACGATGACGGATATCTCTTTATCACCGGGCGTATTAAAGAACAATACAAACTGGAAAACGGTAAATATGTATTTCCTGTAGCTATCGAAGAGGCAATTAAACTTAGTATTTATGTTGAGAATGCAATGGTTTACGGTGCCAACAGGGCTTATAATGTTGTTGTTATGGTGCCTGATTGGCTGGTAATGGATGGCTGGGTAGAAGAACAGGGACTTAGCGGAACCCATGAGGAATTGGTCAACAATCCTAAATTTGTTGAGTTTATGGAATCTGAGTTGCAGCGAACCTGTAAAGATATTGCCAATTACGAAAAACCGAAGAAAATACTGTTGTTATCGGAACCGTTTTCAACAGAAAACGGCATCTTAACGCCAACGCTTAAACTAAAACGCCGAGAAGTACATAAAATATACGGAAGTCGCATAGATAGTCTGTTTGAGGACATGTAGAGTTGTAAATATCTGAATATTATGGCTATTTCTAGTGTGAATATCCATTTTTTTGTCAAATTTGCTTGGTTAAATCATTGCTTTTGAATAATAACTTGATATATAACCTTGACAAATATAGAAATAAAAGAGATAAAAGAAGTTGTGAAGAAATGTTTAAAGTATTTAAGCATTGTGCCGATTTCACAAACAGGGAAATAGGTTTCCAAAGGGCAGGAAACTTATGATGTTCTTTTAGCAATCAAGTGGGTATCCAAGGCCAAGGAAGGCTGGGAAAATGGATTTCGGGCACGAAAAAGTTTTCTTCCCATAAGGAGATTGCCATGGGTTTTAAAATTCAGAATAATTTAGAATCTTTAGTAAGTATCCGTAATCTAGAGAAAAATCAGAATCAGTTTGCGAAGTTGGTGGAACGCTTGTCTTCCGGGAGCAGCATTAATCGTGCTTCGGACAACGCTGCGGAGTTGTCTGATATTTCCAGATTGAAAGCCGAGATTAAATCTCTGGACATGGCCGGGCGCAATATAATGGAGGCGACCTCTACCCTGCAAGTCGCAGAAGGAGGAATGTCCCAGGTTGAGCAGATGATGGTTCGCATGAAAGAGCTGGCTACCCAGGCGGCAAGCAGCAATGGCGGACAGAATCTGGATATTATTAACCAGGAAATTTCTTCGTTAAGTTCGGAAATCAATCGGGTCGTCGAATCTACCGAGTACAATGGTGTAAAGCTGCTCGATGGCTCCTACATTACAGAGTATCAGGTAGGCGACAAAAATACTGCCGATAACCAGTTCAATTTGCAGATAAGTGATATCTCTACAGCCTCTATAAAAGGTGGAGCTGAGTTGAATTCGAACATCAACAGCATCACGGATGCACAGGATCTTATCAGCGATCTGGACGAATCAATGGATTACCTGGCTGCCAAAAGGGCAGACGTTGGGGTATATGCAAATAGATTAGACTACCAACAGTCAAATTTACTGGTGGCGATTGAAAACAAGATTGCGGCTGAAAGTGTGATTGCAGATGCGGATATGGCTAATGAAATCAGTGAGTTCACTAAAACTCAGATTTTATTGCAGGCTGATACGGCAATCCTAGCACAAACAAATGCTGCAAGTCAGGTTGGTATGAATCTCCTTAAATAAGATAAGATAAATTCACTATCTTAAACCTCGCTTTTGGCGGGGTTTTTTAATGGGGGAAAAAAATAAAAATATTTTAATTTCAGTTTGCCATTCTAGGAGTTTTAGGGCATAATGCCGGAACGCCAAATGGCGGTATTTGTTTTTATGGTAGCTGTTACCGGAGTACAAGGTGCCGATTTACGAGTTTAAATGCGAAAAATGCGGCAGGATATTTGAAGAAATAACTGATTCTGAAACCAAAGAAATGGACTGTCCATGCGGACAGGGCAAGGCTTTGCGGATGATGTCGTCTTTTTCACTCGGCGGTAAAGCAACTCCACAGTGTGGTGTAGACTGCGGATCTTGTGAGCAGTCCGAAAGTGAGGCCACTTCAACTGGCAGTTGTGGTTGTGGATGCGGTGGTTCTCATAGTCATGCATCATGTATTGGTGATAGCGTAGCCCAGAAGTATTTGAAGTAACCAGAGGAAAAATGGGCGATTGTTCAATTAACAAAATACTAAATTCGGGCGACTATGTGATTGAGGTAAAGCCACTCAAGTCACTCCGCCTCGTAGAATATGAAATCTGAGAAATAACGCCCCGTCTCCAAAAAGAGACGGGGTTTTTTTGTATCGTTCTTGTGAGAACTTTTCGTGTTGGAGGGTAAATTGTGATGGATACTTCCTTGGTGAAGCAATTAGAACTACTATTAGAGCTACAAGCAATGGATGTCGAAATAATGTCTTTTGAGGACGAGCGCGATGAAATTCCTAAAAAAACGGGATTGATGGAAGAAGAACTGCTGATGAAGCAGAAAGCCGTTGAAGACAAAGAAAGCATGATAGCTCAGGTTGAGACCGAGATTTCCGAAAAGGAAAGATTGCTTGAACTGGAATTTCTTAAGATAAAAAACACCAGAAACAAAGAAACCGCAATACAGAATATCAAGCAGTATGAAGCTTATGTTAAAGAGATCGAAAACCAGGAAGAATCCAGCGAGGATTATGAAGGTGTTATTAAAGACCTGAAAAAGAAACTGGAACAGCTTAATGAAGAAAAAGTTGGACTGGTTTCCGCTGTTGAATCCATCTCCAATTCTCAAACTGGTGCAAAAGCAGAGCTTGAGAAAAAGTTGTTAGAACTTGATGATTTACTTGAAGGTATGTACGACAAACGCGATGCCTTTGTCGAACAGATTCCCGAGAATGTTTATCTGCGATACGAATACATTGCAGAGCGCGTACCGGATGGTATTGCAATTGCTTCTCTAGATGGTGGAACCTGTTCGTTATGTAACATGGCTGTTTTGCCACAGGTGCAAAATGAAATCATGGCTGGTAAAATGCTTCACACCTGCCAAATGTGCAACCGTATTCTGGTTTATAAAGCAGAAGAAACGGATGAAGAAGAATAATCAGCAAACAAGGATTGGTGATTATTACATCATCAATCCTTGTTTATTATTCTTTCAGGTCCAGCATTTCCGGCTACTCTTTCATACTCGCCTTTGCCTCTTTTCTTAAATGTAGTGAAACCTTTCTTGGCAGCTTTATCATAGTCAACCTTACCAAGTGCCATGTCTCTGGATGCGGTCATTTTTGCCGGGGTGGATATCAACCTTTGCAGTTCGCCATCACCTGCTTTATCCTCAGCCTCGCAATCTTCCCCACATGTTTCCTGAACTTTGGAACTGCTGTGTAAAATTTCAATTACCTTACCGCATTTCTTGCATTTATATTCATATATCGGCATTAGCGAAACTCCTTTGTCTCAACTTTCAATATAGAGTCTTTTGCCTGTCTATATACTAAAAAATCAAAAACTTGGCAATGTATTGATTATATTGTTGTTGGCTGGGGGCTGATTAGCAAGCTTTACAAATATCTGCAAAGCAATATTGACATTCTCAAGGTAGTTGATATTATTCATTAACTGGAAAAGATATATAAAAACATGATTACGAAAAATACTTGGTACTGACTACTTTGGAAGGAGTTACAGCTATGGATAAAAGTATTTGGAGATTTGCGCTTTTAGTAATTATTGCTTTGCTTGCAAGTGGATGTTTTGGGGATGATTACAAGAAAGACATTGAGGTTGACGGCGATACAGGTGGCAACGTTGACGGTGATGAGGATGTTAATCTTGATGGTGATGGTGAAATTGAAGGCGAAGATAGTGATGGCGATATTGAAGATGGCGATTTAGAAGACGAAGATGATATTGATGGTGACACGGAAGATGGGGAAGACGAACTTGAGACTGAAGAGGAAGTTGAAGAGGAAAGAGAGCCACAAATAGTTTCCGATCAATTCTCGGTGCGTGCCAGTGTTGAGCAGATTCATATCTGGAGTGCCCCTGTTGAAGTGGAAATGGAAATTCTTGATGTGGATGACAATATTGTTGCCACAGCTTTTACGGATGATCTTGGTAGTTTGGTTTTTAGAAAACTGGCACCTGCAAAGGATTATTATGCGCGCCTGAAAGATACTCCTGAAGAATATACCAACCAGCTTGATATTATGTCTGTTGAAGGCAGCTTGCCGGATGACTCTTTTTACAGCGATCAGATTCTCGAACCCGGTTTTGGTTATCTGACTACTCGCGATGGAACCAAGCTTTCAATTTTTGTTTCACTGCCGGGACCTGTGGAAGATGGGCCTTATCCCACGCTGGTTAATTACTCCGGTTATAGTCCCTCTAAACCGGGAGAATCACTGGGTGGTGATGCTGAACTGTTTTGCACTGACTTTCCTGTTCTGTGCGATGCGCCCAGTCACCCGTTTGGTATTATCGGTGGTGTGATGGGCTATGCCACTGTGGGGGTAAACATTCGCGGAACCGGTTGCTCCGGTGGTGCTTATGACTACTTTGAACCTTTACAACTTTTAGATGGCTATGATGTTATTGAAATTGTTGCAAGTCAGTCTTGGGTCAAGCACAACAAAGTTGGTATGGTGGGACTTTCATATCCCGGCATAACTCAGCTATTTGTTGCATCTACCAATCCGCCTAGTCTGTTGTCTATTGCTCCTTTCTCGGTTCTGGCAGATTCAGTTTCTTCTACACTTTTGCCAGGGGGAATGGTTAACGAGGGTTTTGCAATAAACTGGATTGATAATGTCATGAACAAGGCTCTGCCCTATGCTCATGGGTGGATACAGGATCTGGTGGATGATGGTGATACTGTCTGCGAAGAAAATCAGCTTCTTCATTCCCAGTTGGTAGATGTAATTGCCAAAGCCAGAGAAGATCCGTTTTACGATGACGACAGAGCTAAACCAATTGATCCCACAAGCTTTGTGCATAAGGTTGATGTACCGGTTTTTCTGGTTGGCCAAAGTCAGGATGAGCAGACAGGCCCTCATTTTCCGGCATTGTTTGATAAATTCACCAACTCGCCTGTTACCAGATTCACCATGACAAACGGGGTGCACCCGGACGGAATAGCTCCCCAGGTTCTTGCAAGATGGTTTGATTTTACTTCCATTTATGTAGATCAGGAAGTTCCTCAAATGAACGCAGTTGTTGCAATTTTATTGCCGATGTTCATGGAGCAGGTGTTCAGCGTTTCGGGGATGAAATTTCCTCCAATGATCTACGAAGACTATACAAGCTTTGATGATGTCGTTCAACATTACGAAGCACAGGATCCGATAAGGGTTATCTATGAAACCGGAGCAGCCGAAGGATTGGATGCGGGTGCACCACAAGGAACATTTGAAAAGCGTTACTCTGCCTGGCCGATTCCTGAAACTGTTGTTACTCGTTACTATTTTCATAATGATGGCAGTATGACTCTTACTGCTCCCACGGAAGATAATGGCTACAGTGAATTCGAACATGATCCTGAAGCGGGTAATCGGGTATATCTGGTTAGTGGTTCCATTGACAAACCTCAGCCAAACTACGATTACAAGCCACTTTTAGAAGACAAGGCGATTGTTTTTCTTGGTGAAACTCTGACTGATGATGTCGTTATGACCGGGCCGGGTAGTGCTGATATCTGGCTTAAGTCTGATGCCGATGATGCAGATTTGGAAGTTAACATTACCGAAGTTCGCAACGATGGTAAAGAAGTCTATATTCAAAGTGGCTGGTTGAGAGCCAGTCATAGAACCATGCGTGAGGAGGCCAGCGAGTTACGACCTGTGTCTTCACATTATGAAGAAGATGTAGAACCGCTTGTAGCTGACGAATGGAACCTTGTTCGTATTGAAATTATGCCAATGGGTCACGTGTTCAGAGAAGGCTCTAAGATTCGAGTCTCGATAGATACACCGGGTGATTCGCGTGCAAGATGGAAATTCGGACTGCTGGAATATGACACCAATCCTTCGCACTATGTGGCTCATAACAAAGATTATCCATCAAGTATTGTCTTGCCTGTTATCCCTGATATTGAGGTGCCGGAAAGTGTTCCTGCCTGCAACGCCTACAGAGGCCAGCCTTGCAGGGATTATGTCGAGTACACAAATACAACTACAGTTATTGAATAATAGTTCATACTGAAACAAAAAAGGCGAACCCGGTTGTGGTTCGCCATTTTTGTTTCTGCAGTTACTTAAGTTATTCTTCAGGCAAACCGGATGTTTCTATAAGTGCCAGAATAGCTGCACCTAAACCAAAGGAAATGTCGTCTACCTGTTTAATCTTTTGATACAGTTCGAATTCTCCTACAGTTGTTGGGCCTGAGGTTCCTGTGACTGTCGGTACATTATTTTGGTCTACCGTAATTTTACTGTTTACGCCTTGCATAGCTTTTCTGATAACTGGCAAAACTGTATCATCTGTCAAACCGTATCGCCAGGCTCTGCTCATGCCGTAGGCGAAGAGGGCGGTTGCAGAGGTTTCGAGGTAGGTTTCGCCGGGGCGATTGAGGATTGTCCACCACAAACCGGTTTCGCTGTCCTGCAAGGGGATAATTGCTGAAAAATGTTTGTCCATGGCTGTTTGCATTTCCGGTAAAGATTCGCCTCTGGCAAGTCTCGCCCGCAGATGATCGGCGGTTGCCACTGTAACCCAGCCATTGCCTCGTCCCCAGTAGACACCGTCTGTTTGTTTACCTGTATAGCCGTAGGCATGCTTATATAAATTAGAATCTTCCATTAAAAGATTTGTGAAAATATGATGTTGTTCTGCATACTCGTCTAGCAGTTCTTTATCGTCGGTAAGCTCTCCCCAGCCTGTCATAACATTGCCAAACATGAAGAGGGAATCTATCCACAAGGTTATACCTAACATGTCCCAGTTTCCCAGGTGATTGAGGCCACCTTCTTCGTTGCGCAGGGCAATGTTGTCGAGGTAGTTGAGTGCTTCACCAAGTATATTTTGGTATTTTTCATCTTCGGTTTCTTTAAACAGATCTATTGCAAGTGCGCTTGGGGCACAGGTATCGCTTGTTTCAATGGCTCTGTCAATCATGAAACCTTCTGCAATATGGTAGTCGATCCATTCCTTATAGTAGTTGAAATATTTCTGGTCGCCAGTTACTCTGTAAAGCTCTTTAACACCAATCATCATTACGGCCTCGCCCCAGTCCCAGGTAATATCTGTGGCTGTGTGGGCCTCAATCTGTTTGTCGGCTATGGCTTTTGCAAGTTTAATTGCATCCGAGTCGGGGTTTCTTTTGGATGCATAGCAAATCTTGTCTGGAGGTGTGTTTGGTTCGCAGTAGTCGAAGGGTTGTACTATTAATTCTTGCTCTTCTTCCATATCATTGTCGCCATCGGTTTCAATCTCTCGATCACCATCGGAGGTCTGATCAATATCACCATCGGAGGTGTCTGTAGAGTCGCCGCACGATGCAAGTGATAGAGATAAACAGAGCGCAAGTATTGGGAGTAATATGCTTAATTTAAAATCGTTCATTGTAGGTTCCATTTTTTTCGGTAAAAAAAGACTTAAAAATCCTGCTTGACGGCAGTTGTTCCGGTTTCGTTTTCGAAAATACTTACAGAATTCAATTGCATCATGGTGCCTCTGGCAATCAAGGCAACTTTGTTGCTGCCACTTTTCGAGACGAGCACAAACTCGGCATCGGTTTCGATTGTATCTCCTGTAGAGAGAGTTATGGTTGTGACTGCATCCGGTTTTCTCAGAAGAGCAATTTCTTCACCTTCTGAATGTTTTATACTGTATGCGGTTACACCTGTTTCGCCATTATTAAATGTTAATGGTGTTACTTCTAGCTTGTATTCTGCATCGCCTTCCACTGCGCTTGTGCTATAGGGTGCAGAAACCGAGAGAAAACCCGGGACAGCAGCGGTGATGGTTCCATCCATTACGCCGTGATGTTTTTCGTCTCCATCAATTTCATGGACATGTGGTGGGTACCATTCCTTGAATGGAGGTTCGGCAAGTGTAAGTCCATCATCGGTGGATGAAAGATATACTTCTACGCCTGCGGCTTCTCTTTGCCAGACAGCATTATTGGCATTGACCTTAAAATCTTCGCCTTCATCATAGCCGGCGTAGCCGTGGAGTCTCCATGTGTGCAGACGTGGTGTGGTATTGGTGGTTACAATACGGTCTGCTGTTACAAGGTATCTGCCATGCACCATCATTACAGAACGTTCGGTGGTGGAAATCTCCAGAGGTTGTCTGGATTCCACGTAGGACAGTTCATTGGAGAGATATTCGTTTTCCAAGAATGCATCGGTGTCACCGAAAGTTGTCAGAATGCCTTTTTCAGGCACTTCTTCACCGTCTATGATCAGTACATTATGGGCGTCTGCTTGAGCTGTGCGGGCGTTGTTAAAGGCAACCGGCTTATAGTAACCTGTGTCCATCAGGAGGTATTCACCATAGGCATATAGCTGGAAAGATCCTCCATCGACGTGGTCGTGTACAGTTTTACGTACCGAACCATGTTCGGCATTGACCAGTGCCCAGACAGCGTTGGTATCCCAGCCACTTCTGAAAATTGCCTGACCGGCATCGTACATTACCTTGTTTTTCCAATCAGGTTCTACTGGTTCCATATCATCTGGAACATAGGCCAGATGTTGTACATACAAATCCATTCCTCCGCCCATGTTGAAATTATTGTTGTAATAATCCCAGAGAAGATCGGGACGATCCATGATGCCTGCAAAAAGACCGGAACCATTCTGGTCTTTCATTCCACCATCTTCAAGAGGTGGTCTGCGCCCATTCGGCATTCTTAAACTGAACATCCACTCGACAGATTTCTGAACTCTTTCACCGTAGAGAAGATTTTCGTAAACAAAGGGTTCACCATCAATGCAGCCATGATCCTGCCAAGGGTCGATATCCTGTCTGTTTATGCAATCTCGTTTCAATAAAAGAGGTTCGCCAATTCTGTTTCTGTAAGCTAGAAAAACTGCCTGCGCTGCACCAAAACCAAAGCGGTAATAGTGTGGGCCTTCGGATACACCACCGTCAGGCTGGACGTATTGACCATTGGGGCCGTAGAGGTAATCCAGTTCGCTAAAGGCCCAGTTGGCCATGGCCTCCGCATCCGGATGCTCTGGGTAGGCCATTGCAATGTAGCCTATGGAACAAGCAGTTCTAATAGGATGATTGTTTTGTGTAAGGGCAATTGAAACCAGACGTCCCAAGTCATCTAAAACGTATTCCTTGTAAAATTCGCTGGTAATAAAAGTCAGCTTGTCTTCTGCATCTTCAATTTCGTCTTCAGGAATAAAGTTGCCTGCCACCAGAAAATCAAGTGCGTTGGCATAACATATTACAATTGAGGGCAGACGTATGTTGATATCGCCGTCTTCGTGACTGTGATAATCTCCGGAGAGTTGTTGTAAAAAGTCACGAGCCTTATCCGCCATAGCTGTGTCGTTTTCCAGCCATGCCAGAAAAGCGGCATGTTGAGCTATGACACCGTTTTTCTGCTCGTCGCTGTCGAAAACGTTTGGCGTGGTCAGGTCATAGTGACTTCTTTCTGCGCTTGATCTGATTTTAGCCAGTATGGAAATGAAAGGTTCTTTGTCGAGTCTCGCTAGAATTCTATCTTTGTCTTCCGGTAGCAACATCAGAGAGGGTGCGAAGTCCGGCCGTGGAGGCAGTCCAACCTGATATTCTATTTCAGGCTCAAGCTCTTCTTCTAATTCTTCTTCAAGCTCCAGTTCAAGGTCATCTTCCAGCGCTTCAGTTTCTTCTGATTCGGCATCATAATCCGCATCGCCATCAGGAGTTTCTGTTTCAGCTTCTGTTTCGCTTTCATCCCCATCAGTAATTAAACCAGTATCATCCCCGCAGCCAACAAGGGCTAGGCTAAATATAGTTAATAGAATGATGACTGTTGTACTTTCTATAACGCTTTTCATACGGATACTCCTGCTGCGTTGAGATTTGCAATGCTGAACTTATGGACAATTGACTGTTCCAATTTATCTTAGATGAAGTTGATTTGCAAATCAAAAAATCAATAATGAAAAAATGAAAAATTTAATTTTTGGGGAGTGATTTTAACGAAAAAAAAAGTGACCCTTAAACAAGGGCCACTTTAAAGTCGTGATTATGTAAAGAGTTACTGTTTTCTTGGTGTAAGCGTTAAGACATAGGATTCTTCTGTTTCGCTTGTTACTGCGCCATCATTGATGTCGGTTGAGTTTGACAAAGTACCAACGATCATCAGTTCCTGTCTATTTTTCAGTTTGTTTACATCATCGTCTGTCAGTTTTGCATTGAAATATTTTATATCCGGTGCCAATGAATCAGATACTACTCTTTCATCACTTGGATTTGGGTTGTTGAACTGGAAAACATCGCCATTGTCGCCACAGTCCCAGCCACCTTCTTCTGTGTCGTTTTTGCAAATATCAGCCATGTCCTGAATGCGCCACCTCAGGTAGGTTGTGTTTTTTGGTAGATCGTATACGCCCCACTTAAGAGACTTACTCGGCAGGGTTGAAAATACGATAAACTGTGCCGAAGCTTCCCAGGCCATGTTGTCCGGTACATCAGGGTGATTCGCCATATCGTGCTTGCGAACTTCATAGTCGGTAACACTGCCACAGGCAAAATCCATGTTACAGGTAAATGAGCTGCCGTTGTCTGTGACATCCCAGTTTGAAACACTGTTGATATCATGGAAGAACGAGTTTTGTATTATGGTTCCCTTGGTAGCGAAGCCATCCATATAAATCTTGAATGGTAATTGCAATGCATTGCCATTT
>Ga0209692_10001826_pt1 | contig 26494 bp, 23 predicted proteins | sample tdDd472_FD_187129 | JGI IMG/M metagenome (GOLD analysis project Ga0209692, IMG submission 187129) | Marine sediment microbial communities from the Atlantic coast under amendment with organic carbon and nitrate - tdDd47.2 (SPAdes)... | ecosystem: Environmental > Aquatic > Marine > Coastal >... | reverse complement strand
AAAAATGAAAGGAAGAAACTCAGAGAACCGGGACACTCTGCTTTTTGTGCAGCAGCCGCTTAACCGTTGCAATAAACTCAGGATCGTCGGCAATCTGGTTCAGGATATCGTTGGCTTCCTGTTTCTTGTGGTTGTACTGGAGCATGGTTTTGTGGTCCAGCGGTCTACCGCAGCGATGACAAAACTTTGCTTCCGGCCCGTTCTCTTTATGACAAGTTGTGCATATTTGCTTTTCCAGCGTGGGTTTGAGAGCCTCTTTGGGCTTGATGCCGTGCATTTTGAGCAGGTGGTTGTTGGCCTGCCGGGAGGTAATATGGCTGTAAATATCGAGCATTGAGCTGTCTTTATCCCAACCCAGATACTCTTTGATAAGCGGCTCCGGCCAGCCTTCGGCAACCATTTGAGTAGCCTTACTGTGGCGAAACATATGGGGGTTTACCCGTTTGTTCCCCAGGCCCGCACGCTTGGCAATGCGTTTCAAAGTGATGTTGATTCCCCGATAACTTAACGGTTCATGGCTGTCCCTTTTCAGAAAAAGAGGCGATTGCGGATCATCACGATAGGGATGATTGTTCAACAATTCGGCAATGATCGGCCCCGAATACACCACTCGATTTTCACGCTCCCCGGTCTTGCCTTTCAGATGAATAAGAAAACTGAACTCGTCCTGATAAACATCACCGATAGTCAAGTTGCCCACTTCACCGATTCTGGCTCCGGTTTCCGTAAGCAAGGAAACAAGCACACGATCCCTCGAATTCGTAGCGTTGGCAATGAGCTTTTTTATCTCATCTTCCGACCACAATTCATTACGTTGCACGCGGGGTTGCTCCCGTTTTCTCATACCTCGCTTGATCCATTTCACTTCTTCGGGGAACTCGGCTGTTGCAAGGTAATCGTCTCCCTGTTTCAGCCATTTGCAAAACCATTTGAACGTCATGCGGGCTTTGGCCGCCGTCCATTTGCTGTACCTTCCATTGATGTCCAATATCGCCTGTCTGATATCATTTTTATCAACATTTTCAAAGCCTTTGCCAAATGTTCTGGCAAAGAGAAGCAACCGTTCCATATCGGCAATCCGGGTGCATTCTTTGATGCCTGCCAATGCCCTCATGGTATCGTACTGCAATATCAAATCCGCATCTCGCTTGGGGATGGGTTTTTGCGGACTTCTTTTACTGCTGGCTCCGGCTGATACGAATTTCCGCATCGTAGCCAGAACTTTTTCACTGTTATGGATATCTATTTCCCGTTTCATTTGAACACCTCTGAAATCGGATAATGGCAACCCGTATAAGAATAAATGGGGACTATGAACAGTCAGGTAAGTGCCCCCGCCGGAGTTGTTGTCACTTGTTGGTAGTCCCCAGTTTCTTCGTAGGATTTCACCGATTTTTTGATGTAAGAAAAGCGTACTCCTATTTATGTTTTTCGCTTTGAGAATAGGGAAGATCGTGTTTGTTTTCCTCCGGAACTCTTTGATTTCGGCCAATATATTCTCTTAACAGGCCTACAAGGCCTGATTTTTCTCTTCCAAGGTATTTGTAACCCTCATCGCGCCACCTTATCACAGCATCAGCACCCCAAGCTAAAGATATGCATGTAGTTGTTAAATATGCTGCCAATGTTTCAGGTCTAAAATCTCTTGGAGAAGCATAACCTAAAACAGATAGATCGAAGATGGGAGCCCAAAATCCAAAAAGATTCATGTAATAATACACCTCAGAGGCAAAGCTGTTGTTTTCGCAATCGTTTTTAGATTCTTCACTGGTATTGATTACGTATTTTCCGCAGTAATACAGGCAGTCTGCAATAGATTTTATTAGAGTCACGTTGTATTTGTATAATAACATGTTTATATTTTTATTGGTTTGAGGCGTCATTTCGGCACTTCTTTTTCAGTGTAAGCACCACCTGGCACCACTTCGGAAGCCTTGCTTCAATTTCCTTATGTTCGGATGTTGTTTTTTGCCTCTTCTTCATATGTGCAGAAAATACGGCTCAGCTTAAAAGCAAATGGGCACAGGAAGACTCCAAATTATATTTGACTTTTACTTTTTTTCCATTAATTATTCATGTGAAATAGTAAGCATACAAGGGAGAGGGTTGTGCCATGTTAAAGAAGCGCATTCTTGGATTCTTCATAAATTTATTGCTGTCCATACCAAAATATCACTTTTTGACTCGGCTAAATGCCCTATATGTATTTGCTGGAGCTTTTTTCTTTTTCTTTCTAGTACATGCAATATGGAGTTTGCTAAATGGTAGGTTTTTCCCTGCGAGCGGACCTTACTACAATTTTTTAGACGATTTTCCTGATTTTATAGCCCATACAGTCATTGTTCCTGCTTACTTTGCCGCAGGAGTTTTATATTTAAAAACCAGTTATCGTGTTATTGTCGATTCCAAACGTGACGGTGTGATCAAATACAATCCGACCATATTAGCAACCTCTATACCCAAATGGGTAGGCATTACATTCTGGCATATTATAATATGTGGTTGTTATGGTGCTATAATTGCAATTTTATACCATCGCGAGTTTATGAAAAATTCTCTTATATGGTGGTGTATGGAAAGAGTATGCAATATTAACATATTAACTCTACACGGGTATTATTACATATCCTGTATTTTTTTTATTCAATTCTGGCTTATTTTTATAGTGATAGAAATGTTACGAGTTATAATGGAAACTTTGTTAGTGTTTACCAAAGGGGATATGCACCCTCAATGGCACAGTGTAGACAAAGGATTTCGCCATTTTAAAAAACTTTTTTATCATAGCTTAAGCCTTGTGTGCTTGGTGTTAATAAATATTATTACATGGGCATATAATAAAGGTGAATATGATCTTTCGTTTAATATCTCTAAAATTGTATTCATCTTGGTGGTATTGGGATATGTATTAACTCCCATTGTGATAGTTACTTACAGGTTATATAAATTGTCTTCACTTATCATTGGATTATGCATCGAAGCAGAGGATGATCCATACAAAAAGGCAATGGTAGCGCAAGAGGCTAGAAATAATTATAAGTTTATACCTTTCAGTCATATTGAAATTTGGTTTATCACTATCATTTTGGCCCCACTAATTAGAAGTGACTTGGTACTAAAATTACTCAGGCATGCCTTCTTTAAATAAATACACTTCACAATCAATTGTGCGGTGGTTGTTAGAACAGGATACGCTAACACCATTTGCAGCATAATTTTTGGCCAAATGTAAGCCTCTTTCAAGCGCCTCAACTTTACCCTCCAAAGCAGCAACTTGATTGATTTCTTCCTTTCGTTGTTGAGAAGCATCGTAAGGATAGCGAAGAGTTCCTAGATTTTTTAATGACAATATCTTGTATGTTTTTTTGCTTGTTTTCGAGTCAAATATTTTTATGCCCTCTATTGAATCAGGAAAGCAGAGCGCATTATGTTCAGAATAAATTTTTGCATTTTCACTTTTATCATCAATTTCAACAAAATATTCAGCAGGTGCCTTTTGTTCAAAAACAAATCGTTGGTAATCTTGATGAATGCCATGAATATTCCATGCTGCTAGATAAATAAATGGCGCAACAAAAAGACTCATTTTAATTGGCTCTGCGAAAAACATCTTTGCTATATTTTTAATTATCATTGTATAGGAATAACATTTCAATATATTTAAATCTTTCGATGATTTTTAGAAATTTGGGTGTAATGGGGCACAGGAAGACTCCCGCTCTTCCCGTGCCCGGGTGGTTTGTTTAGTGCTGGTTCAGGTGTGAGGCCGTCTCAATGATCAGTCCTATGGCTTTGGCAGTTTCGGATAACACACTAAGGCAGGCATCCAGTAACTTCATTTCTGCGGCATCTGCGTAGTGCTGCACGTATTCCAGGGAGACACCGCTGGTGTCTTGCTCCGTCTTCTCACCATAAAGTTGGCGCAGCACCTCAGCTCCAAGTTCTGCTACAATCTCGCGTTGAGGTATCTGTCCGGTCTGTTTCTTCTCCCGCTTATACCCCGCACGGCAATGAGCGGCATGAGAAAGTTCATGGAAGAAGGTGCGCTGTTCTGGGGTACAGAGGGTTATCCGTTCCTTGTCCTGTTGCCACATGCCATAGAAACCGGTGAAGCCGAAAGTCTTGACTTCAAGGTTCCATGCCTTGGCAACGTCCAGTAGCGGCAGGTTGGGCATGGGATTGGTTTCATATTCCAATGCCCTGCCTTTTGTTTGCGATGCATCAAACACAGCCTGAGTTCTGAATCCCAGGCAGGTTTCAACCAGTTCGCCGGTCTTTTCATCTTCCACCTTTTTGATCAATGGGATGAGAATAAAGCCTGCTTGTTCTCCTTTCTTGACAGCCCGGCCAACCTGCTGCCACTGCCGGAATCCCCGGCAGTCAAAGTTCATGCCTTGCAGCATCAACAGCCAGCGATTGTTGAGAGACCATTTCTGTGAAGGGATCTTAACCGGAGGAAATGTTGACATGGCGCATTTCTTGGCCACCTCGCCTTTGTCAAACGCTTCAATCACTTTCATCAGCCGTTTCTCTGCGGTTTTCGTGAATGATTTGCACATGGATTGCTCCTTTCTGTTCAAAGAAAAAATGGTTTGGGTTTGAACAGAAAGAAGCCCGGTAGTATTTAAGGAAACGGGGTCAGGGAGTGGTTTTGAAGCGGATTCCGGGGTGGAAAACGGAGGAACTAGATGTGTTGCGAAATGCTATGACAATTTAGAAGACTGTATGCGACTTGCATTGTAATGGCTAATGCACGGGATATTATGAAAATGCGTTTGTTCTGCAATTATTTTCTTGCATTTTTTGAGGTATTATGATTTCATATTTATGAAATATTGAGCGATCATTATGATTTTGCCACTTTAAGAGATGCTGCTCATATTTCTGCCACAAACCCATTTCTCATACAGGAGGCTACTATGAAAGTATTTATCTCCAATCCAACAGTTTCCCTTTCAACCGTTGAAATTGCTGCACCTCGCTATAGCGGGAAATAGCAATTCAACTTTCCGCTGGAGAGGAAAATATTAGATTCTTTCCAGCGGAAAATTTATTATTTTAATGTCGACAGAACATAGTGGGGCATCCGATGGATTATCATAGATTTTCGTGGAGCGATGGTAGAGTAACATTTTTATGGCCGGATCATCCGCTGGTTTTGGCAGGGGATAAATATCTGGATATTTTAGTAAAAGAAATTCTTGCAGGTTCCGGGAAGGAAGATATTATTGGAAAAATTGCTCGTGATTCAGTATATACTTACATAGAAGTGAGTGAATTTGTAGAGAAAATATTTGAGACTCTATTTTCAGCAGGTATTTTGGGTAAAGAAGTGCCCAGCCATACACAAATTCATAATCCTCCCTCTGAGGGGTTATCTATGGCAACATTGAACTTAACAAAAAACTGTAACCTAAAATGTAGGCATTGTTATGTTGGTGGGAAATCCTTTGAAAAAATGCCAGAAATGGATGCTTCTGAAGTCCGCAATGTTATTGAAGCGCTTTCTAAGTTAATTGTAAATCAACCACGGCTATTTATAATATCCGGAGGTGAACCAACTCTGGAAAAAAGCAAACTTAGGCAGGCAGTGCAGGTCGCCAAAGCCAATGATTTGAATGTTCGGTTGAACACGAATGGATATGGGGTTGATGACGATCTAGCAGTCTTTCTCGCAAATCACCAAGTATTGACGCAAGTTAGTCTGGACGGAGTAGATCCTAAAACAAACTCTCTTTTAAGGGGATCGGAAAAGGCATTTTACGATGCCATAGACGCCATAAAGAAATTAGTTGAAGCGGGAGTTCGCACACGTATATCTTTTACGATACATTCAGAAAATATCCATCAACTTGCTGATATGATAAATTTTTCTCAAGATTTAGGGGTCGAACAGTTAACAACTTCTAGTTTGGTAGGTATCGGCAATGCAAAAGAAAATAGAATGCAGTCTGTCGAATTCAAAGAAGAATTTGAAGTTCTTTATGATTCCGTTAAGGATGATAGAGAAAAACAAATGATGACAAAATCTACCTTGCTAGCAGAGACGATTCAGGCCATTAGAGCTGGCATCAAATTTTCATATTGTGGTACAGGATTGAGCACATGTTGTATAGATGCTAATGGGGATGTTTACCCATGCATAAACATGGTGAGAGATGATTACCGCTCAGGTAATGCTGCTAAAGAAAGCATTGAGCAATTTTGGGAAAATTCTACTGTTCTCAGTAAATTGAGAATGTTGAATGTAAATAGTATGAATTTCCAATGTGCCCAGTGCATCTTTCGGCATTTTTGTGGTGGATACTGTAGGGGGGAAACACTTGAGAGTGGAGCAGAACTGACCTCCCCATACGTTAGATGTAAAGCTTGGAAGCAGGGATTGGTAAAGGTTCTTGATATCCTCTCTGAATCGCCAGACATTTATTACTTTGATGAAGACCCTGTTGTGAGTGTTATGCATCGAGAGTAAATCTTTATAAATTGGATTGTTCTTGGTAAGTCCATGGAATTAATTTACTTGAATGGCAACGATAGAGCAGGATTAGCGATGAAAAATGGAAAGCATTTTTTCTATGAGCATATGGGACATATGCAATTCAGCACTTTAACACTACAAGCTCTCTTAAGTATACAAACTATCGTTGGAAATAGAATAAATACTTATGCCATGTGGGAAGAAGTAAAGAAGGATATTATTGAACATGGCTTTACACCTAAACAAGCTGAAAGTGAGCTTGATCGTTTTTGCTACGGTTTTGAATGCCAAGATAGATACAAGAATGGAATTCACGAAATTGCTTTGACTCATCTTGGGATGGACTTTATCAAGTCTCTTGTTTCCGAAAGTCCTTACCAAAAAAGTGAAATTGCTTTTCTGCTACGACCAGCACGGAGAAAATTTCACTGGAACATCATTATCCAAGAGACAACATTTTTTAACCAAGTTATCTATCAATATATTCAAGATTTTGGTTTCCGAAAAGGCCCAGCAAGGGACTTTTTAAAATGCCTTCATGTAGAAGACTTAGCCCAATTCCTAAATAGATCTCTCATTGCTCTAACGGAGGCTCCGGAAGACGCCGCAAATAACATTGCATCATTGGCGAACTGCCTTAAGCAGGTTAATGAATTTGGTAAGTATTGGTCTTCTGTTGGCGGTAAGTATTCATGGTATGTTTTTCCCCAGCGTTTTGAGTTGCCTTTAGATTCTAATGAAATGAAAGCCTACAGCGAGTTAGCAAAAAGCTTAATACGCCCTCCAGAATGGGGAGGCGGTAAAATACTTGGCTTAGATCTTGTCCAAAATATACTACCCTCAAGAGAGGCATTGGAAAAATTTCGTGCCTTGGGAATTATAAGGCCAAAATGGTCTGAGACGAATTCCATGATTGGGTATCAAATGACAGCTCCAGGATATTTAATGTGGGAGCGTTGGCAAAAAGGCTTCATATATGAATTTCGAATTAGAAAATTGACTTCCAATGAATATCAGTTGTCTTTATGTGATGCACACGATTTTCCAACGGGGAGTAGTCAAAAATTTAAGAAAGTGAAATCGGTTCCATCTTATTGCACAACAGGAACTCTGCAAGAAGTACTTAAGATTCTAAAGCGGCTTTTGACAGGACAAATGCTTTAGGATCATTCAATATCCATTTCTGAGGTGATTATGGATTGGGAAAGATATGATGAAAAATTCTACAGAAAACCAAATACGGTTTCTAGGATGGAGAATCAGTTTTTTGAAAATTTGCTGAAGCAGAATAATCTAATGAATAATAAGTGCCTTGATTTTGGCTGTGGCCAAGGATATTGGTCTGAGAGATTAGCATTACATGGAGCACATGTTGTTGCAGTAGATGCTTCCAGAAAGGCGCTTGCTAACTGTAAACAATGTCGCAGTCAAACCGATTATTGCCTAATTCAAAGTGGAAAGATCCCAAAGAAATATACTGATTTCGATATTGTGATTTGCTGTTGGGTTTTTCAGGAAATATGTGATGATGGTGATTTCCTTCATGTTTTATCGGAAGTAAGGCGTGTGTTGAGGGATGATGGCAAATTAATTATTGCTGAGAATGTATATCCAGATAGCAGAAAGTTAATTAGAGCCTCAAACTTGGGAGATATATTTGAAAATCATAGCACTCATCCCACATCTTTGCGTTTTTTTAGAGATAATTCACTAAGTGCTATATTGAAAAAACAATTTAAGTTGCTGTTCACCAAGAAAGTAGGAGATTCCTTTTTTGAGATTTACCAACCAATAAGGAAATAATGGAGCATGGGATTGGTTTCATGTTCCAATGCCCTGCCTTTTGTTTGCGATGCATCAAAGACAGCCTGAGTTCTGAATCCCAGGCAGGTTTCAACCAGTTCGCCGGTCTTTTCATCTTATTACCTTTTATACCTTTTTAATCAATGGGATGAGAATAAAGCCTGCCTGTTCTCCTTTCTTAACAGCCCGGCCAACCTGCTGCCATTGCCGGAAGCCCCGGCAGTCAAAGTTCATGCCTTGCAGCATCAGCAGCCAGCGATTGTTGAGAGACCATTTCTGAGAAGGGATCTTCACCGGAGGGAATGTTGACATGGCACATTTCTTGGCTACCTCACCTTTGTCAAACGCTTCAATCACTTTCATCAGCCGTTTTTCTGCGGTTTTCGTGAATGATTTGCACATGGATTGCTTCTTTCTGTTCAAAGAAAAAATGGTTTAGTTTGAACAGAAAGAAGCCTGGTAGTATTTAAGGAAACGGGGTCAGGCAGTGGTTTCGAAGCGGATTCCGGGGTGGAAAACGGGAAAAATGTATACCCGGTATTTCTTTGCCCCTGCTATTTATTATTTGCGGTTGTTACTTTTCTAAAGATTTATCACTATCCTTAATGATAGGTAATGGCCCAATGTTTTCATCATAATTCCTAAAGAATGATCTGTCGCTAAAATCAATACTCCCGTCCTGATTTAAGTAAGCAAGTTGGCTAAATGTACAGGGGGGTGTGCGCTTGTCATTTGATTCATTGATCACCCATTTCTCTCCATTTAGCGTCCATATCAGAGTAAGTCCCAATTGATTCAATCGTTGAAGTAGTTCTTCTTTATCCGCCAGCAACATCTCAGGATCTTTGTTGGAACATCCTGGGTCTGAAAAAATTAACTTTCCGTTGTTATTCCGAAAACCATTTTGTCCATCCCACCATAAGTCTCCTTGCAAAAAAAATAATTTAGAAGGTAGGTGTATGTGCCCTGAATTTGCTAGTGTGGCGTCATATTCATATTCTACAGCTAATTCATTCCAGCTAGGCAAAAATATTGTACTTAAGTCAGAGCATGTATCATCAAAACCGTGCCAAGCATCTGGCTCTGTATTAAAAGCAGTTCCCCATGGATACTCTCCTGCAAAACCATATAACCAGGAAGCCCCTTCGGGTAGCCAACGACCAAAGAAATTCCGATTCTGAAGCCTGTTTAGTACATATTGCAATTTATCACAGCTAATTAGATAACTTGATAAAGTTATCCATGCGTGTCTGTATATGGAGCCATTTTTATGCGCTTCGCTCCATGTAGAGTGAGTTTTAAGGATTTTCCAGCGATTCTTATCATCATCGGAAAAATCGATTAAGTCTGACATTGAAGGTAAATCATTTTCCCACACCATCCAGTCCTCATGAGATAGATGTGTGTTCATTTCAAATTCTATTCGATTTTTTTTCCACCATTTACTTCTAACTGTATCTTCCTCTGATATTGAAACCGGTAATGTTGGATCAAATTTGCGTTCTTCCGCGAGGATTAAGGGGGGTAATAGAGCATCAGGCGCCATATAGTCATTACGTTTATCAACATTATCAAAAAGCCGTGATGCCAATTTATAAAGCGCAATCCACTGATATTTTTTTCCTATTCGTTCTGCCCAACTAGGTTTTCCTCTCCCAGGACCATAGGTTTGAACAAGGTGCTTATCAAATTTTTTACAATTAGAATTTGCGTAGCCCATATCGTTGGCAACGCTTTTAAGTATCCATTTACCCTGGTCTTCTTTTCCAAGATTATGAGCCCAATTTCGCAGACAGTTGAGGGAGTAGTGGTTGAAATCATCATTTATGCAGCTGCGATGTAATCTTGGTAATTTTTTCCAATTTTCCATGTCTCGTTCTGATGGTAATTCTAGTGGCCACTGTCCCCCATCTATTTTCCCCATGGACAAATGAGAATAACACCCCTCTGGTAGAACATTTAGTACAACGGCAAGCTCAGTGATACAACGAATATTATCTCTAATAATTGCGTTGTCGAATTGATTTGCATTTGTTTTATATGCTTTTTGTATAAGGCTTGTTGTTTTTTGCACAGCGTCCTTGTCTCGTGAGAGCATCAAGGCTCCATAAGTGCATAATAATACACGCTCCTTTATCTCATCATCGTCAACCGCAAGAAACCGCCTTACAAGAGGTGGGATCACTTGAGGATATGCTGTCAAAATGGCAATGGCTGCTCTTGACGCGTAATCTTTGACACGCCTGTCAGAAGCAGCAGTGAACCATAGTAGGATCAATGCCCATCTTTCTACTACCTCTACCGAAATATTATCCAAGGGTAATTCAAATGCTGCATCAATAAGTTTTTTAGGTGCCCCGGACTGTTCATATCTTACGTGTAAATACCATGCCCAAACAGCGTCGCGTTGTGTCAAAGGTATGCTATTGAGAAATGAAAACACCCATATTGCATCCACTTTTGATGGAAACCATGAAATTGAGAGGATGGTATCAAGGACACTCCCTGACGATACATTGCCTTTTATCGCATCAATCAATATTTTTCTTGATGATGTGGTGAATGATTCGGGGGAACGCCAAGGAAATGATTCGATTGCTATTTCAATTATATTCTTTCGAAGTGAGATATTGTCTATGCAATCAGGTAGTTCAAGACCAGAAACCTTCTCTGGAATGAGAATGGCAAGTTCACTTAAAATTCCACGGAAAGAATGCATTGCATTGATGTCTTTCACAAGGAAATGTAGTGGATTGTTCTCGCTAAACGCATCTTGAAGATTCCTAGGATGGTGCATATTCTCCAATAACGTGGATGCCACAAGGTGATCACCAAAGCGCTCAAAGCCTGGTCGAAGCGTAGTTTCATTAGGGATTGTAGTTTCATGCAGTGGAGCATCTTCAAAAAGTAAATTTGCTTCAATGAGCCACTCAATTACATTCAATCTACTACCATGAGGGCATTGCTTTTCGATAATTTGTTGAGCCTGTGACCAAGGTAATGAAGTTTCTTGTGAATTCACTATTGCTTGACATATTGCCTGTAGTGATCTTGTGGCAATTTTCGACGCAGGCCGACAAGCTTTCTCTATTGCAAATGAGCGTTCCTTTTCCTCTAAAAATTCACGGATGACAAAACTGTGTCCATACCAACCCGGCGGAAGTTGTTCGTACCCCCTGCTTTTGAGGGTCTCACACAACAATTTGAGAAATAGGGGATTGCCCATTTCCGGTCGTAGTATTGGTTCAATTGGCGGTTTTAAACCATAATAGGCAAAAAATGATGTGCACGCCTCTCGCTCTATTCCTCTAAAACCTTCATGCTTCACTTCATAATAAGGAACAGGTTGTGGCAAATACAGACGAGTAAAGCCTGTTCTACAGGTCAAACACACTTGGAGATTGGGACGTTTAGTAATTGCTGTAACAAATGCAGCTAAATTTCGATTCCAATATTCGGGTGAGCGTGATTCATTGATTGCATCGATACATATAAGGAGATTATCTTTACTCAAAGTTGCAGCGAACTCCAATGCATCTAAAAGCCCATCTCTTCCCAATGATGTTCTCAAGCCCAGGGTTTGGTTTATCCTAGTCCATAGATCAGGTTCGTTTTTGAACTCATGTCCATACACAATACATGTTAAATGATTGGCCTCCAGTCTTTTTTCAGCAATATCACAAATGCCATGGGTCTTTCCCGATCCAGCATCCCCGGTTAATAACAGAGTTCGCTCAAATGCTAGCCTTCCTTCCGCAATAGAAAGCCAGTTGATAAACGATAGGATTTCCCGAATTGTCTCGCGGACTTTATCCAACTCGCTTGCCGGAAATGAAACCATGTATTCGGCTTGAAATTGCCTAAACCCTACGGAATCGGCAACATCCTCTCCGTACTTTTTATTTAGATCATTTTCTAATACCACTCCTACCTTTTTCAGTTCATCAAAAGCGCTTGTGATTTTTGCTAAAGCACCTTGATGTTCCTTAAGGCTAAAACTTTGAAGCAAGTGCAGACAGTTCGCCAATGCCGTTTTAAGCATCTCTTGGTTTGTTGAAATATCAGGGATATGCTCATTGTTTTCTTTTGGTAATTTGATTACAGAAAGATCGTCCACCTTGTTTTGGCACTTGGTTACTTTTTCCGTGAGAATAGCTTTATAGTTTTCTGTTCTACCCAGAGCATCAAAAAGCTTTGCTAGTCTGGTCTCAACATTAATTTTCGGAGAATACCGAGGACCTGCTTTTATTTTTACATCTTCTAAGTGCCTAGCAAACCACTCTAGGGAAAGCACATTTTTGTTAAAGAAAAATTCCCTTATACCGCCACTGATGTCCAATGTTATCAGTTTTTCAATTAGGGAGGATTTTGGCCATATTATAATCTCTAACTCCCTGCCCATCGCGTGAACTTCATTTAACCGCTTTTGCTTCCAGTCTTCATATTTTTCAATACCGCTTTTCCGGCGGCGCTTTGCCTTGGGTTGCTGCTTTAAGGGGCCTGTCAAGTCAAAAGGGAAACAAATGATATAGCATTTGAGGTTTGGATGGACTGCTAGTGCTGTAGCAAGGCTTTCTTTAGTCTGTTTCAGCAGGCTGTCCACATCAAACACATATTTTGCCTGCCATCCAGTACGATTTTGGCTTTGATCATCATACCAGCATTCAAGCCCTCCATCTCCACCTGCACCATTCAAATCATAAAATGAACCATTATCATTCTGGTTTCTTCTAGCCAATTGGCAACACAATTGCTCAAATGCTGTTGATTTGGAACCACCGCGGTCAACTATGTCCTTAAAGTTTATATCTGGCATTATGCGCCCCATTGCTCCTTGATATTTCACCATTTAGAATGGCCACTCGATAGATTTCAATTTTAACGAATATAACGGTTTGGTCAAATATAAATAGGATCGAGAACAGTCACTTCTTCCCTCCTAGCCACCTTCTCGCTTCAATAACGGCTAATCTTTGATCGTGTATGGTCTGGGTTTCTGCGCAGATTTTATCGGCAAGGTCTTTGCTCGTGCAGGCGACAATGATTTTGCTTAGGCTCTGCTCCCTGAGGCAATGCTTGATATTCTCCATGTAATGGCTTCTGCCGGTCTCAATCTCTATAGCTATAGTTTCATGACCTTTAGTGGCAAGCAGATCAACGTAGTGACCTTGTATACGTTTTTCTCGCTCAATAGTGTAGCCTTGAGCTTCAAAAAACTTCTGGATCTGCTCCTGCCAATAAAGATGTTCCAGGCCACCATAGCGGCGGCTGTACTCAAATGCTCCCAAAGATTTGAGGTATGCTTTCCCCTGCTCGGTTATCCTGAACAGACGCAGCCATGCATGTAAGCCAGCAAAGGTAACAGGTTCAATGAATTGTTTTTCAATCAGTTTGGTTTTGGCATGATTACCTTTTCTGGCAGAGAGATTCAAACGCTTATACCTTGTGGTTACGCTGTCAGTGGGATGTTTCAAGATATCTATCAACAGTTGGTCTTCCGTATTAGGTTCTTCTTCTATTATCGGAGACGGAAGCCGTTCAATCTTGGGTTGATTCTGCTCAGGCACTGCATTTTGGGGCGGAATCCGTGGAATCTCTGGAGACAGGGGCAGATAATGAAACATGCGTTTGCCGTCAGTCTTTAGATGAGGAATCTGTATGTGGAAAGGGCGCAAATGCCGGTCCTGTAGCTTCACAACAGCCTGACCGATAGGCAACATCCCCAGCATGTCTTTTTGTTCTCTATCCAAAAGCATGGATTGCGCCAATACCTGGGCGTCCTGGCCGGTCTTGACGTTCAGGGCAATGGTACAGTAGGTGTTCGCCAAACTTACCCTTGAAATCAGGCTGGGCATCTGATCAACAATGACAATACCAATGCCGAGACTACGCATTTCCCGCAGGCTGGATTCTACCAGTGACTCTTCCGATTGTGTTGAAGCTCTGAGTAAGTGATGGGCTTCTTCGATAATGATGATATTGTCCACGGTATTTTGAGGAGGATTCTCCAGGCGGTAATGATGCAGCCATAGCAGGATAGATTCGGTAAGAAAGGTTTTATCGGCATTTGAAATACTGTCCAGCTCCAGGATGATATTTTTTTTCAGCAAGTCTTCTATTGAAACTGGCTCTGAACTGTTGAACGTATCGTTGATACCTCCGTAACACAACGCGTTCAGGGTTCGCATCACACTTTGCAACCATTGTGCCTCTCTGGCGGTACAGCGCAGGCTTTCAAGATAGGTTTTCAGGTCGGCAATGGTCGGATACGTTTTGCTGCCTTCATACACGCCATACTGTTTATATGCATGGTCGATTGCCTTTAACAGCAGACTCTCAAAGCCCGGTCCTCCCATATAGGCATGGGTGAAAATCTCACAAATCTGTTTTGCCCAGGTTTCCGGAGCAGTGCCTGGCGGTGGGATTAGGGGATTCATGCGCAATCCTTTGACATTCCGTTTGCCGACAGGCAATACACAAATGTCGTGGTTGCAAATCCCGATCCCCTTGAACACTGCCTCGAAATTCAGTTGGGAATAATCCCGTTTCCAGTCAAAGATGAGAAACGGTTTTTTCTGTTGCAGCAAGCCTTTGATAAGTACCCGTACAGTATTGGTCTTACCGCTTCCCGATCTGCCGAAGATGGCTAGATGCTGTGCCAGCTCTTCAGTCTTCAATCCGAAAGGGTAAAGTAGTGACTCATTGTAAGATACGGTGCCGAGTTCAATTGCACCGCTGACAGTCTCTGCCTGTGGAGGAGCGAACAGAATAGGTGAGTCCAGCGGTTGCTTGAAATGCTTCAGGTAGAGCAGTTGCAGGACTTGTTCGACTTCTTCTTTTTCCTGCCTGTTGCCAATAGACCAGAGTTTATACAGGCGGGTGATTTTGTCGCCAAGAATCGGTTCAAGTTTGTGGCAGAGGTTTTCAACGGTCATTCTATGAAGGACTGCTTGTCCCGCAGTCCGTGGTAGTCTAAGAGAGTGTCCAGCAGGTCACGTTTGAGGATGGCCGTATCCCGCAGAAAGTCGGTTTTCAACTGCCTTTGCTCTCGATACAGCGGTAGCTTGTTTTGCAGTTGTACCTTGTTATAGAGTTCCTGATTATAGGTGCTGGTGTGCTGGCATAGTGAGTTGCAGAAGCACATGTTTTCCTGTATCTCGTGCAGATTCTGTTCGAGGTTGGTTTCACGTTCTTTCAGCAGTTGTTCCAGCAAACCCAGTTTTCGCTTGAGAGTCTGCTTTTTCAGGCAGAAGAGGTCGTCCTTATCAAGTGTTGTTGTCATGCAATGGTGATGACTGCGGAGATTATAAAGAAATGGGGATGTGTGGTGTTCTGCTGATTGGAGATTGTCGATTCCGGTGATGTGAAAACACTCGGAGGAAAGCTGGCAAAGAAAGCATACAGGCATATCAACATAAAGGAATCCCTGCGAACTCCCAATTTTTTCAAGTATGAAGAACTGTTGCAGAAATTCAGAGGTTTACTGTAAGGAGTAGGTTCCTTCTGCTACTTTGATGAAAGCGTTGATTTCTTTCATGAACTTCGGGTCTCTTTTCGCTTCCTCCAATTCGTTGTGAAATTCTTTGTTGGATGCCATTTATAGCAAGAAATACGTTTGGAGTATTTAAATGTTTTCAAGAGAAAAGGGGATTACGCGACTGTGCGTAATCCCCGTTTGCGGTACAGGAGATGGTTAGTGGTATTCAATGATAAACCGGGGTCTATAGAGAAAAGAACTGTACTCTCTGCTGTAAAATGATGCACTGACGTTGCGCTGCAATCTTTCCATTATCACAAGCCCGTTTTTATCTCCACCATTGGCCCAGTATTGAACCGCCGAGGTCACATCAAAACAAGGCCTTTCTGATTCTCTAAGTAAGCGATCATTTTCAACAGTATAGAGATTGCCCAACTGTCCCCGGGTGTTCCAGGTGAGCGATCCGGGAGATTTATAGTTTTCAGGACGTGCCACACTGAGATACATAGCATCGCCAGGTGTTGGCCCCGTCAGCCATGAAAAGCAAAGCTGGGCACTTTCAATAGTGGCATTATAGGGAATGTCCCAGTCACTCAGGCTGAAATTGACCAGTACCCAGGACATCCAACTGGAGGACGAGCCAGCTTGTAGTGACGTTTCATTGGAGTAATTGGAGTTAGGTGCATCGCTGGTAATGTAGGTATCGGAGCTGATTTCAAGGAGCTTGGTCTGAGAAGATGCTGTGCAACTGCCGTTATCACAGGTTCCGCCGGTTGGTGGTGAACAGCTATTGCCGTCGGTATCTCTGGAACAATCTTGATTCTCCGTATTGATTTGTTCACGACAACCGCTATTCGCACAACGGTAGTTGGTAACGGTACGTTGTTTGGTGCCGGTCTCGTCGCAATCGCTGCTGAATGCACCACAGGAACCCCAACTGCCGTAATCGGTACTGGCGCAGGTGATACCATCGGTGTCACGGGTACAGCTTTGCGTATCGGTGCTTGAGTTTGAATGACAGGAACTGTTGCTGCACGTGTATGTGGTTGTGGTTCTCGATTTTGTGCCTGATTCATCACAGGTTGAAGTGAAGCCCGAACATGATGACCAGCTTCCGTAATTTGTGGAAGCACAGCTTTGCCCGTCAGTGTCTCTTGTGCAGTTTTGGGTTTCTGTGCTGGGGTGAGATTGGCAAGAGCTGTTACTGCACGTGTATGTGGTTGTGGTTCTCGACTTTGTGCCGGTTTCATCACAGGTTGAGGAAAAGCCGGAACATGATGACCAGCTTCCGTAATTTGTAGAACCGCAGCTTTGCCCATCGGTATTTCTGGTACAGCTTTGGTTTTCAGTGGTGGGGTGAGATTGGCAGGAACTGTTACTGCACGTATATGTGGTTGTGGTTCTTGATTTTGTGCCTGTTTCATCGCAGGTATTGCTGAAACTTCCGCAGGATGACCAACTGCCGTAATCGGTTGAACCGCAGTTTTGGCCATCGGTATTTCTGGTGCAGCTTTGGTTTTCAGTGGTGGAGTGAGATTGGCAGGAACTGTTACTGCACGTGTATGTGGTTGTGGTTCTTGATTTTGTGCCGGTTTCATCACAGGTATTGCTGAAACTTCCGCAGGATGACCAACTGCCGTAATCGGTTGAGCCACAATTTTGCCCATCAGTAGTTCTCGTACAGGACTGATTTTCTGTTTGAGACTGGCACGATCCACTGGAACAGGAATAGCAGGTTCTTGATTTTGTGCCGGATTCATCACAGGTATCCGAGAAACCGTTGCATGAGCCCCAGCTCCCGCAACCGGAACCGCAGGTTTGCCCGTCTGTATCCCTTGTGCAGGATTGATTCTCGGTTCTGCTCTCTGTCTGACAACTGCCGCTTCTGCAAACATAGCTGGTACATGAACGGGTTTTCTGCCCGGACTCATCACATTCATTGGAGAAATCTTCGCAACTGCTCCAGTTCCCGCAACTGGGAGAACCGCAGGTCTGTCCGTCAGTATCGCGTCCGGTACAGCTTTCTTCTTCCTCATTGGTTTCAGTGATACAGGTGCCGTTCTGACAGCGGGGAACATAGCATGTTCTGGTTTTAATGCCAGATTCATCGCAATCGTCACTATACCCGCCGCAGGCAGACCAGTTGTCACAGCGAGTTTCCCCGCATTGCGTATCACTGCTACATTCAGCATCAGGAATACAGGTAGCATTTGAGCAATGGCCGTCTTCGCTGTTTACCATGCAATACTCTTCTTCGGTATCTCTGGCACAATCCTGTTCTTCCACATTGGACTGCTCCACACATGCGTTGGAAATACAGCGGTAAGAAATACAAGTTCGTTCCTGGATACCTGTCTCATCACAAACATCCGTAAATCCCTGACATTCGCCCCATGGCTGATCTTCACAGTTTGTGAGGGGACAATCCTGATCATTATTGCAGGCTGTTTGCTCAATGCAGGTGGCTCCTGCCGGGTCGCAGATCATGCCTTTGGCTTCGCAATCATCATCAAGGTCTGTCCAGTTTCCGCAAGCATCCTGCCAGTAGACTGCATTTTTTCCGGGTTTGCAGGCAAGCTGGCTGTGCAAGGGTTCGCATTCGTTTATTTCATCTTCTGCTTCTAATTTGTCGCCGTCTGCTATGGTCTCATCACCATCGCTGTAGATGGTGTCATTGTCACCATCAATCAAGTTGTTATCTTCTTCCGTCCCACACCCGGCAATCATCAAGGACACTATGAGCAACGCTTTGATTATACTTCTCATGATTTCCTCCTTACGTTTCTTAAGAAAGTGTCTCCCTTCATTCCCATTTTTATTCACGTCATGGCATGTCCTCCTTCCGGTACATTTTTTCAAGGGCATTTCGGCCATCGGTTTCCAGAACCGTTGCATAAATTTGGGTTGTTTTAATGGAGGCGTGTCCAAGCTGTTGTTGTACAAAGCGGTAGTTGTAATTGCTGGCCTTCAGCAGGAAGGTGGCGTATGTATGTCTCATGCAATGGATGGAGTAGTGGGGCGCAAGGTTTGCCTGTCTGGCGATGGCCTTGAACATCTTCTGCAATGAACGTTTACTGATTCTTTCATCCTTTAAGTTTGGAAGGATGTAAGCGTTCGGTTTCAGGCTGAAACCGAACTGTTGCTTTAGTTGGAAGTAGGTGTGGCAGATTTCCCTAAAGTAAGAGCTTATCCAGACTGAACGCCTTTTCTGTCCTTTGCCGATAACGACTATGGAAGAACGTGAGCCTTCAATGAGCAGATCACCGTTTTGCAGGTGAGCCATTTCATTGACTCTTAGACCCGCATGAATGCTCAGTTCGATCATGAACCAGTTGCGGATGAGCGTGAAACGCTGTGTTTTCAAGCCTTTGAGCTTGAGACGTTCGGCTGTTTGTCGGATTTTTATAACTTCATGGCTGTTGAGGCATTTGCTTTCGTCAATCAGCCAGGGCTGTTTGTTTTTTGGGGTTGGTTCATTTTTCATCAGTTTGGTGAACCATTTGGAGATTGGCATACAGATGGAAAGTCGGTGATAGTTAAAAAGATTTTCCCACTTGTGGAATCAGGACTTCAGAGGATAATTATGGCATTTGAGGCTACAGCATGGGGGGAAACAGAGAGAAGAGGAATTCTTTTCAATATTGAAAAGAATAGACGCTACTTGCACTTAGAAATGCACAGCAAAAAAAACTCTTGCTTAAATATAGGTCACTTATCTGATGAAAAGTGAACCTAGTGTAAAAGGGTGGATGGGGAATGTCAAGGTTGTATTGGCTGTCTGCACGTTGGTTTAATTTTATGATTCCAGAACGTAGCGAGTGGTGAGTATCTCAAAGGGCTAGCCTAGAGTTTTGCGGATATGTATACGGTAGAGTTTGGGCACCAAAGGTCGCAGCTTGAAGGTGCGCCCTTGCATATCGGTGAATTCAAAGTGCTTGGGATGATTTTCCACTACTGCCTGATCTTTAAGAATGCGCCGTCCTGTACCCTCGCGGAGTGTCCAGAAACCAATCAAAGGTTCTGTCAATAAAGCCCTGCTGGTAACCGGGATAGAGCGCCAATTTGTAATAGCTGCCTTTCAGCTCTGCCACGTGACACACGGCGTACTTTTCAAAATCAAATTGCATCGCGCCTCCTTTTGCGCTTATGGTAACGGAGCCTCGCGCCCCGGAGCAATTCATTCCTTCCGAGAAAATATGGATAACCAGCAACCTGCAACTTGTAGCCTGCAATTGCAACGTGTAAGTTGCAATCAATTTATTCTTTTCAGCTCGCCTAAATTGGGTTATAATTGCCGCACTATTTCGATTGCCTTTTACTGTGTTTGGGAGGTGGATATGAGCATTTACCAGCAAATATTAAATTCTGCGCAAGGCTGGCCCGAATGGCAGCAAGACGCCCTGCGTAGAATTGTGCAAGCCAATAGCGAATTGACACCTGAAGATATTGAGGAAATTGCGGAACTTTGCAAAAAGGATCAGGGATGGCCGGGTATTACGCTTTCGCCACAGCCCATAGCGGCAAGCCACTTGCCGAGCCAAAGTGCTACAGTTCAATCCGTTTGTCTTACAAAGCTGCATAGCAACCAAAACGTATGCGCGACCGTGGACAACCAAGAGCTTGCTTTTGCGCAAGAGGGACTAAGTGTGTTTTACGGTGACAATGGAAGCGGAAAATCCAGCTACACAAAAGTGCTAAAGCAGCTATGTAGTGCAAGGGGAAATATTGACGTGGTGCAGGGCAATGCCTTTAACAAAGTTTCGATTGCCCCACATGCTACGATAGAATACAGCATTGATGGCAAACCACAGCAACCCATTGTTTGGAAAAATGGCGTTCATGCACCTGATTATACACTTTCAAGAATAAGCGTATTCGACAACCAATCTGCGCAAGTATACATTGGGAAAAGGAATGAACCTGCATACACACCTGCGGGCTTGGATCTGCTTCCAAAGCTAGCGGCAGTGTGCGGGCAGGTACAATCAACACACCAGGAAGAGCTTGCACGCTGCAATGTCATTTTGGACAATGGCCTGCCTGAGGGAATTAAACAAAACACGGCTGTAGGTAAGCTGCTTGCAGGATTAGCCGCAAACACTGACTTGAAGAAAGTGCAAGTTCTTGCCGGCATTTCAACCGATGAGGAAAATGCGCTAAAAAAGCTTAAAAACAAACTGGCTGAGCTCCGGAAGGCAAACCCAAAAATTGAAGCTCAAGCTATTGAGCAATTTGCACGCCGTTGCACCACGCTCTGCCAGCGTATGGAGCAGGTGGATAAACTGTTCGGGATTGATGCAATGGCTGCAATACACAGCAAACTTGACACCTATCATTCCAAGCAAAAGGCAGCGAAAGCTGCAAAGGAGCGTTACGCTTTTGACGATGATGGCCAACTACTAAAAGGTGTAGGGGCAAACGTTTGGAAATCATTGTGGCAGGCAGCAAAAGCATATTCGCTAGAAACGGCTTACCCCGACCAACCATTTCCTGCTGTTAAAGATGGTGCTCGGTGCGTGCTTTGCCATCAAGAGCTTGCAACCGAAGCATCCCAAAAGCGTCTTGAGCTGTTCGAGAGCTTTGTGCAAGACAACACGCAAAAACAAGAGGCACAAGCAAAAGAGGCAATTCTTGCAGCCTGCAAGAGCATGCTGAATTCACGAATCAGAGAAAGCGGCGACGATGACTTGCTGGCCGAGGTTGAGGGGTATTCTCCCGACCTGGCTGCCATCCTGAAAGCTTTCTTAAACACCGCAATTAGCAATAAAAAGGCGATTGCTGAGCTTGAACAGGCAATAGAGGGTGGTAAATCGTCTGCAATATCCGCCACCGAAAAGCTGCCAGATGACGCCTTGTCAAACCTCAAGCAATGGCTGGCAGACATGCGAGTTAAAGCAGATGAGTTGAAGCAAAAAGACAACGAGGAAGAACAACAAAGCGTTGCTCAACTAATGAACGAATTGGAAGCAAAGGATATTCTTGGTAAAAAATATCGTGTGGTAGAGCGCTACATAAAAGCGCTCAAAAACAAGCAATTGTTGGAAGAGGCAATTCGTTCTACAAGAACAAGCAGCATATCAAGGGCAAGCACAACCATTGCCCAGCAAGGTATCACCGAACCATTGAGGCAGGCTTTTGAAGCGGAATTGAAATCGCTTGGCGTTCAAAGCATTCAACCCACAATTCAAGCTGGAAGCGAACGGGGCAAAATCAAGCATGAAATTACGCTTGCCAACAATTCAGGTTCAGGTGGCGATCCCCGGTTGATTTTAAGCGAAGGCGAACATCGAATTGTTGCGCTTGCAGCGTTTTTTGCAGAATTAGACCCCGCAGACACCTCAGGCATACTGTTTGACGACCCGGTATGTTCACTTGACCACAAGTTCCGTGACAAGGTTGCCAAGCGCCTTGTGATGGAGGCCCGCAAACGGCAGGTGCTGATATTCTCACATGACATACTGTTTTTGTATGCCATAGATTACTATGCAAGAGCTTTGAAGTTTGGCCAGTATCCTCAGCAATACGTTGAAAGGCGCACCAAACTATGTGGTTGTTGCCACGAAGGTTTTCCGTTCAAGGGAAAAACCACGGCAAAACGGATTGGTGAGCTTAATAACTATTTCCAAGATCTTTCGGCAAAACGCCGCAAGGAAGAGCTTACTCAAAAGCAATATGAGTATCAAGCGGCCAATTTCTATGGGTGTTTGCGCCGAACGTGGGAACGAGCAGTTGAGGAAGTGTTGTTTAACGCCGTAATTGAGCGCTTCAAGAAAGAGGTATCCACCCAAATGTTGCGCAACGTTACGGTTACACACGATGACTATGAAGCCATTAACGATGGCATGACGAAGTGCTCCAAGTTCCTGAATGGGCACGAAATAGCCCCCGCAGACAACGCAGCTATGCCCGAACCAGATGAGCTTCGGGAAGACCTTGACGCCTTAAAAAACTGGCGGCAAGGCGTGCTTGATCGAAGGAAGTAACTCTACTTGCACCCAGCAATATTTCAAGCGTACTGGTAAAAAAGGGCATGTGTTGCAGAGAAGAAAACGTATAAAGCAAGTAGAGAGGGCGAAATGGATATAGTAGATATGGTTGTAGAAACAATAAAAAAATGCAAAGCGTGTTGCTGCTATTGTATATGGGGCACAGTGTGAAGACATACAGTTACAGTTTGTTTGCCAACTCTGTTTTCAAACTCACGATTTAGATAAACTCCAAGTTCGAGTCTCTGGGCAAGAAATTTTGTATTTATGTGAGAATTGCCCAGGACTGCTGATTGATGCCCCACAAAGTGAATCGGAGATGTTATAGCTTTAACTATACTTCTGTGAGGATATGTTTCTTTTCAGTGCTTATGCGAACACATCTGAATGGTAACAGGTAAAATTCGCCCATTAGTAATTTTAATTATTCCGTTGGATTGGAATTACATTATTAACTCATTCTCAGGAGAACAAATATGCCATTTGATGATCTAACAGTAGAGTGTGCTTGGGCACGTGCGGGGGGACGGTGTGAATGTACCAGGCAAGGTCACGGGCACAAGGGTAGATGCAATAAGCAGCTTTCGAAGGAGAACCGTGGGCGTTCGGGACGAGGTGCATGGGAGGCTCATCATCTCCATCAGCAGCAAAGTGGAGGCCGAGATAATTTCGCCAATTGTGAGATTGTTTGTTGGGAGTGTCACAGGAAAATCCATTTTGATTAAAACCAGAAACCGTCTGGAAATTGTTAAATGCATGAGAGATTATTGACAGCACTATGATCAGGAAAGAAGATTGAATTAGGTTAACGATTACATTTTTTCTAATATGTGCAATCGTCCATCCTTGCCTTCAATTCTATCGGGCACTACCTTGCCTGCATCTCCCAGTTTGAATATCAGCCTCTTTATTGCTGCGGGGTCTACACTATTCTTATCAAACAGATTAAATATGTAGCCGTGCAGTTTTTTTATCTCTACATCGCTCAATTTTTCCCTAGGTTTTGAGCTGCATACCACGGTTTCCACATAGGTGCCATTTATGTCAAATACCAGTTGCCAATCAACGCGCAGATCTTTTTCCCATAACTTACGTAGTACCGGACCGAGTTGTTTAAGTCCGTCAATTAAAGCGGGCTCAATATGATGCCATGAGCGCCCAATGACAAGGTTCAGAAGCATTAAGGCAATTTGGTTAGATGTGAGCCCTTTTTGTCTATATTTCCCCAGCCCATAATTTAGAGGGGATGCATCTAGCAGAACACTTAGATACTCTATATCGTTATAAAGAGGGTATGGGATAAATACCTGAACAAAGCTTCCTTTGCTTTCATCTTTTATGTAAATGGGCTCTAATGCACTATATGAAAACGCCTTGTTTAGTAGTTCTTCAATTGTTACATTTGCTTTCTTCAGTATTTTGACTATGGCTATTACACGCCACTCTCCTGGGTGCTTGGGGTCTTCCTCAAGGCGAGGATCAATGATGAAACCAGAAGGGGGGGAGGCTCAAATCGTGGCCAGTATGTAACGGTGTTGTGCCGGGCATACTGGCAACTAAATATTCTAAGTATTCTTTTTTGGCCTTTTCGCCTTGCCGGTCCAAATTGGTGGAAGCTAAGACTGCCTCGCATATGATATATTCGGGTTTCTTCAAACTTACCTCATTCAATACAGTGCCCTTATTCCCTTTATGATCGATTCTGTCTTCCAGCCAACGATATGGTCTGCTTCCTTTTTGACTCTCGAACTTAAGTTAACTTGCCCCCAAGGGGCTACCGCCAACACAGGCTTTGGGTGGGTAAAGCCATTTTTAGCAATATCCAATTCAAAGTTTATCCATCTACTGTATGTTGCATAGACACCAGCCATAACGACCAAAACATGGACAGTTCGCATTTTTCTCAATATGGCCTGTTCAAGCTCCTCATCACTGCCGTTAGTATGAATCGGATCAAAAATTGGAATTGAATAGTCACGAAAAGGAAAGTACCTTCTCCTGTTTAACATGGAGGTAAGCCGATCATAGTGATTTCGATACTTCCAGGCGTGACTTATAAAGAGATTAAATGTGCGTGCCATTGTACCTCCTGTCTGCAGATTCCTACAACACTCTGGAGTAATGCAAGGGGATCAATCTTCAATGGCTTGCTTTATCGCATCAGGCTCAAAGTCTACTAATTCTTTTTTCTTGATCACATTTGGCGGTGCACCGGTGGTATTGGGGATACGCACGGGGATCACTTTTTTATGATTGCTCAGAGCATGATTGATTTCATAGTGCACCCATTCATGGTTGTGGGTATCATCTCCGATAAGGGCTATAACTGCTGCTGCCCCAGTTAGCAGTGGGGAGAGTTGGTTGCGAATAGCGTTATCACCGGAGGCTCTCACATCATCTTTCTCCGCTGTAATTTTCACATTTCCCAGCAATTCATCCAAGGCCCATTTTTCAATGGTTTCCTTGTAGGCCTTATCCTCAAACACATAACTGACGAATACTGATTTCATACTATAGCTCCATTTGCTAGCGATGGCTTCTTAAAGATTCGTTTGAAATCCACTCTGCATCGGTTTGCCCACGTGAAAACAACGCATATCCTATTTTCCCATTTGGTGAAGAGGCAGCATCAATACTTTTATACAGGTCTAAGTACTCGTTCCCATACGATGCTGCGCCTTCCAAAGTTGGAATCACATATATCCTTTTCTGACTGGAATCAGCATATCCGATTTCCCAAGGGCACCACCGAGAAGCTTTAGAATTAGCTGTAGCCAAGAAAAGGAATATATCGCACTCCTTTATCTTGTGTTGAATGCGTTGCGCCGTTTCAGTGTTCGGGGTTTCGGGCATCGAGTGATCTTGCCAATCTATGTACAGATCAATACCTGCCTCACGAAAAATAACAGTCAGGCCCTGTACTAAAGCCTCGTCCTGGTGACTGTGGCATAGAAAGGCTCTTCTCATTGTTCCAACTGAAGCAGATGTCCGTAAACCTTCATGTAATCGCCGGTCATAGCTAAATGCTTTTTGTCTAAGAACACTTTGGTCAATAGGCATTGCTTTCTCCTTATCTCTGCATGGCCATTACAATAATGATGGCAATTAGGAGCGCCCCATGAAACGGGATCAAGGTTTTTGACAATACGGCCATGGCCCATTTTCCAAGGCCTAATTTGTGACCAGGAATTTTCATCGAAAAATCAATTTTATCATTATCGAGAGATCTTACATCATCGTAATGATCACGGTACGCCCGCTCTACAGCTAAAAAGTATCCGTCAAGACCCCAGAATATCAGTGCTGGAATATATGCCAGCAGAACGAATGTCACGTTTGATTCTTTTGCTGCCAGGGCGAACAAAGCAGAAACCAACAGTACACTCCACCCCTTAAGCAAAAATGAATTGGTAGATAACCGGTTGATGATTCCCTGAATAAACTCAAGGTGTTTTATCTTTCTTTCCATTATTCAAATATCCCGTGAGATAGTTTTGTGCTAATGAAGGAGTTCTATAAAGTCGCAGGCGCTTGGCAATCGCTAAAACGCATGCAGATTCTTCCGGCTACTTTCTCCAATTGTTTTACTAATGCAGCATTGCCTATTTGTATAACCCATACAAATTTCCAGGTCAATAAGAAGCATATAATATTACCTTAAAAAATAAACAATTAACGTCAGTGCTATGCATTTATGTCGGTATGGAAATGCTCTACAGTACCTTAGCAAAAAATCTGAATAGCAACAGG
>Ga0209692_10001822_pt1 | contig 26542 bp, 30 predicted proteins | sample tdDd472_FD_187129 | JGI IMG/M metagenome (GOLD analysis project Ga0209692, IMG submission 187129) | Marine sediment microbial communities from the Atlantic coast under amendment with organic carbon and nitrate - tdDd47.2 (SPAdes)... | ecosystem: Environmental > Aquatic > Marine > Coastal >... | reverse complement strand
CATTAGCCGATTTTTCACTTGCAGTCATGCTGCCCTACGCAGAACAGGCGCAGATCCCGCTTGATAATTTCCCCGAAATTCAACGCTGGCACCATGAGTTAATGCAACTTCCGGCCTGGCGTTCCCCCTTCCCCACCATAGATAAATAAGGAGTTAATTATGACGTTTTATATTGATGGATATGTTTTACCCGTACCGAAAGACAAACTTGATGAATACATTGAAATGGCCAAGATGGCCGGAAGTGTCTGGAAAGAATATGGCGCACTAAAAGTTGTTGAAGCGGTGGCTGACGATGTGCAACCCGGCAAAGTCACCTCATTTCCACAGAGTGTGCAACTCAAAGACAACGAAACCGTTATTTTCTCTTACATCCTTTATGAGTCTCGCGAAGCTCGCGACGAAATCAATGAAAAAGTGATGAAGGATCCGCGCCTTGCTGATATGAAGCCCGAAAGCATGCCCTTCGATGGGATGAGAATGTTTTGGGGCGGATTCAAACCTATCGTCGAACTGTAAAGTCTGTTGATCTTAATTAAAGGAGCAAATTATGAGTCACAACAATAACCCACCGAAAGCACCCATCGCTCACCTGGTCTGCAGCCCTTGCAATGAAGCCATTGAGTTCTATAAAAATGCATTTGATGCAGAAGAAGTGCAAAAAGTACCCTCGCCGGACGGAAAGAAAGTCATGCATGCTTGTTTAAAATTGGATGGCGGCTTTATCTTTCTGGTCGATGACTTCCCTGAGTTTAACCCTGATGGCAAGTCACTGTCTCCGCAATCACTGGGTGGAAGCTGTGTCACCATTCATCGTCAGGTTAAAGACTGTGATGCTGCCTTTAAACAAGCCATCAAATCAGGCGCAAAATCGCGAATGGAACCCGAAGATACTTTCTGGGGCGATCGCTACGGTGTGATTACGGATCCCTTCGGACATTACTGGTCGATAGCTCATCATATTAGAGAAGTTTCCGAAGACGATATTGAACAGTACATGAAGAATGAATTTACCGACAAGTGCTAAGGCACCTATCGGAAGATCGAGCAGAACAACCCCTAAAGGCTAGGAGTTTGTCATGCCTATAATAACCACTTGTTTATGCTTTGATAACCGGGAAGAAGGTGCCTATTCAAAAACCGTCGCATCGCCAGCACCGTAACGGATAATTTCTGGATAGCCGGTGGTCATATCGACCACGGTTGTTTCCTGATGACCACAATAGCCGCCGTCAATTACCGCATCAACACGGCCATTTAGTTCATCAAAAATTTCGTATGGCGCCAACACCTCGCCTTCATCTTGGCCGGGCAAGATCAAGCTGGTGTTCATCATGGGCTCGCCGAGCGCTTCCAAAATTGCTTGCGAAATAGCGTTATCCGGCACACGAATACCAATAGTTTTCTTTTTCGGATGCTTAAGACGATTAGGCACTTCTGCCGTAGCGCGCAGGATGAAGGTGTATGGGCCTGGTGTGTTGTTTTTAATCAGCCGAAATGCTGTGTTATCCACTCGTGCATAAAAAGCCAATTCGGATAAATCACGACACACTAAAGTAAAGTTATGATCTTTTTCCAGGTCACGTATCTGACGGATCCGATCCAGCGCTTTTTTATCACCAATATGGCAACCAAGCGCATAGCCTGAGTCCGTCGGATACACCACAACGCCACCATTACGGATAATGGCAACGATCTGGCTGACTAATCGTGGCTGAGGGTTTTCTGGATGTATTTCAATCAGTTGTGTCATAAGTTATCTTTAGGGTCTGTTGACCTTTGGTATTCGAATTACTGCCATGCCGTCCATACAGGTGTGACGTCGGCAGGCATCGGTGGAAACTTTCCAAGCAAGGCCCAAGGTTTATCCGGAGAGTGGAAATCTGAGCCTTGTGAGCCAAGCAGGTTATACTTTTGCGCCCAGTTTGCCAATAGGTTTTTCTTGCCTGGATGGATATTAGGATAACATACCTCAATACCCTCTCCGCCCATCTTCTGGAATGACTGAATCAATTCATGGAGCTGGTTAGAGCCCATTTTATAGCGTGTAGGATGTGCTAATACTGGAACGCCGCCCGCTTGCTTGATAATGGCTATGGCGTCCTCCAGCTCAAACCAGTCATCTTTAACAAACGCCTTGCCACCTTTAGCCAGATACTTTTTAAAAGCATTGCCAAAATTGTTCACCACTCCATTATCTAAGAGATATTGAGCCAAATGGGTACGACAAACCATGTTCTGTTCTTGCAACATAACTTCCACATCAGCTACCGCCTGTTCGACACCTGCTTTTTGCATCTTATGTGCCATTTCTAACGCGCGGGTATGCCGCTTCTGTTGTTGAAGCTTCAAAAATGAGGATAAGCCTGGGTGTTCAGGATCGATGTTTAGCCCAATAATATGTAGGGTATGTTTACCCCAACCCGCTGAAATTTCGACGCCTTCTATAAGGTTAATGGCGAAATCATCCGATTGTTCACGCAATGCTAATACGCCAGCCACTGAATCGTGATCGGTAATCGCCAGCTCATCCACGCCGCGTTCAATGGCTAACTCAATCAGTTCTACTGGTGACAAACTACCGTCTGAGGCATGGGTGTGGTTGTGTAAATCTCTAAGCACTTCAATCCTGCTTGGTTTTGGGTATCAAATGAAAACGGTTACCAGTTTGCCTATCTTTTGCATTCAGGTAAACTTGGCGGGCACTTTTTTGGAGTCTAATATGACCTTTTTGAAAGAAAATTATCCTTTAGTCGCATTTATCGCGGTTTACCTCATCACTAAAAACTTAATTCTCGCCGCGGCAGTTTGGAGCGCAGGTTCGTTAGTGCAAATTTTAACCAGCGTATTCACCAAGCAACCGATTAAGAAAAGTCACATCGCCTATTTTGTTCTCGGCGTGCTATTAGTGGCTTCAGCCTACTACTTCGATGACGAAAACTTCATCAAATGGAAAACCAGCATTATTTTATGGGCTGGCTCATTGTTTATCTTGTTCCGCCAGATTTTTAGCAAAAAGTACATCATTCAGGATTTGCTGAAAGCCAATAACATCCTAAAAGATACAGCGCCACGCAGTCTGCTAACAAAGATCAACTGGCTATGGATTCTGTATTTAACTGGCTTCGGTTTCTTAAATTTATATGTCGCCTATACCTTTAGCACCGACGTCTGGTTCTGGTTTAAAATAATTGGCCTCTTTGCATCAACCATGCTGTTATTTATCATCAGCATTATCATGTTAAAAGAACATGTTGATCTCGACGAACCCCAAAAACCAGGTCCAGAACAAACTGGTCCAAAAGAAACTGATTCAGATAAAAAAGTTGCCCAGGAAAAAGAGTCTCAGGAATAAATTATGCTATATGTCATCTTTTCACAAGACGTTGAAAACTCATTGCCGCTACGCACTCAAGCGCGTCCAGCGCATGTCGAACGGCTACAGGCACTTAAAGAACAAGGTCGCCTGATAATCGCCGGCCCCTGCCCGGCGATCGACGCAGAAGATCCGGGCGAAGCAGGCTTCACCGGCAGCATGATCGTCGCCGAGTTCGATTCACTCGAAGATGCTCAAGCCTGGGCCGACGCTGATCCCTACATTGAAGCCGGAGTTTACGAATCGGTAATCGTAAAGCCTTATAAAAAAGTACTGCCTTAAATAGTTATAAACGGAGCCCACAATGCATAACTCACAACGCCTTGAACGCATGCAACAAATGATTCAAGACGCACTAAACCCGACACAACTTGAAGTCATTGACGACAGCCATAAACACATAGGCCACGCCGGAGCAAAGGAAGGCAAGGGACACTTCACCGTAGTCATAAAAAGTGAAGCTTTAGATGGGAAGCGAATGCTACAACAGCATCGAATGATCTATGAAGCTCTAGGCGACATGATGGAAACCGATATCCATGCCTTGGCGATTAAAGTAATAAAGTAATAAACCTAGTCCGGAAATAGCCCTGATAAAATCAGGGCTGAGCACCTATCTTCTAAGGCGAATTAAACTCACAGTCTGAGCAGCCTAAAAGATACTCTTTATCTCCACACTGCAATTCAGCAGTTGCACCTGCCCAAATTGTAAAATCACAAGATGCATTTTTATAGCGGGTACTTCCCTTTACGTAACAGCCTATATGTTCGTATTCATTGTGATACTCGGCTGAAGTTAGTTCTTTTGCATCTTCAAGAAAGGTCTGAGCCTCTTGCTCAGTCAAATTAAAATCATTACACCATTCACTGCCCTTTTCAAACCCATGACCAGTGACAATAGTTTTCTTTGGACTATTCTCGGTAGCGCAGGCACTGACCAGGATAGCAACAAATAAAATTATACTAATACTTTTAAACATAATGCTTACCATTTTGCCGAACTGGCTTCTGATTGTTTTTTATAAGAGACATCGGGATGACGGTAGATATCATCGGACTCAAGTGAAAGTAATTTATTTAGTGTTTTAACCAACCATTCTAAAGACTCATTCTGTGGAGCATTAACAGTTTCATAACCATCTTTAACAGAATAATCACCGACAATTTCAATACCAATGGACTCTTTGTTTGTTGGGTACCGATCTGGGTAGCTTTTAATCAATTCATGTTTATGGAGGTTTTTCACCCTCAAGCCGTACGACTCACCTTTCTTTAAATAAATAGCATTGGCTTTAGCTAACTCAGCCTTAGAACAATCATTGGTTTCGATACAGCGTGAGCGTAGCTTACCAACATGATAAGTGTATTGATTTAGAAGTGCCGTTTGGTAAATTTTACCGGTTTTACTTATGAGGAAATGAGCGCCATGAGACGATGAAACATAGGAGTTAAAAGTATGCTGCGCAGTTGGTGCGCCTGTCTGGTGAACGATAATAGCCTCTGGGGCAGGCATGTCACCTTTATGTAAGCTCTTGTATATCTTTTGCTCTACTTTTAAATGAATGAGCTTTCCCGATTCAAGTTTTGCTTCTTTTTCTTCTGGCATTAGATCCGTCCCTGTTAGATTAAAACAGGTGCAAAATACCGAAAATAAATCTCAAATACAAGAAAAGAACAAGCTACTTATCAAAAGTGATATCACTTTCACATTAGAGCTGGTATTGCTAACGATTATCGCTTCGGTAAATAGCGCATGGGGTCGACGGGTTTGCCTTTGAAGCGGATTTCAAAATGCAGTTTGGGAACATCGCTGTCGGTGTTGCCGACTTCGGCAATTTTCTGACCGGCTTTGATGATTTCGTTTTCTTTAACCAACAGGATTCGATTGTGGGCGTAGGCGCTGATGAAGTCATTATTATGTTTGACGATAACTAAGTTGCCATAACCACGCAGTCCTCGGCCTGCATACACCACTCGGCCTGCGGCGGAGGCTCGTACTGGGTCGCCTAAATTACCGGCTATATCAATCCCTTTGGAGCTTTTACTCGCTCCAGAAAAACCTTGCAGGATTTGTCCCATGGTTGGCCACATCCAGTATTTGACTGGTGAGTTAGGTGTATAGGCGATTGGCTCTTTACTACCACCAGTAGTATTTGAGGTGCCTGTCGGTTCCTTCGTGGGTTCTTTTTTAGGTTCCTGCCGCGCCACTGGTTGCGTTGGCTGAGTGCTTGGCTGGGTTTGATTACCGGTAGGAGTTCTGGGAACTTCAGTGACAGGTCTTCTGGCAACGCTGACTGGTGTACGACGCGAGGCATCGGTAGATTGTTGCGTACCAGGTGGCTCTGTTCCAGCCACTTCATACTCTTCCGCTGGGGTTATATCGCGGGCTTTCTGTAAATTGATGCGCTGCCCTGCGTGAATGGTGTAGTTACTATCAATATCGTTAGCTTGGGCAAGGATATTGTAATCAAGGCCGTAACGGAAGGCGATGGAGTATAGAGTGTCTCCTGGACGCACATGATAGAACTGCTGGCTGTTATCGACTTCGGAAGGCGGGTAGAAGCTATGGAGTTGTGCTTTATAATTGTTGGCTTCACGCTCTTCGACTGGCGCCAGACGCTCATTACCACAACCCTGCAACCAGAAGACCACTAACACGATAGCGACGATCCAGAGTGAGCGGATGGCCGATCGTTTTAGTATGTCTTTAGTTTCCTGTCGCATGCCTTAGTTAAAAATCCTTGTTTTTACAATGAGTTATTGATTTTTCTAGCTTACACGTATTTATAAATAATATAAGCGATGACCGCAAGGATTAAGAAGCCCCAGCCAATCCAATCTACATATTGACGCAACTTATGGCGCATTGGTTCCCCGCCCCACTTCACTAATCCGCCAATTAAGTAAAATTGCGCCGCTCTAGCTACGATCGAGGCTAACACAAATGGCAAAAAGGCCATACTGAGCGCGCCTGCGGTTAAGGTGAATATTTTATAGGGAACAGGGGAGAAACCCGCAATCAGTACTACCCAGACGCCAAAATCAGCAAACCAGACAACCGCTCTTTCGTAGGTCTCTAAGTAGCCAAACTGTTCAATTGCTGGCAACACCCAGGACTCAAAAGCAAAGGCGCCCACCAGATAACCGACAATACCACCTAAAACAGAGGTCACTGTTGCAAGACCGGCTAATCTCAAAGCTCGGTGCGGTGTCGATAATGCCATTGGTGCCAACATCGCCGCAGTGGGGATAGGGAAAAAGATGGATTCGATGAAACTGACAAAGCCTAAAATATAAACGGCGTATTTATGACGAGCCCAACGCATGCAAGCGTCGTACATCTTGGTAAAAATATTCATCGCGCAACGCCGCTGACTAATGGAACAAACTTAACTTTCTCAATCACGGTTTTCTTGAACTCATCACCCTGACGCTCCACCAGAATCAACTCTTGAGCTGTTTCGGTTTGCCCAACGGGGATAACCATACGTCCGCCATCAGCTAGTTGCGCCATCAGCTTTTCAGGAATTGAAGGCGGAGCGGCGGTGACGATGATAGCGTCGAAAGGCGCGTTCTGTTGCCAGCCGTTAAAACCATCGGCAAAAAGATATTGCACATTGTGAATACCCAGCTGGCCCAGCGTCTTACGAGCCTGCATATGAAGCGCGCGGATACGCTCGACGGTAAATACGGTTTTGCACAGTTTGGATAAAATAGCCGTTTGATAACCGCAGCCAGTGCCAATTTCGAGAACCTTATTCATCGAGCCGGATTCAAGCAAAGCCTGAGTCATGCGGGCGACAATATAAGGTTGTGAGATGGTTTGCCCCATACCAATCGGTAAAGCAGTGTCTTCATAGGCGCGGTGGGATAAACCCTCATCAATAAACACATGACGGGGCGTGTCTTCTACTGCTTTCAAAACCTGCTGATTGGTAATACCTTCGGCAATCAAACGTTGAACCAAACGGCCACGCGTTCTCGCTGAAGTCATGCCAATGCCAGAAAAATGAGTTGCGTTCATAGTTGTCTGTCTGTTCTATGTTGTTGTTATTACTAAAGTAGTTATAGCTAAATTTGTTATAGTACTGCGCCAGCTTTTTAAATGATTATTTGTTAGTGGTAAAAGGAGAATCAAAGGCCTCCAGAAAATCTTCCACTTCATCAAAACTGTTATACGCAGTCAGATCCACATTGACGGGCGTGATCGAAACGTAGCCATTCTCAACGGCATGAAAATCCGTTCCTTCCCCAATATCTTGCCCGCTCGGTAAGGGGCCAAGCCAATATACCTGGCGGCCTTTTGGATCCTTGTCCGGAATAATAGTATCAGCACGGTGGCGATTTCCCAAGCGTGTTAGCTTAATTCCTTTTAATTCTTCATAAGGAAGGTCAGGAACATTGATATTCAATACTCTATCTTTACCCAGCGGGTGCTCAATAAGCCCTTCAATGATCTCCGCGGCTACTCGCGCAGCGGTATCGTAATGTTGGCAGTTGTGCCCAACTAAAGACACTGCCACTGCAGTATACCCCAGGGCACGCCCTTCCATCGCTGCCGCAACCGTACCTGAGTAGAGGGTATCATCGCCCAGATTAGCCCCGGTATTGATACCAGCAACCACCATATCCGGCGCTGCACCCATCAAGTGATGAGTGCCAAGGTGCACACAGTCGGTAGGCGTACCAGTTACGGCGAAAAATCCGCGCTCAGTTTGCCAGGCACGAATCGGGTGTTCCAAAGTTAATGAGTTGCTGGCACCGCTTCGATTGCGATCAGGTGCAACCACGGTTACCTGGGCAATACGTTGCAAATGGTCATATAAGGCATTAATTCCCGGCGCAAAAAAGCCGTCGTCATTACTCAGCAATATTTTCATAAGATTCTTTGTTGGATGTATCTTGTGTGTGGGTTTTCAATGCAAATAGTTCGCGCAATAAACTGGTGGCAAAGGCTCCTTTGGGCAGACTGAAAGCCAGCTCCAGAGTATTGTCATTATGCCATTGCAAGATGACATTCTGTGGAAAAACACGAATCGCACGGCGCTCACCATTAAGCCCTTTGCGCTCCAAAGCAGCAATCAGCTCATGATAAGGCTCTAGAACTGCTGTTTCAAATTCAGCGGCTTTAGCTAACAGCTGTGAACGACCACGTCCCGGCATAGGTGCTGTGGGATGGATGTCTTTTGCAACAAAGCGCGGCAGCTCCTGCGCCATATCCTGAACCGTAAAACCACTTTCAGAACCATCAAGCTGCACATAGTCGCCATCCAGCAACTCTGTAAACTTATTGGCTTCGATGCGCTTAGCCAAAACCTGATTAAACAAAAAGGAGCGTACGGCAGAAAATAACAGCCCCTGTAGATTACGATTTTTGAGACGTTTATTAGCCAACAATAAGTCAGCACCGCGAGTTAAATTGTCGCCATTATGACCGAAACGCTGCTCACCAAAATAATTGGCGAAACCGTGCTCCTGAATCTGTTCAAGCCTTTGCTCTAGGGCTTGCTTATCATAATCCTGGCTAAAGTTCAGATCACGTAAAGTAATCGCAAAATGATTTTGCTTAACCGCACCAATACGTAACTTTTTATCATGGCGAGTGGCTTTTAGGACTGTCACTTCGTCATCGTTAAACTCAGACCAATCAATCTCTTTAAGCAATGGCAACTGCACGCTGAACCATTGTCTTGCGATGGCAAAGCGATCTTTCTTGCCTGCATAGCCAACATCAGTTGGATGAACCTCAGCAAAGCGACGCAGTTTGTGGCACACAATATCAGTATTGATATTGCGCTTTTCGATGAGTAGCAGGTGGTGTGCGCCCTCACCCGAGGGTTCAAAGCGTAAATCTTCATCAACGCAGAAGTCGCTAAGCTGTTGACGAAAAGTAGCGGTAGCTAATGGAGTACCGTAGGCTCTTGGCCAATCCTGAACGTGTATCTCCATCTTAATGGTCGATGGATTCAAGCAAGCAAACAGAATGCACAGCAATCCCCTCTTTGCGACCAACAAAGCCCAGTTTTTCTGTGGTGGTTGCTTTGACATTAATGCGGTTCAGCTCAGCTTTACAGATATCCGCAATGACCTGTTGCATGTCTGGAATTTTAGCGGCCATTTTTGGAGCTTGCGCCACGATAGTGACATCCAGGTTACCTAGGCGATACCCTTCGTCATTCACCTGCTGCATGACGGCTACTAACAGGCCACGACTATCGGCACCGGCAAATTTTTCGTCAGTGTCAGGAAAATGATGACCAATATCCCCTTTGGCAATAGCGCCCAATAGCGCATCACAAACCGCGTGCAACACCACATCTCCGTCAGAGTGGGCAAGTAAACCTTGCTCACCGGGAAACTCGACGCCACCTAAAATCAATGGGCTGTCGCCACCAAATTTATGTACGTCATAACCATGACCAATACGAAACATAGAAATCCTAACACTCGCGCTTAAAAACTGATTGCTAGGATCTTACCTGCATACTGCGTTCATGCCAAACCAATTGCTCCGCTTCAGCCAGCGGGCGACCAATCTCCGCCAATTGGATACGACCTTCATCGCTAATCTGCTGGTAGGATTGAATATTCATAAAGCTTTGCACGCACAAGCCACTAGAACGATTGGCGCTGCCCATGGTGGGTAATGTGTGATTAGGGCCGGCACAATAATCCCCGAAAGCCACTGCGCTGTTCTGTCCAATAAAGAGCGAGCCGTAGTGCTTCAGGCTTTGCGCTGCAATTCGTTCGTCAGCCAGCAACAGGTGTTCAGGCGCGTAGCGATTACTAAAACGAATCATGGCTTCACTGTCATTAGCTTGCAGTAAAACTATCTGCTCGCCTTTGAGTAGATTATTCAGTTCATCATTAGCAAAAAGCTGCTGCTCGATGGATTGCAGAAACGCCACATCATCACTAACCAATACACTTTGCGCCTGTGGATCATGTTCAGCCTGCGCAGCCATATCGGCAATTAGCCATTCCTGATTAGCATTAGAGTCGGACAGAATTAGTAGCTCACTTGGTCCTGCTGCAACATCAATTTTGATACGACTTTGCAATAATTGCTTTGCCACGTTCACATATTGATTGCCCGGACCCACCACCATCTGTACCGGCAACATGCTCTGATACCCATAGGCCATTGCTGCGACCGCCTGTGCACCGCCAATGTGCCAGAACTCTGTTGCTCCAGCCAACGATGCAGCCGCTAAAATTGCAGGGTGCACTGATGGCGAACAGGCTATTCGACGTTCACAACCAGCAACCCGCGCTGGAATCAAGGTCATCAGTGCAGTTGAAATCAGCGGAAAGCGCCCACCCGGAATATAAGCCCCAATCGCTTCAATAGGACTGTACTGAAAGCCAAACACGCCACTTGCTTCTTCGAACTGTTGGGGTTGCAATGAATCTTGTTGCAACTGACAGAAAGCTTCAATTCGTTGCGCCGACTGTTCAATCGAGTTTAATAGTTGCGGCTCTAGCTCGTAGTCACGATAAGAACGTAGCTCGATTTTGCGTGGTTGAAAACCATCAAATCGCTTGCTCAGGTTATCAATCGCAAGATCACCGCCAGTCTCAATTTCCTTTAAAAGCTTAGCTACCTGTTGAAACAATTCCGGCGATTGGGTGAGATTAGGACGCTTCCAGTTAGAAACGCACTCAATGTAAGATTTATCCGCCATTTCGTGCCCCCAATTCGTTAATAATATCACTGGCTGCTACCCCTTTTGATTTAGCTCGCGCCAGGGCAAAGAAGATTAAATCTGCCGCCTCCCAACGCACTTCATCTTGATCGTGCGCCTCAATTAACTCTTCGCATTCTTCACGCAGTTTCTCCTGTTGCAAATCATCGCTGGCCAAAAGCTTTTGACTAAAGGTTTTGATTTCCTGAGTTTGCATGCGTTGTTCAAAAATGCGGTCCAAAGTGTCCAGCTCAAAAGAAGCTGATTGCCCAGCGAAACAACTGTAACGCTCAAAGTGACAGGCATTACCTGTTTGTCTAACTTTGAATAATAAAGTATCGCCATCGCAGTCATAATCGACATTCACCAATTGTTGTTGATTACCACTGGTTAACCCTTTCTCCCATAACTCATTACGCGAACGGCTGAAATAAATTCCTCTCTTCTGCGTAATGGCAGCCTGTAATGACTCTGGTGTTGAGTAAGCCAGCATTAGCACACTGCCGGTATCCACGTCTTGCACAATGGTTGGAATCAAGGGCGCTTTTTCAAAATCAAGACAAGCCATAACTGCCTCATCCAGTTTTAACTTACCCGTGTAAATTGACATACCTAACTGGCTGTTAGCACCAAGCTTATTGATAAACTGAATGTCATCCAGATCGGTTATACCACCAGCAACGGTTACCGGAATTTTTGATTGCTTGATGACCTGTTCTATTCGCTCACGATCAATGCCTTGCATCATGCCTTCTTTTTCCACCTGGGTATAAAGAAACTCTGAACAGTTATCTTGAAGCTCATCAATCATGGCTGCAACTTTGCTATTTGAAGAGGACTGCCAGCCGTGAGTTACCCAGTCATCACCTTTTGCATCAATGGCAAATATCAGCTGTGACTTTGGCAACTTCTTAACAAATTCTTCGCGACAACAAGTCCCTAAAATAATCTTTTTAGCACCACTGGCAAGATAATCTCTGGCAGTATCGTAATCACGAATCCCACCACCCACACGACAGGGAAATTTTTTGATTAGTTGCTTGATTAAGGTTTTATTGTCGCCCTTCCCCAAAGCAGCATTTAAATCAATAATGGCGACTTCGCCAAACAAAGAAAACTCTTCCAACAATTCGAACAAATTGTCTTTTTCTACAATCTTTCGACTGGCATCACCTTGCTGCAATTGCACAGCTTTGCCATCTAATAAATCAATACTTGGAATCAACATAATTTTTACCTTAATCTTTTAAGTATTCGTTTCGAACGGCAACACCGTTTCTCAATAATTCGTCTTTCACCTGACCAACCGTAAATTCGCCACGATGGAAAATGCCTGCTGCTAGTGCTGCATCGCTGCCTGCGAGAAAGGTCTCGGTAAAGTGCTCAGGTTTGCAAGCACCACCCGAGGCGATCACTTGAATACCAAGTTGCTCGCTGACTTTGCTCATCAGCTCATTATCAAAACCAAGACCAGTTCCATCTCGATGCATAGCAGTGAGTAATACTTCCCCTGCACCACGCTGCTCGACTTGTGCAAGCCACTGCATCGCATCTAAATCGGTCGGAGTATTACCACCATTAATAAAGACCTGGTAATCGCTTAAAGGCTTGTTCTGATCCTGCTTTTGACTCTGACCTTGATTCAAGTCCACAGCCACCACCACACACTGCGAACCAAAACCCTTAGCAATCTGGTCAATCAAATCAGGGTGCTTAACTGCAGCACTATTGAGCGCTACTTTGTCAGCACCGGCATTTAAGAACTGCGCCACATCAGCATAAGTATTCAATCCACCGCCGACAGTAAATGGAATCGATAAATTTTCTGCCACACGAGTTACAACTTCTAAAGCATTAGCTCGCTGTTCAAGTGTCGCCTTAATGTCAAGGAAAACAATCTCATCAGCTCCCTGTTCCTGATAACGAACTGCCAACTCAACTGGGTCACCCATATCTTTCAGGCCTTTAAAATTAACCCCTTTAACTACCCGACCATGTGCCACATCAAGACAAACAATCACCCGGGACTTAAGGCCTTGTTCAGCTTTCTTGATTAACTCAGAGCTTATTAACTCAGACATTGCTTTAATACCTCTTCGCCAGCTACTCCGGATTTTTCAGGGTGGCATTGAAATGCAATCGTGTTATTACTGGCAATAGCTGCAACAAACGTTTGCCCATATGTTACCGTTGCAATCGACTTATCACTGGCACTAACACCATAGCTATTGACAAAATACAGCGTCTGATTGTTAAGCCACTCTTCATTTGATTGAACGTCAGCCCATCCCACCATTGGTTGTTTTGGGCTTTGTAACCTAGTCACTTTTCCCTGCAATAATCCCAGTCCTGATACACCAGGATCTTCTTCAGACTCCTCAAACATAATCTGCAAGCCGACACAGATGCCGACCATTTTTTTGTTGTCTCGATACCAGTTCGTAATCACCTCATCCAGAGCGCAGGCTTTCAGGTTGGTCATTACAGTTCTAAATCGGCCCTGACCAGGAATCACCAAAGCCGAAATGTCATAGCGCTCTAAATCGCTGGGTTGATTGATTGTTACTGGATAAAAACCCATACGACGTAAGCAACCATTTAAACTATATAAATTGCCCGCTCCAGTATTTATCACACCCACCGTTTTAGAGGCTTCGTTAATTACTGAATCACTCATAAACTACCCTTCGAACTATTGGCACCCGACTTTGGAAGCAAAGCTTCGCGCAGTGCAAAAGCAAGTCCTTTGAAAGAGGCTTCAATTAAGTGGTGATTGTTATCGAAATACTCCGCTTTAATGTGCAAACTTATCTGCGCATTAATCGCGAAGGTGTAGAAAAAGTGTTTCCACATTTCAGTAGCAATATTGCCAATCATTTCGCGTGTAAAAGGTAAGTCCGTTACGCCGTAACCACGTCCACACACATCCACCGCGACCATGATCAGGCTGGCGTCCATCGGTAACAATCGTTGCCCATAACGGGTGATCGACTCTTGTTCGCGCCAAGCTTGCTGCAAAGCTTGTCCTAAGCAAATAGCGACATCTTCAATCAGGTGATGATCATCAACCTCTAAGTCACCATTGGCTTCAAGATTTAAATTCCAACCTGCGTGTAATGCCAACTGAGTGAGCATGTGATCGAAGAAAGGCAGTCCAGTATTGATCTTGAGCTTCTGCTGGCCATAGATATTGAGATCCAGGCGAATAGCTGTCTCTTTAGTCTGACGGACAATAGAAACTATAGACTTTTGGTTCTTTGTGTTACTCATAATAACCTCTCTAAATCATTGACTGACGCCACTACCAGATCGGCACCAGCTTGATATAAATGTTGTTCGTTATCTTTGTCACTAACTCCAATAGCCAATGCGCCCGCTGCTTTAGCTGCCTGAATATCATCCGGTGTATCACCCAGCATCCAACAATAAGTTGCGCCATAATAAGCTTTACACTGATTGATTCCTTCTGGAGCAGGTTTAGACTCAATAACATCACAATCACTCACCAAATACGTATTACGAATCCCTAGCAGCTCTAAGCCAATTTCAGCTTCTCCACGAGGACGACCCGTGACTACCGCAGTTTTAAATTGCTTGCTATTCTGCACGAATAACTGTGTGCAAAGACTGGTACTTAATAAGGCCTCTTCTAATTGATTAAGACCTGCCTGCTCACTATCGCCCAGATAAAACTGCTGAAACTGCTCAACTACTAAATCGTAGTTTGGCAATGACTCTTGCTGTTGCAGCTTTATCAATTCATAAGTCAGTACCCAGTCATTATTAAATCCACCACGTGAACGTAATGTATCGATTGCTTGCTGCTCAGGTTTTGTTTCGGTAAAAAACTCTACAGTTTGCTTAATAGCAGCGTCATAACTTTTACTGGTATCAATCAGGACTCCATCCATATCAAAGCAAATCAATTCGGGTTTAAGCGCGAGTACCAAAGCCTGTCTTAGCACTTCAATCTCATAAGGAATGGCAATGCGGATTGCAGACTGCTCAGGCAAATCCAACTCTTGTAAATCCAACTGGTTTAGCTCTAAGCCAACCAAATCAGTTTTAATCTGGATATTGCTTTGTTCACAAGCCGCTTTAATCAGTTTCAGTCTTTGTGGGCTATCAACAATCAGAATAAAATTGGCCTGGCTGTCTAACACATTCAAACCACGCTGGCGCAAAAACTGCACTAACAGATCACGGTTCTCTGCGATGCGCTGAGTAAAGTCCGCCACATCTCGTTGTGCGGCTTGAGTGAATGCCTGAATTGCGATGTCCAGAGTGGGCTGCGGCAAATTGAAGGGCATCTTGCGATCAGCAAATCGCTTAATGAGAGCTTCACCACCCAATAGATAACCGCATCGAATGCCAGCCAGTCCATAAGCTTTAGATAAAGTGCGAAGCAGCACCAGATTGTCGAGCTCTTCTAGCAAAGAAAGCGACTCTTCTGCCTGCCCTGCAAATTCAATATAAGCCTGATCAAGAAAGACCTCCGCTCCATTGTTCTTGGCCTTTTGACAAGCATCTCTAATGACATCCAAAGACAGCGTTTGACCGGTTGGGTTATTCGGACTGGTTAATACCAGAATCGAATTCTCTGTTACGGCTTGGAGACTTGCCTCAAGATCAATTGATAAATCTGGCTTGGCCGGAATCAGTTTAGCTTTACTATTCCAGACTTTGATACCTGATAAATATTGACTAAAAGCTGGCATTGGAATGATCAACTCACGCTGCTCAAGCGTTGCCATTTTGAACATCAGTTCAATCGCTTCGTCGCCACCGTTGGTTACTAAAATCTGCTCGGTCCCCAAACCTAACTGCTTGCTCATAGCTGACTTCAACTGTGACTGATCGGGATAGCGCCAATAGTTTTGTGGTGATAGCTTGCTGATATCCAGCCAGGCCGGGAAACGATCCGCCCGCTCATTGAAATCGAGCTTTAAAGGCTCAGTTTTGATTTCTTTCATATTCATCACACTTATCCTTTTTTATCAGCAGGCGTTACAGTACTTTGCGGATTGGCGTTTCCAGGATATCAGTCGCCCCTGCAGTAATCAGTTTTGGCAATAAGTCTTTAATCAGCTTACGCTCAATGGCTGCTTTAATAGCAAAACCATCGGCGTTATACAGTTGGCTGACGGTTGGAGCTCGCATTGCAGGCAATAAATCGACAACCCTATCGATGCTCTCTTCTGAGCAGTTCATCTCCAGTAACACACGCTTACGACCATTAAGAACACCACGCATCAAAAGCAAAAGGTCGTCAATCTGTTGACGTTTTGCGGGATCATTTATAACGTCCTTATTAGCGATAAGCTGGGTTGAACTTTCCATAACCGTATCAACAATCTTCAAACGATTAGCGCGAATAGTCGAACCAGTGCTGGTATTGTCGATCACCATATCCGCATCTTCTGGCGGGAAAACTTCAGTCGCGCCATAAGCACGGAGCAGCTGATATTGAACGCCCAACTTATCGAGATACTTCGCAGAAATTTTCTTATACTCGGAAGCAACAATAATTTTTCGCTGCTGTACCTCGTTCCAATCCCACTCTTCTGGAATACAGGAAACTAGTCTGACCGGGTTAAAACCTAAATCCTCAAGAACCTCAACGTCCGCCTCCTGCTCCAGCACCCAGTCCATACCCGCAAAGCCAATATCGTGTTGGCCCAGCGCCACCATTTCAGGAATGTTCTGACTTTTCAGCAACTTAACCTCGATATCACAGCCAAATAGCTGAGGGCGATAATTACGACTATCACCAACCAACGTCAGACCAATATCGGAAAGTAGCTCAGCCACCTTGTCGTATAACTTCCCTTTTGGGATTACCATTTTTAAAGCCATGTCATTTCTCCTAAAGTTTAAAAATTTTAAAGTTTCATAGTTTCAAAAGCATCATTTCTTAAAGCCAATAAAAAACCCCGTTGACCTTGCGGAGCAACGGGGTTTCTAAACCTGGGTGTCTTAACTGTTTAACTGAGTCTTAAAAAAGTCTTAAACATAAGCACCACCACCGTCGCTCGCGCAGTGTATGATGATGGTGATGATGTAAGCTTTTGTTTAAAAACATCTTTTTATCTCGTTTAATCAGCTTCAGTATTCAGTGTTAAAAGTCAGTTATAAAAGTTACAAACATAAAAAAAGCCCCGCTTCTGGCGGGGCTTTTAGAAATTCCTAATCAGTAAATTTCACACATAAAGCAACACCGCCAATCGGTCTGAATGGTGGTGATGGTGGTGAATTTGCTTCATTACTGTATTCATGAGGCCGATTAAAACCTATTCGGTGATTAGAGTCAACAGTGACAGCTGAAATTCATATTTTAAATATGAGATAGGAGGTACTTGTTTAATCGCTCAAATATAACTAGAGTTTCTGTAAGAGAATATAGAATTACGATGTTCAATTATGAAGCTCCGCACACTCTTATTTAGGATTACAGTCCTTACTTTGACATATCTTCTGATATCTTTTTCGGCATATGTCGCCACAACCTTTTTCTTCCAACCCAATGATCTACATCCTGATTACTGGAATATGACTGTATATGACGTCATAACACAAATTATCTGTTTATCGATCTATACAATAATGGTCTTATACCAGCTAACTCAATACCAACGACATAAAGTAAATAAATAAATCTATATGTATGTTCAGTAAGACCGTAGGTCGGATTAGCGTAGCGCCATCCTACAAGAATTCTGCTGCTCTCACTCCAGCCCCATACAAGTACAGGCTTGCTCCAATTCCCCCCCTTTGATTGAGCTGAGTAGTAGCCAAGTCATAGCAATTCAAAACAGGACGTTTTGAATAGTAAAATTCGGGCCAGTGACCGAAGGAAATCCCTTTAGGGAGATGGAACGTATTTTACGGTGCGTTAAGTGACTTGGCGGAAATGAAGGTAGTTGAACGAAGTGAAACCTAAATCACGGGGTGTCGTTTCTTTTATGAAGTACATCCTTGTACTTCACCCTTCGGGCTAGCTTCGCTATTCAAAATCGTTCCTGACGATTTTGTGGCCCCTAAGGCAAAGACAAATTTGTCTGGAGCAAATTTGAACAGCGGAGAGGAGCGACGCTGGCTTTAGCAGAATACAGGGAAGTATTCTGTAAAAGGAACTCGCTGAAGAGCGAAACGATCAATTACCCGCCAACCAAACCGATGCTAACATCATGTCTTCCGGTTCGGTGACTTTGATATTTTTGCGAGTTCCTATGACCAGAGCTGGGTGCTGGCCTTGCGCTTCGATAGCGGAGGCTTCATCGGTTATGGGCAATCCTTTCTCCAAACCTATCTCAATCGCTGTCGCCAAGGCTTCAACGGGAAAATATTGTGGTGTTTGGGCCAGCCAGATTTGTTCGCGGTTAAGCGTTTTATCGATCGTTTGGTTAGCGTTTGCGAGTTTGACGGTGTCCACTGAGGGGATAGCCAGAATAGCGCCATGTTTTGAATCTTTTCCGGCCTGAATCAGCGCATCGATGCTAGCTGTATCAAGGCAGGGTCTGGCGGCGTCGTGCACCATCACCCAGTCATCACCACCCTTCTGCTGCTTAATGGCTTGCAACCCATTAAGCACAGACTCTGCACGCGTTTCGCCACCTTCAACAGTAATGACTTTAGGATGCTTGGCGATTTTGAGCTTTGCCCAATGATTGTCGTTGGGGTGTAAGGCAACTACAACTTTATCAATGGATGGATGTTCGAGAAACTTGGATAGGCTGTGCTCAAGAATGGTTTTGTCATCAATTTCAAGATACTGCTTCGGCAGTTCGGCTTTCATCCGACTGCCAATTCCTGCTGCCGGAATCAGTGCCCAAATCTTCGGTTTACTTTCAGTCATATTATTTACTTAGGAGAATCTTGCCTGGTCTCTTGACGAGTGTCTTGTCTGGAGCTTTCTCTTGAATCGAGAATGCGGAAGAAAGTTTCGCCTTCTTTGATCATGCCTAGTTGATAACGGGCACGCTCTTCAATGGCGTCAGTGCCTTCTCTTAGGTCATGAATTTCAGCGAGAATTTTTTGATTGCGTAGCGCCAGTTCAGCATTTTCGGATTTGACTAATTCTGCTCTGGCTTCTTGTTGCTTTATTTCACGAAAAGAAGTTTGCCCGAACCACATTCGGTATTGAAGACTGGCCAAAATGACCAGTAATGTTAGGGCAACCCATTTCATAATCGTAACAATGCCAGAAAACAGGGGGCAAATAAAGCAATATGCTGTTTGCCCCAGTTGGCTCTAATGATTAAAACTTGAAGGCTTTCTTGCCAGGATAAGGTGCTTTTTCACCTAATGCTGACTCAATGCGCAACAATTGATTGTATTTTGCAACACGGTCAGAGCGGCACAATGAACCGGTTTTAATCTGGCCAGCAGCAGTTGCTACAGCTAAATCAGCAATGGTGGTATCTTCAGTTTCACCGGATCGGTGTGAAATCACAGCGGTGTAACCAGCCTTATGCGCCATATCAATTGCTGCCAAAGTTTCAGTCAAAGTACCGATCTGGTTTACTTTGATAAGTATCGAGTTAGCAACGCCCTGCTCAATCCCTTTGGATAGAATCTTAGTGTTAGTAACGAATAAATCGTCACCAACCAGCTGACATTTGCTACCGATTTTGTCAGTCAACAATTTCCAGCCTTCCCAGTCGCTTTCGTCCATACCGTCTTCAATAGAGACGATGGGATAGCGCTCAACCCAGTCTGCTAAATAATCAGTAAACTCTGCTGAGCTTAATACCTTACCTTCACCAGATAAGTGATATTTGCCGTCTTTGTAGAATTCGCTTGAAGCAATATCTAATGCTAATGCAACGTCTTCGCCCAGCTTATAGCCAGCGCGATCAACCGCTTCAACGATGGCCTGAATCGCTTCTTCGTTAGAGCCTAAATCTGGAGCAAAGCCACCTTCATCGCCCACTGCTGTGTTCAAACCTTTTTCCTGCAACACTTTACGCAAATGATGGAAGATTTCAGCGCCCATACGTAAGGCTTCAGAGAAAGTTGGTGCGCCCACAGGCATAACCATAAACTCTTGAATATCAACGTTATTATCCGCGTGCTCACCACCGTTAATGATATTCATCATTGGCACTGGCATAGAAAACTTACCATCACGACTGATATGTTCATACAAAGGCTTACCCAATGCTTGCGCGGCTGCTTTAGCGTTTGCTAAGGACACGGCAAGGATTGAATTGGCGCCTAGCTTTTCTTTATTTTCGGTGCCATCTAAATCAAGCATGAGTTGGTCGATGGCAGCTTGATCGGTTGCGTCTTTGCCTACTAAGGCTGACTTGATTTCATTGTTCACGTGGCCAACGGCTTTTAACACGCCTTTGCCCAGGTAACGAGATTTATCACCATCACGCAACTCCAATGCTTCGCGTGACCCGGTTGATGCACCTGATGGTGAACATGCTATAGCGCGCACGCCATTTTCTAATACCACTTCTGCTTCAACTGTTGGATTGCCGCGTGAGTCCAATACTTCGCGACCGATGATATCTGTAATTTTCAAGCCATTACCCTCTTAAATTGTTTCAACCAAAACCTAAATAAAGAAAAAATCGAATAGACATAAAAAAACACTCCTGAGAACAGGAGTGTTAGAAACTTAGAGCAAGTCGCCCTTACCAAACTCGTGGATCGAGTCCTCAATATAGCCGGCCTTTTTGACCACATCGTCCAGCTCTTTCATGACACGCAGCATTTCTTCAATGCGATACATGGGGAAAGAGTTAGGGCCATCGCATTTTGCCACTTCAGGATTAGGGTGCGACTCCATAAATACGCCAGAGACCCCTGCGGCAATCGCGGCTCGCGCCAGCACTGGAATCACATCACGCAAACCACCTGATGTTGAACCTTGGCCACCCGGCAGCTGCGCAGAATGGGTCGCGTCATATACAATTGGACAACCCGTTTCGCGCATAATCGACAGCGAGCGCATATCTGATACTAAATTATTGTAACCAAAGGAGACACCACGCTCGCAGACCATAATATTTTGATTGCCGGTTTCGCGCGCCTTATCAACCACATTTTTCATATCCCATGGCGACAAGAACTGACCTTTTTTGATGTTAACCGGAATACCAGGTTCACAAACTTTACGGATGAAGTTAGTTTGACGGCACAGGAAAGCAGGAGTTTGCATCACATCAACCACATCCGCCACTTCTTGCATCGGTGTGTCTTCATGAACATCGGTTAAGACCGGAACACCCACCTGATCTTTGACTTTTTGTAGAATTCGCAAACCTTCTTCCAAACCAGGCCCGCGGAAACTTTTACTGGACGACCGATTCGCCTTATCAAACGACGACTTGTAAATATAAGGAATACCCAGTCTGTCAGTCATTTCTTTCATGAAGCCCGCAGTATCAATCGCCAATTGCTCACTTTCGATTACACAGGGGCCACAAATCAAGAAAAACGGTTTATCCAGACCAACTTCCCAATCCAGTAGTTTCATACTCTCACCTTAATAACTCATCTTACCTTAGTAACTATTTGATTAACCCGAGATTTTCTTCTCATGGCAATCTTTTGCCGCATTCACGAATGCACTAAACAAAGGATGTCCATCGCGAGGCGTCGAAGTGAATTCAGGGTGGAACTGACAAGCCACATACCAAGGGTGATCGTTCAGTTCGACCATTTCTACCAAATGCTTTTCAGTAGAGGTACATGATACCACAAGGCCGGCTTCTTCAAGCTTTGGCAGTAAGTTATTGTTAACTTCGTAACGGTGGCGATGACGTTCGTTTATTACTTCACTTTGGTAGATATCAAAAGCTTTAGTTCCCTTCTTGATGTCAGCTGGCTGGGCACCAAGTCGCATAGTACCGCCCAAATCTGAATCATCGGCACGCTCTTCTTTAGAGCCATCACGATTAATCCACTCAGTAATTAAACCAATTACAGGATACGGGCTTTCAGAATTAAACTCTGAGCTGTTAGCATTTTCCATGCCAGCTTTATGGCGAGCATACTCAATCACCGCCACCTGCATACCTAAGCAGATGCCTAGATAAGGAATTTTGTTTTCACGCGCATACTGAGCAGTAGCAATTTTACCTTCAACACCACGCTCGCCGAACCCACCAGGAATCAAGATGGCATCCATATCTTTAAGCAAGACAGTGCCTTTCTTTTCAATATCCTGGGAGTCGATATAATGAATTTTTACCGATTGACGAGTATGCAAACCAGCGTGCTTTAACGCTTCGGTCAATGACTTGTAGGCTTCGGTAAGATCCATGTACTTACCAACCATGGCGATATTAACCTCACCTTTTGGATTGGCTTCGCGGTACAGGACTTCTTCCCATTCCGATAAATTGGCTTCTGGAGCTTTAATTTCAAAACGCTCACAAATGAAGTCATCAACATGCTGATTCAATAAAATCGCAGGGATACGGTAAATACTATCGACGTCTTGCAGCGAAATTACCGCCCGCTCTTTAACGTTAGTGAACAAGGCAATCTTACCGCGTTCACTGGCTGGGATGGAGCGATCAGAACGACAAATCAACATGTCTGGCTGTATACCAATCGAACGTAATTCTTTTACTGAGTGCTGGGTAGGCTTGGTTTTTAACTCACCGGCTGTAGCGATATAAGGCAATAAGGTCAAATGTACAAACATGGCATTTTCTTTGCCTACTTCAAAGCGCAACTGACGAATCGCTTCCATGAAAGGTAATGACTCAATGTCACCCACAGTACCGCCGATCTCAACCATCGCGATATCGGCACCCTTGGCGCCTTCGATGATTTTATGCTTAATTTCATCAGTGATATGAGGAATAACCTGAACGGTGCCGCCCAAATAGTCGCCACGACGTTCTTTTTTCAAAACATCCGAATAAACGCGGCCAGTAGTGAAGTTGTTGCGCTGATGCATGCGAGTACGCACGAAACGCTCATAGTGGCCCAAATCCATATCGGTTTCTGCGCCATCTTCAGTCACAAACACTTCACCGTGCTGGAATGGGCTCATAGTGCCGGGGTCAACGTTAATATAAGGGTCCAGTTTCAACATGGTCACTTTCAAACCACGCGATTCTAGCAATGCAGCAATCGAAGCCGCCGCAATACCCTTACCCAAAGAAGAAACAACACCACCGGTAACAAATACGTACTTGGTCATAAGCCTAACCCAACTTAAATAATTGCGAGCAGCTAGCTCTGCTCAAAAAAACCATAAACAACTATATATAAATTTTGCCAATGCAAAAATCGGCCTGAAGGCCTTATATATCGTAGCTTTTCGAATTCTGACACACTTAAAATCGGCCAAGGAGCTCGGCCAAATGTCGATGAGAAGAAAGGGTCTCAAGACGGGAAGGCAGTATATCAAAAAGGGCGGAGCATTGGCGAGGAGTTTTTGTAAATACTTGGACCGAAGCTTGAGAGTCGGGAGATTAAGGGTGAGGAAGTGAAGGCCATTAAAATGAAATGGCCTTTCTTAAATCAGGGCTTCAAGGTCGCGCCCTCCTCACTAGCAGTCTCCTGCCCTTGAGATTCACCTTTCAAAGCTAACATAATAAACACTGGCACAAAGCCGAAAGGCACTAAAAACAATAGCTGACACCAGCCACTGTGGCCAACGTCATTAAAACGCCGAGTACCAGCAGCTAACAGCGGTAACAGGGTTAAAATAGCGATAATCAGGTACAGCTTCTCATGCAGAACTTTCGAAATGGCGGCAATGAGCAAAACAAACAGAAAAAACCACCAATACTCAGCTCTGGAAGCTCTACCCTCAAAATTCGCATAATTGATAAAACAATATTTAGCCGCAGTAAATAGATACATGGAAGCCTCACCGGTCTCGGGCTTGTCGATTTCAGGCTGCCCGCTTTCGGGAACAGTTAAATCATCCGGCGAAACCTCAAAGACTGCAGCCAAAGCCCGAACAGTTTCGATGGATGCTTTGCCAGAGCTTTCTAAGCGCTGAATGGTTCTTAGGTTAAGACCGCATGCATCACTTAATTGTTGCTGTGACCAATGTTTATTGGCACGTAGTTGTTTTACCAATTCTGAATTAATTCTCATCTAACTAGCTCTTATTCCCTGAATGAGACTCTAATATAAAGAAAATTAAGCAATATAGTTACGACATTTTTACGTCTTTGTTTACGACACTAAACGGCAGGAATTATTTTTTGCTCAATAAAACAGTGACTTGGCATTAAATGGTGTAAAATAGAGCAAATGTAGAATTGCTGGAATCATCATGAAAATCTGGGTTGATGCCGACGCCTGCCCCGTAGTTATCAAAGATATTCTGTTTCGCGCGGCAGAGCGTACCAAAACACCTTTAACGCTGGTCGCCAACCAGTTTATTCGCACGCCACCCTCGCCCTACCTCAAAGCAATCCAGGTCAGTTCTGGCTTTGATGTGGCGGATGATGAAATAGTACAACGTGCAGAAAAAGGCGATTTGGTCATTACTTCGGATATTCCGTTGGCTGCCGAGGTCATTGAAAAAGGCTGCCAGGCATTGAGTCCACGCGGTGAGTTATTCACAAAGGATAATATTCGAGGGCGGCTCAATATGCGTGACTTTATGGATACCATGCGCTCAAGCGGCATTCACACCGGAGGTCCACCACCACTGAGTCAGACAGACCGGATGAATTTCGCCAATCACCTAGATAGGATTTTGGCGAAGGGCTAAATGATAAACAGGGAATGACTTGCTTTCACCGTTTAACGGTTTGCCATCCTTCATCCAGCTGCTTAACCGCACGCCATCCCTCATCCAGCTGCTCTAGAGTCGCGCTATCCACAGACAAGCTGCTCTGAGCCAAATAGTCTTCCAGCTTTCTGAATCGGGTCTCAAACTTGCGGGCGCTTTTACGCAGTGCCGCTTCGGCGTCTACTTTTAGGTGGCGCGAAAGATTTACACAGGAAAATAGCAAGTCGCCAATCTCTTCTTCAATGTTTTGCTGGTCATTGTTAGCGATAGCCTGTTTGAGCTCTTGAATCTCTTCTTCAATTTTATCAATCACACCACTGATTTCGGGCCAGTCAAAACCATGACGGCCAACGCGCTTTTGCATTTTCTGGGCTAGCGACAAAGCAGGAAAATGTTTGGGCAAATCATCCAGCAAGCTGGTATTGGACTCATCTTTACCCTGGCGCTCTTGATGCTTCTGTTGCTCCCAGTTCTTTTTCAGTTCTTCATCAGTCACAAACTCTTTATCACCAAACACATGCGGATGACGGCTGACGAGTTTGTCAGAAACCTTTTCGGCAATCGACTCAAAATCAAAGCGCCCTTCTTCCTGCCCTATCTGGGCATAGAATATAACCTGAAACAGCAGATCACCCAGTTCGCCATGTAACTCTTCAAAGTCGCCACGTTCGATGGCGTCTGCCACTTCATAGGCCTCTTCCAGCGTATAGGGAACGATGGTCTCGTAAGTTTGTTTACGATCCCAGGGGCAGCCTGAAATCGGATCACGCAACGCCTGCATGATGGTCATCAGTCGTTGCGTTTGTGGCAGTGCTGTAAGAACGGTTGTATCACTCATAAGTTAACTATTTATCCGCGTCGTCTTTGGACTTTAAAAATATTAGGCAATTGCTTGAGCAGTGTAATGACTCGCTGCAAATCTTCAAGCTGTGATAACTCAACTTCTATGTTGATCTGAACCTGTTCTCCACGCTTGCTAGTTGATAAGTCGGTTACGCCAGCATTTTCATTAGCAAGCACCGTAGTAATGTCTTTAAGCAAGCTTTTTCGATCCATTGCAAAGATCACCAAATCCACAGCATAAGCATTACTAGACTCAGCTTCCCACTGCACCGGAATAATCCGTTCGGGTTTATCACGCAGCGCTTTCTTGGCGTGGGTACAATCTTTCAGGTGAATCACAATACCGCGGCCCTGAGTAACATACCCAATAATATCTTCACCCGGTACTGGTTTACAGCACTTGGCAATACTGGTCAGCAGGTCGCCGACTCCTGACACTGACACATCGCTGAAAGATTTACGCTTGGATTTTTTGCGCAGAACCGGCTTGATATCACGTTGTGGCTGTTTAGATTCAAGTAGCTCTTTAGCACGATTAATAGCCTGCGTAATACCAAGATTACCAGTGCCGATCTTGGTGTACATTTCCACATCACTGGACAAATGCAATTTTTGTGCCAATTCTCGATACGGAACATTCGCCAAATCATTACGCGCTAATTCTTTTTCTAAAAGCAGACGGCCAGCATTGGCATTATCTTCCTGATCCAGTTTATTAAAAAACTGCTGAATTTTATGGCGGGTGCGACTGCTATTGATGTACCCATTGTGTGGAATCAACCAATCTCGACTCGGTGATTCTTCTTTTTGCGTCATAATCTCTATGACTTCGCCAGTCTGCACCTGATAAGTTAATGGCACGATTCGACCATTAATTTTAGCGCCCACGCAACGATGACCGATCGAGCTGTGAAT
>Ga0209692_10001821_pt1 | contig 26559 bp, 26 predicted proteins | sample tdDd472_FD_187129 | JGI IMG/M metagenome (GOLD analysis project Ga0209692, IMG submission 187129) | Marine sediment microbial communities from the Atlantic coast under amendment with organic carbon and nitrate - tdDd47.2 (SPAdes)... | ecosystem: Environmental > Aquatic > Marine > Coastal >... | reverse complement strand
AACCATCCCGACCTGGGTTACGGGATCGAGGAAGACGAACTCTGGGAGCTCGTGGAACGGCTGAACTCGAAGTCGAACCGCCGCCGATTGCGGGAGCTGCTCGATGCGTGGGAGGATGCGCCGGAGGGGTTGTCCGAGGACGCGGCCGACGAGCTCGAGCCGATCCGCCGCACCATCGAGTCGAGCGTCTCCTATCGATACGCACGAGAAGAGACACATGAGGAGCCTCTGCCCACCCGGGCGCGCATCCGGAGGGTGCACTTCCTCGACCGGTTGGAGCAGCTCGCGGATGACGCGCTTGGAACGCTGAGCGAGGCGTTCGGAAACGGCATCGGCCTCGTCGAGACACGCAAGGGGAAACTCTGGGAGCAGGAAGACGTGCGTCGCAAGGTGCTGGACACCTTGCAGCCGCTGGATCTCCTACTCGAGAAGACCCCCTTCCGCCTCACGGACTACTTCATTCCCGGTCACTTCGGCCACGTCGCCATTTGGATGGGCACGGAGGCCGAGCTCGAGGCGCTCGGCGTCTGGAAGCAGCCTGGCATGCAGGGGGATCCGTTCCGTGGGTACCGGCAGGATGTCGCGGAGGGACGTTCGGTGCTCGAGGCGCTCCGCTCCGGCGTGGAGCTGAACCCGCTGCGACAGTTCCTCAACGTGGACGATCTGGCCGTCCTCCGTCCGAAGACCCTCGCACCCGATCAGGTGGTGCCCTCGCTGTTGCGCGGGTTCCAGCAGGTGGGCAAGGAGTACGACTTCAACTTCGACGTCGAGACGACTGCGACCATCGTGTGTTCAGAGCTTCCCTACCACGTCTACCCCGGCATCGACTGGCATACGGAGGCACAGCTCGGACGCTTCACCATCAGCCCCGACGACGTCGCGCTGCAGGCCGTGGGCGAGGAGGCCGCGCTCGAGCTCGTCCTCTTTTATCACGACGGGCAGCAGGTCGAACCGGACGAGGCGCTCTCGATGTTCACCGACCTGGTCCGGCAGGACGGCTGACGCAATCGCAGCGGAGCGCCTCGGGCCGCGTCGAGCGGGAGCGAGCTATCGTCGATACTTAGTCTGAAGACGATGACTCTTTCGTCTCGGCCGTCTTCCGTCTTCTGCTCACAACGTCGGTTTGGGCGGCACGAGCGTAAAGGCAAGGAAGACCCCGGCAATAATCGCGAGGATATTGACCAGCACCTGCCATTCCGCCGCCAGGCCGCTGGCCGCACCGCCGATCTCCGCGGCACGCAGGCCTCGATAAGCCGCGGCACCCGGCACCAGCACCATCACCGCCGTCAAGATGACGATGGAACTGGGACGTCGCAGACGCCAGGCAAACAGATTCGCGTAGACCCCCAGCAGCAGGGCGCCAACGAACGATCCCTGCCAGAAACCAAACTCGCTGCCGACCACTACACCGGCGTAGGCCAGCACGCCCCCCAGGACCGCCCACCCGAAGTCCTTGGGGCGCACCTGGAAGGTCAGGGCCAGGCCGACCACCAGACACACCAGGAACGTCCATGCCCAGACTGGCGCGACGCCGGGTGGAGTCACTGCTGCAGGGACCGTCGACACGGCATTGACGATTGCCGCGCCGATCCCCGCGCCGATGAAGAGCTTGAGCGTCGTCAGGATGCCGCCGATCAAGCGGTTCTGGCCGGAAAGGACGTTTTTCGCGAAGAGCTCGGCCAGCCCCAGGGTCAGGGACAGTCCGGGAATGAGCACGATCACGGCGCAGAGGGTGACGATGAAGGGATCGCTGCCGGGCGTCAGGAGGGCAATCGCATTGGCCAAAAGCGAGGCGACCGTTGCGGCGGTCACCTCCAGCGTGTGGGCGACCCACTGCCAACGTCCGGCCAGCAAGACGACGACATACACCACCAGGCTCAACATCCCGGCCAGGAAGACGTCGCTCCAGGCGGCGGACATCAGCACGGCAAAACCCGCGCCGGACAGGGCGTAGCCCAAGGCCACCAGCCAACGACCGTAGATCGGTGGTTGTTCGCCGACGCTCTTCAGGCGGGACACGCACTCCTCCATCGAAAGCGTCCCGGCCTCGACCTGGTCGACGAGCTCGCCGACCTGGGCCAGCTTGGCCAGGTCGAAAGACGAGGCGGCCATGCGGGAAAAATGGCTGTGCTGCCGTGCATCCGCCTGCCGCGAGAAAATGAAATTGATATCGGACGGCGTCACGATGAACTCGCCGTACAAACCCAGCGCTCGGGTCACCCGGGTCAGGTATGCCTCGAGCCGAATCGAGGACACCCCGTAGCCATGCGTCTCCGTGCCGAGCTCGATGATGAGCCGGCAGGACTCGTCAAAGGCGTCGGGTTTGGTGCTGTCGGCGTTCATTGCGCTTTTCGATCCACTCGACACAACATCTAGTACCACGCAATTCAGTCGCTTCGGGCATTGAGTCGTTCGCAGATGGCCGCGCGTAGTCTACAATCGCGTTTGAGGAAAAGCGATGGCCACGCACGGGAGAGCAAGGCGATGATCGACAAAGACGAAGTCAGGAAGAGCTTGTTGGCCAAGCGGGAGGAGCTCGTGCAGCGAGTTCGCGGAACGCAGGCGACCGAGCGTCAAGAGGTCGCCGAGGGGCAAAACGACAACGCCCAGCTCTGGGAGGTCTCCGATATCCGGGATGACCTCGACGCCCAGGCCGCCACCGAATTCGACCAGGTCAATCAAGCCTTGGCGCGCCTCGACGCCGGTGAATACGGACTCTGCACCAACTGCGAAGAACCCATCGCCGAGGCTCGGCTCAAAGCGCTGCCGTACGCAACGCTCTGCATCCGGTGTGCAGAGGAAGCCGAGCAGCCTTCGTAGTCGTCAAATCCAGCCGGCTTTCAGACGGGCAATCCGTTGCAACTTCCGTCGGGGCGAAGTAGGACGTGGTGAGTGGAAATGAGATCTCGCTGTCTCCCAATCCTTCGCCACGCGGCCTTGGCCCTTGTCGGCAGCCTCCTTAGCCTAACCTCGAACGCCGTAGCTGACGATACGTCAGCCGATGCGGAGGCGGCGTCGGCCGATGCGGACGCGTCCTCAGCTCAAGCCCACGCCGCGAAGACCTCGGTCGAGCTTCGCTTCGTGATCTCCTCGCCGTCCGCGAGGTGGTCGGTGGTCGAGGAGAGGAACGGCATCAATGCCTTTCACTCGAGGCAGAGTTTGTACTTCGGCCCAGGGATCGGAGTGCGTGTGTTCCCCAGGCAACCCCATCATGGCGTCATCGTCGATGTGCAGTACAGCTTCGATACCGACGTCGACTCGATCAACGTGGACCTCGGGTCGTGGAGGACGGACTTCGTCCTCGCGCGTGCGGGCTACGGATACCGATTCATCAAGCACGCCAATGAGAAGATGGCTTGGGCGTTCACCCTGCACGGGAGCCTTTCGACGGGCGCATCGATCAACCGCACCGCCAATGGCGTTTACGACTTTTCGGCTCCAGTCCTCGGTGGTCGCGTAGGCGTGAATGTCGACCTCCACATCGAGCGGTTCTTCATGGGCTGGGCTTTTGCGTACGAAGGCCTTGCTCACCTCTCTCTCGGGCCGCTCAGGTCTTCGCAGTTCGTCGGATGGACCCTGATTCCGGTCTTTCGGATCGGGGTCGACCTGGGTCCGCGTATCCAATCGTTCAAGCACTGACCGCGCATCACGATGGATGAGGCCGCGGCCGTCGTCCTATTGTATGGGTGCCGTAAGGCGTGCGAGGCGGACGGACAGCTTGAACCAAAACGACCGATTCTCGTAGTCACCTGGCTGCATTTCCACTGACTCTTTGAAGTCGTCGAGGAGCATTTGCTCGACTTCGGCGGCGAATGCGTGGTCTGCGACCACCGCCATGACCTCGAAGTTGAGCCGGAAGGAGCGGTTGTCGAAGTTGGCCGTGCCCACTGCGGCAATCCGGTCGTCGACGAGAATGACCTTCTGGTGAAGAAAGCCGTCCATGTAGCGGAAAAATCGGATGCCCGTTCCGGCGGCCTCTTCGAAATAGGAGAAGGCAGCCAGGTACACCAGCATGTGATCGGCCTTGTCCGGGATCAGGATGCGGACATCGACCCCACGCAAGGCCGCAAGATGGAGCGCGTTCATGATTGATTCGTCCGGGACGAAATACGGGCTCGCGATCCACAGACGCTTTTCCGCTGCGTTGATGGCCGTCAAGAACATCAGCGTCGCGCTCTCCAACCGGTCGGCGGGGCCAGTCGGGTAGATCAAGACGTCCGCGCCTTGATCGGTCACGATGTGCGGCTCCCAATGAAGCTCGGGTGTCTTTTCGCTGGCCCAGTGCCAGTCTTCGAGAAAGGACAGTTGTACCGAGATCACGGACGGCCCGGTGATCTTGACGTGGGTGTCCCGCCAATGCCCAAACTCCGGGTCCCTCCCCATGTATTCGTCGCCCACGTTGTGGCCGCCGATCCAGGCGCTGTGGCCGTCCACGACCACGATCTTGCGGTGGTTGCGGAAGTTGATTTGAAAGCGGTTGCCGGGCCCCTTCCGGGTATGAAAGTCGAGGATTTCGACTCCCGCCTCGCGGAGCTCGTTGAGGTAGCTCTTCGATAGCGTGTTGCTGCCCATCTCATCGTACAGAACGTGCACGCGAACGCCGGCGCGGGCCCGCTCGAGAACGGCCGACTTGAGCTCGCGGCCGAGCTCGTCGTGCTTGATGATGAAGAATTGGACCAGGACGTATTTCTCGGCCTTGGCGATCCCTTCGAAAATGCTGTTGAAGGTCGCTTCGCCATCCACCAGGAGCTCGATCTCGTTGCCCCGGAGATAGGGGATCTTGGCGAGGTTCTCGCTGGTCCTGCTGGAGGCGGCATGTTCAGAGCGCGTGGACCGCAGATGGCGCGTATTCTCGTCTGCCAGCTCGGCGAATCGTCGGATCTCTTGATCGCCCTCCTGCCGCGCCGTCACGTAGCCCTCGAACTTACTGCGTCCAAGAACCCAGTACGCGGGCACTGCGAGATACGGAAAGGCGTTGAGCGACACCGCCCAGGCCACGGCTCCCTGCGCGGTCCGAGTGCTCATCACCGCGTCGATCGACGAGATGAAACCAAGCACATGGAATACGATCACCACCCATACCATGATCCGCCGTCTCCTTTTCTTTTGCCGTTTTACCACGCCCGACTCCGAGGAGGTTCGTTCGCCCAGCCTCCTAGCTGGTTTCGACCTCTTCGGCTTTCGCCCCGGCGCGTGCAGCGCGGCAGAGCGACGCCGTCGACGAGCCGGCGAAGATCATGTGAATGCCCGCGATCGTGCCGACGGCCCACATCCCTGAAACGGGGAACTGCCGCCAGATCATGACCCCTAGGACCAACGCGGCGATGCCGCTGAAGAGCGTCCAGCCCCAACCCTTGATCGGTCGGAGTCGGAACGCATAGATGATCTCAAAGAGACCCTCGACGAAGAGGTACGCCGCCAAGACCAGGGTCAGCGTAGCCAGCCCCATGCCGGGTCGGGCGACCAGGTAGCCTCCTGCGACCAGCGTCAGAACGCCGAGGACGAACATGAGCAAACCACGCCCAAACGAACCCATCTTGAAGGCGAGGAACAGTCTCGAGACGCCGGACACGATCAGCAGGACCCCGACGGCGATCGTCACCGAGAGCCCCGCAACCAGGGGCGAGAAGACGGCCAGCACTCCTGCGATGACGATGCCTATCCCAAGCGCCATCCCGAGCCCAGCGTGGCGCTTGATCGTGCCGAGCATTTCCTGGTCCACTGCTTCTATTCCATTCGTCATAGCTTGCCTCCGGGTCACGCATCTAAGCTCCCAGGGAGCCAAAAGCAAGGCCACTTAGGTGCGCCACATTCACAATCCCCCTTAGTGTTTTCTGCCGAATTTGCATAGCGCGAACCCTTCGTCCGGCGCTAGCTCGCCTCGGGCGAGCAGGAACAAACCATGTCCAAATGAGCGCATCTCGAGGGCGACGAGGTTAGAGTCGAAGTCATTCCCCAAAGGAGGTCAGCCTCATGGCAAGCCTGTCAGCCATCTTCAGAGACAACCGATACACTCCCGCCGATATCCCGGAGCTGGAGAGTAAGCTCTTCTTCGAGGGAGACCGCTCGCGGCGGTACCTGGTTCGCTTCACCGTCTTGCTTTTCCTCTCCACCGTCATCGCGGCGAACGGGGTAATCGAAGACTCGACCGCTACGGTCATCGGAGCGATGATCATCGCGCCGCTGATGACCCCGATTCTGGCCACGACGGCAGCGCTCGTCATGGGAAACGGGCCGCGCGCGTGGCGCTCTGTCCTGCTGGTCGTGGCGGGCGTGTTGGGTGTGATCGCAGTGGCCGCCGCGCTGGGCGTGGTCGCGGTTCACGTCGTCGACTTCAAGACCAACTCCCAGATCACAGGCCGTGTGAGTCCGCGCGTGGTCGACCTGCTGGTAGCACTCGCTGCCGGGACGGCGGGCGCGTTCGCGACGAGTCGCGATGACATCGCCGATTCGATTCCGGGCGTCGCGATCTCGATTGCGCTTGTCCCGCCGCTATGCGTCGTCGGCATTTCGCTTTCGGGAGGGCAGTGGACGGATGCCTGGGGCGCGCTCCTGTTGTTCCTGACGAATTTCCTATCCATCCTCTTGGCAGGTGGTGCCGTTTTCGCGCTGCTTGGGTTGGGGGCGGCCGCAACCGAAGGGGAGAGTCATCTCAACAAGCGGCGGGCTTACCGAATCATCGCGCTGGGCGTTCTTCTCGTTGCGATTCCGCTGTCGATGGCAAGCGCGAGAGTATTTCGTGACAGCGTCGCGCAGACGAAGATCACGAACATCACGAGCCAGTGGGTAGGTCAGTACGGGACGGACGTCGTCGTACGATCCGTCCTGGTCTCCGGTGGCGTGGTCAAGATTCTCATCGCAGGACCCAAGCCGCCGCCCACGATCGATGACCTCGGCGCCCAGATCAGGTCAGAGGTCGAACACGTTGCAAAGGTGGACCTCCGGTACGTTCCGTCCCAGGACTATCAATATCCCGGAGCACAACGGAAATAGCGTGGGGTTCCTGAGAAAGCAGCGTGGCGTACCGTTCGTCCGTCGGGCGCTGTCCCTCCTCAGAACCTTATCCGTCGCGAGATGTTAGGCGCCATGCTCGCGAGGATGACCAAGCGGACAGAGCTCAGACGCTCACGTGCATTGCCGACGGCTCGAAATGCGCAACTCGAGCGCGGCATCCGCGCTAACCCGCCAAGTTGGCGAAGGTCACCCCTCCACCCGACACCGTGTGGGACCGAGACTTTCGCTTACGCGGCGCGTCGTGTGTAGCGATGATGGAGGCCGCCGACCATCGGGAGGGCGATGACCTTTCCTCCATCGATGGACTCGCGCTTGCGGGGTTCGGGCGCGTCTTTGCCGAGCGAGAGGTGGGTCCGGGATCGGTGATAGTACTCGAGGTACTTCCGCAGGATGCACCGCAGGTGCTGCTCTCCGACAACGATGACGTGGTCGAGGCAGTCCCGCCGAAGGGTCCCGATCACGCGCTCGCAGTACGGGTTCTGCCACGGGGACCGCGGCGCGGTGAGGACCTGCTCGATTTCCATCGCACGCACTCGACGAACGAAGTCCGCGCCATAGATCTTGTCTCGGTCCCGGATGACGTATTGCGGCGCGGAGTCGTAAGGGAAGGCGTTGACCAACTGTTGGCCTGTCCATCGTGCTGACGGACCCTCGGTGACGTTGAAGTGCACGACGCGTCGGCGCTCATGCTCGAGCACGAGGAACACGTACAGGATGCGAAACGTGGCTGTGGGCACGACAAAGAAGTCGATGGAAACGAGGTCCTTGGTGTGGTTCCGCAGGAACGCACGCCAGGTCTGCGAAGGCGGCTTTCGCCGGAGCGGCATGTACCTCGACACCGTGGCTTCTCCGAGCTCGAAGCCGAGCTTGAGCAACTCGCCGTGGATGCGAGGCGCTCCCCACGTCGGGTTCTCGCGGGCCATTCGACGGATGAGCGTCCGGAGCTCTCGATCGATCGGTGGACGACCGCCTCGGTTTCGGCTCTTCCAGGTCCAGTAGAGTCGAAAGCCCTTGCGATGCCAGCCGATCACGGTTTCGGGCTTCACGAGGATCAGGGCGTTCTGCCAGTCTGGCCACAGACGGCAGAGCGCGACCCAGAATGCGCGGTCCGCGTTGTGGAGCTTGGGGCGTTTGCTCTTGCGATGCAGAATGGCGAGCTGCTGTCGCAAGGCGAGGTTTTCGAGAGCGAGCTCGCGCTGCGACTTCAGGCTCGATCGGGCGGTCCCGAGCAGGGCATACAGCAAGACAATCATCGGGGTAGGCGAGCTTGACCCGGAGCGTGGAAACGTCAACGATTGTGCTCGACGAGGTTATGAGGAGGCACAACCTGGTCGTTGCCGGAGGGCGGTCTCTATTCAAAAGACCGAAGCCGCCGCTGCCGCCGGCGCTTTGAGCCGAATTGAATCGAGCTCGACGCCGGACGCGGAATCGCATGTGACAGTTCGATGAAGTTCGGATTTTCGCCGAAACTGCATAGATCTCTGCGTCTGACGGCACTACCGTCGCGAGGCTCAGGGGCGTACTAGCGAATGGATAGGACGCTCGATCTAACACCCCCTAACAATGCCGGGAGCAAGCCATGAGTAAAGAATCACGATTCGAGAACCGACAGATGGACGAGGCCTACGTCGACTACGAGCGCGCACTTCATCAGGCCAAAGTCGTTTGTGACAAGATCGACGAGGACGAGCCGAACCGCGCCGCGTCGCACCTTCGAAAAGCGCTCAACGACCTGAGCTCCGCGATCACGCACATCGAGAAGGCGGACGTGGGCAAAACCTACGCGGGCGCGGTCGATGCCATGAACAAGGGGTACAAGGAGCTGGATGAGACCGCCACGGCTCTCGACAATGGCGAGACCGATTCAGCTCAGCGCCACTACGACAAGGCGGCGGACAGCTTCGCCAAGGCCGACGACATCCTGAGCTGAGCAAGCACCCTGAGGAGAAATCAATGATTGAATATTCGACGAAACTTCGTTCGGGATGGACTACATTCCTGTTTGCCGCGCTGCTCGGTTTCGGGCTGCTCGGATTCTCAGGGGATGCGTCGGCAGAGAGCTGGAAGGGCTTCAAGTCCCAGCATGACTACAACGAGGCAGTTCACCACATGAACAGTGGTTACTCTGAGCTCGGCAAAGTCGCGACCAAGCTGCAGCAAGACAAAGTCAGCTCGGCAAGACGGCACTTCAACTCGGCGATCAAGCATTTCGACGAGGCGATTACATACTACGCGAAAGCAGAGCTGCCCGCTTCGGATAAGCCGGCCATCGATGCGCTAAAGAAGGGCCTAGACGCGCTCCGAAAGTCGGACAAAGCGCTCGAGAAGAACGACCTCTCAAAGGCGCAGAAGAACTACGACACGGCCCAAGACTACTTTGCAGAGGCCGCGGTCTTGCTGGAGTAGGTTGCTAGCCGCGATGCGCGCCGGATAGCTTCTTGGCTATTCGGCGCCTTCGGCTGCAGCCTTTTCTGAGTCCTCAGCCGCGTTGGTCCTCATCGGAGAAGAAGTAACCCTGGCGGATTTCGTCTCAGCAGTTGAGCCCTTTGGTGGCCAAGTCATCGAGACCAACCTCAACGAAGGTGATATCGAAGCGCTGCGCAAAGCGCCAAAATAGGCTCAGGAGAAGACCTGTGGAAGAGAGGCGTACGATGAGAGATTCGATCAAGTTCCTGGTGCCGCTCGCGGCGATTTCACTCGCAGTGGTGTTGGCGTCCGGCTGCTCCAAAGAGAAGCGGGAAGAGATCCATACGGAACATGAATATAGAAGGGAAGAAAAGGCGGAGGCCCATGCCGAAAAGCAGGCAGTGAAGGCCGTCGAAAAGGACGCCGAGTACCGCGACGAAGAGTGGAACGAGGCCGTCAAGTACGCGAACAAAGGCTACGAGCAGTTGGGCGACTACGACAAGAAGCTCAGCGAGATGAAGCCACGGAGGGCCAAGCTACACCTCGAAAGGGCAAGGAAAGACTTCAGCGATGCGTTGACGCACTTGGCGAAGTCTGAGGTGGGCGAGGGCCGTCAAGATGCCATCGACGACCTGAACGCCGGCGTCGACTCCCTCAACAAGGCATACAAAGAGCTTGATGAGGGCAGGGTGGACGCTGCGCAGCTGCACTACGACGAGGCAAACAAGCACTTCGCCGAGGCGGCCGACATTCTTCAGTAGTACGACTGAGCGCCCAGCACCCGCAGGATTGGTGCTCGGTTTGCGTGCGTTCATCCAGCGGCTCACGCCCGATCGGCAGGGGCCTCAGAGGCTACCGAGACGTGCAATGATCGCGCCTCCGATCCGATCTGGAGCTTCGATCTCGGGCCAATGCGCCACGTCAAGAGCTCCTGGCGCTCTTTCAAGTACCGAATCATCTGCGTCATGATCCGGCTGCCCTTGTCGTAGAGCACCTGGTGGGTCATGGCGTCCAGGGCTACGTCAAACGCGTCAGATGCGGCGAACTGCTTGCCAAACGTGCCGACCAGGCCACTTCGGAAATCCCCGAAGTCGAGATCTTCCGTCAGCGCTTTGTCCGGCTTCTGCATCAGCTCCACCTGCATCTTGTTGGGCTGGCACATGTCGACGAGTGTCGAACCGTTCAGGAGGATCGCGTGCCTAATCCTGAACGGCAGCCGACCCTCCTCCTGACGGGCCATCAGTTCGAGGCCGACCGTCTGGCCCATGTCGTGGGCGACGAGGATCACGCTGGTCAGCCCCTCGGCTTTCGCGACGGCCTCGTAGATGTCGGCCTGCAGCATGAGCGAGTAATTCTGCAAGTACGTTCCGTCGAGCGGCTTCTCGCTCAGCCCGAATCCTTTGTTGCTATTCTGCCTGTCCCGCTAGCGGTTGATCATGAACCGAAGGGCCAGGTTCAGTCTGTGGTCCTGGCCGAATTGCGCGTCGAAGTTCACCCTTCGGCCGTAGAAGTACTCGACCGCGATGAACAGATGGCTCACCGGCTCGCAGTCGAGCGTCGCCGTGGCCGTGATCGAGCTGCTGAAGGTGTCGGGCGCCTGGCCGGCGACGTTCAAAACGTCCACGTATGAAAGCATGAAGAGCGAGTTCCATTGGTCGGCCCAAGGCCGCTCCCAGCCTGCCCAAATCCCCCACGCGTTGGTGGTCAAGAGGGTGTTCGTGGCATCAACGTAGGTGCCGTCCAATCCGCCTGCGATCGACGTGTCCTGCATCAGTCCGCTGACTCCCGGACCGATCAGGAAGTTCCACTTCAATCGGTCCTCGTTCTTCGTCGGGATCGTCGCCCAGCCGGTGAACGTTCCTCCGGCCGTCCACTTGGTGGCCCGCGCGTCGGTTGTCGTGCTCTCCGCCACGAAGTACCGGACGATGACAGCCGCCATCAGGTTGCCCCATTTGGGGCTGTAGTCGTACCGGACCAGCATGTCGGGCGCGTTGAAGGCACTCTCGGCATTCGCGAACTCGGCTCGAGGCTGCTCGATCCCTGCGGTCAAAACGTGTGCATGTTTCATCTGGCGTTTGCTCAATGCCGCAGCGTAGCGAAGCACGGCTCTGCGCACCTCCGGATAGGCACCGGGAGCAGCACGGTCGAAGTAGGCCGGCCAGGTTCCTCCATTCGCAAACGCGCTGTCCGCCTGCCCAAAGGTGAGATGCCCGATCTGCGCGAAAAACTGGCGAACCCGAGGCCCGAGGCCGTCGTCAATCAGGTCCCCGCCCATGTCCATCTCGAAGAGCATGTGTGTGACTCCGGGAAAGTTCTTCCTTTTCTGTTTCCAGTCGAAGAGGTGCCGAAACTCGAGAAAGATGCGGCTGCTCGCGACGTCCACGCCGGTGCTCGGCCGTTTCACAGTGGGCACGATGACGGCGCCTGAGGAGAACAGCTGCTTGGTGGGCAGGGCGTTTCCTTGAAAGTCGTGAAAGAGCGCAAACTGGACCCAGCCTGAGAGCCGGAGCTCGCTCGGCGTGCCCTTGAGCCCCCACCACCCCTTGTCGACGACGTATTTCTTTGGTGTGCCGATCTGCCAGGCTGCGTTGTAGTTCGCCGGCTGCGAGGCGGCGAGGCCTTCCTTCAAGGTCTGTCGCTGCTCCGGCGTCATTCCGCGAGCCTTTTCGGCGGCCTGGTCAGCTTTCTGCTGATCTTCGGCGTCCTCGCCGGCGGCTTTCGGCTCGGAGCCCTTGGCTTCGAGGTCGGAGAGCCTCTTTTCGAGCTCCTGATTTTGGGCTTCGAGCTCCTTGATCCTCTCGTCCTGAGACTTGCCTTCTGAGTCCTGTGCAAGGGACGTTGTGGGAGTCGAGAGCAACGACGCGATCACGACTAGCGATGCCCACAGTCTCTTTCGCCTCTTCGGTCGCATAGCTTCCCATCAGCCTTCGCTTGTCGTCTGGGACCTCGCAGGGGCGGGCTGTTTCTGCCAGGGCCACCGACCGCTCATCTCGAGAGACGTCGTCCACCCGAGGAACGTGCGAATGGCGACCATGATCGCCAAGTAGCCCACTTGCTCCAAGGTGGGATCGATGATGATCGTCTTGATGATCGTCGCGGCGACCAGGATTTCGATCCCGGTCAGGACGACGCGTGCAATCGCCTTCCGATAGCTCTCGAAGTCAGGCAGGGCCCCGTCACGCGGATAGTTGCGGACCCAATGAAACGTGGCGACGACGAACCCGAGCAACAGGAGGAATGCGCTGGCGTCTTCCAGCGTCCGTATCAGCGTTGCAAGGCCCTGAACGACCGCGTCAGGCATTGCCTTGGTCCTCCACAGAGGGTTGCCAGGGCCACCGACCCTCGGTCTCGAGCGTCAGCGTCCAGCTCACGACGGTGCGAACGACGACGAGAAACGCGAGAACCGCGAGGGAGCCGAACGTGGGCTTCACGGTGATCGTTTCGATGACGTCGCTGAGGACGAGAATCTCGAGCCCCAGCAACAATGCTCGCCCAAGGTCGATCTTGAACTGACTGAAGTTCTGTGCCAGCGCCGCCGTCCGGAAACGCTGCACGTATCGCCCCGAAGCCAGTACGAACCCTACGACGATGATGAGCACGGCAAACAGGCTGATGAGCCCAGCGCCACGTTCCAGATACGTCGAGATCTGTTCAGCTATTTCACTCATGTCCGCCAGTCGGCTGCGATGCCAGCGGACACCCACCCGCTGTGTTCACAAACTGGGGTGTATTCGGAAGGCCTGGCGGCGTCTATGCAGAAACGGCGAGAATGCTTCTGGCACGACTCCGTTACTGCTGCGCCCGCAGTTTATGCCGAAAGCGCATAGACTTCCTGAGCCTTCGGACGTAATCCTACGAGTCCAACTCCTGCACATCAGCAAGAAAGGGAGCGAATCACCGTGCATGGGACCGAAAGTGTATGGCTTACGCGTCCCGGCGATGGCTCAGCGCGAGCAGCTTCCACCGAAGGGAAGGTTCTTCCTGCGCTCGCAGCCATCCTGGGTGGCGAAGGCGGACAGCATCCCCGGCAAGCAGGCTGAATAGCGCACTCACGGCCACATAGGCCGGACAACAAACTCTGAAACGACAAAGGAGCAAGCAATATGGGAATCGACTATCAAGTCCACCGTGCCTGGGTCGACACGTCCAAAGGCTTTCGGCAGTTTCAAAAGGCCGACAACGAGCTTTACAAGGACAACGTCGATTCGGCCGTCAAGCATTTGAACAAGGGCTACAACTACTTCGCGACGGCCATAGACCATCTGGCGAAGGCCGAGGACGAGGCCTACAACAAGGCCGGCAAGGAAATCGACCAGGGCAATCGAGAGCTCCAGAAGAGCATCGATGAACTCTCGAACGGCAACGTCGACAGTGCGCAGTCTCATTACGACAAGGCCTTGGCCAAGTATGACGACGCCCTCGACCTGATCGACTAGCCTCATCCGAGGTTACGTCACGTTGGAGGCACACCCGCCGAGCAGTGCCCGGCGGGTGTGCCTCGTCTCCCTAACCGATGACCACTGTGACACACCCCCAGCACGAAATGGAGCTCAAGGACATCGCGCAGATGATCATCGGCGCGGGCACGCTCGCGTTGCCGGTTGCGATGGACCGGGACACGTGGGAGCTTGCAGCAGAGTTGTCACCTGGCGACATCGCCATCATTGGCTGCACGTCGGTCGCTCTCATCGCGGGCTTCGTCTACGCGGCATACTTCCGTGGTCGCGTGCGGCAGCACTGGCCGCACCTACTCGGACGCGTGCTGAGCATCTACTCGCTGACCGCAATCGTTTCTACGTTCAACCTCTTCTTGGTGAACCAGGCGCCCTGGCTCACCGATCCTGGCCTGGCCCTGAGCGAGACCGTGTTCGTCGCGCTCCCGGCCTCGTTCGCCGCCACGATCGTCGACCACATGTCCTGATGGGCATATTCCGGAAAATGGCGCGGCGTTCCGTTCGCGCGTAGGGCGCCGACGGAGAGCGGTGAAGACGTAAGGAGATAGCGGATGGCTATCTTCGCAGGGTCTCCGACGGCAGCTCTCCGAAGAGCTCGCAGTACCGAGCCGCAACGCGGCCGAACTCGCACGCACCGTGCTCCAGGAATACTCGAGCCACGGTGGTCTGCCCGGGCTCTGCTTGGCGGAGCACACGGTAGATCTCATGAAGCTTCTTCAGTTGCAGATAGCGGGTAGGCCCGACGCCGAAGACTTCGTAGAAAGCCTGACGCAATGTTCGCTCCGAGACTTGGGCCGCGGTCGCGAGCTCCCGAACGGAAACCTGCTCGCGTTCCTCGACGAGCTCTTCCACTCGCTGGATGATCTCTTTTCGGGAACGCTTCGGTCGCCCATCGCGAGAGGTTGCGCGCTCGTGCTCGCATCCCATAATCGTAGAACCGAGGTCGATCAGCTGCGCCGACGCGACGTTCGCGGCAAGCGAAGACTCGAACTCGGGGTGGTTCCTGGCCGTGCTCAAAATCTCATGTGCCGACGTCCGAAACCGATCTGCGAGAGTGCGGCTAGGGCGCGTCGTGCGACAGATCATCGGGTCCGATGGGGCCGGGCCTTCTTCCAAACCTGGATGGCAACACAACTGGTCCGCCGGAATGAAGATCGTGCACCAATCGTGCTCGAGCTTGGTGCTCAGGGAGAACTCACTTCCCGGTTCGAAAATTAGAAAGGCATTCTTTGGGATGGCTGCCCCGTTCGCCATGTACTCGCAGGTCTCGGAGAGCGGCAGATAGATGAAGTATCCGTCCGGATAGGACTGGCCTTCGATGATGTTTCCGCTGCCGAGACGCCCCAACTGAACCCGGACCCCAGCAAGGTCGGCAGCCTGGATCTGCCAACTATGACGCGCCACATTCTGGAGCATCATGGTGCAGTCCGCTCCGCGCACGCTGGCCATGAACTCGTCGAAATCTCGGAAGTGCTCAGCTTGCATGAGCGCTGATGATACCCGCTCTCGACCTCCAGCGCATCCCACGCGCCGCCGCGCCGAATCGGCCGTGGAAACTAGAGAAACCCCGAATCACACGCCTTTGGAACGAGCTCGCCGGTAAGCCAGATACAGCGCGGCAAACAAGCCCAGCAACAACGACGTATCGACACTTCCCCGGGCGCCGATGGTGCAGTCGCAGCCGCCAGATGACGACGAGGCGGGGGCGACGCATTGGTCGCTTTCTTCGTCGCAGGTTTGGTCTGCGCCGCACGGTGATGTGCTCGTCGGTTGGCACTGGCCCGCTTTGCACGTCTCCTCGCCATCGCAGAACCGGTCGTCGTCGCACTGGGCGTCGTCGGTGCACTCGGGGTCGACGCACTGGTCGATGATCTCGACGCAGATCTCGCCTGCACTGCATGCGAAGTCGCCGTCCTGGCAGCGGCCCGCGTCGCAGGTCTCCATGCCGTTACAGAACGCACCGTCGTCGCACTGGGCATCGTCGGTGCACTCGGCATCGAAGCATTCGTCGAGGATTTCGATGCAAATGCCTTCACCGCATGACGGTGGGGTGCCGGCTTGGCACTGGTCTCCGCTGCATGTCTCCATGCCGTTGCAGTACCGGCCGTCGTCGCATTCTGCATCGTCGCTGCAGACGGGGACGTCACATCCTGCGGTCCCTTCGACGCAGCGGGCGGGGCCGTTGCTTTCTTCGGAGCAGATCTCGTCTTCAGCACAAGCGGGTGTCCCGTCCCGACATTGGCCCCGGTCGCAGGCCTCGAAGCCATCGCAGAACAGGCTGTTGTCACAGTCGGCATTGGTGGTGCACTCGGGCGTGACACATTCATCGGTTTCTTCCACGCAGACTTCGTCCGTGGCGCAGGGGGGCGTGCCGGCCACGCACTGGCCCGCATCGCAGGTCGCCGCGCCGTCACAGAACACGCCGTTGCCGCAGTCGGCATCGCTGGTGCACTCCAGCACGACGCACTGGTCGCCGTCTTCGACGCAGACTTCGCCTCCGGCACAGGGCAGGGTGCCGTCCTGGCACTGGCCGTCGTTGCAGGTCTCACTGCCGGTGCAGAACTGGCCGTCGTCGCAGTCGGCATCGGCGCTGCACTGGGGCTCGGCGACCACCGTCGCGATGTTGTCGATCTCGACGAAGTCGGCGTCCCCGGGACGGACCGTCAGCACCAGGCTCAAGACGTCCTCGAAGTTGAGGGGATTATTCCCGAACTCAGACACGTCCCAGGCGGATTCGTCCAAGGGAACGTCGTAGGTGCCCGGAACATCGGCCGTGAACTCGAACTTGCCTTGTGTGGCGTTCCCGCCCGCGTTCGTTCCGATGAGGAACTCCAGCCTGGGTGTCGTTCCTCAAAACGTTGTCCGTCGCGAGATATGAGCCACGATGACCGCGGAGGTGACCCAGCAGACAGAACTCGGACCCTGACGTCAAGCCAACCCAGATCCTCGCCCTTCAATCGACGCAGCTGCCAGCCTGCTTCGCGCGACCAGCCGCGGAAGATGATCCTCGCGTCATTTTTCTACTTCTCGGATGGAAAGATGCGTTTCCAATCCCGTTTCATATCGACAATGATCCAGTCGTTTTTTTTCGCCATGTCGAGGACCTTGTCGAGCGTGCCGACGTGGCTCTTGCGGTCGTATGCAAACTCGCGTTTGGCATCGGTGTGGTGAACAAACAGCCCGAGGCTCCGACCGTCGCCAGCTTTGGTGGATCATTTGCATGTCCGCGTCGGCGTTGCCGAACGCCAGGATCGGCCGCTGACCGATGTGCTGATGAATGCCGACAGGTTTGCCGGCTTTGTCGTCAATGAAGTTAATTTTTGGTTGCCCTACGAGGACTGGTTTTCCATCCTTGATCTGAAACTCCGTCACGATACTTGATCCCACGACTCTATCAGCCCATGGGGACTACTTTGAGAGCCCAATTGCGCGGTACTAGATCTTATGTCGCGTAGAGCGCGAAGCTGAAAGGGCGTTACTATCGACTATCAGCCGCGCACGGCACGAAGTGAGTTTCTTCCGATTTCGCATAGACATGCGCAGAAACGCGGCTGTACTGTCGAGCCTTCCTAGTTAAGGAGTGCGCAACGAGGGCTCTGCTGGCCCCGGCTAAATCAAAGGAGCCAAGAATGCCGAAGATCGATCAGGACATACTCGACAAACTCACATCGATGGATGCCGATTGGCCGGACACGAGTGTCGCGCCGGAGATGCCGCCGGTACCCGATGCGGCAAACCCACCGCCACCCAAGGACAATTGGAACTGGTCACACTACAATGACGAGATCCATCCGATGAGGGCAGCCTATCTGCCGCAGCTGACCGACATCGTCACGGAAGAAAACCCGCTGCGGGTCGATGTCTGCTGGTCGATGCGCAGCCCTTACAGCTCGCTGGTGCTTCCGCGCCTGACATATCTGCACTCGAATTTCAACGTGGACATGCGTATCCGTACAATCTTTCCGGTCGCTGTCCGCACCCGTCACAAAGGTGGCAAGGCGGGGTCTGGGCGCTGGTACAAGTGGGCCGACGGAGTCAACGACTTTCGACGTTCAGGCGAGTATCACGGGATCGCACGCAGATGGCCCAATCCAGATCCAATCTGGCAGAACGGCTTTCCACCCGAATCCGCCGACATGCAGGTCCACCCGCTGGAAAAGCAGCCGCACATCACCTGGCTTGTCCGACTGGCCAACGTGGCCGAGATTTGGGAGCGATCAGTCGAGTTTCAGAACATCGTTCATGAAACCATCTGGGGCGGGCGCTATGACTGGTGGCCCGATCACGTCGAGTCGAACCTTAGGGAAGCCGGCTGGGACTACGACGCGATGATCAAGATGATCCGCGAAGATACCGAGACTGTCGACGGTGTCTGGCAGGAGAACCAGAAAATCCAGTTGCAGGCCGGGCACGGTGGTGTCCCGCTGATGATCTTCCGCGGCGAGCCATTCTTCGGACAGGACCGGTTTGGCGAGTTCTTCTGGCGCTTGCGTCAGAACGGGCTGACCGAGCGTCGCGAGCCTCGTGCGCCGATCACGCCGAGGCCTCGCAGGTGGCCCAGCGACGAGTGAAACTCGCCTTCGCGAGACTCGCCGCGCACCGCGCCGCTTCGACGAGCGTCGGGCCGCCATGCGCGCGGCTAACCCAGCGTTCGCACCCGAGCACCTTGGGCCTAGCCGTCCATGACTTCCGAGTTCGCCAATGGTAGCAATGCGGCCGTGGTGGTTCTCGTTGTCTGGCTCCTCGTGGGGGTCATCTTCGTGTGGGTTGCGATTCGGAGGATGCGTGCGCAGCCCGTGCGCCGGGCCATCACCGCGGGCATCGGTGTCGTTCTCGTCGTCTCAGTGCTCGGCCTTATCGTTTTTGACCTCCGGGTGCAGCGCGGCGTCGCCCGCGCCGCGGCTGCGTTCGAGAGTCACCGCCCGGCGAAGCTCGGCGACATCGGCACGACGAAGACCCTCAGCATTCTGCCTCTGGTCGACTGGCACAGCAGGCTGATAGTCGATAGTAACGCCCTTTCAGCTTCGCGCTCTACGCGACATAAGATCTAGTACCGCGAAATTCGGCTCTCAGCTTGATCCCGATGGGCTAAGAGAGAGCTCGTCGAATGCGGAACCTCGCATGAGCTTAGTGTCTTTGCTTTGCTGGCGGGATGCAACCGCGAAAGAGAGCCTGCACCGGTAAGCTCAAGGCGGGAGCGCTGTGTCCCTGTCCTCGATGTGCTCTTCGATCCACGTGGCGATGCGTGCGAGCGGCGCGCGAGCTTGGATGACTTCGTCGATCAAAAACGCCTCGGCGTCGTCCGCGGTGGCCCGTAGTGAAAAACCGTTGAGCCGCAGAAAAATGGCCATGGTCGCAAACGCCACGCGCTTGTTACCGTCGACGAAGGCGTGGTTGTTTGCGAGGCTTTGTAGCAGCGCCGCGGCTTGCTCGCTGAGGGAGGCGTAGTAGCCGGAGCGCGGCCGATGAAGCGCAGCGTCGAGCATTCCGAGATCCCGAACGCCCGGCTCACCTCCGTAGCGAGCCAGCAGCAGTGAATGCAAGACCAACACTTCCTCGACCGTCGGATAGATCGTTGCCGACACCGACACGCCTATTTCGCGAGCCGCGCAAGGAGCTCATCGTGCTCCGTCAGGACCGCTTCAGCCGCTTCGCGAAATGCCGGCCGCACCCGCTTCTTGGCCAGATAGTCCTGCACGGCTTCGGTTAGAAGACCCGCCAGCGTCCGCCCCTCGTCGGTTGCGTGGGCCCGCAGCGCTTCCAGCGCCTCTCTCTCCATCTTGGAGCTGAATTTGACCATTTCGCTCATGGTTAAGAGCTTGGGCTTTTCGTCAGGACTTGTCAAGATCTGTCAAGCTACTCATCGGGAGACTGCACGAGACGAACCTAGAAGCCGCTACCGCAAGGGCCACGGCTCGCCTGGTGTTATGTGACGTCATCGCGCGGGAAGCCTTCTTCTCGACCTCAGTTGAACACTTGGTGCAACTGCGGATAGAAGGGGGCCTTCTTCACCAGCTTGGGATCCGGCGTGTACCAGATCGGCGAAGACCAGGCCCGTTCCTGGATCGATGCTGCTACGCCCTCCGGAGGATCGATGCCCATGGCCTTCGCATCATAGGTTGACCAGCGCGGTGTCGGGATCTCCAGGACGCGCACGTAGTAAACCGCGTGTTGCGCGGGATCGAAGTCGGGGTCGCTCCAGACCGTCGCGAGTTGGCTATCGCCAATGCTATTGGTGTAGCTCGCGTTCTTGAGGTCAACCGTGTTCCCCACCGGCGGCACCTTGCCGGTCTTCGGATCGGGGACGCGCCCGTCCGACAGTGCGACGTCGTAGACCTTTTCCTGGGGATACCCGTTCTGGTACCAGCCTTTGATGATCTGCACGCGATCGAGGTTACCGCTCGCCGGATCTTTCAAGGCCCACACCGCGAAAGTCGGCGCCTTGGCCTTGGCCGGCATCTTCGCGAGGTCACCCCCCATCGGCACGCCACCTGCGTAAGCGTTCTTCACGAACTGTTCGTCGTCCGTGAGATCGCTCGAATAATTCCAGCTCCCGAAGAATCGCAGCCGGATCAGTGGACCGGAAGTGCCGTAGGTTTCACGTCGCTTGATCGCGTCGAAAATCGCTTCGCGCGTGTTCTCTTCCGCCCAAACCGCGGTCGCTCCCGGCGTGCCGAAATTAATCGCCGCTTCACCAGCGGTCTGTCCCGCGCCTGACATCCGCTTCTGCACGGTGCTGTCAACGTTCCCGTGGACGCCGGTGTAGTTGAATTCCTCGTTGTCAGAAAAACCCGTGTGGGCGTCGGCGCCCGCGACGATGCCCAACTTGAACGGGTTGACGCCGAGGTACTCTTGATATCCAACGCCGTTGATCAGAGCCTCGCGCACATAGCTGTAGTTGACCCTCCCAAGAACCGGAGGATTGGTGCCGATGAGATGCTTGTACTGCTTTTCGAAGCCCGCAAACTCATCGTTGGGAGACAAGGCCGGGTGCGTGTCCGACTGCCCCTTACATTGGATGATCTCGGTCGCGACCTCGTTGTTTGCGCGTCGCTTGGCGTACCGAGCATCGATGGGCTGCCCCTCCGAGTCCCTCGGCGCGAACATCAGGCCGTTGCTGAGGTTGGCGTTGTGGGGAATCGCGAAGGTCTCGTGGCCCGCCCCACGCTGGGTCTCGAGATAGGTCCAAAGGTCCTCGGGCCGATCGGAGTTAAATGCCGAAAATGGCAGATCCGGCCCCTTGTCATCGCGAAAAAAGACGTTCCGATGCAAGTTCTGATTGACTGGGATCGACGTCCACTCGAATGCGATGAACGTGGTGAACTTCCCGGGCTCGTAGTGCTTGTTGGCGACTTCCTTCTGTCGCTCCCAAACCGACTTGATGATGTCTGGTCGATTGAAGTTGGGATCTGGGTTGTTGGTGGTGAGGCCCACGGCGATCTGAGCGAAAGCCTCGTCGCCCTTCTTCTCGTCGCCAGATTGGATCATCTGGACGATGTCATAGTTCTTCAGCTTCTTGGACAAGTCCGAGTTCGGGTCCGTGAGCTGTGGAAGGACGCCGATGTACTCGGCATGGTCGGTCAACGCCGCCCAATCGTACGGCGTCTTCTTCTGCACCATCTCCCCGCTGGTGTTCTTCTTGATGGCCTTGCCCTTGGCGAAGTTGTAGGCGTCGTCGGGGGTGTTACGGGTACCCATGGCGTACGCATCCGGCGAATTCTGCGAGTGAAGGTGCTGCTCGCCGAAGTAGACGTTCTTCAGCGGGTTGGGCGTGTCCGACGCGCGGCCCGGCTCGCCAACGGGAGAGGGTCCCGAGGGGGTGTCGGCCACCTGCGGCTTGCTTGAAGGCGTGGTTGCGGGCGCCGGCGATTCATCCGCCTTCGGCGCCGGCGGCGCTTCCTTCGTCTTGTCGCCACCCCCCTGGCAAGCAACGGCAAGCGTCAAGAACATCAGCGCAAACGGTTTCGGGATCGACATACTCTTGCTCTCACTCTCTGGGGAAGAGATTGGCTGACTACTTCTTGACCTTCGCCGGCGGAGTGTACCAAATCGGCGAGGACCAGGCGCGCTCCTGAATGGTGGCCGGGACGCCCTTGGGTGGCTGGACGCCGAGCTTCGCGGCGTCGTAGGTCGACCAGCGGGGGGTCGGGATTTCGAGCACCCGCACGTAGTAGACCGCGCGTTGCTTCGGATTGAAATCCGGGTCGGTCCAGACGACGCTCAGCTGCGAATCGCCGATGTCGTTGGTGTAGGTGGCCTTGCCGATGTCCACGGTATTGCCCACGGGCGGCACCTTGCCGTTCTTTCCGACGGTGCGGTCGTCGGAAAGCGCCACGTCGTAGATGCGCTCCTTGGCCCTGCCGCGCTCGACCCAGCCCTTGATGATCTGAATGCGGGCGAGGTTGCCGCTTTGCGGGTCTTTGAGCGCCTGGACCGCGAAGCTTGGCGCTTCCATGCCTTCGGTCATCGCAGGCAGGTCTCCACCCATCGGCACGCCATTGTCATAGGCCTTCTTGACGAACTCTGCGTCGCTCGTGAGGTCATCCGCGTAGTCCCAGCCTCCGAAGAAACGTAGGCGAATGAGCGGGCCAGACGTTCCGTAGGTCTCCTTGCGCTTCATGGCGTCGAAAATCGAGGCCCGGGTGTTCTCCTCTGCCCAGACGGCGGTTGCGCCTGCAGACCCGACCGTCGATGCCGATTCCCCGCTTGCGTTTGGCTTCGGATTCATGCGCCTCTCGAGCGTGTCGTCGGCCGTTGCGTGAGCGCCGTGCCAGTTGAACTCTTCGTTCCCGGAGTACCCCGAGTGCACGTCTGCGCCCGCGACGATGCCGTACTTGAACGGGTTCGTCCCGAGCTTTGCTTCGTGAATCAGCCCCGCGGTCAGCGCTTGGCGAATGTAGCCATGCTTGACCTTGCTTACGGTGTTGGTGCCGATCAGGTTCGGGAATTGCTCGAAGTCGGCGAACTCGTCGTTCCTTGAAAGGGATGGGTGGGTGTCGGAGCTGCCTTTGGTCTGAATGATCTCGGTCAGCGGCTCGTTTCGCGCGCGCCGCTCCGCGTAGCGCGCGTCGATTGGATCGCCCCGGTAGTTGGTGGGCGCGTACATCAGGCCGTTACTGACATTGCCGTTGTGGGGGATGGCGAACGCTTCGAGACCCATGTCGCGCTGGACTTCCAGATACGTCCAGAGGTCCTCGGGGTCGACCGAATCGAACGACGTGTACGGCACCTCGGGTCCGACGTCGCCACGGAAGAACACGTTGCGGTGCAAGTTCTGGCTCTTGGGGATCGAGGTCCATTCGAACGCGATCAGCGTGGTGAACTTGCCCGGCTGGTTGTACTTGTTCGCCGTCTCTACGTGACGCTGCCAGTTGGATCGGATGATCTTGGGGTCGATGAAATCCAAGAATGGCCCGGCTGGAACACCGCTCGTGATCGAGGCGATCACCTCCGAAGCGGCCTTGTTCTGGTCCGCTTGATCTGAGCTGTTGATCAGCTTGGCGAGCGCGTTGTTGGCGAGCGGGCTCTTCGGGTCCGAGAGCTGAACGAACACGCCCAGGTATTCCGCATGGTCGGTCAGTGCGACGAAGTCATAGGGCGTCGCCTTCTTGATCTTCTCGCCCGTGGTAGACAGCGTGATCTCCTCGCCCATCCCGTAGAGATACGCGTCGTCCATCTTCTGCCGACAGCCCATCGCGTAGGCGTCGGGCGACATCTCCGAATGCAAGTGCTGCTCACCGAAATAAACATTGCGGAGCGGGTTGGGCTTCGGCATCGCGGCTGCTGCTGGGGCCGGGGTTGTCTCAGCCACCGGAGCTGGCTTCGCGGCCGGTGTGGTGCTTTCAGCCTTGTCCGTTCCACCCGAGCGACACGCAACCATCAGGCACACACAAGCGCTTACGACTAACACCACACGCAAAGACAACTTCATGGCCGTTCTTCCTTTGTTCTAATTGGTTCCGACAAACGGATAGCTGTTTCTATCGCGAGGACCCAAAGCCGTCTATGCACCGCCCCAATCATTTGGGTCCGGCCATTTCGCGCCATGAGGCTTTCGCGCTGGTTTTTCGCGGAGGGTGTTCGGCCTCGTGATTCGTGATAGTGCCCCGTCGGTCGTTAGAGGAGCAAAACGGTGAGTGGACGCGTATCTCGGCTAGTGAAAGAGCCGCTTTTTCATTTCTTGCTCCTCGGCCTGGCCATTTATGCCGGATATGCATGGTTCAATCCGGTTGAGGCCAGCGAGGGCGATCAGACCATCGTCGTCGGCGCTGGGGAGCGCGCATGGATGCGGACGAGCTTTGAGAAGCAATGGAAGCGGCCCCCGACAGCCGAGGAGCTCGACGGCCTCACCAGGGAGTACGTCCGCGAGACGGCATTCTACCGCGAGGCGTTGGCCATGGGGCTCGAGCAGGACGACACCATCGTGCGGCGACGGCTCGCACAGAAGCTCGAGTTCTTGGTGCAGGACCTCATCGATGTGGGCGAGCCCACCGACGCGGAGCTCGAGGCGTATTTCGAGGGGCACCGCGAAGACTATCGGCAGCCGGACCTCATCACCTTCACCCACGCGTTCATCGACCCGGACAAGTGGGGCAAGGAGACCAGAACCCACGCTGCGAGCGTTCTCGCGGAGCTCGAGAAGGCCGAGGACCCGACCAGCGGCGCGAAGGAGCTCGGGGACCCGTTCATGTTGCAGCTCTACTACCCGGAGCGAACCCAAGCCGAGATCTCGAAGCTCTTCGGCGGCGGGTTCGCGCAGAGCATGGGCGACTTGAGCGTGGGCGCGTGGCACGGCCCTGTCCTTTCCGGATACGGGGTGCACCTCGTCTACGTGTACGAGCGAAAGGCGTTCCCCGCCCCTGCCTTCGCCAACATGCAAGAGCAAGTGGCCGAAGATTGGGCGACGGCTCGGCGCGAGGAGCTCAACGAAGAATACCGCGACAGGCTTCTCGAGAAGTACACGGTCATCATCGAAGACGAGACGAGCGGCGATGCGCTTGCCGACGAGGAGTCTTCGCAGTGACGGCAGCTCGGCGCCTTGCCTGTTTCGGGCTGCTGCTCGGAGCCTTGGTTCCGTCGACGACGACCCGTGCGCATGAGATTCGGCCGGCCTTACTCCAGGTCGAGGAGACGGAACCAGGCGTGTTCGAAGTCACTTGGAAGCTGCCCGGCAAAGGCGACCGCGCACTTGGGCTCGAGCCGGTCCTTCCGAAGAACCTGACGGCTGTCGCGCCGCCGACTGTTCGTCGCGTGCCCGCCGCCTGGGTTCAGCGCGCGACGTACAAGAGTGACGGCACGCCCATCGTGGGCCGGAGCGTTTCGATCGACGGCCTTTCGGGGGTGCAGACCGACGTCCTGCTCCGCATCGAGCTCCTGGATGGCAGCACGCACTCGGCGATCTTACGCCCGAACGCCCCCACGTTCGAAATCCCAGCGCGCGAAAGCAAGAAGGAAGTCGCGCTTGCGACCTATCGGATGGGCATCACCCACATCCTCGAAGGCTATGACCACCTCTTGTTTCTACTCGCCTTGATGCTCATCGTGACCGGTTTTTGGAGGCTCGTGAAAACCATCACGGCGTTCACCGTGGCCCACAGCATCACCCTCGCCCTCGCCACCCTCGGCGTCGTGCACTTCCCGACCGCACCGACCGAAGCGGTGATCGCGCTGAGCATCGTGTTCCTCGCCGCCGAAGTGATCCGAATGCGCAACGGCGAAGTCGTGTTGACGGAGCGCTATCCCTGGGTCGTCGCCTTTGGCTTCGGCCTCATCCACGGCCTCGGCTTCGCAGGCGCCCTCTCCCAAGTCGGGATCCCCGAGCACGAAGTGCCCCTTTCACTTCTGATGTTCAACCTCGGCGTAGAGACCGGACAGATCTTCTTCGTGACCGTCGTCGCGCTAGCGCTCTCCGGCATTCGCCGCATTCCCGTCACGCTCCCTGGCGGAGCGTGGCGTCTGGCTCCGTACGCCATCGGCGGCCTCGCCACCTTCTGGACCATCCAGCGCATCGTCTCGATGTTCCCGCCGGGCGCCTGAATCGCTAGAGGCGTCACTACAAGGCATCGATATCAATGCGGGGGCGCATCGGGTGATGCGGAACCTAGCCAGGCTGAACGGACCGCGGGCGAGCTCGCGTCACGAACCGGTTTGGCGCTCGAGGGGCTCGATGCGCTCATGGCTCTCTTAGCCCATTGGGCCCATTCGGAAGTCCGAATTGCGCGGTACTAGATATTATGTCGCGTGGGGCGGCGCACGGAGAGGGCCTTTGTTTTGGCTATGCTCAAGAAACAACGCATCTGCTTCCATCAACGTCTAGAGTCGTTCAACAATCGCCTTGGCCAAACGTTCCGGGACTTCGATTGGCGGCCAGTGGGCGCAGTCTTTCCAGATGTGCAAGTCGATATCGGGGTTTAGTTCTTTCATCTTGTGGGCCATCTCGACCTTGGCGTTGATATCTTGCTCGCCCCAGTAGACGCTGGTCGGCGCCGAAAGTTTCGTGAGCCCGTCCCTCCAGCGCTGCAGATTCTCCTTACGCTCTAACTGGTAGCGATTCAGACGCGTTAAAAGGCGATCGCCTTCCTTCGCGCGGACCTGGGCGACCATCACGTCCAGCAGGGCTTGGCAGGGAGCGTGCTCTGTGGAGAACAGTCCCTTCTGTGCCATGAATTGTTTTAACGTTTCCGGA
>Ga0209692_10001817_pt1 | contig 26586 bp, 23 predicted proteins | sample tdDd472_FD_187129 | JGI IMG/M metagenome (GOLD analysis project Ga0209692, IMG submission 187129) | Marine sediment microbial communities from the Atlantic coast under amendment with organic carbon and nitrate - tdDd47.2 (SPAdes)... | ecosystem: Environmental > Aquatic > Marine > Coastal >... | reverse complement strand
CCTGAAGGTCAGCTTCCTCAAGCTCGACCCCTACGTGAACGTCGACCCGGGGACGATGAACCCCACGCAGCACGGCGAAGTCTTCGTCACCGACGACGGCGCCGAGACCGACCTCGACCTCGGCCACTACGAGCGGTTCACGTCCGCTCGCATGTCGAAGCGCAACAACTTCACGACCGGCCAGATCTACATGTCGGTCATCAGCAAGGAGCGCCGGGGCGAGTACCTCGGCGGCACCGTGCAGGTGATCCCGCACATCACCGACGAGATCAAAGCCTGCATCCACGGCGCCAGCGAGGACTGCGACATCCTCTTCGTCGAGATCGGCGGCACGGTCGGCGACATCGAGTCGCTGCCCTTCCTCGAGGCCGTTCGCCAGTTCGGCTGGGACATGGGCCGCGAGAACGTCGCGTACCTGCACGCCACCCTCGTGCCGTACATCGCCGCCGCCGGCGAGCTGAAGACGAAGCCCACGCAGCACTCCGTGCGTGAGCTGCGCGAGATCGGCATCCAGCCCGACATGCTGCTCTGCCGCTCGGACCGCGACATCGACGCGGACATCAAGCGCAAGATCGCCCTCTTCTGCAACGTGCCCCCGGCGAACGTGATCGCGGTCACCGACGCGGACTCGATCTACAAGGTGCCGCTGAAGCTGCACGAAGAGCGCGCCGACGAGCGCCTCATCGAGCACCTCAACATCTGGGCGCGCGCCCCCCAGCTGAAGGTCTGGACGGACCTCGTCGGCGCGATCGACCACCCCGAGGGCGAGGTCACGATCGGCATCGTCGGCAAGTACGTCGACCTCGCCGACAGCTACAAGTCGCTCAACGAGTCGCTGCGCCACGGCGGATACGCCCACCGCACGAAGGTGAACCTGCGCTTCGTGGACTCCGAAGAGGTCGAGGCCCGCGGGGCGGCGGCCTTCCTGTCGGACGTCGACGGCGTGCTCGTGCCCGGCGGTTTCGGCAAGCGCGGCACCGAGGGCAAGATCGCGGCGGCGAAGTACGCCCGTGAAAACAAGATCCCGTACTTCGGCATCTGCCTCGGCATGCAGCTCGCCGTCGTCGAGTTCGCGCGCCACGTCGCCGGGTTCGAAGACGCCCACAGCGCCGAGTTCTCGGACACCACCGAGCACCCGGTCATCGACCTGATGGAAGAGCAGCGCGACGTCGTCGACAAGGGCGCCACCATGCGCCTCGGCGCGTGGGCCTGCACCGTCGCGCGGGGCACCCGGGCGCACGAGATCTACGGCAGCACCGAGATCAGCGAGCGCCACCGCCACCGGTTCGAGTTCTCGAACACCTTCCGCGAGCAGCTCGCCGAGGCCGGCCTCGTGCTCTCGGGCACCAGCCCCGGCGGCGAGCTCGTCGAGATGGTCGAGCTCGAGGATCACCCCTGGTACATCGGCTGCCAGTTCCACCCCGAGTTCAAGTCGCGCCCGACCGACCCGCACCCGCTCTTCCGGTCGTTCATCGGCGCCGCGCGCGCCCGCGCCATCGTCCGCACCGCGGACTGACGCCGCCGCCCCCCGGCCCCACCACCGCCACCGCACGGGACGCACCGTGACCGACGAGCCGCACGACAGCCGAGCGTGGTTCGAACAGGTCACGGACCCGGGCCGTGCGGGCGAACGTATCGCCGAGCGATACACCCTCGGCGAGGTGCTCGGGCGTGGGGGCTACGGCGCCGTCTGGCGCGCCCGCGACGAGGTGCGCGGCGACGCGGTGGCGCTGAAGTTCCTCAAGCCCCGCGGGGCCGAGCGCGCCCGCCAGTCCCTGCACGAGATCGCCACCCTGCGCCGCCTGGACGTCGACGGCGTCGCCCGGCTGCGGGACTACGCCGACGAGGGTGGGCGGGTGGAGTGGCTGGCGATGGACCTCGCGCCCGGCCGGCCCTTCGGCGACGGGTGCGCCACGTGGGCCGACGTCGCCGACGCGACCCGGCGCCTGCTGGCGATCCTCACCGAGGTGCACGCGCGCGGGATCGTGCACCGCGACCTGAAGCCGTCGAACGTCTTCGTCGACGACGACGGCCGCGTGACCGTGCTCGACTTCGGCGGCGCGTGGAACCCGGAGCTCGCTGGCGCCCGCCGCCGGCGCGTCGTCGGCACCCCGCGGTACCTCGCGCCGGAGCAGCTGCGCGGCCAGCCCGGGGACGCACGCACCGACCTCTATGCCGTCGGCACGATGCTCTATCACGTGCTGTCGGGCCGCTGGCCGCACGACGCGACCCCGCAGGACCTCTTCGCGGTGAAGCTGCGCCAGCCGCCCCGCCCGCTCGCCGACGCCGCGCCCGACGTGCCGGCCGCGGTGGCCGCAGTCATCGATGCGATGCTCGCGATCCGCCCGCAGGGTCGCCCGAGCACGGCGGCGGACGCGCTCGTGCGACTCGACGACCCCGACGCCCGGGACGCGTTCGTCGCGATCGTCGGCGACGGCGACGACCCGGTCGACGACGATACGATGATGCAGTGGTTTGCGGGCCCCGAGCGCATCCTGCACCTGCAGAGCGACGCGGTGCGCGAGCTCCGCGCGCGCGGCGCGACCACACGCGACCGCGCCCTCGCGATCCTGCAGCGCTGGCGCCGGACCCGGCGGTGCTGGGCCCGCGACGGGCGCATCGTGTTGCCCCGCACGTCCCTCAACCGGCTGTCCGACGACCGCGAGCTCGCGACCACCGGCCCGATCGTGCAGCTGGCCCGCGATCCCCGCGAACGCATCGATGCCCTCTTCGCCGCCATCGACCGCCTGCTCGCACAGAACGACGGCCAGCGCGCCATGCCCCTGCTCGAGCTCCTCGTCCGCGAGCCCCTCACCGACGCCGAACGCACGAAGTGCATCGCCTGGATGTGCGTCGCCGCCCTCGAGACGACCACCAGCGCCAACGTCCGCATGGCCCGGTACATCCTGGAGCGACACGACGCCGCGGACCGGCTCCCTGATGTTGCGGGCGCACTGGACGCTGCGACCATGGCTCGATCGGGCTCGGTCGCCGACGCGGTGCGGCGCTGGCAGAACCTTCGCCGAACGGGGATTCCGCACGTCGACGAGAAGACGGCGATGCTCAGCATGCCCGTCCTGCAGGCTCTCGATGCGGGCGCCCGGACGCAACTCATCCGGGATGTCGTCCAGCCGTTCACTCGCTCGACGCCGATTCTATCCCGCGCCCACCATCAGATAGCTGCGTGGGCGGCGTACCAGAACTACCGCTTCGACGCCGCGGCCGCGGCGCTTGAAGCCGCCGCCACTGCCGGCGATCGCGGCGCAGTCCCCCTGCTGACCAACGCCGCCAGCGCGTGGCTCGAAGCCGGACAGCACGACCGCGCTCGGGCGCTCGTCGCGACGTGTCGCGGCGAACGTCGAGTTCGGCGCGATCCGAATCTCGGGTTCCGCCTCCTGTGGCTCGACCGGTCCGCGCGATACCGGTCCGGCGAGAACCTCGTACCGCGTCTGGACCTCGTTCGCGACTGCGCAAATGTCGCGACTCCGCAGACCACAGCACTGCTGATCGTCAACGAGGCCGCATGCGCCTACCGGTCTGGCGAGCCCGACGTGGTGGCGGAGTGCCTCGACATCTACCTGTCTCGCTTCGGCACATCTCCAGCGTTTGCTGCGCCGCACGCCCTCCTGCACGCGATCCTCATCGCGCTTGGCGCGCCACCCGCACACCCGGCAGCGATGCCGATGTCGGCACCGCCGCGGGTGCGGGCTCAGGCCGAGGCACTCGCGCGCGAGCACCCGGATGCCATCGACCCGAGGTGGTTCCCCGCGCACGGACGCGGCGAAGTACTCTCGTTGGACGAGTGCACCACGCCGCGTTGACCCCGGCACGGATGCACGCAGCGTCGGACGAGGCCTAGTACTGGACTGTCGACGTATGCGCGACGGAGAAACTCGGCGCGTTGTTGTTGAGCCAGGTGTTGTACTGGGACAACGTCGAGACCGACGTGTTCTTGAGAGAGTACGACACCGACGTGTACGTCGAGTGCGACAGCGGGAAGCTGATGTTGGAACCAGTCTTGGTTCGATAGTGCTCCTTGTACGAGCCTGAACCGGTGGACTCGATCCACACGTAGAAGATGTCTCCGCCACTCAGTTCGATTTCCCAGACGCCACCGTCGAGCTGAGCACCTTCGCGAGAAACTCCAGCGGTCCCATTCGTCGTGTCGGTCATCGTTGACTCTCGTGCGTTGGCCCCATGCAGGGGCAGTGGATGCCATGGCCGGTCGGCCCGCGTACGGAGCCGATCGGACATGGCGGATGGATCAATTCGACGGCGAGCGCGGCCTGTCCGCGCACGGAGTTTCCGGCGCGTCGGGGCGTTCGATCCGTAGTCCCGCGCCGCCGCCGTCGATGCACGTCGGGAGGGGTGCCCCGACGGATCGAACGTAGATCGCCCATGGACAGTCCATGAGCGAGTCTGGGACGGCACAGCGGTGGACACGTCGGTCCTGGTTTGTGACGCCGATCACCGTCCCCTCGAATCGTCCGCACCTCAGCCGCGCCGACGATTTCCCGAACTGAACGACGACCACCGCAACGCGGTCTGTCTCGACAATCAGATGCCCGTCGCGCCATGCAACCGACATGACGCGCGGGCGGATCACGCTCACTGGATCGACGAGCCCGGCAACAAGGACGCCATGAGCGCCCGCTCGACCCGACGTGACTGAGCTGGCGAGCGTGGCATCTTCGACGTCGGCCATGCGGGCATCCGGCGACGACGCCCAGACGGATGCCATGCACGCGCCGACCAGCATGGTTGCCGCGGAACTTCCCCCCACAACGCCGCCCGCTGATGAAGGCAGGTTGGTGGCGCCCGCGTACAAGAATCTCCGGTGGCGTCCGAACAGGTCATGCGGACCGGCGAACGACGGTGTGTAGATAATCTGGTGCGGGACCGGTTGGTAGTACCCACCGACGGCCACGATCCCACTCGCGCAGGCTGGTGAACCCGGACCCGACACGCGGCCCGACGCCAACTCGCCGAGACGCATCGCCCAGGGCGCATCGCTCGTTGGCCGTGTCGCGATGCCAATCCGGGGCGCAGCGTCAGCCCCCTCGCTCCCGTTCCACTCCGGCCCCGCGCGTACGCCCAACCACAGCGGCGCACCGCGAAGGGACGAAGGCAATGCGAGATGCACCCGAAGCTCGTCGTCCCCGTCTCCGGACACAAGCACCCGAATCGGGTCGGCCCCAACGGGCCCGTTCACATCCCGACGTTCCACACGATCGGTCGGCCGAATCGGGGCCAACGAAAGCGGTTCGTAACGTACACGGTCTGCTGCAATCTCGAGCCTCCAGACAGCGCTCGGCTCGGCCACGTAGAGTTCGAGCGCATAGGCCTCACCTTCGTCGTCGGGCGAAACCGAGATACGAATCGGACCCGGTGCCGCGGGAGCGTCGTCCCACGTCTGCAGAAACCCCTGATGCCACGCTACGCGCTTGTTCCCCGCAGCCGCGACAATGGACGCTCCACTGGACGCGAGCCGCGACACTGCGCGATCGAACAGCGACTCTCCACTGCACGGCGTTCGAAATGCGAGCGCCGTCAGCACGAGGTGGTCTTGCGGGTCGCGAACGACTCCACGGTCAGATTCGCCGCCTCCCAGGTCACATGCGTGGATCGCCTGCACCATGCCGAGGAGCATCCACAACGGTCCACCCTGCCACGTCGCCGCGACGTCGATGCAATGCAGATCGACATGCACGTCCACCCCAAATCGTTCGAGTGCATCTGTGAGTACCTCGCACATGGCATCGCCATGATCGCTCTGCGACCTCGTCAGCCTGAACTCGGCCGGGACATCGACGGTGTCCAGCCGAATCTGGTGTGCGGCTCGCGTTCGCTGGAAACCGGCGTCCACGAGTGTGACCCGGAGCTTCTGACCACGGCGGGTGGGTGCACGAAGTGCGTGAAGAGAGCCCGGCGGCAGCTCGGCAGCGAGGTCGTCGGGCGCATCGTCGACTGGTGGCGTGGCACCCGACGCGTACCCAACGCGGACCGCATCTCCGAGCCCGTCCAACAGATGGTCGACGGCATCGGCGAGTGACATCTCGTCGCTGGGGACGTCCTCGTTCCATGGCGGGTCCAACGCAGTCGGAAGACCGTGCGCTCGTTCGACACGGAGCAGCCCCTCGGGCTCTTCGAACTCCGGACGCTCCAGCGCATCGAGCCAGCTCTGCGGGACAACAGCGCCGCAGAGATCCGTCTCCAACGCCGGGCGCGTCCCGGGCGGGCACGGTGGGGGCGGGATGCGGACCAGCTCGGAGCCGGCGGGCAGCGGGCTCGATCCAGAGACCACCTCGACGAACACCGGCACGCGGATCTCCGATCGATCCAGCTTCGTTTCGTCGAGGCCTGGCACGAGATCGAGGAAGACGCTGTTCGAGTCTCGCCACCACGCCGGGTCCGTCGGCTGTTGCACCGGGGTCTCGCCGACACTCGACGTCGCGTACAGGGCAGGGTCGACGAACAAGGGCAGGCCTCGCGTGGGATCGGGCCGGTGGGCCCATAGCGAACAAGTGGAGTCGAGAGGCTCGGACCATAGCGCGCTCGCAGCCCGCCGGCACGTGACGTTTCTGCGACCTGTCTCCCCCGCGACACCCCCCTGTCTGCAGACGTGTCACCGTCGCGAGACACCGGCTCGAATCGGGTCTCGACGCACCGCATCACGCGGCGCCCCCTTGCGACGATCCGATGCGACGCGTACCGTGATGGACGTGCTGAACTCTTCTCGGATCCATGTCGGTGCAGCGCGCGGCGAGCTTCGCGGCGCCTCGGCAGAGGTCCACCCGACGCGAAGTCCTGCCGCTGCGCAGGGTTCCGTTGCCCGTGCCGATTGCAATTGCCGTGCCATGACAGGGTGGCTACACTGAACTCCGTGAACCGCGCCTGGCCTCGTGCCGCGCGGACGGCCCCCGCGGGACGGCGGCCGACAGCGACTCGACCCAACGAGCCATAGATGGGCCTCGAACTGAAACAGAGCCAGCGGATGAGCCAGGAGCTGCGGATGACCCCGCAGCTTCAGCAGGCGATCAAGCTGCTGCAGCTCTCTCGGCTCGAGCTGGCCGATCTCATCCAGACCGAGATGGTCGAGAACCCGATGCTCGAGGAGTTCGAGGACGACCGGCCGGTCGAGCGGTCCGGCGCGGACCAGATGGACGACAAGCCCGAGCCCACCACCGAGCAGCAGGACGCCGAGAAGGCCGTCGAAGAGATCGACTGGGAGCGCTACCTCGAAAACTACTCGTCGCCGCTGCCCGCCTCGACCGCCGGCCACAACGACGACCTGCCCGGCGTCGACCAGACCCTGTCGACCCGCCTCGGCCTCACCGACCACCTGCTCGAGCAGCTCGGTGTCGTCGACACGTCCGAGGACGAACGGCACCTTGCCGAGCTGATCATCGGCAACCTCGACGAGCAGGGGTACCTGCGCAACAGCACGGTCGAAGAGCTGGCCGAGCGCAACGAGACGTCGATCGACGCGGTCGAAGACGCCCTCGCCCTCGTGCAGGGGTTCGACCCGCCGGGGATCGCGGCGCGCGACCTGCGCGAGTGCCTGCTGCTGCAGGCCCACGCCCTCTGCCCCGAAGACGAGGTCCTGCGGCACGTCATCGAGGACCACATCCCGGACCTCGAGAAGAAGAACTACGCCGGCATCGCGCGCGCCCTCGGCGTGCCCCGCGAAGCGATCCTCGACGCCCACCGGGCGATCATGACCCTCGATCCGCGCCCGGGCGTGCAGTTCAACGACGACGACGCCACGTACATCGTGCCCGACATCTACATCGTCTTTCGCGATGGCGAGTGGGTCCCGACCCTCAACGAGGACGGGCTGCCCCGGCTGCGGGTGTCCGAGTACTACCGCAAGGCCCTGCGCAACGGCGCCGGCAAGGAAGCGAAGTCGTACGTGCAGGAGCGCCTGCGCAGCGCCTGGTGGCTCATCCGATCCATCCAGCAGCGCCAGCGCACGATCCTCAAGGTGACCGAGTCGATCATCCGCTTTCAGCGCGACTTCCTCGACTACGGCATCGAGCACCTGCGGCCGCTCGTGCTGCGCGAGGTCGCCGACGACATCGGCATGCACGAGTCCACGATCAGCCGCGTGACCACGAACAAGTACGTCCACACCCCGCGCGGAATCTTCGAGCTGAAGTTCTTCTTCAACAGCTCGATCCGCAAAGACGGCGGCGAGGACCTGGCGGCCGAAGCGGTCAAGCACCACATCAAGCAGGTGGTGTCCGAAGAGGACCCCGCGAAGCCGCTGAGTGACCAGAAGATCGTCCAGCTCCTCAAGGAGCGTCACCAGATCCACATCGCACGGAGGACCGTCGCCAAGTACCGGGAGGCACTCGGCATTCTGTCGAGCTCGAAGCGCAAGCGCCTCATCTGACCTCCCCGCCGTCCCTCACCGACACCTCGCCGCCCCTCGGCGGCACCCCCTCGAGACAGGAGCGCGACCATGCAGGTCAACGTCGCCTTTCGCCACATGGACCCTTCGCCCGCTGTTCAGGCCTACGCTTCGCGAAAGCTGGAACACGTCGTCAACAAGTACGTCGCGGGCATGGACATCGACTCCAAGGTGGTCTTCTCGACGGAGCGGTTTCTGCACGTCGCGAATTTCACCCTGAACATCAACGGGTTGACGGCAAAGTCGACGGAGAAGTCGGAGGACATGTATTCGTCCATCGACATCGCGCTGGACAAGCTCGAGCGGCAGCTGCGGCGCTTCAAGTCCCGCATCCGCAGCCACCGTCCGGACGAACGGCGGCGCGCGTTCACCATGCAGGTGCTCGCGGCCCCCGACGGCGAAGCGACCGACGAGGTCGTCGCCGAGCCGGCACCCGAGCCGGAGGTCGAAGAGCCGAAGGTGCCGACGCGCACCCTCAGCACGCTCAAGACCGAGCAGTACACGGCGCCGTTCCTGGCCCCCGACGAGGCGATCCTGCAGCTCGAGCTCCGCGGCTCCGAGTTCTTCGTCTTCACCAACCGGGAGACCGAGAACATCAACATCGTGTACCGCCGCGACGACGGGAACTTCGGCCTCATCGAAGCCGAACCGGCGCACCACTGACCCACACCCGACCCGACCCCGAGGGCGCCCGCCATGGCTCACGTCGTGCTCATCACGGGCGTGTCCGGATCCGGCAAGACGACGGCGCTGCGTGCGCTCGAAGACGTCGGGTTCGTCGCGATGGACAACCTGCCGGTGGTGCTGCTGCCGGACGTCGTCGCCCTCGGCCGGGTCAGTGACCAGGACGGACGCATCGCGGTCGTCGTCGACGTCCGAGCCCCCCATGGCGTCGCGAACGCCGGCTCGGTCGTCGACGCGCTCCGCGAACGCGACATCCCCGTCGACATCCTCTTCCTGGACGCCGGCACCGAGCGCCTGCTCACCCGGTTCCAGGCGACCCGCCGGCGGCACCCCCTCGACGCCGACGGCGACCTTCGTTCGGCGCTCGCCCGCGAACGGGACGCGCTCGACGAGCTGCTGCAGCGGGCAACGCTGACGCTCGACACGTCGACGATGACCGTGCACGAGCTCAAGCGGCGCGTGCAGGACCGATACCGCACCGGCAGCGACCAGCGCCTGCGGGTCTCGGTCCAGTCCTTCGGCTTCAAGCACGGGCCCCTCACCGAGGCGGACCTCGTGTTCGACGTGCGCTTTCTGCCGAACCCGCACTTCGAGCCTGACCTGCGCCCGTCGTCCGGTCTATCGCCGGACGTCTCGGGCTGGGTGCTCGCCCATGACGACGCCGGCGCGTTTCTCGAACGGGTGACGCGGCTGCTCGAGTGGCTGCTGCCCCGGTACGAGGACGAGGGCAAGGCGTACCTGACCGTCGGTATCGGTTGCACCGGCGGAAAACACCGCTCGGTCGCCCTCAGTGAGGCGATCGGGGCGGCGCTGCGGCACGCAGGGTTCCGCGTCGCCGTCGACCACCGCGACCGCGAACACTGGAAGCCCCATGACCGCCGGTCCTGATCTGCGCGTGCACCTCGACGATCGGGGCGCCGCCCGCTCGGCGCTGCAGCCGTGGCTGCGCGACCACGACGTCGACCTCGTCTGGATCGTCTCCGAGGCCGTCGACGCCCCCGACCCGGACCAGACGATCGGCGCGGTGCCGGTCGTCGCCCTCTCGCCGGTGGACGTCGCGGCGCTACAGTCCGAGCCGCCGGCGCCGGGGGTCGAGGTGGCCCTCGTCGTCTTCGCGTCCGTCGAGCTCCTCGACCAGGCGCGGGAGTTCGGGTTCGACGCCGAGCGGGTCGTCGTGTCGCACTACGACCCGGACGACGACGCGGCGCGCACCGAGTGGACGACCGACGTCGCGATGACCGAAGCCGAGAGCGTGATCGTCGACGGCTGGATCGAGGCCGGGCTCGAGGTCGTCACCCAGCGCCTGCCCCGTGTCACCCCGCGGCCGTTGACGCCACCCGGGGATTGAATCCCGCTCGCCGAGCCGCCAGAGTATGCGGGGCTCGGTCGGGACGCCGAGCCGCCGGACGGGGACCTGAGACAGCGCGACCGCGCTCGGGATCCCCGCACCGCAAGGCCGACGCTCCCCCGGGAGCGCGAGGACACGGGACACACCGATGAACGCTCGATCGATCGCGACGCTGCTCGCGCTCCTGACCCTGGTCGCCGCCGTGCCGGCGAGCGCCGCGGACGTGTACGGGCTGGACCTGCGGGTCGGGCTCCGCGGCGGGCCGAACCTCTCGCTGATGAACAAGCCGGCCGACGCGCGGCTCTACGGCGACACGCCGTACGAGACGTACTACGGCGCCGGCTGGACCCTTGGCGGCGCGGTCAACCTTCGGCTCTTCGACATCGTCGCGCTCGAGACCGGGTACATGTACGCCAGCGAGTCGGTGTCGGGCACCGTCGAGCTGCGCAACGTCCGGGACTGCCGGTACGCGCCGAACCCGTGCCAGCGCCAGGAGGTCGACCAGACCTTCTCGCGGCGGGTGCACCACGTGCCGATCGTCCTGCAGGCGTCGCTGCCGACCGGCGTGGCGCGGCCCTTCGTGAGCGTGGGCATCGACCTCGTGTTCAACCCGTCCGACCGCACGTACGAGGTCAACGGTCGCTCGCCCCTGCCGGACGAGCTCGACCCGAACGACGAAGACGACGCTGCGCTGATCGAACAGTGGTCGAGGGACGGGCTCGCCCAGGCGACCCTGAACGCGAGCCTCTCGGACGACACCGCCGACATGTACGCCGGCCTCATCGCCGGCCTCGGCGTCGACATCGCCCTCGAGCGCATCGAGATCCCCGTCGAGTTCCGCTTTCACCTGTACCCGTCGTCCGGCGCCAGCATCAGCGAGCGCGGACGCTTCGCCGGGCCCTGCGCGAGCGAGGACTGCGTGTACGACCCGGCCCGCCCGTCGCCGGAGTACAACGACGTGTGGACGACCCAGTTCCTGGTGCTCTTCGGCATCGACTACCGCATCTTCTGACGCGGCACGGACCGTTGCGACCCCGCGCCCTGCGTGGCAGGCTCGCGCAGCACCCCCTCTTCTGGAGAGACACAATGGCCATCGACGGCAACCAGCATCCCCCGATCGACGTCCCCGGTGACGGCGACCTGTACGCGAAGTTCGAGACCACCATGGGCGACATGATCGTGCGCCTGTACGAGAAGGAGGTCCCGAACACCGTCGCCAACTTCGTCGGCCTCGCGATGGGCACGAAGGAGTACATCGACCCGAACACCGGCAAGCCGGGCAGCGGGCCGTACTACGACGGCACGAAGTTCCACCGCGTGATCCCCGAGTTCATGATCCAGGCGGGCGACCCGACGGCGACCGGCCGGGGCGGCCCCGGGTTCCGGTTCAAGGACGAGTTCGTGAAGGGCCTCAAGCACGACCGCCCGGGCATCCTGTCGATGGCGAACGCCGGCCCGAACACGAACGGCAGCCAGTTCTTCATCACCGAGGTCCCGACGCCGTGGCTCGACAACCGCCACTCGGTGTTCGGTGAGGTCGTCGAAGGCGTCGACAACATCGCGAAGATCACCCACGTGAAGCGCGACGGTCGCGACAAGCCGCTGACCGACGTCGTGCTGCAGAAGGTCACGATCTTCCGCAAGTGACCGCTGCGGGGCGCGCCCGCGCCCCGCGTTCTGCCCTCGTCTCGCCGGCCGCCGGATGCGCCGCTCTGCCCTCACCGGTCTCGCTGCGGCGGCCCTCGCCGCCCCCCTGCTGCTCGCCCCCGGGTCCGCCCGCGCGGACGATGCCGGCACGTGGACGGTCGGCGGGCGACTCGGCTTCGGCCACGCCGTGACGAGCCGCCCCGAGGACGACCCCGGCAAGCCGACCCTGCTCTACGGCAGCGGCTTCACCGGGCCCGGCTGGCGGTTCGGTGGCACGGCGGCGTGGCAGGCGCACTCGTTTGTTCGCCTGCGTGCCGGGCTCGAGATCGCGCGGTACCGCACGTCCGGGTACGCCCGCGCCGGCGAGGCGCGCCGCGAGCTCGTCTTCGGGCTCACGGCTCTCGAGCTGCCCATCGGCGTCGAAGGCGGATACCGCGTCGGAGTCGTCGAGCCGTTCGTCGGCCTCGGCTTCGGCCCGCGCATCGGCCTGTCGGCCCGCGTCGACGACGAACGCGACGGCTTCGAGACCGACGAGCCGGCGCCGGCGATCCGCGTCGGCACCAGCGTGGTCGGGTACCTCACCCTCGGCGCTCGCGTCGACGCCGGGCCGGTCGTCGTGCCGCTCGCGATGCGCATGACCTCGAACCTGTCGTACCCCAACAACACGTGGGAGCGCCTCGAGGGCTGGCAGAGCATCGAGCAGCCGGGCGACTACCTCGTCGACAACGACTTCACGTTCTTCTTCACCATCGGCGTCGACGCCGTGGTGGGTGCCCGCGACGACGACTGACGCCATGACCGACGCGAACCTCTGGTCTCTGCTCTCGCGCGCGTTCGGCCGTGGCGTGTTCCCCCACCAGATGACGTGGGTCCTCGACCTGCCGGGCCGCGGGCTCATCATGGCGCCGCGCACGGTGGCCGAGCGCCTGCCCGTTGCGGCGGACGCGCACGTGCTCGAGGTGGGCCCCGGGTCCGGGTACTACAGCGTGGCGGCGGCGAAGCGCGTGCCAGACGGCGTCCTCACCCTCGTCGACATCCAGCCCGAGATGCTCGAAAAGGCCGCGCAGAAGCTGCGCGCTGCCGGGGTCTCGAACTTCGAGACCGTACCGTCGGACGGCACCGGCCTGCCCTTCGACGACGACGTGTTCGACGCGATGTTCATGGTGACGGTGTTCGGCGAGATCGAAGGTCGCGAGGCCTTTCTCGATGAAGCGCACCGCGTGCTGAAGCCCGGCGGCGTGCTCTCGATCACCGAGCACCACCCGGATCCGGACTTCGAGCTCGCGCCCGACGTGGCCCGCGCCGTCGAGGCCCACGGCTTCACCCCCGAGCCCCCCATCGGCTGGCGCTGGGCGTACACCCTCAACGCCACGAAGCGCCACGAGCCCACCCCCCGCTGACGGCCCGCGCGAAGCACGCCGCGTCCGCACGCCCACGGCTTCGCCTGGCACCGGATCGCAGGACCTGCCACTGTGTGGGCAGCATCGAATGCAGCAGAGGATGGGGTGTTTGTGGGGTCGAGAGGTGGAGGGATCTTTGTGCTCGTGGCGTTCGCTGCGGCGGCGTGCGCAGACGACGAGGTGGGCACGTGCCCTGCATCGATCGAGATCACCGAGGTCGTCGAAGGCGCGACGATGGCGGACTTCGTCGGTCATGACGTCGCCGGTGATGGCATCGACATCCCGCTCGACTGCGACGACCCCCGCGTGACCTGCACCGACGACGCGATCTTCGTCGACGCCGGACCCGTCCGGGACGTGAGCCTGACGGTGTTCTGCCCGCGGGACGGACGGTCGGTGCCCACGCAGCGGTTCGACGCGACGACCTGCCCCGGCACCACATGTGCCGTCGACGAGCTCTGCCATCGCGCCCACCTGATCGCGACGGTGCCGCCATGCGAATGACGGCCCACCGCGCGCTCGTCGCCGCAGCGCTCGTCTCGGCCCTCGCGTCCGTCGGGTGTCTCATCGAGAACGGCGACGGCGTCCCGTGCCCACCCACGGCGATCGAGATCGTGCACGTCATCGCATCGCCGGCAGAGGGCTGGGCCGATGGCGTCTTCATCCTCACGGACGCTGGCGCGTGGCCCGTGCGCACGACCAGCGAGCACGACGCTCGCTACTCCGTTCATGGCGTGCAGTGGAGCGACCCCGCCGAGATCGCGGTCGAGTGCGAAGACGGCCGCCCCGTCGAGGCGCGCGTGTTCGTCGACCGGTTCCACGTCGGCAGCGGCGACGCGAGGCACGTATGCGAGACCACAGCGATCGCCGTCGTCGAACGCCCGGACTGCTGACGCTCGACGACCGCGCCTCCGGGCGGCGCGGCCTCTCGGGTCGCGGCTCGCCGCAAGCGAGTGTCGGTCTGCGGGTCCGGTGAATTGAATGGTTCGCCGGGATGTGCGTCTCTCTATCCGCGATTCGATCCCCACTGAACGCTCGGCGACTCATGAAACGAACGCTGCTCACGTTGTCCCTGCTCGTACTCGTCCCCATGGCCGCTCACGCCCAGCATCGCGGTGAAGCGAGGCAACCCGCCGAGCGCACGGTCGCTCCGTCGCGTGCGACGGACACGACGCCGGCACCCCAACGCGCAGGCGGCACCTGCGAAGTCGAGATCCGCTTCGAAGCCGAGGCCGCTGCGGCCGAGGGCGGTGGGGACTCGATTCGCGTCCCGGTCGCCTGGCACGTCCTCGGCGCTCGCGCAGTCGAGCGCTCCGGCCAGTCGGACGAGGTCGACGCCGCCGTCCGAGCGCGACTCGCCGAGCTCGATCGCGACGGCGACGGCACGCTGTCCGAAGACGAGCTGCGTGCCGTCGGTTCGACCACCGAACCGACGGTGTCGATCCCGTTCACGTTGCAGTCGGACGACCACTGCCCGCGCTGATCCCCGTCCGCCGCCGGACACCCCTCACGAACGCACGACGCCGCCCCGAGCCCGGGGCGGCGTCTGCGGTTCAGCGTGCGGACCGGGTCAGGACCAGTTCGCGAGCTTCTTCGTCACGTGGCTCATGAAGCCGTCGGCCGTCGCGCCGTCGATGAGGCGGTGGTCGAAGGTGAGGCACATGCGGACGACGCTGCGGATCGCGATGCTGTCGTCATCGAGCACGCGCACGCGCTTCTTGATGCCGCCGATGCCGAGGATGCCGACCTGCGGCTGCACGAGGATCGGCACGCCGAACTCGCTGCCCCAGATGCCGGAGTTCGAGATCGTGAACGTGCCGTCGGCGACGTCCGCCGGCTTCAGCTTCTTCGTACGCGACCGCTCGCCGAGGTCGTTCACTCCGCGCGCGATGCCGAAGAGGTTGAGGCCATCGGCGCCCTTGAGCACCGGCACGATCAGGCCCTCGTCGATCGCCGCCGCGACGCCGATGTTGATCGACCCGCGGTACACGATGCTGTCCTGCGTGATCGCCGCGTTCATCAGCGGGAACTCGCGCAGCGCGTCGACGACCGCCGCGACGAAGTACGCCGTGAAGGTGAGCTTGACGCCACGGTCGGCGAAGTCGGCCTTCTTTGCGGCGCGGTCCTTGAGGATGCGGCTGACGTCGGCCTCCCACACCGTGTGGCAGTGGGCGGTGCCGCGACGGGCCTGGACCATGTTCTCGCTGATCGACGCCCGCATGCGGGTCATCGGCTCGACGCGATCGTTGTCGTACACGTGCACGCGCGGCGGCTTCACCCACGCCGGAAGGTAACCTTCGGGCGCACCCTCGACGGTCGCGGTCGCGGCAGACACCGTCGACGCCACCTTCGGCCGGGCCGCCTTCGCCGGGCCACCGGCCTCGATGAACGCGAGGATGTCCTTCTTGGTCACGCGACCGGACACGCCCGTGCCCTTCACCGCGCTGAGGTCGGTGATGCCGTGCTCGGCCGCGATCTTGCGGACGATGGGCGTCGACCGACGGCGGCGCAGCTCGGCCTTCGACAGCTCACCGATCGGGGTGTCGTCGGCGGGGGCCGGCGTCGCTGCGGCCGGGGGCGCCGGAGCGGCCTCGGTCTTCTGCGGCGGCGGGGGCGGCGCGGGGGCCTCGGCCTCGGCCGGCGCTTCGGTCACCTCGGCCTTCGCGGCCGGCGCGTCCTTCGCCGCCGACGCGTCGGTCTCGACGTACGCCACGACGGAGCCCACCTCGACGGTGTCGCCGGGCTGGGCGAGGATCTCGACGAGCACGCCGTTGGCGGGGCTCGGCACCTCGGCGTCCACCTTGTCGGTGGACAGGGTGAAGATGTCTTCGTCCGCCTCGACGGCGTCGCCGACGGCCTTCAGCCATTCGACGACCGTACCTTCGACGATCGACTCGCCCATCTGGGGCATCACGACTTCGACGCGCATGCGCGATCCTCACTGCGGGGCGCGCGCCCGGGGGCGCGGCCGCGGTTCGTCAGAAGTTGAGCGGGCTGCCGTTGAGCGCCGCGGCCGCCGCCTCACCCATCGCCTCTGCGAGCGTGGGGTGCGGGTGCATCGCGTGCGTGATCTCTTCGACGGTCGACTCGAGCTGCAGGGCCACGACGGCCTCGGCAATGAGCTCGGTCGCCTTGGGGCCGATGATGTGCACGCCGAGCAGCTCGTCGTACTTCGCGTCGGCGACGAACTTCACCATGCCGGAGTTGGCGCCCATGATGCGCGCCTTGCCGCTGGCCGTGAACGGGAAGGTGCCCGTCTTGACCTCGTACCCGGCCTCCTTCGCCTTCGCCTCGGTGTAGCCCACCGACGCGACCTCGGGCTCGCAGTACGTGCAGTTCGGCGTGTGCAGGTAGTTGATCGGGTGGACGTGCTTGCCGGCGATCAGCTCGGCCACCATCACGCCCTCGTGGCTGGCGACGTGGGCGAGCCACGGCGTCGCGATGATGTCGCCGATGGCGTACACGTTCGACGCGCTCGTGCGGCAGTACTCGTCCACCGGCACCATGCCGCGCTCGTCGGCTTCGATGCCGACGGTGTCGAGGCCGACGTCGCCGGTGACCGGCGCGCGACCGACGGCGACGAGCAGCATCGACGCCTCGAGGACCTGCGCGTCGCCCCCATCGCGAGGCTCGACGTGCACCTGCACACCGCCCTCGACGAGGTCGACCTTCACGATCTTCGACTTCGTCATGACGTTGATGCCGCGCTTCTTGTAGTCGCGCTCGAGCTCCTTCGAGATGTCCTCGTCCTCGATGGGCAGCAGGTGGTCCATGTACTCGACGAGGGTCACCTCGGACCCGAACGAGTTGTAGACCGACGCGAACTCGCTGCCGACGGCGCCGGCGCCCATCACGATGAGCGACTTCGGCACCTCGCTGATCTCGAGGATGTCGTCCGAGTTCACGGTGCGCACGTGGTCCATCTCGATGAACGGCATGTGCTTGCAGACCGAGCCGGTCGCGAGGATGACGTGCTTCGAGTCGAGGGTCGTGACCGTGCCGTCATCGGCGGTCACCGACACCTTGCCGGCGCCGGCGATGCGGCCGTGCCCGGCGTGGACGTCGATCTCGTTCTTGCGCATCAGGAACGACACGCCCTTCGAGTTCGTCTTCACCGTCTTCGCGCGGTACTTCTGCACCTGCGTGAAATCGAGCTCCACGTTGTCGGCCTTGATGCCCCAGGTCTTCGCCTTGCGCATCTTGTCGTACATGTGCGCCGACTCGAGCAGCGCCTTCGTCGGGATGCAGCCACGCAGCAGGCAGGTGCCGCCCAGGTTGGGATCCTTCTCGACGATGGCGGTCTTGAGACCGAGCTGGGCGCAGCGGATCGCCGCGACGTAGCCGCCGGGGCCGGCGCCGATCACCGTGACATCGTACGAATTCGCGCTCACAGAGCACCTCTCGGGCACAGGTCGATGCGCGTCGCGCGCGCCCGGTTCGACAGTCGATCCGGACCGCTCTCGCGACCGTGACGCACCCTGGGATCCGGCCTGTCGGTTGTCAACCGAACCGGGGCGAACGAGGCGCCTCCAATCAGCCGGCGTCGGCATCCCCGCTGCCCTTGGTGTACTTCGGCTCGTAGAGCTCGGCGCGGATGCCGCCGGGGATCTCGAAGGCGGTGACGAAGCCGTAGCCCTGGTCCGTGATGTCCATCGTGAACGTCACGCCCTTCGCCTCGAGCGCCGCGCGCGTCGCCTTCACGTCGTCGCAGTAGAACGAGATGTCGTGGGTGTTCGGCTTCGGCGCGCCCTCGAAGTTCACCGGGTGCACGCCGAGGTCGGCCTCGGGCATGTCGAAGATGAGCCAGCCGCCGCCGACGTCGTTGAAGTCGAACTCGAGCACGTCCCGCAGAAAGGCGCGCGTGGCCTCGGCGTCGGACGAGTAGAACATCGCGTGCAGTCCCTTGATCACGGCGGCTCCCGGGCAGGTGGGTGAGGCCCTCACCGTGCCCTGCGAAAAAAGTCTGCACAACTCTCGTGCCCCCTCGCGACGAACCCTTCGGTTCCCGCCCCCCACGACGCGAGAGAGGCACCTCATGCATCGATTCTGGATCCCCGCGCTGGCCACGGCCGCGCTCACCACCGCCTGCGTGTACGAAGACCACTGCGAAACCGACGGCGCGAGCGAGCGCGACACGGTCGTGCACTGCATCGACGTCTGCGACGGCGACGCCGACTGCATCTTCGACTGCTTCGACGAGTACCACGGGTCCCACGACGACCCCGGCGACGGCTCCGGCTCCGGCGATCCGGCCGACGGCTCCGGCGACGGCTCCGGTGGGTCCGGCGACGGCTCCGGCGACGGCACCGGCGGGTCGGGTGATGGCACCGGCGACGGCTCCGGTGGGTCCAGCGACGGCACCGGCGGCGGCACCGATGGTGGGTCCGGCGACGGCACCGGCGGCGAGACCGGCTGCGTCTTCAACACCGACTGCGACGCCGGGCTGTGCATCGACGGCGCCTGCTTCGTCGAGTGCTTCGCCGACGCGGACTGCGGCGCCGACCGCGCCTGCGACGCCGGGCTGTGCGTGCCCTCGGACGGAGACGTCGACGGCACCGCGTGCGCCCGGTCCGCCGACTGCCCCGGCGACGGTGTCTGCATCGACGCGGAGTGCCGCCCGGCCTGCGACGCCGACTGCGACTGCGCCGAGGGCGAGCTCTGCCTCTTCGGCGGCTGCGTCGCCGAGGAAGCCCCGTGCGCCACCGCCGACGACTGCCTGCCCGGCGAATACTGCGTCGACGGCTGGTGCGCCGGCTGACCGCTCCGGCCGGCGCGTCGGGGGCACACCCCCGGCGCCCGGCCCGTCGCGCTCCCCCCTGCGAAGGCAACCATGCTACGCACACACGCCACAGCCACCGTTCGCGCCACCGTGCAGGCCCCGGTCATCGGCCCCGTGCAACCCGACGAACCCATCGACGAGGCGGCACTCGTGACCCGAGCCGCCGCTGGTGACCGCGCCGCGTTTCGCGCGCTCTACGACGCGTCGCTGCCCCGCATCCGGCGGCAGGTCGCGCGCCTGATGGGCCCGCCCGGCGCGGACGTCTACGACGTCGTGCAGGAGGTCTACGTCCAGGTGCACCGCGCCCTGCCCCGCTTTCGTGGCGACAGCCGCGTCAGCACGTGGATGCACCGCATCGCGCACAACGTCGCCTGCTCGGCGCTGCGCAAGCGGCGGCCGGTCGTCGACCTCGCCACCGTGCGCCAGTTCGACCTCGCGCCGGACGCGTGGCGGCGGCTCGAGGCCCGCGACCTCACGCGGCTGCTGTACAGCGCCCTCGACGAGGTGAACGACAGCGCCCGCGAGGCGTTTGTCCTCTACCACCTCGAGGGCCACACCCTCGACCAGATCGCGTCCCTCGAAGGGGTCTCGATCCACACGATCGCCGCCCGCGTGCGGCGCACCCGCGAGAAGGTCGTCGACGTGCTCACCCGCGCGTCTCGATCGCCTTCGGGAGGCCGCTCATGACCCGCACGATCGAATGCCGCGAGGCGGCCCTGCTCGCCTTCGCCCACCAGCGCGGCGAGCTGACCCCGGCCCAGCGGGCCGAGCTGCGCGCCCACACAGCGACCTGCGCCGCGTGCGCCACCCTCGTCGATCGGGTCGACGACCTGCTCGACGCCGCCGCGACCTGGGATCCCGCCGAAGACCCGACGACGGCGAGCGCCGACGATCTCTTCGCGCGGATCGAGGGCGCGATCGACGCTGCACCGGCCATCGACCCCGCTGCGGACGCGCTCTTCGACCGCATCGAGGCGGCCATCGACGCCGATGCGGCGGCCGTGGCGGACCTCGACGGCGACGCTTCCCCCGCGTCGGCCGGCGGTACCGGCGCCCGACGGGTCGCGAACACCGCGTCCGACGCGCACCGCGCCGCGCCCACTGCGGCCGAGTCCGACGCCGAAGACGCCGACGACGCAGCAGTGGTCGACCTCGTCGACACCCTCGTCCGACGACGCCGGGCGGCCCGCGCCGCCGCGATCGTGGCGGTCGCCGTCGCGGTGCTCGCCCTGCTGGTGGTCGTGCGCCCGTTTGGGGGCGCGCCGACGGCCCCGGCACCGGCGCCCGGGGACGCCGACGCGCCGAGCCCGGTCGCGGCCGACGACCCGGCCATCGCGCCGGATCCGACGCCCGAGGCCCCGGCACCGGACGACGAATCGGCACGCGACGGCGCGCCCACCGCGCCCGAAGCCGTCATCGCCAGCCTTGCGCTGGACGCCGACGCCCACGGCGCCGTGCGCGTGTTCGCGTCCCCGGGCGCGGCGTACACCGTCTCGGACGGGCCCGACCACGTGCTCGCGCTCACCGAGGGCGCCGCGGTCGTCGAGTTCGTCGGCGACGGCACCGAGACCCTGCGTGTCGACGTCGGGGACTGGTCCGTTCGCGTGGTCGGCACGGCGTTCTTCGTCGAAGCCGGCGACGACCCCGACGTGCGCGTCCTGACCGGCGCGGTCGAGGTGACGAGCCCGGCGGGCACGTCGCACCTCACCGACGGCATCGCCCTCGATGGCCGCGGTCCGCGAGCGATCACCGCACCCGAGCGGGCGGCGCTCGTCGCCCGGGTCGACGTCGACGACCACCGCGCCGCGCTGCGCGAGCGCCGTGCGGACGATGCCGCGCCGAGCGAGACCGCCGCCGCATCCCCCACCCCGCCGCGGCGTCCGCCGGTCGCGACCCCGACGCCGATACCGACACCGACACCGACACCGACACCCGGGCCCCGAACGGACGCACGGGACGACGGGCCGATCGATGCTGGCCTCGGCAACGGGGCCGACCCGACGATCCCGTCCGGCGACCCGTCCGAGTCCGCGACGACGACTGCCGGCTCGACCGACGACCCGATCGTCGATCCCGACGCGACCGAACCCACACCGGACCACGCGGCCCTCGCCGCCGAGGCCCGCGACCGCGGCCGCGACGCCCAGCGCCGACGCGACTGGGTGACCGCCGCCGACGCCTTCGAGGCCAGCCTCGCTGCGGAGCCGAGCGCGCCCGGCGCCGGCACCGTCCGCCTCGATCTCGCCCGCATCTATCTGCGCCAGTTGGACGACCCCGAGCGCGCGCTGCCGCACCTCGAAGCGTTCGTCCTCGCCCACCCCACCGATGTCGCTGCGCCCGCCGCGCGCGACGAGCTGTGCCGAGCCGCCGAAGCGCTCGGCCGGGAGGTCGCGCTATGCGCACCCTGAACCGTCTCTCGTTCGGCGTCGCCCTCGCGACGCTCGCCGCCGGGTGCCTCGTCACCCGCCCGCTCAACGCCCAGTCCCCCGCCGTCATCGGCGTCTCCGCCGACGACACCTGCGGCGGCCGCACCGCCGCGGCGTCCCTCGGGTCGGCGATCCAGGACCGTCTGCCCGACGCGATGGTCATGACCGACCCGCCGGCGAACGTCGACCTCGCGGTGCGCGTCGCGTGGACGGGCCCCGCCCCGTGCCGCGCGCACCTCGACGCCGGCGAGACGAGCGCGACGCTCGACCTGCCCGCAGACGCCGACGCCGCCACCCTCGACGAGGCGGCGAGCCGCGTCGCGTGGCTCGCGGACGTCGTCGCCGACACACCGGTCGACACGCCGGTCGACGCGCCGGCGGATGACGCCTCGAGCGACTCCCCGACCCTCGCCGGGGATCCACTCACTGCGCCACCGGCGGCGCCGGTCGTCCCGGTCGGCCTGTCGGTCATCCCGGGCATCAACGCCCCGGGCGACGCCGACGAGACCGCGATCCGCCGCCTGTCATTCACCCTCTTCGGCAGCCGCACGTACGGCCTCGACGGCTTCGAGTTCGGCCTGCTGTGGAACCACGAGACCCACGACGTACGCGGCCTCCAGCTCGCCGGTGTGCTCAACCTCGTCGAGGGCGACGTGCGCGCCGCGCAGGTGTCCGCCGGCGTGAACTGGGTCCGCGGCGAGCTGCGCGGGGTGCAGTTCGCCAGCGGCTTGAACGTCGCCGGTGACGTCCGCGGCGTGCAGTGGTCCGGTGGCGTCAACGTCGCCGACCATGTCCGCGGCGCGCAGTTCGGCGTCGTGAACGTCGCGAAGACGAGCACCGCGTCGATCGGCCTGCTGAACATCATGACCGAAGAGCCCGTGTACGGACTCGCCTGGTTCGACAGCGACGGGTTTCTGCGCGCCGGCATCCAGCACGGCAGCGACTACTTTCGCACGACCCTCTTCGCCGGCGCGACGCCCGCCGGCTCGACGCGGCGGTGGACCGCGGGCGGCGGCTTCGTCGGCCGCATCCCGATCCGCGACGCCTACATCGAGCTCGACCTGCTCGCCTCGGCCATCGGCGTCATCGGCGACACGCCGACGATCACGGTGGTCGACGCCGGCGACGAGGCCACGGTGACCGTCGACCGGATCGACGCGCTCGCCCAGGCCCGCATCACCGCGGGGTACGCGTTCGGACGCGTCGCCGTGTTCGGCGGCATCGCCCAGAATGCGCTCTTCACCCAGAGCGAGCAGCACGACCTGCCGTGGGACTCCGCCAGCCCGATCGACCTCGGCGGCAACGAGCCGTCGTACGCCTTTCTCTGGCCGTCGTTCTACGCCGGCGTGCGGTTCTGAACCGCGCGCACGCGAGCGGGATACCCCCGACCGCGTGCGCGCGCCCGATCAGAAGCGGTACCGCGCGCCGAGAGCGGCGTCGGGGTACAGGTCCACGTCGGGCACGACCCAGAGTCCGAGGGCAACCTCGACGAAGAACTCGACCGGCGTCTCGCGCCACGCGACCTGCATGCCGAACGGCGCGTGGGCACCGACGGCGACCTCGTCCGGCCCGGTCAGCACACCGAGGCGCGGTCCGACGCCGAAGTAGATCGACATGTCCGACCGATCGAACGACGCCACGTCGCGGTGCCAGAGCAGGTCGGCCTGACCGAGCAATCCGTCGTCATCGAGCCAACCGAAACCGACCGCCGCGTGCACCGAGAAGTTCTTCGGCGTGTCGACCATCAGGCTGAGGCCCGTCGGTCCGCCGATGATGCCGCCGAGGGATACGACGGACGCCTGGGCAGACGCCGAAGACGGCGCCAATGCGAGGACACCAGCGACGAGCGCGGCGCAGGTAAGCGGAGCAGCGATGGACGGACGGATCGATTGGCCTGACATACGGTCCCCTGAAAAAGGTACGAAAGCCCGGCGGGACGCACGAAATGCGCGCCCATTACCGGGTGTAGCTTCACAAAGGTGAGGCGCCACAGGGGATTGTCAACCCGGCCACCGTTGCCAGCCTGCGGCGGGTCTGGGACGATCGCACCTCGCTACGGAGGCCCCATGCAGATCGCCATCACCGGCGCGACCGGATTTCTCGGTTGGCACCTCACCACCTGTGCGCTGAGTCGCGGATGGGCCACGCGCGGGGTCGTCCGCACCCCGTCGAAAGGGGCCGACCTCGTCGCTGCGGGCGCGACGATGGCGCGCGCGGACCTCGGTGACGAGGACGCCCTCGCCGCCGCGTTCGAGGGGGTCGACGTCGTCGTCGCCAACGCCGCGCTGGGGTCCGGTGGGGGCGACATGGCCGCGTTCGAGGCCGCGAACATCCGGGGCACCGAGAACGTCGTGCGCGCCGCGGCCCGGGCGGGGGTACGCCGGCTCGTGCAGGTGTCGACGGTCGGCGTGTATCGCGTGGTGCCGTGGACGACCGTCGGGCCCGATCGGCCGCTGCGCGACGAGAGCCGCGGCCTCGACCTCACGGCGGTGACCACGGACGTGCGCTACGCTCGCACCAAGACACGGGCCGAGCGCCGGGCGTGGGCGCTGGCCGACGAGCTCGGGCTGCCGCTGGCCGTCGTGCGCCCCGGGCCGATCATCGGCTCGCGAGACACCCGGTTCACCGACCGGGTCGTGCAGCAGACTCGCGCCGGCGTCCGCCCGGTACCGACGATCGGGCTGCCCCTGTCGCACGCGGGCGACATCGCCGCGGCCACCCTCGAGGCTGCGACCCGCGACGGGGCGGTCGGCCGCGCCGTGGTGCTCGCTGGCCCGCCCATCGGCCTGCACCGCGTGTACGCCGCGGTCCGCGACGCCACCGGCGGCACCGCACGCATCCTGCCCGTTCCAGCCCCGCTGTGGACGGCGTTCGACACCGCCGAAGCCGAGCAGCTGCTCGGCTACACCACGCGCTCCGTCGACGCGATGGCCGCCGAGGTCGCCGCGAACCACCCGGGCGTCGAAGCCGGATCGCCGGCCTGACCACGCCGCCCGTTCAGTCGGCGAACGTCACCGCGTCGACCGCGCCCTGCCACGTCGCGCGCTCGTCGGCGTGCACCGAGGCGCAGCGGTCCATCGCTTCGACGAACCGGGTCGTGTCGGGGCGGGCCCATGCGCTGGACCGCGCGACGAGGCGGCGGCGGACGCCATCGGCGGCGGACCGGCACGCGTCGAGGGACGGCGCGGCGAGCACGCGGTCGAGGGCGGCGGCGACCTCGGACGGCGGGCCGGCGTCGTGGCGGTCGAGCACCTCGAGCGCCGTCTCGACTTCGATCCCCCGCTCGGCCGCGGCGTAGGCGACGGACGCGGCGAGGTGGGGGATCAGCGGCGTGTCGCGCTGATCGACGAAACCGAGCAGGTCGGCCAGCTCGTCGTCCGTGAGCCGGCGTGCGCCGAGGGCGAGCGCGGTGGCCGTCGGGTCGCGGCGGCGGTCGAGATCGACCAGCTCGTCCGGCAGCCCGCCGACGAAGAGCGCCCGGGGCGCGATGGCGTCGAGGCGCGGGCGGCGGTCTGTGTGCACCGGCCCCATCGGGCGGGCGTCGAGGTCGGCATCGGTCGCCATCTGCAGCGCGAAGAACCGGGTGACCGAGTCGACGGCCCCCGGCTCGGTCGCGAACGGGCCCGCGGGGTCCGAGAGCAGGTCAGCCAGCCGATCGGTGTCGATCGGATGGGGTGAGACACGCGCCACGAGCACGATGTCGACGGGCCCGACGATCCACACCGAGACGTCGTCGAACACGCTGCGCACGGTGTCGATGACCAGCGCCAGCACCTCGGCGTCCGTCGCGTACAGGTGCATCCACTGGGCGAACACGCCGTCCGGGCGCAGGTGGCCGCGCACCTCGGTGAAGAAGTTCTGCGAGAAGAGCGCGGCGTTGCCGGCGACCCAGGGGTTCGACGGCTCCGACACGATGACGTCCCACAGTCCGCGATCGCGCTGCAGCACGAAGCGGGCGTCGCCGCGGCGCAGGTCGACGCCATCGAGCCGGGCCGCGTCTGGAGTGTCGTCGACGAACCAGGGCAGCGCGCGCAGCACGCCGGCGCTGATGTCGACGGCGGTGACGTCGACGCGGTCGTGCATCGCCGCGGCCGCCGCGGTCTGCCCGCTGCCGACGCCGAGCACGAAGACCCGCCGCGGGTGCTCGTGCACCTCGGCGGACGCGGCGTGGATCGCGAGGGGCACGTGGGCGAGGTACCGCTGGGTCAGCACGTCGTCGCCGAGCGAGGCGTCCGCCTTGCCGTTGACCTTCAAGAACCGGACGCCGCTCGCGGTCTCGCCGACATACACGCTGTCTTCGGGGCCGTCGTACACGAGCCGCGCCGGGTGATTGTACCGCACGACGAACGCCGCCCACGACCCCGGCGGGTCACCGAACGGACGCCGAAACGTCCCGGCGTGCACGACGCCCGGACGCCACGACGGCGCAATCGCGGCCACGAGCACAGCGCCGGCGGCCAGCGCGACGAGAGCGCGCCGCGGCGGCCGTGATCCGCGCCAGCCGAGCGCCAGGCCGGCCAGCACGAGGGCGACGACCGCGCCACGCAGCGACGCCTGCAGGCCGACCGCCGGCAGCACGCCGAAGAGAACGATCAGCGGCGCGATGACCGTGCCGACCGTGTTCGCCGCGAAGAGCGTACCCACGCGGCGACCCGCGTGCTCGGCGGTCGGCGCGACGAGCACGACGAGCGCCGGCAGCGTCGCGCCGGTGGCGACGGTGACCGGGATCATCCACGCGCCGGCGACCAGCGCCTGCCACGCGAGCAGCCACGGCCACGCCGCCGGGTCCGGCTCGAGACCGACCAGCACCTGTTGCTGCCACCACGGCAGCCGCTCGGACACGACGAGGGTCAGCGCCAGCCACGCGCCGCTGCCGACGAGGGCGAGGG
>Ga0209692_10001815_pt1 | contig 26595 bp, 24 predicted proteins | sample tdDd472_FD_187129 | JGI IMG/M metagenome (GOLD analysis project Ga0209692, IMG submission 187129) | Marine sediment microbial communities from the Atlantic coast under amendment with organic carbon and nitrate - tdDd47.2 (SPAdes)... | ecosystem: Environmental > Aquatic > Marine > Coastal >... | reverse complement strand
ATAGTGTGCCAAATTAGGCTCTTCAATAACTTGCGACTCAAACCAGTTGTCTTCTCGCAAACGAGCTCTTAAAGCTAGTAAGACATAAAAAACGACCCCCACACCAGCCATATTTTTGCTAGGAAACATATCTCCCGGCTGATTGGGGTTCACAATAGCATTAGCTTGCGGTAATTCATCACCAGCTAAATGATGATCGGTAACTAGTACTTTAATTCCCGCTTGTTGCGCAGCTGAAACGCCAGCAATGCTCGAAATGCCGTTATCCACAGTTACAATCAAGTCGGGCTTTAACTCCTTAGCTACTTCGATCAGCTCTGGTGACAAGCCATACCCAAACTCAAAACGATTAGGGACCAGATAGTCCACATGCTTAGCGCCAAAAGCAGTCAAAACCAGTTTTGCCAAAGCACTACTGGTCGCACCGTCAGCATCAAAATCGCCGACGACCAGTATTCTTTGCTGCTCAGTTATAGCTTCAGCCAGCAAAGCCACCGCTTCATCCATACCTTTTAAATCATGATATGGAAGCAACCGAGCAAGAGAGTAATCAAGCTCAGCGAGATCCTGTATGCCACGATAGGAATAGACTCGGTTTAATACTGAGCTGGAGGTTATAGGCTTGATACCTTCCTGTGACGAACGTTGCCGAATAATTTTTTTCATAATATTTTGTCAATTACCGAATTCACACTTTGATCCAGCGTTCAATGAATTGCTATTATAGGTATTCATTACGGCAGATAAAAATCAATCATGGACTTTTCTCTGGATAACACTCCTGGGCGGTATAAGATTAAATCCTACGACTCAGGGGCTATTATCATTAATGATGCGACATATCAGGACCCAATTGTATTGGGACTTGAACACTTGCAGGACAATATACTGCCAGATGAGGTATCAAAGCTGGACAGAGACACACTGAGAGAGCTTGATATTGGCAGTTATGAAGTGGTCATTCTAGGGACAGGAGCAAATCAAGAGTTTCCTTCCTGGGACTTACTGGAGACTGCTCAGATGATGGGGACACCATTGGAAGTTATGGCAACCGATGCGGCCTGTCGCACCTATACCATTCTGGCCAGTGATGGTAGAAATGTATTGGCCTTGCTTTATCCTTAGCACACTTTACTAATCTATAGTCCTAATTTTAAAAGAGCCTGCTTTAGCATTACCACAGCAGGGTTTGAGGGGGACTCAGGATCAGCTTTCTTTTGTTCTACCTTTTGTTCTACCTTGCGCTCTTTCTTCAACTGGTCTAGACGCTGACGCATGATCTCTGCTGGCAAATAACCACCAATCAGGTCACCATTTTCCAGAACTATCCCCGGAGTACCTCGAATACCGAATTTTCTTACCAGGCTCATGTGTTCTGCAAAAGGTGTTGCACAACCACCATCACGGTACTTTCGCTCCAGTTTGGCTTCAGTCATTGCTGTCTGCTGGTCCTTAGCACACCAAATACCTTGAAGCTTATCTGCCGATTTTGATTTTAGCCCTGCGCGTGGGAAAGCTAAATATCGAATGGTAATACCCCGACTTAAATAGTCATCACGTTCGCGATGCATTTTTTGGCAGTAACCACAGTCGATGTCAGTGAAAACACTGATAACATACTCTTCGTTGGGTGCCTTGAAAATCACCATGTCTTCTTCTTTCAACTTAGCCATTTCACGCTTTCGCATCGGCGACTTCATTTGGTCAAGCATCGAGATGCGTTCCTGCGAAACATTACGAATCTGTTCCGTAGAAATATCCAGCATTTTACCATCAATCAAGTATTGCCCATCTTTTGACACGTAATAAAGATCACCTTGCAACATGAAGGAATACAGAGAGTCCACCTCAGAGGGGGAAACATGATCTATCGATGCGCCCGGGAAACGCGCTTCTAACATCACTTTAACTTCGTCTTCACTCAGTGCTTTGGTGGCTGCAGAGGCTAAAGGAATAGTTAAGCTAAGCATCAATATAATTAACAGATTTTTCATCTTGATAGGGACTCCACTCAGAAGCATAATTTATTTATGGCAAGGTGTACTTAAGAAATATAGACACCTGTTAAGAGTGCCATTCTAGCCAGTCGCTGGCTATCTTTTAAGCCGATTTACAAACATTTACACCCTAAAACAGCTCACCATTAATTCGGTATGGGTTTAAATAATCATCAACCTCGTGGATGATGCTCGCTATGGAGCTGCTTAAGCCGTTCCTTAGCGACGTGAGTATAGATTTGCGTGGTTGATAAATCGCTGTGCCCTAACAACATTTGCAGCGTACGTAAATCGGCCCCATGATTCAGTAGGTGTGTGGCAAAAGCATGACGCAATGTATGAGGCGATAAATGCTTTCTGATTCCTGCAGTTTTGGCATAAAGCTTAATTCTATGCCAGAAGGTCTGCCGCGTCATTCTCTGCCCCCTGGTGCTCAAAAACAACCAGTCGCAAACTTTCTCGTTCGCCAGCTTTGCTCGGCCATGTCTGATATACAGCGCTATTGCCTGTAATGCTTCTTCGCCAATCGGAACTAGTCGCTCCTTGTTGCCCTTACCGATCACTCGCATAACTCCCTGCTGGAAACCAATCTGATTGATTTCTACCGAAATCAGCTCAGTTATGCGCAGACCGCTACTGTAAAGAAGCTCCAGCATCGCTTTATCGCGTAAACCAAGAGCCGTATCCAAATCAGGCTGACTGAGCAAACTATCCACCTCGTCTTCACTTAACGACTTGGGTACTGGCGGTTGAATTTTCGGGCTGTCGATTTGCTGTGTCGGGTCGACCTTGATCTGATTGGACTGTATTAAGTAACGGTAAAACTTACGGGCAGATGATAAAAACCGAGCCGTAGAACGGCTACTGTATTGCTTGGTATATCGCTCGGCTAGATATTGCTGGATGTCGAATGGTGAGCTACGAATCAAATCCTTACCTTGCTTTTGGAGCCACTGATTGAACAATTTGAGGTCACTACGATAGCTGGACAAGGTAGCATCGGATAATCCCTGCTCCATCCATACCTGATCACAGAACTGTTCAATAATCGACTCGCTCATCTTGCCACAACTAAAACTTAGTGAGCCTCAACTTTACCAGAATAAAAGTTTGAGGCATAAAAAAAGCAGCCCAATGGACTGCTTTTTCTAACAAAAAACTGATATTACTTTTTAAGAACCAGTTTTTCTTTAATACGTGCAGATTTACCTGAACGCTCACGCAAGTAGTAGATTTTCGCTTTACGAACATCACCACGACGCTTCACTTCGATGCTGTCAATCATCGGGCTGTAAGATTGGAATGTACGCTCAACGCCTACACCAGAAGAGATCTTACGCACTGTGAATGCAGAATTAAGACCGCGGTTACGCTTTGCGATAACAACGCCTTCAAAAGCCTGTAAACGCTCACGGTTACCTTCTTTAACTTTAACTTGAACAATAACTGTATCACCGGCACCAAAAGTCGGGATCTCTTTGTTCATTTGCTCAGCTTCTAATTGCTGGATGATGTTACTCATGGCTGTATGCTCCTCATTCGAGCTCTCGCTCGTTCAAAATTAATCGGTCGAAGACTACTTGTTAGCGTTTGCTTGGTATTCTTCAATAAATTCCTGTAAGAGTTTTTGTTGCTCGTCATTCAATTGAATGTCGTCCAACAAATCCTTACGTCTCAACCAGGTTCTCCCCAGAGATTGCTTCAGCCTCCAGCGACGAATGTTCTCATGATCGCCACTGAGCAATATGGGCGGGACCTGCTGGCCCTCAAAAATTTCAGGCCTTGTATAATGCGGATGATCCAATAAACCTTCCGCAAAAGAGTCCTCACTTGCAGAGTCTTCATGTCCGAGCACTCCCGGTTGCATTCTGACCACTGCATCGATCACAGCCATAGCTGCAATCTCACCACCACTAAGAACAAAGTCGCCTAGCGAGATTTCATCGTCAATTTCTGACTCAATCACTCGCTCATCAATCCCTTCATAGCGCCCCGCTACAAATAGCAGGTTTGGCTTCTCAGCCAACTCTTTTACCACCTGGTGGTTCAAGCGGCGTCCTTGTGGGGACAAATACACTTTGTAAACAGGTTCTGATGGTGTTTCAAGACTCATACGAGTCTCAGCATAACGAATGGCTTCGGCTAGCGGTTCAGTCATCATCAACATGCCTGGCCCACCACCGTAAGGTCTATCGTCAACGGTCCTATGTTTATCCGTTGTAAAGTCTCGCGGATTAGTCACGGCAAAATTTATTTTGCCTTGCTTGACCGCTCTGCCTACTACGCCTTGCTCCATCACGTCATCAAACATGGCTGGAAACAAAGAAATCACATGAATGTTCATGCGCTGAACCTCATGTGATTCATTACTGGTCATCAAACTCCCAGTCAACCGTAATCTGCTTAGACTCCAGATCAACCTTCATTACGCTATACTCAGGGACATAAGGTATTAGTAACTCTTCTTTCGAAGCAGTTTTCACTACTAATACATCATTAGCTCCCGTTTCCATCATCTTCTCGACTGTTCCCATCTCGTCTCCAGCAACATTAACTACCGTTAACCCAACCAGGTCACGCCAGTAATATTCACCTTCCTCAAGCTGAGGCAATTGAGACTCATCAATTGCAATCTCAACGCCACGGTAACTTTCAGCCGTATTACGGTCATTACAACCTTCAAGCTGAGCCACCACAGTCTTACCCTGTTCACGTCCATTGATAATCGAAACCTGTTGCCATTGACCATTCAGTTTCAAATACCAGGGACTATAGTTCAGGATATTCTCCTTCGGGTCAGTATAGGAAAAAACCTTTACCCACCCTTTTATGCCAGAAGCTCCGTTTAATTTACCGACAATCAGCGGCTTAAAAGCTTGTGACATAGAAAACCCTATTAAATCAGTTTGTTAGAACGATTTAATTAAGCTTTAGCAGCTTGTTTCAATAAAGTCGCTACGCGGGTAGTCATTTGCGCACCTTCACCGACCCAGTGTTGGATACGGTCGTTATCAAGGCGTAAACGCTCTTCATTACCACGAGCTACTGGGTTGAAGAAACCTACACGCTCAATGAAACGGCCGTCGCGACGAGCGCGAACATCAGCAACTACAACGTGGTAAAATGGGCGTTTTTTAGAACCACCACGAGCTAAACGAATGGTTACCATATCGTTCAAATCCTCTGTTTTAAGTACAAAACAGCCCCAAAAGCGTCAAATATCGAGGCTTTTGAAAGCTTTCAAAATTTTAAGAGCGCGAATTTTACATTAAATACTCGGCATTTGGAAACGATTTTACCTAAAAACTCCTGATAATTACTACCTTATTCGCCTGATTCGGTAAAACCATACAATTTATATTTACTAACACCTTAAATAGCCTTCGCACTTACCCATTTCTCATTCAGCTCTGCCATCAAACGTTGTAACATTGGATAACGAATTGTTATTCTAACCAACCAACCCTCGCCGCATACCTCTGCACCTTTTTTTAAGGCGGTTTAGCGAAGACTGCCTACTCTATGGATGCTCAGGTCTGGAAAATAAAGATATTATTTAGAGAACAAAACGAAACACTGTGGCCGAATTGGCTGACCTAGCCATTAATTCGAATAGGCAGTGGTGTTTTAAGGGAAGTCGAAAATCTTGAACGGTTTTTGTCACCGCCCTAACCCAAGCTCCGTCAAAGTGTTGTATCAAACCAATAAGCAAAGGAACAAAGGATTATGCATTTCAGGAAATTACTCACTTCATTCGCTTTACTATGTTGTTCTTCAGCAGCTTTTAGCAATAACCAAGAGCTTTATGTGATAAATGAAACTGATATAAAACAAGCAGAGGAGTTATTCCAAAAAGCTCAATATAAAGACTCACATCAGTTGTACACAAAATTAGCCAAGGCTGGCGATAAGTACGCACAGTACATTTTATCAATTATCTATTTGAATGGTCTGACTGGTGAAAAAAGTCTTGAAAAAGCATACGCTTGGGCCAAAGTCGCCAAAGAAAACGGAAGCAAAAAGCTTGTAGCCCACTTTGATCACGTAAAGACACTAATCCCGCCTGATCAAAAACAGCAAATTGTGAGCTCTTCCTCAGAGATATATAGACAATACAGCAACCTTGGAATCGCTGAGCGCCACCTGGCCTACTTAAAAAAAGAATTTCCTAAATGCACCGGAAGCCGACTTAGCGTCAATGTAAATGCATGCGAAAGGATTAAAGTATCATGTAATATAAGCAGTGTATGGGGTGGCAATACCATCCCAAACCTTGTTAGCAGTTTTGGTAAAGACTGCGTTGAATTTGTCGCCAAGATTCAGCCTGAAAACCTTAAAAGAATGAAGGCCAATATCGATCTTATGGAGGAGTACATCCAACAAGAACGGAAAAAAGGGACAGTAATTATTTCAGAAGAAAAGTAATCACTAACTTAAATTGGCTCGTTCGTTTTAACTTGCAGAGGCTAGTTTCACTGTGAGAGAAAATCGCTTAGTACGAGGCGAAAATCCTTTTCAAAATGGGCGCTTACATCCGTAAGTAATCAGATTGAAAAGGATTTTTAACAAAGTAATCAGTTATTTTAGCCACGAGCAAGACTATAAAAGCTTCTAGAGCGAGGCAAGAGTTTGGACAGAAAACGTGGCTGATACCTAGTTAATGAGTATTAAACAACAAAAGAGCACAGTTTCTAGCGAGAGAAAATCACTTAGTACGAGGCAAAAATCCTTTTCAAGCTAGGCGCTTACATCAGTAAGTAACTGGCGAGAAAAGGATTTTTAACAAAGTAATCAGTGATTTTAGCCGCTAGAAATTATCGACCGAATGGAGGCATACCACCCGGGCCACCACCCATCCCTCCTCCCGGAGGCATCATTCCTTTCATTCCACGCATCATCTTCATCATGCCGCCCGGCCCTTTCATCTTTTTCATCATCTTTTGCATCTGATTGAATTGCTTGAGCAGACGGTTTACATCCTGAATTTGAGTGCCCGAACCATTGGCAATACGCTTTTTACGAGAACCTTTGATCAGCTCTGGACGCGCGCGCTCTTTGGGAGTCATTGAATTAATCATGGCGATCATGCGATCTGTCATTTTATTGTTGAGGGCTTTTTTCTTGGCTGCTTCAGGGATTTGCCCCATACCGGGCAGTTTATCCATCAAACCGGCCATGCCGCCCATATTATTCATTTGCAGGAGCTGGTCTCGGAAATCACCAAGATCAAAGCCTTTGCCTTTCATGATTTTCTTGGCGACTTTCTCGGCTTTCTTCTTGTCGACTTTACGCTCGACTTCTTCAATCAAGCTTAAGACATCGCCCATGCCTAAAATTCTTGAAGCAACACGCTCAGGGTGAAATGGCTCTAGCTGGTCAATTTTTTCGCCCATACCGATAAACTTAATGGGCTTACCAGTAATGTGACGAATCGATAAGGCGGCACCACCACGTGCATCACCATCTGCTTTGGTCAGGATGACACCAGTTAACGGCAGGGCATCATTAAAGGCCTTCGCGGTATTGGCTGCATCCTGACCGGTCATTGAGTCAACTACAAACAGGGTTTCGGTTGGCTCGATAGCGGCATGAAGCGATTTGATTTCTTCCATCATGGCTTCATCAATGGCTAAACGACCTGCAGTATCAATAATGACCACATCGATAAATTGCTTCTTCGCCTCCTTGATGGCGTTTTTGCCGATATCGATAGGTTTCTGATCGGTAGAGCTTGGAAAGAAGGTTGCCCCGACTTCACCGGCAACGGTTTCCAGCTGTTTAATTGCCGCAGGACGGTAAACATCAGCACTGGCAACCATGACCGATTTCTTTTCGCGGGTCTGCAACAGATGGGCCAATTTACCGGCACTGGTGGTTTTACCCGCACCTTGCAAACCTGCCATTAAAATAACAACCGGTGGCTTAGCACTCAGGTTTAAGCCATCGTTGGCCTCGCCCATCGCTTTAACCAGCTCATCATTAACAATTTTGATGAAAGCCTGTCCAGGGTCGAGTGCTTTGCCCACTTCAGCGCCCAGGGCTCGTTCTTTAACGTCAGCTATAAAGGCTTTAACCACAGGCAAAGCAACGTCAGCCTCCAACAAGGCCATGCGCACTTCACGTAACGTATCCTTAATATTGTCTTCACTGATTTTGCCCTTCCCTTTTAGTGTTTTCAGGGCACCGGAGAGACGATCACTTAAACTGTCAAACATTGTTGCTTATCTCAAATTAATGGCTTTTATAAAATTAGGGGCATTATAACGAAAACCAAGTCCCTATGTTGTAGTATTTCTCATAGATAGCGCTTGTTTCAGTGCTAATTTGCTCTAAAATGGCGGTTTATGAAAACTCTAACAAACTAAAGGCCTTACGGCAGTGTTAATCGATATAATCACCGGGCTGTCTTATCTTGTATTAGCGGTATTTTTTGTTCTCCGCATAAATCACCCGGCCAAAGAAGTACCAGAATGGGGGAAATGGTTGCCACTGGCGCCCATTGCTTTGCACCTATACGCTCTGTATTTAGCGATCGAAACCGACGCTGGACAAAACTTATCACTTCTTAATACTTTATCCCTGATTGCCTTAATCATGGTACTTTTAATTGCCATATATCGATTCAACCATCAGACGCCACACTTAATGCTTTACGCCAGCCTGTTCGCAGGGCTAGTCTCTTTACTCAACGTGTTACCGGAAAAACCCAATATTTTAATGTTTAAAGATAACGCTCTTGGCTTCTGGCACGTCTGGTTATCGGTAATTGGCTTCAGCTTACTTCTGGTTGCCACTCTGCAAAGCATCTTTGTATTACTTTTACATAAAAAATTACGTAGTCGACCAGCATCCATACACCCATTAATGCCACCGCTGATGCAGATGGAACAGTTTCTCTCAGCTTTAGTACTGTCGGGGATTATCAGCTTGGGCATTGCTATAGTGTTAGGCTTTATGCAGCCTGATACAGCCTTAAAAGCCCAGTCCTTGCATAAGATTATTCTTTCCGCAATTGCTTGGTTCAGCTTCTGTACATTTTACCTTGGTTATAAGTTATCCCGTTTAAGTGGTATTCGCTTTGCTCGGCTGTGCATCATTGCCTTCATCATTCTGGCAATTGGATTTATAGGCAGTAAGCTAGTGCTAGACTATATTCTTCAGCGAGGTTAGTGTTTGGAAACCCTGTCGACTAGCACCCTATTTATTATTCTGGGCTTACTGATTCTTTTATCAGCTTTCTTCTCAAGCTCAGAGACAGGAATGATGTCACTCAATCGTTACCGATTGAAACACCGGGCTAAAAGTGGAGACCGCAGCGCCAAACGGGTCTACAACATGCTCAAACGTCCAGACAAACTTCTCGGCCTAATATTGCTTGGCAACAATATTGTCAACATTTTAGCTTCTGCTATTGCAACGGTCATCGCCATTCGCTTTTGGGGTGAAGGCGGTATCTTTGCTGCAACTTTGATGCTAACTGTTGTTATTCTAATATTCGCGGAAGTAACCCCTAAAACATTGGCTGCTTTAAACCCGGAACGTATTGCATTTTTTGCCGCACCAATTCTTAAGCCCCTTTCTACCATTTTTTCACCGGTCATTAAACTGATCAGCTTTCTGGCCAATGGCTTATTGAGACTGTTTGGAGTTAATGCTGGTAAAGAAGGCGAGGATCATCTCAGTCAGGAAGAGTTAAGAACTGTGGTGAATGAAGCCGGTGCAATGATTCCGCGCCGACACCAGAAAATGCTACTCAGTATTTTAGATCTGGAAACAGTTTCCGTTGACGATATTATGGTGCCACGTAATGAAATTGCAGGTATCGATTTATCCGATGATATGGATTATATCTTCGAACAAATTCGTAACAGTATCCACACCAGACTACTAGTATTCAAAGAAGAAATCGATCAGGTCCAAGGCTTTTTACACGCGCGTAACTTTGGTCGAATTTTAGAACTTGAAGAACCTACTCACGAAGCGATTCTTGATTTTCTAGACCCAATCTACTATGTGCCAGAAGGTACCCCCCTACATACGCAGCTAATGAAATTTCAGCGCAAACGTGATCGCATCGGATTAGTGGTTGATGAGTATGGTGATATTGAAGGCTTAGTCACACTCGATGATATTCTTGAAGAAATTGTCGGCGACTTCACCACGGAAATGTCGAACATCAATAAAGAGATTCAAGCACAACACGATGGGACCTATTTAGTAGACGGCACCATCACTATTCGTGAATTGAATCGAGCCATGAAGTGGTACTTACCTCTTGATGGTCCAAAAACATTAAATGGTCTGATTACAGAGTATCTGGAAACCATTCCTGAAGCATCAACGGGATTACGCCTACATGGTTACCCCATGGAAATTTTGCAGGTCAAAGACAACCTTATTAAAACTGTGCGTATTATGCCTAAACTCTACCGCGCACCAGACACTGATATTTAAACTTGGAACTCATCCATGACACATAATAAAGAGCATTTCTTTTTCCGGCTTTATCAGAAACTCATTCTCAATCATCCGATCATAACTTTATCGTTGGTGATAATACTATCTGTGGTGGCCGCAACTCAGCTACCTAAATTTAGACTGGATGCCTCAGGTGAGTCCCTCACTCTAGAAAACGACACATCATTAAACTTTTATCGGCAAGTTAATGAGCGCTATGGCTCAGACGACTTTCTGATCATAACCTGGAAGCCGCATGCTGGCTTAATGGATGAACAAGCTCTAGCATCATTACAGGATCTTGTCAGTCGTTTAGAGCAGATTCAAACAGTCGCTAATATCAACAGCATTCTCAATGTGCCTTTGTTGGATGGAATAAAACTGGATGCAGAAGCCCTGTCCGCTGAAATTCCAACTCTGATGGACGAAGGTGTTGATAAACAAAAAGCTCTTGAAGAATTTACCAGCAGCCCTCTCTATACTAATTTGCTTGTGGGTGACAATGGTGAAACGAGTGCGGTTCAAGTTAACTTCGAACGTGATGAACGCTACTTTAGCTTGCTTGATGCCCGTGACCAGCTACGCTTAAAACGTAGCCAGCAAGAACTATCTGATGAAGAATCAGAGCGTCTGGAACGACTGGAAGAAGAATTCGATGCTTACAGCAAGCAGGCTTCTGAACGTACTAGCCAAATCATTACAGAAGTTAGAACCATAATGGATGACTACCGAGATGTTGCAGAGATGTACCTCGGTGGTATTTCAATGATTACCAATGACATGCTTGATTTTATTCAGCATGACATTACCGTCTTTGGTATCGGTATCTTGCTGTTTATTATGATCGCCTTGTTTGTTTTCTTCGGTAAATTGCGCTGGGTTTTAGTGCCGCTCTTTTCGTGTCTGGTCACTGTACTGATATTGGCGGGCCTGTTAAGTTATCTCGACTGGCGAATCACAGTCATATCCTCCAATTTCCCATCGATTTTATTGATTACAGTATTAGCACTTAATGTCCACCTGACCGTTTTTTATCGGGACTTTATTTCTGATAACCCAACAAGCAGTCAGTCTGAACGAATCAAAGCGACTATTAAAACCATGTATTGGCCGTGCTTATACACAGCGCTAACAACTATCGTTGCTTTTATTTCACTACTAATCAGTGGCATTCGGCCCGTGATTGATTTTGGTTGGATAATGACTATTGGCCTGGTGCTGGGCTTTATCATCACATTCGTAGTGTTCCCAAGTTTCATACAATTATTAAGTACTGAGAAACATCAAAGTGGTTCTAGTATTACGTATAAAATCACACACTGGATTTTCAATATCAGCGTTAAGTTTAAGCCGGCAATCTTTACCTTATCAATATTGCTAGTTATTTTTAGTGGCTATGGTATTTCTCAACTGAAAGTTGAAAACCGATTTATAGATTACTTCAAACCAACTACTGAAATTTACCGGGGTATGACCGTCATTGATCAGCAGCTTGGCGGAACGACTCCTTTGGATATCGTGATTGATGCTGACCCAAATGAAAAATCACTGTTCGCAGAAGATGAATTTGAAGATGAGTTTTCTGATGAATTTGATAGTGAAAGTTACGATGCCGGATATTGGTTTACTCGTAGCAAACTGGAAACTGTTGAAAAAATTCATGATTATGTAGATAGTCTTGAAGTAACTGGCAAAGTCCAGTCACTCGCCACTACAGCGAAAGTTCTGAAAGAAATGAACGACGGTGAATATCCTGATGAGCTGACTTTAACCCTCGTTCATCAAAAGATGCCTGATGATGTCCGAAAAACATTATTAGACCCATACCTTTCAGATGATGGCGACCAGGTTCGTATCAATATTCGAGTCGAAGAAACTAACCCGAATCTAAAACGTTCCGATCTGATTGCAACAATTAATGAGTTTATCGTCAGTGAAACCAATATTAAGGAAGAACATGTCCACTTTACCGGTATGTTGGTGCTCTACAATAATATGCTGCAGAGCCTGTTCGACTCACAGATTATGACCATTGGCGTAGTCTACCTTGCTATCCTGCTGATGTTCCTGGTGCTGTTCCGTTCATTTGTTCTGGCTATCCTCGCAACCATTCCGAATGCGCTTTCTGCTGCTTTAGTTTTAGGCATTATGGGTTGGATGGGCGTACCAATGGATATGATGACAATCACGATTGCTGCGATCGTAATTGGTATCGCGGTTGATAACTCGATTCACTATGTGCATCGTTTTAAAAGTGAGTTCAAAAAAGATAATAATTATCTGGCAACCATGGAACGCTGCCATGGCAGTATTGGTAAAGCGATTTACTATACTGGCGTAACCATTATTGTGGGTTTTGCCATTTTGGCGCTGTCAGAATTTATCCCGTCAATCTACTTTGGTTTACTCACTGGCTTTGCAATGGCGGTAGCTTTGTTCTTAAACTTAACCCTATTACCGCTCATGCTGGTGACAGTTAAACCCCTTAAATCCAATGACGAATAATCATACAAAAAAGGAGCTCATATGAGCTCCTTTTTTGTATCGATACTAACGTTACTCTTTTGGTTTACGCATCTGAACACATAGCACATCACAAGGCGCGCCATGCAGAACACCATTGGCGGTAGAACCCAACAACAACTCCCAGCCATGTTGTCCATGCGTACCAATAACAATCACATCGCAACCCTGTTCTTCTGCATATTTCTTAATTTCGCGCGACGGCTTACCGATTTTGATATGGCAATGATCATCAGCAACACCATATTTTTTGGCAAATTCATTGATACGCTTGGTCTTAGCTTTAATCGCTTCCTGCTCAATATCATCAGTATTGACGATAACAGCTCCAAACGGTGCACCCGCCCAGAGTCCTGCTTCAATGGGTTCTGCAACATGTACAAGGTGCAGATCGCCACCCTCTGCTAGAACATTTTGTGCTTTTTGGATAATGGCCTCGCCCTCTTTGCGAAGATCTAATGCCACTAAGACCTGCTTATATGAACCCATAACTCTCTCCTTTGTCTAGCTAATGATTATAACTTGATATCTTCTTTATACCTCATTACAACCTAGCACTATTTTGATCTAGATCAAAGTGAGTTGGCATAAAGAGGAACAACCTGAATTAGTCTATCACGGCAATATACATAATTTGGAGGTGTATCATGCAATTATCTAAATGGAAACCTTTCTCAAACATCGAATCTTTCATGAACTTCCCTGTTTCAGGCCTATTTGACGAAATGTCGAATGGGATTGGTAACGAGTGGCGTCCAGCTGTCGACTTTATTGAAAGAACTGACGAATTTCTGGTTAAAGCAGAACTGCCGGAAGTTAAGAAAGAAGACGTCAAAATCAATATCGAAAACAACATATTAAGCGTTCAGGGCGAGCGCCGTTACGAAGAAAAAGACGAGAAACAACACAGACTGGAGCGCTTCTATGGTAGCTTTACTCGAAGTTTTACTCTCCCTGACAACGTTGATACGGATCAATGCAAAGCCGAGTTTAAAGATGGCATGCTAAATATCCATCTACCTAAAAAGGCTGGCAGTGAAAAACCAAAGAAATCGGTACAAATCAAATAACAGCTGGTCTGTTGATATAAAGACAGATAGGTAGATAGGAACTTAACTCTCTTGGGCTATACTCATAATGAGTAATGACATGACACTTAAGCCCAAGAGAGTTCTTTTTATTTCAATTAAGGATTTTAAAGTTTAATGGTCACTTTGGCCGCGCTGTTGCGGGCTTTTGCTCTGGCCTGCTCAACCGAATCAGCCTTAGCCAAAGCAACACCCATACGGCGCTTACCGCTGACTTCCGGTTTACCAAATAAACGCAATTGAGTATCAGCCTCAAACATCGCTGCCTCAAGATTTCCAAACTCAACCTGCTGTGATTCACCTTCAACCAATATCACTGCCGAAGCAGATGGTCCCATCTGACGAATGACCGGAATAGGCAATCCGAGAATGGCTCGGGCATGTAATGCAAATTCTGATAAATCCTGAGAAATCAATGTGACCAGTCCGGTGTCATGAGGACGTGGCGACACCTCGCTAAAGATTGCTTTATCACCCTTAATAAAGATTTCAACGCCAAAAACTCCATAACCACCCAAGTCATCAGTAACTGCCTTAGCCATGTGCTGCGCTTCAGCCAATGCTTTTTCTGACATCGGCTGAGGTTGCCACGATTCACGGTAGTCACCATCTTCCTGAGTATGACCAATTGGAGCACAGAACTGAGTTCCTTTGACTGAGCGAACGGTTAATAAGGTGATTTCATAATCAAAATCCACAAAACCTTCAACGATTACACGCCCTTCTCCGGTACGCCCGCCTGCTTGCGAGTATTTCCAGGCAGCATCTATCTGGTCTTCTGTTTTGACCGTTGACTGCCCCTTACCGGAGCTGCTCATAACCGGTTTGATAACAAACGGTAAACCAATTTCTGCTACTGCCTGCTTATACTCTTCATAAGTATCTGCAAAGCGATAAGGCGATGTTTCCAGACCAAGGTCTTCCGCTGCTAAACGACGAATACCTTCACGGTCCATCGTCAAGCGAGTCGCGCGAGCAGTGGGGATTACTGTAAAACCCTCTTTCTCGACTTCTATCAATGTTTCTGTCGCAATAGCCTCGATTTCAGGAACAATCAAATCTGGTTTTTCTTCTATAATTAAACGCTTTAGCGCATCACCATTTAGCATGTTAACTACATGACTACGATGTGCAACCTGCATTGCAGGCGCATTGGCATAACGGTCAACTGCAATCACCTCCACCCCAAAGCGTTGCAACTCAATAACCACCTCTTTGCCCAGCTCACCCGAGCCAAGCATCATGACTTTCTTAGCCGTATTCGATAAAGGAGTCCCGATCTTAGACATAACCAATTCCACAAAATGACTGATTTAAAAATTTAAGTGTCGATAGAGTAGCAATTGGGGTAAGTTCAGGCAATAAAGAATGGTCATAAAAAAAGCCTCGCTAGGAGGCTTTAACAAGAAACGACTTATATATTATTTTGCAAAATCATCCAGCGCATCACCAGTCAACCGGAACACGGTCCATTCATCCATTGGCTTGGCACCAATGCTATTATAGAAATCGATTGCTGGCTGGTTCCAGTCTAAAACAGACCAGTCTACACGTGCACAATCTTTCTCAACGGCGATTTTTGCCAGTTTCTGCAAAAGGCTATAACCAATTTTTTTGCTGCGGAACTCTGGTTTAACGTAGAGATCTTCCAGGTAAATACCGTATTTACCTAAAAAGGTTGAGTAGTTGAAAAAGTACAAGGCGAAGCCGGCTGGCTTCCCCTCGTACTCAGCAATCAGGCAGTGAGCTCTGGCATCATCAGCAAACACGGTCTGCTCAATATCAGCAATGGTAGCCACCACTTCATGCGACAGCTTTTCGTATTCTGCAAGCTCTCTGATGAAGCCAAGAATTTGCGGCGCGTCTTGACGCACCGCTTCTCGAATAACCAGGTTACTCATTAGCTTTTGTACTTCTTAAATTCGTTACGATACCAGTCAAACTGATTGTAAGTGGTTTCAGCAACCTTAGTTAACTTACTCACAATAACGATTGCTAAACTGGCCAATACAAAGCCAGGTAACATTTCGTACAGCTTGAATATTGCAATATCGGTATTGTTTCCTAACCAGTCCCAAACCAATACGGTTACCGCACCCGTTGCAATACCTGCTAATGCGCCATGACGAGTCATACGTTGCCATAATAGCGAGAAAATAATAACCGGACCAAAAGCGGCTCCGAAACCTGCCCAGGCCTGACCGACTAAATTAAGGACATTTCTAGATTCTCCCATCGCAACTGCAATACCAATCCCGGCAACCAGAATCACCACAAAACGGTTAACCCAAACCAGTTCTTTTTCAGAAGCGTTTGGACGCATGTATGGTTTATAAACGTCTTCGGTAACTGAGCTTGAAACTGCTAATAATTGCGAGTCGATAGTACTCATGACCGCTGCCAGAATTGCCGCTAACAGGAAGCCCGCTAACCATGGATTAAATAGTGCCTGCGTCAATAACAGGAACACCTTCTCGCTCCCTGGCTTGGTGCCTAGTACTGCAACATCATCCGCAGTTAACAATACATAGGCTTTGGCATTAAAGTCGCCGCCAAAGTAAGCAATACCGGCGAAACCAATAAATACTGCGCCCAACACACAAATAATCATCCAGCTCATACCAATGCGACGAGCCTGCGGTACTGTGTTTACACTCTTAATCGCCATAAAACGCGCGAGAATATGTGGCTGACCGAAATAACCTAAACCCCAGGCAGCCAGTGATAAAAATGCAATCCATTTAAAAGAGTCGTTATTATCGAAGAAGCCTTGTGTAAAGCTCACAGCCTCAGGCTTGATTTCACGGGTAGCTTCAACAATACCGCTCAGTCCGTTGTACTCAACCAGTAGCACAATTGGCGCTACAATCAGAGCAGTCATGATGATCAAGCCCTGGAAAAAATCAGTCCAGGAAACCGCCAGGAAACCACCAAGGAAAGTATACGAAATAATAACAATGGAACTGATCAATAACGCCGTATTGTAATCATAACCAAAGCTTGATTCGAACAGCTTACTGCCCGCAACCAGACCAGAACCAATGTAATAGCCGAAAAAGATAATCATGACTAATACGGCAACGATACGCAGCGATTTACCGGCATCGTGGAAACGGCCGGCAAAATAATCAGGAAGGGTTAATGCATTGTCGGCAATTTCAGTATAAGAACGCAAACGACCGGCAATAAACTTCCAGTTTAGGTAGGCACCGATAATTAAAAACAGCGCTAACCACGAATCAGATAAACCTGAAAAGTAAATCGCACCCGGCAAGCCCATCAAAATCCAGCCGCTCATATCCGATGCGCCAGCACTTAATGCAGTTACCGCACCACCCAGGCCGCGACCACCCAGCATATAATCGCTGGAGTCATTAGTGCGCATGTAAGCCCAGATACCGATACCAATCATGAACACCAGATAGATCAAAAACGCGATCTCAACCGGCCCTACGGTCATCCCCAAAAAATCGAACTTGGTATAGTTCATAACACCTCACTAGGTTAAATTAATTTGTCCAGGGCTCGGTGCCCTAGGCGAAATACTGCTTGAGATATTCTTCAAAAGATAAGGAGTCGCTCTCCTCAATCTGCTTTTGCTTCTCAATCGACTGAGCCGCTTCACGCTCGAACAGAGCTTCAACCTCAGGGCTGATATGCTCAGAAAGAAATTGCTGACGCGTTTTCTTGGAAAGGTCCATGGTGTAACCAAAATAACCTTTCTCATACGCCAACATATTATTGAGAAACTGACCAGACAACGTCTTCTCCGGCTCTTTGGCCATTTCAATAGCTTCACCAAGCGCTTGCGTATAAGCCTTGGTCTGGTTGCTCTTATCCAGCAACACTGCAACCGGGCGCATTTCCTCGAAAATCGCCAATGCCGCCTCTTTAAGTGGGATTGCTCGATTAAATCTCAACAGCCCGAGGTCAGGCTTTCGACCGTAATAGACTGTACGACGGAAATTCTCGTCGTTTTCAGCGTTCTCACGATCCGATTGATTGCAACTCTCCTGTAACAGGCAAAAGAGCAGAAACACGTCTAAAAAGTCAATTTGTGACTGACTTATACCAACTGGATCGAAAGGATTCAAGTCAAGTGAGCGAACTTCTACGTACTGAACCCCTGCTCTTTTCAAAGCCTGAGTCGGTCTTTCGCCAGAATTAATGACTCGTTTAGGGCGAATTTTGGCGTAATATTCATTCTCGATTTGCAACAAGTTGGCGTTCAACTGACGGTATTCGCCATCAACCTTAACCCCCAGTTCCTCATAGAACTCATCCTTGGTTCGAATGGCTCGTTCCAACTCTCCCACATACTCGTCTAAGTCATTGTGACGAATAGAAAATTTCGATTGAGCATTATTCTGATAACCAAGGTCACTCATACGCAACGAAGTTGCATACTGACCATATAAACTGCCGTCGCCATGGTCTTCCAGCAGCGAACCGCCCTTGCCCTTGGTGAAGGAGCGACAAATCGCAGGAGAAGCGCCATATAAATAGGGCAACAGCCAGCAATAACGTAAGTAATTGCGAATCAGACCTAAATACTGATTGGAGATAAAATCTTTTAACGAGCCGCTATCTTGCTTGAATTGTTGGTATTTAGGCCAGAAATCCTCAGAAAGAGAGAAATTATAATGAACCCCAGCAATCACCTGCATATAACGGCCATAGCGATAACCCAGACCACGACGATAGATATGCTTCATCATGCCCACATTTGAGGTGCCGTAATTAGCCAATGGAACATCGTCTTCCTTGGTCAGAATACACGGCATACTTCCAATCCACAGGATTTCATCATCCATGTGCTGGTAAATAAACTGATGAATATCATGCAGCCATTTACGAGGCTGCAAACGGTCATTCGATACAGGCGTGATTAGCTCAGGCAAAGCCTCAGAATAATCCGTCGTAATGTACTCATTGGTCAGGGCAGAACCCCAGGACTTAGGATGAGCTTTCGTCGAAAGGTAACCATCCTCCGTGACACGCAAACTTTCTTTTTCAATGCCACGGTTTAAACGAGTCAAACAGTCCGCCAACTCGCCTTCCACAAACGCCAAAGCGTCACGATCCAGTTTCGGGTCACGCATAAAATAAATTCAGTAAGAATTGAGCAGCCAATACTATGCCACAGGGAAAACCTATTTTGAAGTTAAGTCTTTGTTCCTCAATGCATACCAACTATCAATGAATTGGAAATAACAATCGTCAGATGCCATAATTCAAATCGGATAAATAACCATAACAACAGTTTGGAGACACCATGGAAACGTTAATTAACCTGCTCATAGTCGTACTTTTATTAGTTCTGCCGCTGAAGTTCGCCGCCAAATTTATCGGCGCCAAAAACACAGGCTTCTTCTCCTGCCTGTTCGCCTTAATCGTATCCGCATTATTCCAGTTTGGTGTAGACCACTACTTCCCTGGATTAGATGACACCTACGGCTGGTTAGTCACCGTTCCAGTAGCCGCCCTCGCCTACATGTTGGTATTGGGTACAACCTTCTTGAAAGCTATTTTAATTGGAGTCGTACAGGTGATTTTGATGGTGTTGCTGACGGCTTTAGTGGCTAGCTTGATGGCGGGGATTTAGGTTTCTTTGTAGCTGTCATCCCGTGGCTCGACCACGGGATCCAGTGACTTTATCCCATTCCTGAAAGTTAGGTTTCGCCACTCGGCGAGTCCCTTTTCTTTGCACCATAGGCACTTCCTACGGTCGCTTTCCAAAGAAAAGAGACGAAAAGAAAAGACACCCCGAGATTGAGGCTTCGCTTCGCTCAACTTCCCTCGGCACTCCCAAAATACTTAACGTACCAGAATTTACATCACATCCATGTGCTGAAAATTCTTATCAAAATCATCCACGATTTTGATTACTATATTTTGTACGTACCTCAGCTCAATCTAAGGGGGTAATTGGAGCAAGCCTGGAATCAAATATGATAATCTGACAGCTCTAATAATACCTATCCGCTAACCTCTGGAATATCTAGAAAATCGACACTTGTATAAAAAGCTCAATGATCATAAAGTCTTAAGAATCAATTCGTATAATAAAATGTTAGCTCTCAAGAACGAGTATGCGAAATTTCCTAATAATATTTCTATTGTTTCCTCTACTAGTCTTCGCTGAAGGCCAGTGTCCACCGAATTCTAGTCCTGATTTTCTAGGGCAAGGTTGCAGATGCAATACGGGTTACGATGTGAAAAATAACCAATGCGTAAAAATCCATATACCTGAGAATGCATCAGTTTCAATTATGGGTGGTTGGCAATGTAATACTGGTTATCGAAAAAATGGTGCTAAATGTGACAAAGTCCATCTGCCCAATAATGCCAGTTTTACGTTCGGTGGTTCATGGTCATGTAATCAGGGCTATAAAAAAAGTGGAGATGAGTGCGCCAAAGTACAATTACCGGATAACGCGCACTTCACTTTTGGCTCTATGTGGGAGTGCAACGCAGGCTTCACAAAAAACGGTAAGTCGTGTAGAGCTATGAACCGAGATGAGTTAGTGGACCAAGTAAAATTACTTAATCAAATGTTGCTTATGCAAATGAGTAAATCTTCTGGTGGTAGTTGCTCGTCTGGTTTTGATGCGTGTGAAGATGAGTGCGATAATCAATTCTCTTCATACTATGATGAGAAAAAATGCGTTGAAGCATGTGAAGAAGGTGAGGATGCTTGTGATTGAGCTAACCAGCGCATCAATTAGGACGCTCGCAAGCTCGCGCCTACTATGCGGGCGTTATGCATTTCATGGTTTCTCGAAACGGAGTATCGATGCCAGAGCTTAAAATTGACGAAAACTTAGTTGACTGGGACGAGCTATCCGAGTTGGAGTGGAAAAACCTGCTTCTTGGAAATGGTTTTAGTATCAATGTCTGGCATCGATTTGATTACGGAACACTTTTTGAGGTTGCTCAGAGGGAAGATATAGACCATCAACTCACCGCGCAAAGTCTTGCCCTCTTTAGGCATGTTGGCAGCGCTAATTTTGAAGACGTTTTGAGAATCCTGTATCACGCGAAGCTGGTAGATGAGCAGCTTGGTAGTCCTCAAGATGCGGAGATTACAGCTCTATATGAAGGCGCTAAGAATGCCTTGGGTTCAGCTGTTAACTTTGCCCACATACCGCCAGCACTTGCTGACGTCGCTGAAATTAATGCAAGGCTTAGGAGTTACAAGAACGTTTTTACCACGAACTATGATCTAATTCCATATTGGGCCATTATGGATTCCGATACATGGAGATTTAAAGATTATTTCTGGGGGGAAGATAGTTGTTTTGACTCGTCTGATACAGCTGTTCCCGCAGACAGAACAAAACTCCATTACCTGCATGGCGCTATCCACCTCGTAGAGCTTCCAAACGGAAAGACTAAAAAGCTAACCGCCAATGGCCTGAACCGGCTATCAGAACTCTTCGATTTAGACCATCCCGAGCAGTTCCCTCTTTTTATCACCGAAGGCAGCTCCAAATGGAAGCTGTCGCGGATTAAGCGAAATGACTATCTCCGCTTTTGTTACGAAAAGCTTGCAAGAAGCAAGAATGGGTTGGTCGTAATTGGACATTCTTTACATAAAGATTATGACCAACACATTATTGATGCGATCCTGGAGAGCGATTCCAGTAAAGTGGCTATCGGTGTGTGGCCGCACCAAGATGGAGAGGAAATTGTCGCCCTGAAATCTCGGCTAACCGTGGATCTGAAAGGGAAGGAACTATACTTCTTCAATTCGAAAAGCCACCCCCTTACTTCAGCAAACTTGAATGTTCGAGATGAAGATGCTTGAAGAACAACTCAAAGGGGTTATGGTCGAAGATTGCTTTGTGCTTAGTTGGGAGGTGGTGGATGGCGCGTTATCTATAGAAATTGAGGCCAGCCTTTGGCCCGGACATCCCATATATTCGCCACCTAAACCCAACGAATGGACCTGCTATATGCCAGCAACGCTGCTATTCTCCCGTGTAAGTCAGCTAAAAGGTTTAAATTCTATGGCCGAAGTTAGCCCCATTCCAGGTTCAGAAGACCCACCTGATTATGGCACCCTGGACTACATTGAGGAAAATGACAATTTTTTCAAAATTGGGGGCCCATTGGGCGAGCTGTCTTTTAGGGCAGAAAATGCTCAGCTTCTATTCAAACAGGCCTAACCATCGGCTCATGTTCGCAGCCTTCGGCTACCGGACACTTAACATCCAAAAGGTAGCACTTTTTTAAAGCAGGATTTTTCTTTCAAGACAAGGCATAACCCTTTTTGAGGCGGCGGAGCGGACTAGTTGTCCGTGAGCACCTCAAAAAGGGTTATAACGCAGTATTGGAAGTAAAAAGACTATTTAAAAATTAGCCAATGTGCTTTCTAGCGTTGTAGAAGATTCTTTGCCAAGCCCCATCCTCTCTCCACTCATCCGGTCTCCAAGAGTTCTGCACGGTGCGTGCTACGCGCTCTGGGTGCGGCATCATGATGGTGACGCGGCCGTCGGTTGTGGTGAGGCCGGTGATGCCGAATGGTGAGCCGTTTGGATTGGCTGGGTAGGTATCCGCGATGTCGCCGTAGTTGTTGATGTAGCGCGCTGTGATTAAACCTGATTCGTTGACTTGTTTTGCCAATTCTTCTGATTTAAATTCTGCGCGGCCTTCGCCATGCGAGACGGCGATTGGTAGACGCGAGCCTTCCATGCCGGTCATGAATAGCGATGGTGATTTTGCGACTTCAACCATGGCGAAACGTGCTTCGAATTGCGCTGATTGGTTGCGCACGAAGTGTGGCCAATGATCGGCACCTGGGATCAGTTCTTTGAGGTTTGACATCATCTGGCAACCGTTACAGATGCCTAAGCTGAAAGTATCCTGGCGGTTGAAGAAGGCTTCAAACTCGTCACGGGCGCGTGAGTTGAATAATATCGATTTTGCCCAACCTTCGCCTGCACCCAGTACGTCACCATAGGAGAAGCCACCACAGGCAACTGCACCTATGAAGTCTTGTAAGCTAACGCGGCCGGTTAAAATATCGCTCATATGAACGTCGATACATTCAAAGCCTGCTTTGGTCAGCGCGGCTGCCATTTCGAGCTGGCTATTAACGCCCTGCTCTCTTAAAACGGCTACACGTGGACGAGCACCGGTTGAGATTAATGGCTTGGCGATGTTTTCATCGACGTTGTATGTGGCGAATGGCTTGATGCCTGGATTATCCAGATCAAGTCTGCTATCAAATTCCTGTTGTGCGCACTCTGGGTTGTCGCGCATGGCTTGCATACGGAAGGTTAATTCTGACCAAATGGCTCGCAGGTCTTTCATGTCACGTGAGATAACATCGTTGCCATCTTTGGTGACGCTGAAAGTTTTGGTTTCTGCTGGCACACCGATAAAGTGAGCAAATTCGCTGACCTTGTGCTTAGTCAAGATGGCTTCGACTTGATCGCGTTTATCAGCTGGAACCTGCAACACGGCACCCAGTTCTTCGTTGAACAGAATTTCTTCGGCTGTGCCATTCAGTTCTGACAAATCAACGCTAACGCCGCAGTTTCCGGCAAAGCCCATTTCTACCAAGGTTGCTAATAGACCGCCGTCTGAACGGTCATGATAGGCGTGAACCAAATCATTATGATTAAGCGACTGCACGGCATTGAAGAAGTTACGTAGATCATCGCTTGAGTCTACGTTGGCTGGCTCTGTTCCGAGCAATTTATACACTTGCGTGAAAGCTGTTGCACCGAGGCGGTTTTTACCGCGGCCTAAATCTAACAATAACAGCTCAGTGCCATTTTTGTCGGTTCTCAATTGCGGGGTCAAACTCTTGCGCACATCGGTCACTGGCGCAAAGGCAGTAATCACTAGCGACAAAGGTGCAGTAACGCTTTTCTTTTCGCCATTGTCTTCCCAGACGGTTTTCATCGACATCGAGTCTTTACCAACTGGGATAGTGATTCCTAATTCAGGACACAATTGCATACCAACGGCTTCAACCGCTTTATAAAGATTCACATCTTCGCCCGGTGCGCCGGCTGCGGCCATCCAGTTGGCTGAAAGACGAATCTTTTTGATGTCATCAATTTTAGCGGCGGCAATGTTGGTCACAGCTTCACCCACCGCCATACGCGCAGAGGCAGCGCTATCCAGTAATGCAGCAGGAGTTCGCTCACCCATCGCCATTGCTTCGCCAGTGTAGCTGTTATGAGTCGAAGTAGTCACCGCGCAATCAGCTACCGGAACCTGCCAAGGTCCCACCATCTGGTCACGCGATACCATGCCACCAACAGTACGGTCGCCAATGGTGATCAGGAAAGTTTTATCGGCTACTGCCGGTAGGGCCAGAATACGGTCAACCGCTTCGTTGATATCATCCACTTGCGGAAGCGCGGTTGATGGAGCTGCTAAAGTCTCTGCTTCACGATGCATTTTAGGTGGCTTACCGAATAAAATGTCCATTGGCAGATCAACAGGCTTGTTATCAAAGTGCTCATCGGCCAGTTCTAGGTGCAACTCTTCTGTCGCTTCGCCAACTACTGCAAATGGGCAGCGCTCACGGCCACAGATTTCTTCAAACTTGGCTAAGCTGTCAGGAGAAACCGCTAATACATAACGCTCCTGCGCTTCGTTACACCAGATTTCAACTGGCGCCATGCCTTTTTCTGCATTGGGTACACGGCGAAGCTCAAACTTACCACCACGCTCGCCATCATGCACTAGCTCTGGAATGGCGTTCGAAAGGCCACCCGCGCCAACGTCATGAATAAACTCAATTGGGTTTTTCTCACCCATCTCCCAACAACGGTCAATCACTTCCTGGCAGCGACGCTCCATTTCTGGGTTGTCACGCTGAACTGAAGCAAAATCTAAGTCTTCCTGGCTGGTTCCTGAGGTCATGGATGAAGCAGCACCACCACCTAAACCAATCAACATTGCTGGGCCACCAAGGACAATCACTTTGTAGCCCGGTTTGATTTCTTTTTTCTCAACATGCTGCTCGCGAATGTTACCCATACCGCCTGCGATCATGATGGGCTTGTGGTAACCGCGCACTTCTTTACGCTTCTCTGAACCAAAGTCGAAATCGAATTCTTCTTCAAAAGTACGGAAATAACCGTTCACTGCCGGACGACCAAATTCGTTATTAAAGCTGGCGCCACCAATCGGGCCTTCAAGCATGATGTCCAATGCAGTGACGATACGCTCAGGCTTGCCATAGTCCGTTTCCCACGGTTGAACATAGCCCGGGACTTTCAGGTTCGATACCGTAAAGCCAGTCAAACCAACTTTTGGTTTGCCGCCAATACCGGTTGCGCCTTCGTCACGAATCTCACCACCAGAACCAGTCGAAGCGCCGGGGTATGGCGAAATACAGGTTGGGTGGTTATGAGTTTCGACCTTACACAAAACGTGTACCGGCTCTAAATGGTATTGGTATTCATGGGTTTCTGCGTTGGCAAAAAAACGATGGGCCGTAAAGCCCTCGAAAACTGCCGCGTTATCTTTATAAGCCGATAGGACACCTTCAGAATTGACCTGGTAGGTGTTTTTGATCATCTTGAACAATGACATCTCTTTCTCGATGCCATCAATCGTCCACGAGGCGTTGAAAATTTTGTGGCGACAATGCTCAGAATTGGCCTGGGCAAACATCATCAGTTCAACATCCGATGGATTACGGCCAAGCTTGATGAAACTCTCAACCAAATAATCAATTTCGTCTTCAGCTAAAGCTAAACCAATGTCGGTGTTGGCTTTAACCAAGGCTTCGCGACCTCCGCCAAGAATATCCACATGGGCTAGTGGTTTCGGCTGGTGTTGCTCAAATAAGACTTCCGCCTGACTGTGCTCGGTAAACACTGACTGGGTCATGCGATCATGAATCAATGGCTTTAATTGAGCCACGACATCGGCACTCAGCTCGGTGCCGTCACTGGTTTTAAAATAAACTGCAACAGCTCGCTCAATTCGTTCGATTTTATCCAGACTACAGTTTTGTGCGATATTGGTCGCTTTCGAAGACCAGGGTGAAATCGTTCCGGGACGCGGTACCACGATAAGACGCTGACCAGAATGCTCGCTAGCTGGACGGCTTGGCCCATATTCCAATAATCTTTCGAGAATTTTCAGTTCGGCATCTTCCAACTCATTGTTGGTATCAACGTAATGAACATACTCACCATAAATATCAATGACTTGCGAACTAATTGATGACGCTTCATTGAGCAAATGTGTTTTTTGAAAGTTAGAAAAGGCAGGGTTACCACGTAAAATGAGCATACCGATCTCGACTGTAAATCTGGAGGAATTGCGAAAGCGCAAATTTTACTCTAATTGGCTGTTATTGATAAGTCCTAATAGGAAAATTGAATGCTTTAATTTGCACTTTTTAGCTGGTTGCCGTCATAATGTTGGCAAACAATCGCTGAGATTATAATTTTCTATATGAATCAAGGCCTTAGAAATAGCTTGTACGGTTTTACGCTATTGATAGCATCACTTCCGCTACTGCTAAGCTGTGGGCAAGAGTCCAAAAACCA
>Ga0209692_10001812_pt1 | contig 26605 bp, 32 predicted proteins | sample tdDd472_FD_187129 | JGI IMG/M metagenome (GOLD analysis project Ga0209692, IMG submission 187129) | Marine sediment microbial communities from the Atlantic coast under amendment with organic carbon and nitrate - tdDd47.2 (SPAdes)... | ecosystem: Environmental > Aquatic > Marine > Coastal >... | reverse complement strand
GTTCTATTTCCGTACCACTGACGTTACGGGCGCTTGTGAACTGCCGGAAGGCACCGAGATGGTTATGCCTGGCGACAACGTCCAGATGGTTGTAGAGCTGATTGCACCGATTGCTATGGAAGACGGTCTGCGTTTCGCTATTCGCGAAGGCGGTCGTACCGTAGGCGCCGGTGTTGTAGCCAAAATTTTTGAATAAGTAAATACGTAGGCCAGTAGCTCAATTGGCAGAGCGGCGGTCTCCAAAACCGCAGGTTGGGGGTTCGATTCCCTCCTGGCCTGCCACGACTTGGTAACGGAATAAACGCAAATGAACGCAAAAGCAGAGACAAGCGCCAGCCCGCTGGACACCGTCAAGCTGATGTTCTCGGTAGCAGTTCTGATCGGCGGTATCGTCGGTTTTTACTGGTTCGAGGAAGAGGCTCTGGTGCTGCGTGTGGCCGGCATTCTTGCGGTTGTAGCAGTTGCGGTAGCCGTTGCACTGACCACCGAGCGTGGCCAGGCATTGTGGCGGTTTATTCAGGGTTCACGGGTAGAGGTACGCAAGGTAGTTTGGCCGACCCGTCAGGAGACTATGCAGACAACACTGACTGTTTTCGTGTTCGTGTTAATTCTGGCGCTGTTCTTCTGGGGGCTCGATTTCTTTCTGCTTTGGGCAACCCGCCTGCTGACCGGACAAGGAGGCTAGTGCATGGCTCTTAAATGGTATGTCGTGCATGCCTACTCGAATTTCGAGAATAAGGTAAAGACTTCGCTCGAAGAGCGTATCAAGCTCCACGGCCTTGAAGACAAGTTTGGCGACATTCTCGTGCCCACTGAAGAAGTGGTCGAGATGCGCGAAGGTCAGCGCCGTCGTAGTGAACGGAAGTTTTTCCCGGGCTACGTGCTGGTGCAGATGGAGCTCGACGAAGAGACTTGGCACATGGTGAAGGAAGTGCCTAAGGTGCTTGGCTTCATCGGTGGTTCATCAGACCGCCCGGCACCGATTACCGAGGCCGAGGCGAACCAGATTCTCAACCGTGTTGAGGAAGGTGTTGATAAGCCGAAACCGAAAGTCATGTTCGAGCCCGGCGAGGCTGTTCGTGTGACTGACGGTCCGTTCAACGACTTCAGCGGAGTGGTTGAGTCGGTGAACTACGAGAAGAGTCGACTGCGAGTTGCAGTGCAGATTCTCGGCCGCCCGACACCGGTTGAACTTGAGTTCAGCCAGGTCGAGAAAGGCTAATGAATTTTTATGCCGCCCTGTTTAGCAGGGGCGGTAAGTAAAAAACGGGGAGTTTGGCGAATGCCGGACGTTTGGACCCACTGAGGTGATAAATGGCTAAAAAAGTTGAGACCTATATCAAGTTGCAGGTCCCTGCGGGACAGGCAAATCCTTCGCCACCGGTAGGCCCTGCACTGGGTCAGCACGGTGTGAACATCATGGAATTCTGTAAGGCGTTCAATGCTCAGACACAGGGCATGGAGAACGGCTTGCCGGTTCCGGTAACTATCACTGTATACAGTGATCGCAGTTTCACGTTCATTACGAAAAGCACGCCTGCGGCGGTTCTGTTGCGTAAAGCAGCGGGTATCCCGAAAGGTAGCGGTACTCCAAACACCGTCAAGGTGGGCAAAGTATCCCGCGCGCAGCTTGAAGAAATCGCTGAAATGAAAAAGGCGGATCTGAACGCAAATGACGTCGATGCTGCCGTAAAGATTATCGCCGGTACTGCTCGCAGTATGGGTATTGAGGTGGAGGGTTAATCATGGCGAAGCTGACTAAACGCACTAAAGTGTTTGCCGATAAGGTTCAGCCGGGCAACCTCTATCCTATCGATGATGCGCTCGCTCTGGTTAAAGAGCTGGCCTCAGTAAAATTTGTTGAATCGGTTGATGTCTCAGTGAATCTGGGCGTCGATCCACGTAAATCCGATCAGGCTGTGCGCGGTTCTACCGTACTGCCGCACGGTACCGGTAAAACGGTTCGTGTAGCTGTATTCGCGCAAGGCGACAACGCTGAGAAAGCGAAAGCGGCCGGCGCGGATGCTGTCGGTTTTGAAGATCTGGCGGAAAGCATGAAGAAGGGCGATATCGATTTCGATACGGTTATTGCTACTCCTGATGCGATGCGTATCGTCGGCCAGCTTGGCCGTGTGCTCGGTCCCCGTGGTCTGATGCCGAACCCGAAAGTGGGCACGGTAACGCAGGATGTAGAAACGGCTGTTAATAATGCCAAGGCAGGTCAGGTGCGTTATCGCACAGATAAGGCCGGCATCATTCACTGCCCGATCGGTCGTGCTGATTTCGAACCAAACCAGCTGAAAGAAAACTTAGAAGCTCTGCTGGCTGACCTGAAAAAGGCCAAGCCTGCTTCCGCTAAAGGCGTGTTCCTGAAGAAACTGAGCGTTTCTTCAACGATGGGTCCCGGTGTGGCGGTTGATCAGGGTTCTTTGTAAGAAGTATTAGAAGAATTTACCGCTGCGGGTTTTCTGCAGGGGTGAAACAGGAGGAACGGGTTGTAAAGCCCGGGACTCCGAACGAAGAAAAGCGGATTGTCCGTTTCTCTTCGCATCATAGACCGTAGGTGAAGAAGTAGTTGGAACCTTGATCTTTGCAGGACAAACAGCAGTTAGTCTGCTGATTTGTCCCGTAACAGTTGTCGAGTGTTCCAAAGACCTTTTCTTAATTACGTAAGTAGTTGCCTGCGTTAGATGGCGTTACCAAAGTCAGGTCTCCTGGTGATGGTGGTGTCCATCACAGGCGGTGGCGTCTGTGAGCCTAAGTATTGAACTTGGACGCACAGACAAAACCATTTCATGTGTTGAAGGCCAGGAGGATTTTTATGCCACTCAGGCTCGAAGACAAAAAGGCACTCGTCGCTGAGGTAAACGAGGTAGCCGGTTCTGCACTGTCCGCAGTTGCAGCCGAATACCGCGGCTTATCTGTAGCGCAAATGACCGAGTTCCGTGCTGCTGCACGTAACGAGGGCGTTTACGTGCGCGTCGTCAAAAATACTTTGGCGAAACGTGCAGTGACGGGAACTGAGTTTGAATGTCTTGCAGATGTCCTGAAAGGTCCTCTCGTTCTTGCATTTTCTCAGGATGATCCGGGTGCAGCTGCCCGCGTCGTCAAGGGATTTGCAAAAGACAACGAAGACCTCGTAACCAAGGCCGTAGCCATCGGCGGGGAAGTTTATCCCGCTTCTGATCTTGCACGTTTGGCATCTCTGCCGACGTTGGATCAGGCCCGCGCTATGTTCCTCGGATTACTTCAGGCGCCCGCCGGCAAATTTGTCCGCACTATTGCGGAACCGCCGGCGAAGCTTGCAAGAGTTCTTGCTGCCTACCGAGACCAGCAATCTGCCGCTTAGTTATCTAAGTGAGCAATTGTGATTTTGAAACGTATTTGATTATTCGGAGTTAAAGAAATGTCTGTTTCACGCGAAGATATCAAGAAAGCACTGGGCGAAATGCCCGTTTTAGAACTTGTTGAGCTCATCAACGAACTCGAAGAAGAGTGGGGCGTATCTGCCGCTGCTCCTGTAGCTGTTGCTGCAGGTCCGGCTGCTGGTGGTGACGCTGCTGCTGCTGAAGAGAAGACTGAGTTTGACGTAGTTCTTGGTTCTTTCGGCGACAATAAAGTTGCTGTCATTAAAGCCGTCCGCGGCGTAACCGGCCTGGGCTTGAAAGAAGCCAAGGACATGGTTGAAGGCGCTCCTACCACTGTGAAGGAAGCCGCCGCCAAGGACGAGGCAGAGGACATTAAGAAGCAGCTTGAAGAAGCTGGTGCTTCTGTCGAACTTAAGTAATCAGCGCTTAGCGTTGCTTTACTTGCACAAAACGATGCCAACCGGCGTAGGCGGGCAGAGCAATCTGTCTGCCTCGTCGTCGTTGGCTATCGTCGTTTAATTATTTGTTACAGCCTGTCTAGAGGTGCTGTTCAATGGCTTATTCCTTTACTGAGAAAAAGCGGATTCGTAAAAACTTTGGCAAACAGTCCAGTATTCTGGATGTGCCTTACTTGCTGTCGATTCAGATCGATTCGTACCGCAAGTTTGCGAACCTTGATGCAAATGCAGAAGAACGCGGGCAGTCCGGACTGCATGCTGCGTTCGAAAGCGTATTCCCGATCGTAAGTTACTCGGGTAATGCTGAGCTGCAGTTTGTTAGTTACCGGCTTGATAAGCCCGTATTTGACGTTAAGGAATGCCAGCTCCGTGGCCTGACCTACGCAGCTCCGCTGCGGGTTCAGACTCGTCTGGTTATCTACGACAAAGAGTCGACCAAGAACAAAACCGTTAAAGAGATGCGCGATCAGGAAGTCTATCTCGGCGAAATGCCGTTGATGACAGATCACGGTACTTTTGTGGTGAACGGCACCGAGCGCGTTATCGTGTCTCAGTTACACCGTTCGCCGGGTGTGTTCTTTGACCATGATCGTGGCAAGACCCACTCCTCAGGCAAGTTGCTGTTCTCAGCCCGCGTGATCCCGTATCGCGGTTCGTGGCTGGATTTTGAATTCGATCCGAAAGATTGCGTATTCGCGCGTATTGACCGCCGCCGCAAGCTTCCGGTATCTGTATTCCTGCGTGCCCTGGGCTTCACCAACCAGGAAATGCTGGATATTTTCTTTGATAAAGATGACTTCACGCTGACTGATAAAGGCGTGAAGCTGACGCTGGTGCCTGAGCGCCTGCGTGGCGAAACCGCCATTTTCGATATCAAGCTGGGTCGCAAACTGATCGTTGAAGAAGGCCGCCGTATTACTGCGCGCCACGTTCGCGAGATGGAGAAATCGACTGTAAACGAGCTCGTCGTACCTAACGAGTATCTGGTCGGTAAGGTTATTGCGCACGATATTGTTGATGAAGAAACCGGCGAACTCATTGCTGCCTGTAATGATGAGTTGACCCCTGAGCTCGTTGATACGCTGTTTGAAAAGGGCATTGAGAAACTTCAGACCCTGTTTGTGAATGATCTTGATCGCGGTCCTTATCTATCTAATACGCTGCGCATCGACTCAACCACTACCGAACTTGAAGCGCTGGTAGAAATCTATCGCATGATGCGCCCGGGTGAGCCGCCGACGAAAGATGCGGCAGAAAACCTGTTCCAGAACCTGTTCTTTAATCCGGATCGCTACGACCTGTCTGACGTCGGTCGCATGAAGTTCAACCGTCGTGTGGGTCGTGATGAAGTCACGGGCGAAGGGATTCTGAGCAAAGATGACATCCTTGCAGTACTTAAAGTACTCATGGATATCCGCAACGGTCACGGTAGTGTCGATGATATCGACCACCTTGGTAACCGTCGTATCCGTAGTGTTGGCGAGATGGCTGAAAACGCCTTCCGCGTCGGTCTGGTGCGTGTTGAGCGTGCTGTGAAAGAGCGTCTGACACTGGCTGACTCCGACAACCTGATGCCTCAGGAAATGATTAACGCTAAGCCGGTAGCGGCTGCCGTTAAGGAATTCTTCGGCTCCAGCCAGTTGTCGCAGTTTATGGATCAGAACAACCCGTTGTCCGAAGTGACGCATAAGCGCCGTGTTTCGGCACTCGGGCCTGGCGGCTTGACGCGTGAGCGCGCTGGCTTCGAGGTGCGCGACGTACATCCGACTCACTACGGTCGTGTTTGTCCGATTGAGACGCCTGAGGGACCGAACATTGGTCTGATTAACTCGCTGGCCGTCTACGCACGTACCAACAACTATGGCTTCCTTGAAACGCCATACCGTGCTGTGAAGAACGGCAAGGTCACGAAAGATATTGAGTATCTCTCGGCGATTGAGGAAAGCCAGTATGTGATCGCGCAGGCAAATGCCGGGCTCGACAACAAAGGTCAGTTCGTCGATGAACTGGTTCCGGTGCGCCACAACAACGAATTTACGTTGATGAATCGCGCCGACATTCAGTATATGGACGTATCGCCGAAGCAGATCGTTTCGGTAGCGGCCTCGCTGATTCCGTTCCTTGAACATGATGATGCTAACCGCGCACTGATGGGCTCGAACATGCAACGTCAGGCTGTACCGACGCTGCGTTCTGATACGCCGTTGGTTGGTACCGGCATGGAGCGCACTGTGGCTGTCGACTCCGGTGTCACGGTAGTCGCCAAACGTGGCGGTATCGTCGACTCTGTGGACGCCTCACGTATTGTCGTTCGTGTAAACGATGACGAAACCACTGCGGGCGAGTCTGGTGTCGATATTTACAACCTGACGAAGTACACCCGTTCGAACCAGAACACCTGCATTAACCAGCGTCCGCTGGTACACACCGGTAACAAGATTTCCCGGGGTGATGTGCTGGCTGATGGCGCTTCCACCAGTCTTGGTGAGCTGGCTCTTGGTCAGAACCTGCTGGTAGCGTTCATGCCCTGGAACGGCTACAACTTCGAGGATTCGATTCTTATCTCTGAACGCGTGGTGCAGGAAGACCGCTTCACGACGATTCACATCGAAGAGCTGACTTGTGTGGCCCGCGATACCAAGCTGGGCTCGGAAGAAGTTACCAGTGATATCCCGAACGTCGGTGATGCTGCTCTTGGCAAGCTCGATGAAGCGGGTATTGCCTACATCGGTGCCGAAGTGGGTGCCGGCGACATTCTGGTAGGTAAGGTTACGCCGAAGGGCGAGACTCAGCTGACCCCTGAAGAGAAGCTCCTGAGAGCCATCTTCGGTGAGAAAGCTTCCGACGTGAAAGATACGTCTTTGCGTGTGCCGCCCGGCATGGACGGCACTGTCATCGACGTGCGCGTCTTTACCCGTGACGGCATCGATAAGGACAGCCGTGCGCTGTCGATCGAAGACGCTGAACTTGAAGCGGTTCGCAAGGATCTCGATGATCAGGCCCGTATCCTCGAAGGCGACGTTTATGATCGCGTCGAGAAGATGCTGGTCGGTAAGGTCGCAGACGGCGGTCCGGACAAGTTCAAGAAAGGCGGCAAGATCACGCAGGCTTATCTGGATGAAATCGGCCGTGAGAAATGGTTCGAAATCCGCCTGCGCAATGAAGACGCCAGCTCGGCTTTGGAAAAAGCTGCGAAGCGCCTGAAAACTCAGCGTGAAGAATTTGATCGCCTCTTTGACGAGAAGCGCGAGAAAATCACGCAGGGTGATGATCTGGCTCCTGGCGTACTGAAGATGGTTAAGGTCTATCTGGCCGTTAAACGTCGTGTGCAGCCGGGTGACAAGATGGCCGGTCGTCACGGTAATAAAGGTGTGATCTCAACAATCGTGCCGGTAGAAGATATGCCGTACTCGAAAGACGGCACGCCGGTCGATATCGTACTGAACCCGCTGGGTGTTCCGTCACGCATGAACGTCGGTCAGGTGCTTGAAACCCACTTGGGTTGGGCTGCTAAAGGCCTCGGTCTGAAGATTGGCGGCATGCTTGATGACAAAGCGAATGTCACCGAGTTGCGCGGTTTCCTCGACGAGGTTTACAACAAGTCGGGCGGTCAGACCGAAGATATTAAGGGTCTGTCAGCCGACGAAGTTGTCGAGCTGGCGCAGAATCTGCGTAACGGTGTGCCGATTGCGACACCGGTATTCGACGGTGCTGCCGAAGAAGAAATCAAGCATATGCTGAAACTCGCTGATCTGCCCGAAAGCGGTCAGGCTGAGTTAATCGACGGACGTACAGGCGAGCAGTTCCACCGCCCGGTAACCGTTGGCTACATGTATATGCTGAAGCTGAACCACTTGGTCGACGACAAGATGCACGCGCGTTCGACCGGTCCTTACAGTCTTGTTACCCAGCAGCCGCTCGGTGGTAAGGCGCAGTTCGGTGGTCAGCGCTTCGGTGAGATGGAGGTCTGGGCTCTCGAGGCTTATGGCGCTGCCTACACACTGCAGGAAATGCTGACTGTGAAGTCGGATGACGTGCAGGGCCGTACCAAGATGTACAAGAACATCGTTGATGGTACTCATGAGATGGATGCAGGTATGCCTGAATCCTTCAACGTTCTGGTTAAAGAAATCAGGTCGCTCGGTATTAACGTCGACTTGGAACAGGACTAAGGGAGAGGCAGCACTAGCTGGCAGGTGACTTATGAAAGATTTGTTACGTTTCTACAAAACGCAAAACACGGTTGAAGATTTCGATGCTATCCGCATCGGTCTGGCGTCTCCCGAGATGATCCGCTCATGGTCTTTCGGCGAAGTGAAGAAGCCGGAAACCATCAACTATCGTACCTTTAAGCCGGAACGCGACGGCTTGTTCTGCGCCAAGATCTTCGGTCCTGTTAAGGATTACGAATGTCTTTGTGGCAAGTACAAGCGCCTCAAACATCGCGGCGTTGTCTGCGAGAAGTGTGGTGTTGAGGTAACCCAGACAAAAGTACGTCGTGAGCGTATGGGTCATATCGACCTGGCGAGCCCGGTTGCGCATATCTGGTTCTTGAAATCACTGCCTAGTCGTATCGGTCTGATGCTCGACATGACGCTGCGTGAAATCGAACGTGTGCTGTACTTCGAAGCCTTCGTCGTAACAGAAGAAGGCATGACGGATCTCGAGAAAAATACGCTCATGAACGATGAGCAGTACCTCGAGGCGATGGAAGAGTATGGCGACGAGTTCGAAGCGAAGATGGGTGCCGAAGCGGTTTATGACCTGCTGAAACACATCGATCTGCAAAGCGAAGTCGTTAAGGTTCGTGAGGAAATCAACGGCACGTCTTCGGAAACCAAAATTAAGCGTTTGTCGAAGCGTCTGAAGCTGCTGGAGTCATTCCTGCAGTCCGGTATTAAGCCGGAGCACATGGTTCTGACCGTGTTGCCGGTATTGCCGCCTGATTTGCGCCCGCTGGTACCGCTGGATGGCGGTCGTTTTGCGACGTCGGATCTGAACGATCTCTACCGTCGTGTCATTAACCGTAACAACCGTCTGCGCCGTCTGCTGGAGCTGAACGCTCCGGACATCATCGTGCGCAACGAGAAGCGCATGTTGCAGGAATCTGTCGATGCGCTGCTCGATAACGGCCGTCGCGGTCGTGCTATCACCGGCACTAACAAGCGCCCGCTGAAATCGCTGGCCGACATGATTAAAGGTAAGCAGGGTCGTTTCCGTCAGAACCTGCTTGGTAAGCGTGTGGACTATTCCGGTCGTTCTGTGATCGTGGTTGGTCCGACGCTAAAACTGCACCAGTGTGGTCTGCCGAAGAAAATGGCTCTGGAACTCTTCAAGCCGTTCATCTTCAGTAAGCTGCAGCTGCGCGGCGAAGCGTCCACAATTAAAGCCGCCAAACGTCTGGTTGAGAAAGAAGGTCCGGAAGTCTGGGATATCCTCGAAGAGGTAATTCGCGAACATCCGGTCATGCTCAACCGTGCACCGACCCTTCACCGTCTTGGTATCCAGGCATTTGAGCCGGTGCTGATTGAAGGTAAGGCTATCCAGCTGCATCCGCTCGTATGTACAGCGTTCAACGCTGACTTTGACGGTGACCAGATGGCTGTGCACGTGCCCTTGTCTATCGAAGCGCAGCTCGAAGCACGCGCGCTGATGATGGCATCAAACAACATTCTGTCGCCTGCCAACGGCGAGCCGATCATTGTGCCCTCGCAGGACGTGGTTCTGGGGCTGTACTACATGACCCGCGAGCGTATTAACGCCCGTGGCGAAGGTATGGTGTTCTCGGATCTGACCGAAGTGCATCGCGCTCGCAATACCCGTGGCGAAGATGGCGAATTTCACGTTGACCTGCAGGCCCGTATTAAGGCTCGCGTGAAGGAAACCATTCGCAACGAAGAAACCGGTGAACTGGTTGAGCGCAACCGCCTCGTTGACACCACTGTCGGTCGTGCGTTGCTGTCAGAGATTCTGCCGGAAGGTTTGAGTTTCGATGTCATCAACCGTGATATGAGCAAGCGCAACATTTCCGATGCGATTAACCAGTGCTACCGCAAAGTCGGCCTGAAGCAGACCGTGGTCTTTGCTGACCGGCTGATGTACACCGGTTTTGCCTATGCAACGCGCTCCGGGTCTTCTGTGGGTGTGAATGACATGGTCATTCCGGAAGAGAAGCCGGAGATTCTGGCAGCAGCTGAAGCGGAAGTAGCCGATATTCAAACCCAGTACGCCAACGGCCTTGTGACCGACGGTGAGCGCTATAACAAGGTGGTTGATATCTGGTCCCGCACCAATGACCAGATCGCGAAAGCGATGATGGACAAGTTGGGTGTGGAACAAGTGGTTAACGCCGAAGGCAAGACTGAAACTCAGCCTTCGTTTAATAGCATTTACATGATGGCCGACTCCGGCGCCCGTGGTAGTGCGGCGCAGATTCGTCAGCTTGCCGGTATGCGTGGCCTGATGGCCAAGCCGGACGGCTCGATTATCGAAACGCCGATTACTGCAAACTTCCGTGAAGGTCTGGACGTACTGCAGTACTTCATCTCTACTCACGGTGCCCGTAAAGGCCTGGCTGATACCGCGCTGAAAACGGCTAACTCCGGTTACCTGACCCGTCGTCTTGTCGACGTTGCGCAGGATCTGGTGGTTACCGAAGTAGACTGCGGCACCGCCAACGGTGTTGTTATTACGCCGTTGGTTGAAGGCGCCGATGTGGTTGAGCCGCTGCGTGAGCGCGTGCTTGGTCGCGTGATTGCCGTAGACATTCTCGTACCGGGTAGCGACGATGTACTGTTGCCGGCCGGCGACTTTATGGATGAAGACAAGGTCGACATTCTTGAAGAGCACGGCATCGATCACATGATTGTGCGTTCAGCAATTACCTGTGAAACCCGCCATGGTGTTTGCGCCAGCTGCTACGGTCGTGACCTGGCACGTGGCTACCGCATCAATATCGGTGAGGCTGTCGGTGTTATGGCGGCCCAGTCGATTGGTGAGCCGGGTACCCAGCTGACCATGCGTACCTTCCATATTGGTGGCGCCGCATCGCGTGCTGCTGCACAGAACAGTGTCGAGGTGAAGCACCTCGATGGCGGTACTGTGAAGCTGCATAACGTGAAGATCGTGCGCAACAAGAAGAAGGAAATGCTGGCCATTTCCCGTTCCGGTGAAATTGCGATCATCGACGAGCACGGCCGTGAGCGTGAAAGCTACAAGATTCCTTATGGCGCAATGATCAGCGTCGGTGAAGGCGACACCGTCAAGCAGGGTCAGATCGTATCAACCTGGGATCCGCATACTCACCCGATTATTTCGGAAGTGTCCGGTTACCTGCGCTTCAACGACTTTCAAGAAGGCGTTACCTACGCTGTTGAAACTGATGACATCACCGGCCTTTCCAACACTGTTGTGCTGGATCCGAAAGAGCGTGGCGGGTCAGGTAAAGATATGCAGCCGATCGCAAAACTGGTTGAAGGTAAGGCCAAGGGAGCTGTCGAAATTTGCTTCCCGAATACCGAGATTCCGGCAACCTATGCGCTGCCGCCACGCACCGTTGTGAACATGCAGGACGGTGGCAAGGTGGAAGTCGGTGACGTGCTTGCGCGTATTCCGCAGGAAAGCTCGAAGACGCGTGATATCACCGGTGGTCTGCCGCGTGTTGCCGACTTGTTCGAAGCCCGTAAGCCGAAAGAACCGGCAATTCTGGCTGAACACACTGGTACCGTGAGCTTCGGTAAGGAAACCAAAGGTAAGCGTCGTCTCGTTATTACTGACGAAAGCGGCGAGAGTCATGAGAATCTGATTCCGAAATACCGCAACCTGACCATCTTCGAGGGTGAGACTGTAGAGCGTGGTGAAGTTATCGCCGACGGCGAACCTAACCCGCACGACATTCTGCGCCTGAAAGGTGTTGAAGCACTGGCGAACTATCTGGTTAGTGAGATTCAGGATGTTTACCGCTTGCAGGGTGTAAAAATCAACGACAAGCATATCGAGGTGATCATTCGCCAGATGCTGCGGAAGGTTGAGATTTCGAACGCCGGTGAAACCAACCTGCTGCGCGGTGAGCAGCTCGACTATGCACGGGTGCTTGAGCACAACGAGGCTGCAGCACTGCAGAACAAGGCTCCGGCCGAATTCATACCGCTGCTGTTGGGTATCACGAAAGCTTCGCTGGCCACCGAGTCGTTCATTTCGGCAGCATCGTTCCAGGAGACCACTCGTGTCCTGACCGAAGCAGCCGTGAAAGGCTTGCGCGATGAATTGCGCGGCCTGAAAGAGAACGTCATCGTGGGCCGCCTGATTCCGGCCGGTACGGGCTATGCCTACCATGCTGAGCAGCGCAGAACGCGCGAGCAAATGCTGGCGGCTGAGCTCCAGGGCCTGGAAAGTCAGGCTGAGGCTGACGCCGCTGCTGCAGAAGCAACTGCAAGCGCAGCTGAGGCTGAGGCTGAGGCTGAGCCTGAAGCCGGTGGTGAGGCAGAAGGCACTGCCGCATAGCGGCAATGCCTGGGGCATTGCTCCGAAGATATTGAAATACAGAGTGAAACCGGGCCTGTCAGTGCTTGACAGGTCCGGGTCGGCTCCCTAGAATTTGCGCCCCTTGTGCCCCTAGGCTTGATGCCTGCCGGGACGGGCGGTCGCAGAGACTTAAACAGCGGCCCGACCAATCTGTTTTACAGGCGAGCGACAGGCTTTTGCAGTCGCCGCCACAGGTAGCCCGAATGTTATTTGCCACCGTTATGGTGCTGATAGCAGACGGGTTTATTGCATTAAATGAATGCTCGCCCTTAAAAGGGCGGGATTGAAGAGAACACTATGGCAACAGTTAATCAACTTGTTCGCGGACAGCGTAAAACCAAAGCCGCTAAGAGTAATGTACCGGCTCTGGAAAGTAGCCCGCAGAAACGTGGCGTTTGCACCCGTGTCTATACCACTACCCCGAAGAAGCCGAACTCGGCTCTGCGTAAAGTGGCTCGCGTGCGTCTGACCAATGGTTTCGAAGTAACGAGTTACATTGGCGGTGAAGGTCATAACTTGCAGGAACACTCAGTCGTACTGATTCGCGGCGGTCGTGTAAAAGACTTGCCGGGTGTTCGTTACCACACAGTTCGCGGCACGCTTGATTGTGCTGGCGTATCCGATCGTCGTCAGGGCCGTAGTAAGTACGGCGCCAAGCGTCCGAAGAGTTGAGGTCCCAGATAAATGTCACGTAGAACACAAGCACCGAAACGCATACTACTGCCGGATCCCAAACACGGTAGTCAGCGCCTCGCTAAATTCATCAATATGGTGATGAAGAGCGGCAAAAAATCTGTCGCGGAAGGCATTGTCTACGATGCTATTCAGCAGATGGCTGAGAAGAGCGGTCAGTCTGAAGAGACTGCTGTTGAAACTCTCAGTGTTGCATTGGACAACGTGAAGCCTGCGGTTGAGGTTAAGTCCCGCCGTGTTGGTGGTGCGACTTATCAGGTTCCGGTTGAAGTGCGTCCGGCCCGTCGCGAAACCCTGGCAATGCGTTGGGTTATCGATGCAGCCCGTTCGCGTAGCGAAAAAACCATGGCACAGCGTCTTGCGAGTGAACTGATGGATGCTGCCGATAATCGCGGCACCGCTGTTAAGAAGCGTGAAGATACGCATCGCATGGCTGAAGCCAACAAGGCCTTCTCGCACTACCGCTGGTAACCACTTTGGCCCCACAGCGGGGTCTTCAATAGGGTTTACGTCGTGAGCCGCAGTACTCCAATCGAGCGCTACCGCAATATCGGCATCATGGCCCATATCGACGCGGGTAAAACCACGACGACCGAGCGGATCCTGTTCTATACCGGCGTCTCCCATAAGATTGGCGAGGTGCATGACGGTGCTGCTGTCATGGACTGGATGGAGCAGGAGCAGGAACGCGGCATTACGATTACGTCGGCCGCAACAACCTGTTTCTGGAAGGGGATGAGCAATCAGTATCCCCAGCACCGGATCAACATCATTGATACTCCGGGGCACGTTGATTTCACTATCGAGGTGGAACGCTCACTGCGTGTTCTCGATAGCGCTGTCGCTGTCTTTTGTGCAGTTGGCGGCGTTGAGCCCCAATCGGAAACGGTCTGGCGGCAGGCGGACAAGTACCACGTTCCGCGGATGGCCTTCATCAACAAGATGGACAGGGCTGGCGCGGATTTTTTACGCGTGGTGGAGCAGATCAGGGAACGTCTCGGCGCCAATGCGGTGCCGGTGCAGTTACCGATAGGTGCCGAAGAAGAGTTCAAAGGTGTCATCGACCTGATCCGGATGAAGGCCATTTACTGGGCTGAGGACAATATGGGTACGACGTTTGAATACGCCGAAATCCCGTCCGAGCTTGAGGCCGACGCGCAGGCATGGCGCGAAAAGATGATTGAAGCGGCGGCCGAGGCCGATGACGCTTTGATGGAAAAGTATTTTGATGCCGGTGACCTGTCTGAAGAGGACATTATTGCCGGCCTTCGCCAGCGGACACTGGCGAACGAACTGGTTGTCGCCATGTGTGGCAGCGCGTTCAAGAACAAGGGCGTGCAGGCGGTGCTGGATGGGATCATCGATTTCATGCCGGCTCCGGTCGATGTGCCGCCGATTACGGGCATATTGCACAGTGGCAAAGAAGCTGAGCGCCCACCGAAGGACGACGAGCCGTTTGCGGCATTGGCCTTCAAGATTGCCACTGATCCGTTTGTTGGCAGTTTGACGTTTTTCCGGGTCTATTCCGGGGTATTGAAGTCAGGTGACACGATCTTCAATCCGGTTAAAGGCAAAAAGGAGCGCATCGGTCGCTTGCTGCAGATGCATTCGAACGACCGGGAAGAGGTTAAGGAAGTATTAGCGGGTGACATCGCCGCGGCCGTAGGCCTGAAAGATGTCACGACCGGCGATAGTCTGGTCGATCCGGCTCATGTAATTACGCTGGAGCGGATGGAGTTTCCGGAACCGGTGATTTCCGTTGCCGTTGAGCCGAAAACCAAGGCCGATCAGGAAAAAATGGCCACTGCATTGCAGAAGCTGGCGAAGGAAGACCCCTCATTTCGGGTAAAAACCGACGAGGAATCCGGCCAGACCATTATTTCCGGCATGGGCGAACTGCATCTGGATATTATCGTGGACCGGATGAAGCGCGAATTCAGCGTGGATGCCCGGGTCGGTAAGCCCCAGGTAGCCTACCGCGAGACCATCGGTAAAACGGTCGAGCAGGAAGGCAAATTTGTGCGGCAAAGCGGCGGTAAAGGCCAGTACGGACACGTATTTTTGCGCATTGAGCCCGCAAAACAGGGCGAAGGCTACTCGTTTTCGGACGAAATTACGGGTGGTACGGTACCCAAAGAGTTCATCGGATCGGTGGATAAAGGGGTGCAACAACAGATGGAAAGCGGCGTCATTGCTGGATATCCGGTAGTTGACGTCAAAGTGGCGCTCTACGATGGGTCATATCATGATGTTGACTCTAGCGAAGTTGCCTTTAAGATAGCCGCCTCCATGGCCTTCAGGGAAGGCGTTGGAAAAGCTAATCCGGTGCTGTTAGAGCCCATGATGTCGGTGGAGATTGTGACCCCCGACGAGTACATGGGTGACGTAAACGGAGATTTGAACCGTCGTCGCGGCATCTTATCGGGAATGGATGAATCACCGGCCGGCAAGATTGTGAGAGCCGAGGTGCCATTGGCCGAAATGTTCGGGTACGCGACTACTCTGCGTTCGATGACGCAGGGCAGGGCAACCTACTCGATGGAATTTGCCAGATATGCGGAAGTGCCGGGTAACGTGGCCGAAACGCTTATCAACGGCTAGATTGTTTTATTTACATTAATTTGTTTTAACAAAGAAAGTTTTAAGATCGGAGATCGATTCGATGGCTAAAGAGAAGTTTGAGCGTAATAAGCCGCACGTAAACGTGGGCACTATTGGTCACGTTGACCACGGTAAGACGACGCTGACTGCGGCTTTGACGAAAGTTATGGCTGAAGTTAATGGCGGCGAGTCAATTGATTTTTCAAACATCGATAATGCGCCTGAAGAACGCGAACGTGGCATCACGATCGCAACGGCTCACGTTGAGTATGAAAGCCCTAACCGGCACTACGCTCACGTTGACTGCCCGGGCCATGCTGACTACGTGAAGAACATGATCACGGGTGCGGCTCAGATGGACGGGGCTATTCTGGTTTGTTCAGCAGCTGACGGCCCGATGCCGCAGACTCGCGAGCACATCCTGCTGGCGCGTCAGGTAGGCGTACCGTACATCGTTGTGTTCCTGAACAAAGCGGACATGGTTGACGATGAAGAACTGCTTGAGCTGGTAGAGATGGAAGTTCGTGATCTGCTGAGCACATACGAGTTCCCGGGCGACGACACCCCGCTGGTGATCGGTTCTGCGCTGAAAGCGCTGGAAGGCGACCAGTCAGATATCGGTGCACCTGCAGTCATTAAGCTGGTTGAGGCGATGGACAGCTACATTCCTCAGCCGGAACGCGCCGTAGACGGCGACTTCCTGATGCCTGTTGAGGACGTGTTCTCAATCTCAGGTCGCGGTACTGTGGTAACCGGCCGTATTGAACGCGGTGTGGTTAACGTGGGCGATGACATTGAGATTGTCGGCATTAAAGATACCCAGACCACCACCTGTACCGGTGTTGAGATGTTCCGCAAGCTGCTGGACCAGGGTGAAGCTGGCGATAACGTTGGTATCCTGCTGCGTGGCACGAAGCGTGAAGAAGTAGAGCGCGGCCAGGTGCTGTGTAAGCCGGGTTCAATCAAGCCTCACACGAAGTTCGAAGCTGAGGTTTACATTCTGACGAAAGAAGAGGGCGGTCGTCATACACCGTTCTTTAAAGGCTATCGTCCGCAGTTCTATTTCCGTACCACTGACGTTACGGGCGCTTGTGAACTGCCGGAAGGCACCGAGATGGTTATGCCTGGCGACAACGTCCAGATGGTTGTAGAGCTTATTGCACCGATTGCTATGGAAGACGGTCTGCGTTTCGCTATTCGCGAAGGCGGTCGTACCGTAGGCGCCGGTGTTGTAGCCAAAATTTTTGAATAAAGATTTTATAGATTAGGAATTAGCTAAGTCTCCGGCGCGAGTCCATATGGATCTGATGCAGCATTGGTCAGGTAGTTCATGGGCAAGTATCCGGAGCTGGCATGTGAGGTAGAAACGTGGCACAGAACCAAAACATCCGTATCCGTCTGAAAGCGTTCGATCATCGTTTGATCGATAGCTCAGCGCGTGAAATCGTTGACACCGCTAAACGGACGGGCGCGCAGGTTAAAGGTCCTGTACCGCTGCCTACCAAGATGGAGCGCTTTACCGTGCTCATTTCGCCGCATGTCAACAAAGACGCCCGGGACCAGTATGAACTGCGTACCCACAAGCGTCTGATGGACATCGTAGAACCCACCGACAAGACGGTAGACGCGCTGATGAAGCTCGAATTACCGGCCGGTGTAGATGTTCAGATTAAGCTGAATTAAAGGATTCAGCTAAAGATACCGGCAAAAAGTACGTAATCGGAGCGTTAAAACCCGGTTAAGTGCTGGTAGTTAAGGGATTTCCCTACTATAATGGCTGGCTCTCTAGGGCCCTGCAGGCGGTTTTTCCGCGCGTGGGGTTTCGTGATGCCAGCTGGTTCGGCGCCGCTCATAAGATGTTTGAGCAAGAGACTTTGAGCGAAGGGCCGTCCGGGCAGGATCGTAAAGAATCCACCTGGCAAGGGATTTACCGGGTCAAGTAATCGTATCTGGGCTGAACAAGCCTAGAGGGGTTGCCTGACCTTTTTGCATTACGAATTTTTTGGTCCGGTGCGGGCTGCAAGGCAAAGCACCGGGTTTAAGACTTGTTTAAGGGTATGACTATGGCCATTGGTCTTGTAGGTCGTAAAGCTGGAATGACCCGCGTCTTCACTGAAGACGGCGTGTCTGTTCCCGTCACAGTGATTGAGGCACTGCCGAACCGCGTTACGCGCGTTCGTACTGACGAGCAGGATGGTTACTCGGGTGTGCAGGTAACGACCGGCACGAAGAAGCCGTCACGTGTATCGAAGCCGGTTGCCGGCCAGTACGCCGCAGTTAATGCAGAGCTCGGTGAAGGTCTGTGGGAATTCCGTGCAGCTGTCGACGATCTGGCAGAGATTGAAGCCGGATCCGAAATTACGGTTGAGCGTTTTGAAGCCGGCCAGAAGGTCGACGTTCAGGGCACTAGCATTGGTAAGGGTTATGCGGGTGTGGTTAAGCGTCACAACTTCAAAACTCAGGATGCGACTCACGGTAACTCGCTGGCGCATCGCGCTCCGGGTTCGATTGGTCAGAACCAGTCACCGGGTCGTGTATTTAAAGGTAAGAAAATGGCCGGTCGTATGGGTGGTGTGAATAGCACTACGCAGAATCTGGAAGTGGTTCGCATTGATGCGGAACGCAACCTGATTCTGGTGAAAGGCGCGGTTCCGGGTCATAAGGGCGGTCGGGTGTTTGTTAAGCCGGCCGTTAAAGCTAAAAGCTAATTAGAAGGTTTCGGGTACAGCTATGAAACTTGATGTAATCAATGGCGGTAATGTCGAAGTTGCTGATGCAACCTTCGGAGCCGACTTCAATGAAGGCCTGGTACACCAGGTAGTCACCGCGTTTCTGGCGAAAGGTCGTCAGGGCACGAAAAAGCAGAAGAATCGTTCTGACGTTCGTGGTGGTGGTGCTAAACCGTGGAACCAGAAAGGCACCGGTCGTGCTCGTGCTGGTACGTCCCGCAGCCCGATCTGGGTTGGTGGTGGCGCAACCTTTGCAGCTCGTCCTCGTGACTACTCGCAGAAAGTAAACCGCAAGGTCTACCGCGCTGCTATGCGCAGTGTGCTGTCGGAGCTGGTTCGTCAGGAGCGTCTGATTGTTGTCGAGAAGTTCGACCTCGACGCACCTAAGACCAAAGGCCTGCTGGCCAAGCTCGATGAGCTGAAAGCCGGTAACAGCGTGCTGATCTTTGACAAGAGCTACAGCGAAAACGTTTGCCTGGCTTCCCGCAACCTGCACACCATCGATGTACTCGATGCGCGTGAAATTAATCCGGTCAGCCTGATCAAGTTTGAAAAGGTCGTGGCTACTGTTGATGCCATTAAAGAACTTGAGGAGCGTCTGTCATGAGCGCGACACTGACTCAGGAAAAAATTATCAACGTACTGGTTGGTCCGCATGTTTCTGAAAAGAGCACTATTGCTTCTGAAGAAAACAACCAGATCGTATTCAAGGTTCGTGTTGATTCGACCAAGTCTGAAATCAAGAAGGCTGTTGAGTTGATGTTTGACGTAAAGGTTGCCGGTGTTCAGGTAGCTAACGTCAAAGGTAAGCGCAAGCGTTTTGGGCAGACCCAGGGCAAGCGCAAGGACTGGAAAAAAGCATACGTCACACTGGCCGAAGGTCAGGACATCGACTTCCTCGGTGCTGAGTAAGCAGCCGGGAAAGATTAAGAGAGATTTGGAACGATGCCATTACAAACGTTAAAACCTACTTCTCCGGGTCGCCGTTTTACGGTTAAGGTCAATTCGCCTTATCTGCATAAGGGTGAGCCGCACGCGCCGCTACTCGCGCCGCTGAGCAAGTCGGGTGGTCGCAACAACAAGGGTCGGATCACTACGCGTCATCGCGGTGGTGGTCACAAGCGTCATTACCGTTTGATCGACTTCAAACGCGATAAAGACAGCATTCAGGGTACCGTTGAGCGTCTGGAATATGATCCCAACCGCAGCGCCCACATTGCGCTGGTGTTGTACGCAGACGGCGAGCGTCGTTACATCCTCGCACCGAAAGGTATTCGTGCGGGTGCGACGGTTGTTTCCGGCCCGGATGCGCCCATTAAGCCGGGCAATTCGCTGCCACTGCGGAACATCCCTGTCGGTACGCTGGTTCACGCTGTTGAACTGAAGTCCGGCAAAGGCGCCCAGCTGGTTCGTTCAGCCGGTGGTTCTGCACAGATTGCTGCTCGCGAAGGCGCATACGCAACTTTGCGTCTGCGTTCGGGCGAAATGCGCAAGATTCACATTGATTGCCGCGCAACTGTTGGTGAAGTCGGTCACGGCGAACACAACCTGCGCAAACTTGGTAAGGCCGGCGCGACGCGCTGGAGAGGCGTACGCCCGACTGTTCGTGGTGTCGCTATGAACCCGGTTGATCACCCGCATGGTGGTGGTGAAGGCCGCACCTCTGGTGGCCGTCATCCGGTTTCTCCCTGGGGTACCCCTACTAAGGGTTACAAGACTCGTAACAACAAACGTACTGACGGCATGATTGTGCGCCGTCGTAACCGGAAGTAAGCGCCGGGTAAGGCGGAGACTTAGACGTGCCTAGATCAGTAAGAAAAGGTCCTTTCGTAGATGCTTCATTGGCCAAGAAGGTCAAAGAAGCGAATGAAAGCAACAACCGTCGTCCGATCAAAACATGGTCGCGACGTTCGATGATTCTGCCCGACATGATCGGTCTGACCATTGCCGTGCATAACGGTCGTGATCACATACCGGTACTCATTAATGAGGACATGATCGGTCACAAACTCGGCGAGTTTGCGGGTACCCGGACCTTTAAAGGTCACTCCGGCGACCGGAAAGCAAAGTAAGAGATTAGCAATATGCGAGTTTCAGCAAAATTACGTTACGCAGGAATGTCTGCTCAGAAGGTGCGCCTCATCGCCGATATGGTGCGTGGCAAGCCGGTAGCTACCGCGCTGCAGGATCTGACCTACATGCCTAAGAAAAGTGCAGCCATGGTCAAGCAGGTGCTTGAGTCAGCGATCGCCAATGCCGAGCACAATCACGGCGCGGATATCGATGAACTGAAGATTTCCAGCATTTGTGTTGACGAAGGTCCGGGCTTCCGCCGCTATCGCGCACGCGCGAAAGGCCGTGGTACCCGCATCATCAAGCGTAATAGTCATATCACCATTCAGGTCGCAGACGAGTAAGGATTCAGCATGGGTCAGAAAGTACATCCAATTGGTATTCGGCTGGGTATTACCCGCGACTGGACTTCACGTTGGTACGCCGACAGCAAAACGTATGCGGAATTTGTCCACATGGATTTCCGTATTCGCGAAATGCTGAAAAAGAAGCTTAAAGACGCTTCTGTTGCGAAGATTCAGATCGAGCGCCCGGTTAACAAGATTCAGATCACCATTCACACCGCTCGTCCGGGCATCGTGATTGGTAAGAAAGGCGAAGACATCGAGAAGCTTCGTAAAGAAGTTGCTGAACTGGCCGGTATGCCGGTTGGTGAAGTTCGCGTCAACATTGCTGAGATTCGTAAGCCTGAGCTGGACGCCCAGCTGGTTGCCGAAGGTATTGCCCAGCAGTTGGAACGCCGTGTCATGTTCCGTCGCGCGATGAAGCGTGCGGTAACAAACTCTATGCGCTTAGGCGCTGGTGGCATCAAAGTTAAGGTTGGCGGTCGTTTGAACGGTGCTGAAATCGCACGTTCAGAGTGGTATCGCGAAGGCCGTGTGCCGTTGCATACGCTGCGTGCCGATATTGATTACGGCTTTGCTGAAGCGAAGACCACGTACGGCATCATCGGCGTGAAAGTCTGGATCTTTAAAGGTGAAGTTCTGGAGCGTTTACCGGTTGCGGAAGCAGCTGACCAGCGCGGCGCCCGCCAGTAAGGGCCGGTAAAGGGATTTTTGGAAGGATTGAACAATGCTTCAGCCGAAGAGAACAAAATTTAGAAAGCAGATGAAGGGCCGTAACCGCGGGCTTGCTAACCGTGGTAACCAGGTGTCCTTCGGTGAGTATGGCCTTAAGGCAACAGGTCGTGGCCGCATTACTGCACGCCAGATCGAGGCTGCTCGTCGTGCCATGACCCGCTCTGTTAAACGTGGCGGCAAAATCTGGATCCGTATTTTCCCGGACAAGCCCATCACGAAGAAGCCTCTCGAGGTTCGTCAGGGTAAGGGTAAAGGTAACGTTGAATATTGGGTTTGCCAGATTCAGCCGGGCCGCATGCTTTATGAAATGGAAGGTGTCACCGAAGAAGAAGCGCGTGAAGCGTTTCGTCTGGCCGCTGCGAAGCTGCCGATTGCCACCACCGTTGTTTCACGTCAGGTGTTGTCATGAGCGAATACAAAGGTAAGAGCGAGGGTGAGTTGAACGACCAGTTGATCGAACTGCGTAAAGAGCAGTTCAACCTGCGCATGCAGCAGGCAACAGGTCAGATGGCTCGCCCTGATCAGATGCGCAAAGTTCGGAAGAACATTGCCCGCGTTAAAACCGAGCTGCGTGCTCAGGAAGTTGCTGCCGCTAAAGCAGCTAGTTAAGAGATAGCGTGATGACTGAGAAAACTGAAGAAAAACTGCGTACTGCTACCGGCAAGGTAGTCAGCAACGGCATGGATCAGACCATTGCTGTAGCTATTGAGCGCCGCTTTAAGCACCCGTTGTACGGTAAGTTCATTCGCCGCACGACCAAGCTGCTCGCGCATGATGCAGAAAACGAATGCAACGTTGGCGACACCGTTGCAATTACTGAATGCCGTCCGTATTCCAAGCGGAAGTCCTGGCGGCTGGTTGAAATTGTAGAGCGTGCTCAGGCCTAAGGCCGGCAACTCTTTTCATACTGGAACAGAATCATGATCCAAATGCAGTCAATCCTCAGCGCAGCGGACAACAGTGGTGCCCGCCGCCTGATGTGCATCAAGGTTCTCGGCGGCTCCAAGCGCCGCTATGCCCGTATCGGCGACGTCATCAAGGTGAGCGTTAAAGACGCTATCCCCCGTGGTCGTGTGAAGAAGGGTGAGGTTTATAACGCTGTGGTCGTGCGTACCCGTAAGGGTGTGCGTCGCGCCGACGGTTCGCTGATTCGCTTTGACGGCAATGCTGCTGTCCTGCTGAACCAGCGCCTTGAGCCGATAGGTACACGTATTTTTGGCCCGGTAACCCGCGAACTGCGCACCGGTAGCTTTATGAAGATTATTTCACTGGCTCCGGAGGTGCTCTAGGCCGGCTTCGGTTGATGAGTGCATCGAGAGATACAGATATGAACAAAATTAAGAAAGGCGATCAGGTCGTCGTAGTAACCGGCAAGGATAAAGGCCGCTCGGGAACTGTGCTGCGCGTTGTTGATGATGAGCGAGTGCTTATCGAAAACGTCAACGTTGCTAAAAAGCACACCAAGGGCAATCCGAATGCAGGCGTCGAAGGCGGCATCGTGGAGCGTGAACTTCCGATTCACCGTTCTAACGTGATGCTGCTGAACCCGGCTACGGGTAAAGGCGACCGGATTGGAATCAAAGTGCTTGAAGACGGCAAGAAAGTTCGTGTCTTCAAGTCGAATGGCGAAACTGTAGACATCTAAGGCAGTACGACGATGGCTAGATTACAAGAATACTATCGCGACACCCTGGTAGCTCAGCTTAAAGAGCAACTGGGTCTGGAGAATATCCAGCAGGTGCCGCGCATCACTAAGATTACGTTGAACATGGGCGTAGGCGAGGCTGTAGCCGACAAGAAGCTTGTCGACAAAGCAATCGAAGACATGACTCTGATAGCCGGCCAGAAGCCGGTTAAGACTCTGGCTCGCAAATCCGTGGCAGCGTTTAAAATTCGCGACGGTCAGGCGATTGGCTGCAAAGTCACGCTGCGCCGTGAGCGCATGTACGAATTCCTGGACCGGTTGGTAAACATCGCCGTGCCGCGTATTCGTGACTTCCGTGGTTTGAACCCCAAGTCATTTGACGGACGGGGTAACTACAGCATGGGTATTCAGGAGCAGATCGTATTCGCGGAAGTGGACTACGACAACATCGACTCTATTCGTGGCATGGATATCACCATTACCACGACGGCAACCACCGATGAGCAAGGTCGGGCGTTGCTGGATGCTTTTAACTTCCCATTCAAAAAACAGGCGAACGGGTAATGGCTAAGAAATCAATGCTGGCGCGTGACGCCAAGCGTCTGAAACTGATAGAGCGGAATGCCGCCAAACGTGTTGAGCTCAAGAAAGTTATCAAGAGCGTTCACAGCACCGATGACGAGCGTGCCGAGGCACTCGCTAAGCTGCAGAAAATGCCGCGTGATGCGAGCCCCGTTCGTTTGACGAAACGCTGCGCGATCACCGGTCGCCCGCAGGGTTATTACAGAAAATTTGGTCTGGGCCGCAACAAGTTGCGTGAGCAGACCATGCAGGGAAATCTCCCTGGTTTAGGTAAGGCAAGTTGGTAGTCGGCATCGCCGACCACTACTGAGGATTACTCAACATGAGCATGACAGATCCAATAGCAGATATGCTTACCCGGGTTCGCAACGGTCAAAAAGTTGCTCTGGAATCCGTGAGCATGCCGTCTTCCAAGATGAAGGAAGGCATCGCTGCCGTATTGAAGGATGAAGGTTATATCCAGGACTTCAATGTCGCTGACATTGGTAAGAACCGGAAAGAACTGACCGTCACACTGAAATACTTTGATGGCAAACCGGTTATTGACCAGATTCACAAGATCAGCCGTCCCGGTCTCCGTATCTATAAAGGCAAAGAAGAGCTGCCTAAAGTTATGGGTGGCCTGGGTATCGCTATCGTCTCCACTTCACGTGGTTTGATGACTGATCGCGCGGCTCGTAAAGCCGGCCAGGGTGGGGAGGTCATCTGCGTCGTCGCCTAAGGCGTTGCGGAGAGTGAAGCTATGACTGAATTATCCCGAATTGCGAAACAGCCGATCACCATCCCGAATGGTGTCGAGCTGAAAGAAGCTAACGGCGTGCTGTCGGTGAAAGGTCCTAAAGGCGAGCTGAAGCTCGAGCTGAGCAGCGAAATCGGCGTGTCTGTTGAAGACGGGAACGCGAACATCGCTAACAAAACCGGCTCCAAGTTTGCCTTTGCAATGGCTGGCACTACCCGTGCATTGCTGAGCAACATGGTCACCGGTGTTTCTGACGGGTTCGAGCGCAAGCTGGAACTGGTTGGTGTCGGTTATCGCGCTAAAGCTTCAGGTAAAAACCTGAATCTGACGCTAGGTTTCTCGCATCCGGTAGATTACAAAGCGCCGGAAGGCATCGACATTGAAACGCCGAGCCAGACTGAGGTCGTTGTTAAAGGCATCGACAAGCAGAAAGTCGGTCAGGTGGCCGCAGAAATCCGTCGTTTCCGTCCGCCGGAGCCTTATAAAGGCAAGGGCGTTCGTTATGCCGATGAGCATGTCTTAATTAAGGAAGCGAAGAAGAAATAACCATTAGGTTGTTGCTTACTTTTTGGAATAGCTATGAAACACGCAAACAGCAGAATTCGTCGTGCAACCCGGACCCGCGCCAAGATCCGCGAACTGGGTGTGCCTCGTCTGACCGTGCACCGTACGCCGCGCCACATTTATGCGCAGGTAATTGACGGTACGACCGTGGTTGCCACGGCGTCGACAGTGCAGGAAGACGTACGCAAATCACTGAAAGCAACCGGCAATGTTGAAGCTGCCGTTGTTGTGGGTAAATCAATCGCTGAGAAAGCCAAGTCCGCCGGAATCGAGAAGGTCGCTTTTGACCGTTCTGGTTTCCGGTATCACGGACGGGTTAAGGCTTTGGCAGACGCTGCTCGCGAGCAGGGTCTAGACTTCTAAGGGTACTGAAGATGGCAAAGGTTGAATATCAGCAGAGCGGCGATGATTTCATCGAAAAGCTCGTAACGATTAACAGGGTCGCCAAGGTAGTTAAGGGTGGTCGCCAGTTCGGCTTCACCGCATTGACTGTCGTGGGTGACGGCAACGGTCGCGTCGGCTTCGGTTACGGCAAAGCCCGTGAAGTGCCGCTAGCCATTCAGAAGGCTATGCAGGCTGCCCGCAACAACATGCAGTCTGTTTCTCTGAAAGATGACACGCTCCATTACGCAATGGTCGGTCGTCACGGTGCTACTAAGGTCTACATGCAGCCGGCCTCTGAAGGTACCGGTGTAATTGCCGGTGGTGCGATGCGTGCGGTGTTCGAAGCCGTTGGTATTCGTAACGTCCTGGCGAAAAGTTTTGGTTCGCGTAACCCGATTAACGTGGTGCGCGCAACGATTAACGCTTTGAACAGTGCCCGTTCTCCCGAACGTGTCGCTGCTCGTCGCGGTAAATCTGTTGAAGACATTCTGGGTTAAGACAATGGCTGCAGCAAAAGAAGTAAAGGTCACTCTTGTAAAGAGTAAGTTCGGTCGCCTCAAGTCACACAAGGCTTGTGTTGCCGGTTTGGGCCTGCGCCGCATTAATCATTCGGTGGTTGTCGCAGACACCCCGGAGAATCGCGGCATGATTAATAAGGTCTCGTACCTTCTGCGAGTCGAGGACGTTTAAATGAAACTGAATTCACTCAGCCCGGCTGATGGCAGCCGCAAGGTTGGTAAGCGCGTCGGTCGTGGCCACTCAGCTGGTCAGGGCAAGACTTGCGGTACCGGTCATAAGGGCCAGAAATCACGTTCAGGCGGTTATCACAAGACCGGTTTTGAAGGCGGTCAGATGCCTATCCACCGGCGTCTGCCTAAAGTTGGTTTTGCATCGCGCTCTGCTGCGCGCAGCGACGAAGTTCGCCTGAGCGAAATTAATAAGCTCGATGTCGACGTAATCGATCTGCTGGCGCTGAAAACGGCCGGTTTTGTCGGTGAGCGCGCATTGAAAGCAAAAATCATCCTCTCCGGCGAAATTAGTAAAGCCGTGAAAGTGAAGGGTGTGAGCGTAACGAAAGGCGCCAAAGCTGCAATTGAAGCAGCCGGCGGCACCATAGAAGAGTAATTGCTGAAGCTTTAGCTTCGGGTACAGGTAAATGGCAAAGGG
>Ga0209692_10001807_pt1 | contig 26699 bp, 21 predicted proteins | sample tdDd472_FD_187129 | JGI IMG/M metagenome (GOLD analysis project Ga0209692, IMG submission 187129) | Marine sediment microbial communities from the Atlantic coast under amendment with organic carbon and nitrate - tdDd47.2 (SPAdes)... | ecosystem: Environmental > Aquatic > Marine > Coastal >... | reverse complement strand
GCCGCGGCCGATCGTCGCGAGTTTCCGCGCCTCAACGGAGCCTTTCAGGTCCGCTACGGGGTTTGCGGTGCGCACGGCCCCCAGGTTCCCGGATTCACGCGAGACATGGGAATTGGCGGCATCTGCTTCGCGGTGCCCAAGACGACCGCGCGCGTGGGCGACCACCTCGCCGTCGAGATTGCAGTGCCCGGCTACGAGGATCCGCTCTACTTCCTCGGCGAAGTGGTGCGGGTCGACCAGCTCGACGGCCGCTCCGAAATCGGACTCCGGTTCGAGTTCCTCGGCAAGTCCGAGAACTACAAGGGCCTGCTCGACGAGCTCATCCGCGAGCACACGGTTTAGCCCGACGTATTCACGACGACGCGGGTTCTGACCGGCCCAGATCGGCGACTTCATCGCCGCTTGTCGTCGCGCGCTCTCATTGAGCCAGCTTCCTCCAAGCGGCTCGAATTCGACAATCTGTGCTCGCCCAGAAGAGATCCCGGGACATCGACACCCCGCCCTGTCGCGGCCGGGGCGCCAATATTCAGCAATTCCACCCCGTTGCGCCCACGGCGCCGTGAATTCGTCGGGCTAGATTTCGCCCCCTTCGACCCCCGCGGTGGTGAGAATAGCGGCATCCGATGCCGTACGAAGTCGTAGCCTTCCTCGCCTGTCTCCTGTTTAGCGCGTTTTTCTCCGGATCGGAGACGGCGCTCCTGAGCGCCAATCGCATCAAGCTCGCGAGCCTCGCCGCCGGCGGGGACACTCGTGCAGGGACGATCCTCAAGCTGGTTCAGGATCCGGGCAGCCTGCTCGCCGGCATCCTGGTCGGCAACAACCTCGTCAACGTGCTCGCCACGGGACTTGCGACGCATTACTGCACGAAAAAATTCGGGGCCGGTTGGGGCCTGACGATCGCGACCGCAACGACGACGACGCTGTTGGTCGTGTTCAGCGAATTCCTGCCGAAGGCGCTTGCAGCCGTTCGCCCGATCCGCTGGTCGCGCCGCGCCGTTCGCCCGATCAAGGCCTTCCTGATCGTGCTCCTGCCCCTCACGCGCCCGCTGGAATGGATCGTCAAGCCCGTGCGCGCCCTGCTCCCGGCGCCGGCGGACTTCATGACCGCGGCCGAGGTGCGCGTCGCCGTCGCCGCTGGCGTCCGGTCGGGGACGGTCGATTCCACGATGGAGCGCGTCCTGCGGGGTGGGCTCAGCTTCGGGGGCAAAGGCGTCGCCGACATCCTCGTCCCCCGTGTCGACGTCAGCAGCGTGAGCGGAGATGCGGATTACGCCAAGTGCCTGACGACGTTCCGCCAAGACAAGTACTCGCGCCTGTTGGTTGTCGGCGAGTCGATCGATGAGGACCTCGGCTACCTGGCGGCGAAGGACTTCCTGATGCTGGAGGAGGGGCAGCGCTTCGGCTGGACCGCGTCGAAGGGCATGCGGTCGGCCCTGCGGGTGCCCGGCGGAATGCCGTTGCCCGATCTGCTTCGTCGCATGCGCGGCGGCGGCGTCCACTTCGCCGTGGTGAAGGATGAGTACGGGGGCACCGCGGGAATCGTCACGTTGGAGGATCTGCTGGAAGAGCTGGTCGGGGAAATCCGGGACGAGCACGACGCGGATGAGATTCCGCCGGTCCAGGCGGTGCGCCCCGGGGAGTGGCTGGTGCGAGGGGACCTGGGGATCGGTGAGGTTAACGAGCGCTTGACGATCGAACTCGAACCGGGCGAATCGCGCACGGTGGGCGGGATGATCTCGGCTGGTCTGGGGCGCGTGCCGGCCGTGGGCGACGAGGTGCGCCAGCCGCGCGTGGTGCTGACCGTGACGAAAGTCGAGGAGAACCGCGTCTTGGAGCTGCGCATCGTGCGCGAGAGCGATCCGGACGACGAAGAGCAGGCGACGTAATGTCCGGAGCCGGGAATTCGATCCAGCCGTTCTTCGCTGATTCTGCTCACGCAGGCTGCGCCAGCGGATTCCAACTGCATTCGAACATCTGACTCAGGTCACCAGCGCGCCCCCAGCGTCGGCCCCCCGTGCCCCCCCTGAGAATTCTTGCCCGACGGCGCTATACTCCCCTTTTCGATGGGCCCGTAGCTCAGTTGGGAGAGCGCTGCGTTCGCAATGCAGAGGTCGGGAGTTCAACTCTCCCCGGGTCCACCAACAACCGTCGCCCCGCCCTTTGCCGGCGGGGCGGCGCTGCTGGTGGCCGGTCCCCCTGTTGGGAACCCTCGAAAAGTCCCAACAGTGCGCGGGAAGAATCCAACGCCGCACGAACCGGCGCCGTATTCAAGACAGTCCGGGTGGGCGGACCGGAGCCCGGGTGGGTGGAGGCCTACGGTGAAATGAGCGGATCTGACAAGGAGCGCAAATGATCGAGGTAGAGAATCTAACGAAGCTCTACGGGGACTTCCGGGCGCTTGACAACGCGTCCTTCAAGGTCGAACAGGGCGAAGTTCTCGCCTTTCTCGGCCCAAACGGTGCCGGCAAGTCGACCACGATGAAGATCCTGACCGGCTATCTGAAGCCGAACGGGGGAACCGCGCGGATCGGCGGCCAGGACGTGCTCGAGCACTCGCATGAAGTGCGCGAGCGCATCGGCTACCTGCCGGAGACCACGCCCCTGTACTACGACATGCAGGTCAACGAGTTCCTCGGACTCGCTGCGAGCCTGCGCCGGGTGCGCGGCGCGTTGCGTCGGGAGCGAATGGCCTGGGTCGCGGACACCTGCTTCCTCAACGAATTCTGGCGCAAGCCGATTGGCCAGCTTTCGCGCGGCCAGAAGCAGCGCGTCGGGTTCGCCGCCGCCATCATCCACGACCCCGCGGTGCTCGTGCTCGATGAGCCGACCGCGGGACTCGACCCCAACCAGATCCACGAAGTCCGCTCGCTGATCAAGAGCTTCGGCGGCGAGAAGACCATCATCCTCTCCACGCACATCCTGCAGGAGGTGCACGCCATGTGCGACCGTGTGGTCGTCATCGACAGCGGCAAGATCGTCGCGGACAGCACCGTCGCCGAACTCGAGGAACGCTTCGGCGACCTCGAGAAGGCGTTCGAGCGTCTCACGATCGGCTCGACCGAAAGGCCCGCCGCCGCCGCTTCCGCCGCCCGTTCCGCCGGGGAGTCCCACCATGACTAGGCTGCTCACGCTGACATTCAAGGAGCTGAGGCAGATGTTCCTCAGCCCGATCGCCTACGTGTTTCTGGCCATCTTCGTCGCGTTCGTCAACGTGATGTTCTTCCGCGGGTTCTTCCTGCGCGGCCAAGCGACGATGGCGGTCTTCTTCGCCTGGTTCCCGATCGCCTTCTCGCTCTGCCTGCCCGCCATCGTGATGCGCATGTGGGCCGAGGAGTGGCGCCAGGGCACGATGGAGTTCCTGCTCACAAGCCCAATCGAATCGTGGCAGATCGTCACCTCGAAGTTCCTGTCGGGAGCCTCGTTGGTCATGCTCTGCGTGCTCTTCACGCTGATGGTGCCGTACACGGTCGCGCAGTACGGCGATCTCGATCCCGGGCCGGTGTGGGGCGGCTACCTCGGCGCCCTCTTGATGGGCTGCGCCTGCCTTGCGGTCGGCATGTTCTTCTCCGCGTTCACGAGCGACCAGGTCGTATCGTTCCTGCTGAGCATGGCCGTGCTGCTGACGCTGGTGCTGATCGGCATGCCGTTCGTGCAAGACGAGCTGGAGCCCGGCAGCACCTTCGGACGCCTGGCCGCGATCATCAGTCCCGCCACGCACTTCGAGTCCATCGGGCGCGGCGTGGTCGACATTCGCGATCTGTACTACTACGGCGGGATCACCGTGTTCTTCCTTTACCTGAACACCCTTGTGATCGATCTGCGGAGGTGGCGCTGATATGAGCGGTACGAAACGAACTTTCGGACGCTTCCTCTTGGAACGCGTCGTCATTCGAACCGCGCTGGTCCTCGGCATCCTCGTCTTCGGCGGTTTGATCCTTGATCGCGTGGTCCTGCGCGCCGACCTCACGGAAGATGCGCGCTTCACGATCTCGGACGCGAGCCACCGTCTCGCTGCCGGGCTTCCCGACCAGCTGACGATTCGCGCGTACTTCTCCGAGAAGATTCCGGAGAGCGTAGCCCCGATCCAGCGCCAGGTGCTCGACATCCTCGATGAGTACCGCGCGGCCAGCAACGGCAAGATCAAGGTCGAGCAGTACGACCCCGACACCAGTACCGTGCACAAGAACGAGGCGGAGGGCTACGGCATCCGCCCGGTGGATCTGATGATCACCGAGGCGACCGGTCAGCGCGTCGTCGGCGTCTACGGCAGCATCGTGATGCTCTATCGCGATCGCCAGAGCGAGGTGCTCAACCTGGCGCAGCGCTACCCGGAGGGCTACGAAGGTCTGTCCGGCCTTGAGTACGACATCTCGTCGCGTCTTTGGCAGTTGAGCAACGATAAGCCCACCTTGGGCCTGACCGGCTACCTCGAGAACAATCCGCAGCCGAATCCCATGAACCCCGCGGGCGGTCGCCCGCAGCCGATGTTCACCGGCTTGCGCCGCCTGCTCGGCGATGCCTTCGAGATCCAGAACGTCGACCTCAACCAGGCGGCGCTCGATCCCGCGAAGGTCCCGTGCCTGCTGGTGGTGCGCCCCAAGGAATTCAACGACATCCAGAAGTTCCGCCTCGACCAGTACCTGATGAAGGGCGGCCGGGTAATCCTGTTCGCCACCCAGGGCGAGCGCGGCATGAACCAGATGACGCGTAGCGAGAATTTCAACCCCTTCAAGACGGGGCTGGAGGACTGGCTGGAGTTCCAGGGAATCCGCATTCCCGCCGAGTTCGTGATGCACCTCGAGTCGGCGCTCCAAACGCAGGTGCGCAATGTGCAGGTGGCGCAGGGCGTCGTCCGCGACATCGCGTTGCCCAACCCGTTCATTCCGGTCATTACGCGCGAAATGGAGGGCTGCCTCGATGAGAGCAACCCCGCCATGCAGTCGCTGCGCGGAGTCTTCTTCCCGTGGGCGCACCCCGTGGACATCCTTGAGGGTCGTATCAGCTCCGATGTGAACGCGACGGTGCTGCTGCAGTCGCATGCGGTGCAGTCGTGGCGTTGGAAGGATGTGCAGCAAATCGATCAGCGCGCGCTGCTGCTCGGCATGCAGGACGGCTCCAACATGCCGACCGATTTTTACGCCAGCCCGATCGTGGTGGCGCTGGACGGCAAGTTCACGTCGTACTACGCCGACTCGAAGGAGCATCCGGTGCCCGCCTCGCTCGCAGGCGGCGACAACAAGGACGGAACCGACGCGCCCGGCGAAGGCGAGGAAGCCAAGGGGCCCGACGTCGTTCGCCTGAGTCCGCCGACCCAGATGGTCGTGATCGGAAACGCGCTGTTCGTCTCCGACCTTGTGCTCGGTGGACGTCAGCTTCGTGACCAGGCCAAGCAGGTCGCGCAGGTTGCCTTCAACCTGGTCGACTGGCTCGCGCGCTCGCCCGACCTGATCGCGATGCGCAACAAGAAGCTCAACGACCGTGATCTCGTCGATCAGGTCCAGGAGAAGTTGCCCGAACTCGTAGCCGAATTGCGCGATGGCACGATCACGCGCGACGCGTTCCGCGAGCGGATCAACCAGCTCAAGGACGATCAGAAGGCGGAGCGCCGCAGCTGGCGCATTCGCAACATCCTGATGCCGGGCGGCTGCGTCATGTTGATCGGACTGCTGGTCTGGATCATTCGCGTCGGCCGCCGCAGCGTGGCCAAGGGCGGACCCGCCGGCAGCCGATTGGCTGCGATGGATGAATCCGCGCCCCCCGCCATCGAAACCTCCGCCGGGGAGACCCCCGCATCGGCGGATGACCCTGAAACGGAGTCGAAGGCATGAACCGAACCAATCTCGTATTGCTCGTCGTGTTCCTGATCGTCTTCTCGATCTGGTTCGCGACCAAGCCGAGCGCGGACGAATCGCAAGGCGTCGTCGCCGCGCGCATGTTCCCCGACCTCAACAAGGAAGCAGTCGACGCGATCGAAGTCAGCGGCGGCTGGAAGGGTTCCACCTACCAGTACGTCCGTTCCGTCGACGGCTGGGTGCTGGCCTCCGGCGGCGGGTTCCCCGTCACCACCGAGGCGGCGCGCGATTTCATCGAAGCGGTCGCGAGCATTCGCAAGGACAACCTTGTCGGCACGAGCGCCGAACTCGCCGAGATTACCCGCACGGGCGATCAGGGGCGTACGGTTCGCCTCTATCGCGGCGACGAAGTTGTCGCGGAGTTCGTCGTAGGCAAGCGCCCCGAGGGCGACTGGCAGGCGTTCTTCCTGCGCGGAAAAGAGGTCGAGGGCGAGGACCTGCCCGACATCTTCCGTACCAAGACGTTGACCGACGAGGAGGCCGCAAAGCCGTCGAGCGGCGATCCCATGATGGGCGCCCGAGGTTCGCAGGCCTTTGACTGGGCGCAGTACGTCGACGAGGTCTTCAAGTGGACCAAGACGCAGATCTGGAACCTCGACGACGGCGAGATCCAGGCGCTCAAGCTGGTCCGGCCCGGTGACGCGTTCAACGTCGATCTCGCCCGCGAGGAGGAAGACAAGTGGGCGCTGACCGAGCCCGGCAAGGAGCCCGCGCGGGCCGACAGTTCGGCGGTCGAGTCGATCACGAGTCAGCTTGCGTACCTCGCCTTCGAAGAGGTGGTGGGGGCGTCCAACGATCCTGAGGCGCGTGAGATGTACGGTCTGGATGATCCGGTCATCACGCTGATCATCACGCTCAAGAAGAAGATCGAGAAGCCCGCCCCAAAGGAAGGCGAAGAAGAGAAGAAGGAGGGCGAGGAAGAAGAGAAGAAGGAGACCGAGCCCGAGTACAAGATCATCAAGCGGATCATCTCCGTGGGCAGCAAGGTGAAGATGCCGCGCTCCATCGATGACGAGTCGGGCGAGATCAAGGAAGAGGAGCTGTACGCCGTCACGGTGTCCGGCGACCTCGACGACCCCACCAAGGGGAGCTTCATCTTCCTCGTGAACGATTACAAGATCGGTCCGCTCAAGAAGCCGCTCGAGGATCTCCGCCTCAAGGAGGAGGAGCCGAAGGACGACGAGCCCGAGGATGGCGAACCCCAGGACGGGGAGCCGCAGGATGGCGAGCCGACGGACGACGAACCGAAGGACTCGGAGCCCAAGAACGACGATCCCAAGGACGACGAGCCGAAGGAAGCGACGCCCAAGGACGAAACGCCCAAGGAAGACGAGCCGTCCGACGAGCCGAAGAAGGAAGAGCCGACTGAACCCGGTCGATAGTTCACCGAATCGAATCCAAAGGGGAGGCGCGCGTCGCCTCCCCTTTTTTTATGGTGTGGCGCGTGAGCCGTCGGCCGCCCATCCACTGGACCCTGCAGCGCTTCTGGAGCCTGGCCGATCCCGCGACCGAGAGGCTGCGGCGAAGTGATCCCCTGAACCGCGAGAGCGTGCAGCGTCGCTTGGCCACCGACCGCGGGGACTATTGGATCTGCTCCGAGACCGGCCAACTCGCGCGCGAGTGGACGCAGGAGGATCACGAGTCCGAGGCGATGTACGACGACGACTGGAGCGAGCTTCCGACGGAGGCCGAATTCCAGGCGCGCGTAGACGGCATGGCGAAGCGTCTTGCGCCCTACGAGCCCTATCGCAAGACCGGCCACCTGTTCGAGGTGGGGGCGGGGCAAGGCGCGTTCCTCAAAGCGGCACGGCTGCGGGGATGGCAGGCGACGGGCAACGAGTTGTCTCCCGTGGGAGCCAAGCAAGCCGAGGATGCGTCGGGATCTCCGGTACTCGTCGGCCCGATGGAGTCGATCGAACTCGAACCCGAGCGCTACGACGTGTTCCTGATGAACAACGTGTTCGAGCACCTCGTCGAACCGTACAGCGTGCTGTGCAAGCTGGCGCGCGCGCTGCGACCGGGAGGCGTCATCTTCATCCACACCGGCAACGCCTCCTCGCTCAGTCTGTGGGCGCGTCCGCAGCACTGGGTCTACTTCCATCCCGGCCACCTGCATTTCCCGACGCTCGACAGCCTGTCCCTCTACTGCGATGCGGCGGGCCTCGAACTGGCCGAGCTCAAGACGCACGGCTTCCGGTCAGCCCGCACAAAAGAGGAGCGCGGCGGCCTGCGCAAGCCGTTCGACAAGCTCATCTCGACGTTTGCGGGGCGCGTCGACCTCGGCCACCGACTTCGGTGCCTGCTGCGTCGGCCCGGCTAGTCCTCGGATGAAGGCGTCTCGCCAGCGGCGATTCGGTCGAGCAGGATGGTCAGCTTGTCGGCGTCCATCGTTGCGATGAGTTGCGGGAGACTCTTGCGGATCAACGCCAGTTCCTCCGGCGTCGCGTCGGCGGCGGGCGCCGGAAGCGGCATGCCTTCGAGCATGCTTTGCGTGCGCACGATCGCGCGCCACTTCGCCTGCGCTGCCTTGAACTCCGGAAGCGCGAGGATCGCCCGCCAGCGTGCCGCAATCGCGCAGTACTCGCCGACACCCATCGAGCGCTGATCGAGCAGCTCCGCGAGCATCGCCAGCGCCACATTGCGGGTCTTGCGGACCTGGAACCCGCTGACCTTTTTCGGATCCTTGAATCGTTCGGCCAACAAATCAGCCATTCCTGTGCGCGACTCCATCCACGCGGGGTAGCGCCTCGGGTCGAGCGTCTTGGCGGCGGGGTTCGGGAACTTGCTGTCGAGCTCCTGCAGCTTGGTCGCCGCTTCCGCGTAGTCCTCCGCCAAGGACTTCTCGAGGTCGTCGTACTGCCCGAGAATCGTGACCGCGTAGACCAGCAGCGCCACCAACATCGCGAGCGTGACTCCGGCGAACACACCAATCTTCTTCACTTTTCGCCCTCGTCGCTTCCGAAACCTCGTTCGCCCTGTTTCCAACCGGCGCGCGTGCGCCGGGCGGCGAAGTTCCCCTCATAGGTGTTCTTACCGCCGCGGTCGATGAAGAAACCATAGGGTGCCAGTTCCGGCCGGTCCTTGAGCGGGCGTCCGATGCCCCAGCCGTGGTTGCCGCAGCGGTAAGAATCGTCTCCGCCCTCGTCGATCAGGATGCCGATGCCGCTGGCCGCGTTGCCGGCTCCCTGGCTCAGGGTTGCCGCCCGGTAGATGTCGTTGCCGCCGCGATCGACCAGAATCCCCGCCGAGAAGTCGTGCCCGCACCCCTGGCTGGTGTTGCGCGAGTGGTACCGATCGTCGCCTCCGGCGTCGACGACACAGCCGACCGCCGCGTGGGTGCCGACGCCCTGCCCGTACCAGGTTGTGCGGTAGGCATCGTCGCCCTCCAAATCGACCAGCAACCCGAGGCTGTACCAGTACGCAGCGCCCTGTCCGAACACGTCGGCGTGGTAGCGGTCGTCGCCGCCGCCGTCGATCAGCAGGCCGATGCCGCCGGCCAACTGCCCGGTCATCTTCCACTTCCGCGGCTTGCCCTCCTCGGTCACGATGTAGCCGAAGCGGTGGGAATACGACGAGCCCTGCGCGAACGTGATCCACGTGTTCGCCCGTCGCCAGATGTCTTCCTCGTCGCGCCCTGCGATGTATTCGTCATCGCCGGTCCGATCGACGATCACGCCGATGCCGCCCGTCCCCGCGAAGCCCTGTGCGTACACCCCTGCGTGGTAGTCGTCGTTGCCGTCGCAGTCGAGCAGCATCCCGGTGCCGAATACGCCGACGCCCTGCGTGCACAAGCCGCCCATGTAGCGATCGTTCCCCTCGAGGTCCCAGACGACACCGTGGCCAGCAAGCCCGCACGCGATGCTCCAATCCCCGCCGCGATAGTCATCATCGCCGCCCGCATCCACGAGTAGCGACACGCCGAGCAGCGCCGAGCCCCACGAGAATTCAGATTGCGACAGGTAGATGTCGTCGCCGCCGAGATCGATCACGATGCGCACCGGTCGCGGCTCCGGCTTCTTGGCCGACGTGAACTCGTCGTCGCCGCCGAAATCGATGACAAGCAACGCGTCTTCGGTTCCGCCGCCTCCCTTCGATCCGCGCAGCACGACGGGCCCGTGCGGCGTTTCGATGACGGTCCGGTTTGGCTTGAGATCCTTCTGCTTGCGCAACATCGGCAGCATCAGCTTCACGCGTACCGCCAGCGAGTACGAGGCAGTCCGAAGCAGCTCACGATCGACCTTCCGCATCAGTTCCGCGCAGCGCATCAACGTCTTGCGGCCCTCCTCGTCCTCCTCGCCTTTCATGGCGCGCTCCTTGTCGCCCGGTTGGTTGCGCTGGAACCACTGCGTCAGATTCGCCCGCAGGAACGCGCGCTCTTCCTCTGTGAGTTCCTTGAGCGCGCCGGTCACGAACTGCTCGGCGAGCACTGCCATCGAGTAGATCTGCTGGATCGCCGACGCGGTCTCGGGGTGCAGATCGGGCAACTTCTCGATCTGCGCGTTCCCGCCGAGGGCGGCCATCCCGCCGTCGAGTTTGTAGGGCTTGAGCGCGCGCCAAACGTCCCAGGGCGCCGTCGCGGCCACCGCCGCGCGCGCGGTCGACTCCGCCTCTCCCGCAACGTCGAGCGGCTTGTCGAGTGCACGCCGCACCGCCGGCATCATCCACGGATCGGGATCGGGGAAGAAAGCCTTGCGATCGTCGTGACCGCGCAGGAGCCCACGGTCCTTGATGGTCAGCTCCTTGGCGTCGGGAACCCATGTCCGAATCTGCTCGAACGGTTCGGGCTTCTCGTCTCCCGCGAAGGCGATCAGGGGGAGGAGCGCGAGGAGGGGGATGATTCTCACGTGGAGATCATAGACCGGAGGGGGTAGGCGGAAGGCGGACACGCAGTGGGTTTGCAGTTCACGGTTCGCGGTTCACCGTCGGATGCAGGCGTCAGCGGGACCGACTCTCTGCGCCTTCCCGCAACCCGGCTGCGACCGCAAACCGCGAACTGTGAACCGTACGCGCGCGCCGCTCCACGACTTGCTCCTGTGTCGCCGGTCTCCCGCGCGCGCTTCCGCCTCCCGCTAGAATCTCCCCATGACTCGCATCGCCATCGTCCGCGCCCGCCGCACCCCGATCGGGAAGTTTTTCGGAAGCCTCTCCAAGACTGATGCCGCCGCCATGGGCGACGTTGTCGTCCGCGCGGTCATGGACGGGATCGACGTCCACGTCGATGAGGTCATCTTCGGTTGCGCGCGGCAGGCGGGCCAGGGACCCAACCCGGCGCGGCAGATCGCGCAGCGGGCTGGGCTGGGCGACGACACCCTCGCGCAGACGGTCAACATGGCTTGCGGCTCCGGGCTCAAGACGATCATGCTCGGCGCGCAGGAAATCCAGCTCGGCCGCGCGAAGGTGATCGTTGCCGGCGGCGTCGAGAGCATGACGCAGGTGCCGTTTTACCTGAAGCGGATGCGCACCGGATACCGCCTCGGGAATGGCGCCCTCATCGACGGCATGTACGACGATGGCTTTCACTGCCGCCTGGCAGATCAGCTGATGGGGCGCACCGCGGAGACGCTCGCCGAGGACTATGACATCTCGCGCCTAGAGCAGGATCAGTTCGCGATGGAGTCGCAGCAAAAGGCGGGCAAGGCGATGGCCGACGGCGCGTTCGATGCCGAGCTGGTTGCGGTGCCGGTCAAGGACGGTGAGTTCACGACGGACGAGCACGTGCGCGCGGACTCGACGGTCGAGAAGATGGCCAAGCTCCCGGCAGTGTTCAAGAAAGACGGCTCGGTTCACGCTGGCAACGCGAGTGGCATCACCGATGGCGCGGCCGCCGTCCTCCTGATGACCGAAGAGCACGCCGCCGAACTCGGATTGAAGCCGCTCGGGTTCATCGAGGACTACGCCGCCGCCGGCGTCGATCCCAGGATCATGGGCATCGCACCGGTGCCGGCCACCCGGAAGTTGATGGGGCAGATGGGCGTGACGATCGACGCGTTCGATCTGATCGAGCTCAACGAGGCGTTCGCCGCGCAGGCGCTGGCGTGCGAGCGCGACCTCAAGTTCGACCGGAGTCGACTGAACGTGCACGGCGGCGCCATCGCGCTGGGACATCCGATCGGGTGCACCGGCGCGCGCATCGTCGTCACGCTGTTGCACGCGATGCAGCGCCACGAAGCGCAGCGCGGTCTGGCGACACTCTGCATTTCCGGCGGGCAGGGCCTCGCCGCGAGCTTCGTCCGAAGCTGAGCCACGGCTGACCGCTTCGTCATTGAGCTTCTTCAAGCTCGGATAGAATGGGTGGGATGTCCCGGACCCTGCTCTCCCTCCTCGTGGTTTGCCTCGTTTCGCCGATTTCGGTGGGGGCGGATGCCCGTTCCGCATTCGGCGAGGCCCACAGGGAACTCAAAAAGGCCGATTTCGAGGAGCTTTCCGTCGCCAAGCGCGACGAGCTGTTCGCCACCATCGCGGCTTGGGACCATCCCGATGCCGTGCGCAACGTGGCCGAGATCCTGGCGCTCTACGCGACCTATCTCGACGTGATCGACTACCGGCTCGACGCGGACCAGACCAAGTTGCGCGAGTTCATGAGCCGGTCGGCGCTGAGCGATCAGGCGATTGCCGTGCGCCAGATCTACATCAACAAGGTCAAGAGGGGCGAAAAGGCCTACCGCGACGCCTATAACTCGCTCGACCTGCTGGTCGAGAACATGGGCAAGTGGAAGGAGGACAAGACGCTCTCGATGGCCGTCGCCTACCTGCCCGCCCAGCCGACGTGGCGCGTGCGCTCGGTCGCAGCGCTTGGCGCGGCGTACTGGCACAAGAGCGCACAAAGCGACAACCTCTCCAAGAAGTTGTTCAAGTCCCTGCAGCAGCTCTCCAAGGACAAGGAGCCCGGCGTGCGGCAGTCGGTGGCCAAGTCGCTTGCGTCGTTCCGACGGATCGAAGCGGTGCCGGTGCTGAAGCGCTGCGTGAACGATCCCGATTGGCGCGTGCGCGCTGCGGCGATCGCCTCCATCCGGAAGTCGCCGAGCGACGAAGGCGTCGGTTTCCTGATCACGCGCATGAAGAAGGAGAAGGGGCGTCTCGAGGACGACATCGTGCAGACGCTCACCGCGATCACGGGTCAGAAGCTCAAGTGGCCCGAGCAGTGGGAGGGCTGGTGGAACGGCGTCGGCAAACACATTCCGCCGAAGGGCGCGACCACCGCGCAGGTCACCGAGATCAAGAAGCGCAAAGAGAAGTCGAACCAGTTCTACGGCATCAACACGCGCTCCCAACGCATCTGCTTCATCATCGACATGTCGGGCAGCATGAAGCACAAGACCGAGGAGCTCAAACAGAAGGGGCCGATCACCGGCAAGAAGAACACCGACACGGCCGTGGCGGGAAAGACGCGCTGGGAAGTGGCGCGCAACGAGCTGAAGCGCGCCGTGCAGAACCTGAATTCCAAGGCGTACTTCTCGATCATCCTGTTCAACCACAGTGTCCAGCCGTGGCGCTCGGAAATGGTCAACGCCACGCCGGCGAACAAGAAGGCGGCGTCGGAGTTCCTCGACAAGGTGGGCCCGCGCGGCGCGACCTACACCCTTGGCGCATTGCGCGAGGGGTTCTCCTTGGGCGACGTCAAGGACGCCAAGGAGAAGAAAAAGCAGAAGGACGGTCCGCGCGTCGACACGATATTCCTGCTCAGCGATGGCGGCCCGACCGGTTCCCAGATGGACGGCCCGTCCAAGCCGATGGAGCCCGATCCGATCCTGGACCAGGTCAAGCATTGGAACGAGGGCCTGGGCGTCGTGATTCACTGCATTGCCGTCCACACCGACGAGGTCGGCACCTACTTTCTCAAGAGTCTGGCGTCCCAGAACGGCGGCCAGTTCGTCGCTCGAAAGTAGTCCATGCGCTTCCTTTGCGCGCTCTGCATCAGCGCCCTCGCGTGGGCTGGGCCTAACGACTCCGCGGAGGCGTATCGGGCGGAGGTCGCGAAGCAGGCGGCGCTCGACAATGCCGCGGGAGCGCGGGCGCTCGTCAAGCTCTGGAGCGCGAACGAAGCGAAGATCGCTCCTCTGCGCAAGGACATCGCGCGCCTGCGCGCCAAGCGCACGAAGGAAGACCGCAAGCTGCGCAAAGAGCGAGACGAGCGCAAGCGGTCGGCCATCCGAACGCGCATCGCCGAGTTGGTGGACGATTACATCGAGGTGGATCGTCGGCTATCGCCGCTCGAACTGCGTCGAGTCGACCTGCTCCATGCGATCGACGGATTGAAGTCGAAGGAGGCCATCGGCTGGCTCTGCACCGAGGGCCTGGGTCGCATCCGCGATCGGGAAGCTGGCTGTCCGCAGCGGCGCTGTCGACGCCGACACGCTGCGCGCGGCGTTGGCCCAGTCGAAGAAACCGGAGCTGGTGGTGCCGCTCCTGCAAGCGCTCGCCCGACACGGCAAGAACGACAGCACAGCACTGAATGAAGTTGTCCTCGGCTTCCTCGATCACAAGGACTGGGCGGTGCGCGTGGCCGCCGCCTACGCGCTTGCGACGATGGCCGACCCTTCCGGTGTTGAGCCGATCATCGTGGCGTTGAAGAAGGCGCCGAATCGATCGCGCGAACAGCATCAGTTGGCGGCGGCCCTCTCGCGCTACACCGGCCAGAGTCTGGGCCCCTATCCGGATCTCTGGGAGAAGTGGTGGGCGGCGGAAAAGAACAACGTGCTCTCCGGGCGCATGCCGCTCGGCAAGGGCAACGTGGCCGACGGCGCCAAGAGCGATCAGGGGCGCTTCTACGGCATTCCGCAAACGGCGGAGCGCATCATCTACATCGTCGACATCTCCGGCTCGATGGAAGTGTCGATGGTCGATCCGCAGTGGATTGATGGCGAGCCGGTGCCCGCGCGCAACGACGAGGACTCGCGCTACGACGCTGCCCTGCGCGAACTTCTGCGTGCGACCCGCAAGCTGCGTCCGCGTTCGACCTTCGCGGTGTTCGTCTACTCCAGCAAGGCGCGCGGCCTGCACGAGAAGATGACCCACGCGACCAAGGACAACCTTGCCAAGCTGGAGCAGGAGTTCGTTCACATGGGCCCCGAGGGCTCGACGAACATCTATGAGGCGCTCGAAGAAGCGCTGCGCTTCGCGGGCATCTACTCCGCCGGAACCACCGGAAAGCGCAAGCAGGTTGCCGACGCGATCTACCTCCTTTCCGACGGGGCGCCCACGGATGCGAAAGGCAAGGCCGAGGACCCGAGCCGAGTCCTGGTCGCCGTGCGCGAGTGGAACGCGCTCCAACGCATCGCGATCCACACCATCGGCATCGGCAAGCAGCACAGCGCAGCGTTCCTCAAACAGCTCGCAGAAGACAACGGCGGTCAGTATTACGGGGTCGGTACGGAGAAGAAGAAGCGCGAGCGGAGGAAGTAGGCGGTTTGCAGTTTGCAGTTCGCGGTTCACTGTCGGAGTTGAGCGCGAGCGCTCGGCAGATTCGCGCCCGGCTGCGCCCGACCGTAAACCGCAAACGCGCGCCGCTCCGCGGCGCACTCTTGTGTCGACGGCCTCCCGCGCGCGCCCTTCGCTGGCTGCGACCGTCTACTGCCTACGCGCGCCGCTCCGCGGCTCCCGCTTGTGTTCCCGGCCTCCCGCGCGCGCTCCACGCTACTTAGCGATCAACCGGTCGGCGTCGAAGGAATAGCGGTAGTTTACCATCGCATCCTTCCAGCGCTTGCCATCGGCGGGGGAGAAGCCGGCCGGGAGGATCGCCCGCAACGACTTGTCGATGAGCGGTTGCAGGCCCTTCGGCGCATTGCCAGCACGCACACCGAACAGCGTGCCGACACTCTCCGGTGTTTTGATCGACGCGAGCTTGAGCACCGCGGCCTTGTCCCCTGCAACGGCGCGCGTCCTCAGCGTCTCGAATGAAGGCTCGGCCAAGAGCACACGCAGCTTTGTTTCGCAGCGCTGAAACACATTGCGTTCCACGGGGAGCGGTCCCATCCAGACGATGCGGCCGTAGCGATCGAGGAACAAACCCCACGGGACGGAGTTCCCGCGATACAGCGCCAGCGACGTCGAGCGCTCCCGATCGCGCTGCCGGTCGATGCCGACGGGGAACGGCAGGCGCCGTTCGCTCACGAGTGCCGCCAGCCGCTCCGGAGTTTGCTGTTTGTGGTCGTCGAGGACCGACGCGATGCCGATCACGCGCAGGTTGTCGGACCCCAGTCGCGTGGCGAGCGCCTCGACGCGGCGCGTGAGGGGGTTGGCGCTGGGATGGGTGGCGGAGAAGAAGAAGAGCAGCGTCACTCGGCCGTCCGGTCGCGTCGGGTCTTGCGCGGGGCCGACCCAGCGGTCGACTTGAAGGGGGGGCGGCGGATCGAAACGGAACGCGAGGTCGGCCGCGCGCGGGACCGCCTCGGGCCGTGTCGAGCGTCGGTAGTAGGTGAGCGCCTCGCGGGGAGCGTTCTCCTTGAGCAGGTCGCCGAGCCACAGGAAGACCGTCGGGCGGCGGCCACTGTCGGGGAACTTCTCGAGGAACGACTCGGCATGGCGACGGAAGGCGCGCACCGCGGACCCGGTTCCGATTCGGCGGGCGATCGCGCGCGCCTCCTCTATCTTTTTGTACGCTGCGGCCTCTCCGGGGGCCTGGGCCGCCGCAGTCAGGGCAAAAAGCATGAGCGGGATGACGATCGCGTGCGCGCGCAAGGGTCCGCGGATCCGAAGCAAAGGGCGGTCCATCTTCGATGGGGTCGCCGATGGGCGGAATCCCAAGGGTTTAGATCGGTTGTGCGCCGGTGGTTGTCCTCTGCCGGAGACGGTGTGACCCATGATTCCGCTCCGTATCGGGCGATTGACCCTCCGCGCGCACGTCGGCCTCGTCGTCATTGCGGCCGTGCTGTATGCGCTCGGCGGCGACCTCTGGATCCGCTACCTGCTGCTGTTGGCGACGCTGTTGCTCCACGAATTGGCGCATGCCCTCGTGTCTCTTCTCTTCCGCGGGGAGCGGGCCGTCGTCTCGCTTTGGCCGTGGGGGGGCGTGGCCCATGTGGAGCGATTTTCCGACTTTCGTGAGGCCGTTGTGGCCCTGGCCGGGCCCGCCTCCAACCTCGCCGTGGCCGGCGGGGCGGCGGCCGCTGGCGGCGAATTTTCGCTGGAGCTGGGGCGCTGTCCGCCCCTCGATTTCGTGTTCACGTGCAACCTCGTGATGGGGCTGGCCAACCTGATCCCCATCCCCGGACTGGACGGCGGCCGAGCTCTCAGAATTTTCCTGAGACGCCAACCCAACTAGCAGAGGGGGGTATGCTGTCCGACGATATGAAATACCGTTGGATCCTTACCCTTCTGTTTTGCGGTCTCCTTTTCCCCGCCCTACGCGCGGAAGACGAGGTCGCGCAAAAGGTCCCGAATGATCAAACGGCGCAGATCCCCAAGACCAGTCCGGTCTGCGTTCGGTTGCCCTCCCTGAATCGCGTTGATGCGTTGGCCAAGCAGTTTGCGCCGATCATCGACATGATGCAGCCGGGGGTGAAGCCGCTCCTGGAAGCGGGCATCTCGAACATGATGATGGCGCAGCTCGGACTCGATCCGGCTGGGTTCAATCGTGACGCGCCGGTCTACATGGGATTGAGCCACGAGGGCGAGAAGCCCTTCTTCCTCCTCACCCCCGCCGCCGAAAAGGGCATCGCGGGCGAGAAGGACCTGCCGCAAGGCATGAAGCTGGTCGTCAAGGACGGCATGGTGCACGTGGGCGACCCCGAGGCGCTCGGCGGCCCCCGCCGCGACGCCAACACGAAGATGTTGAACGGTGACTTCGCCGTCCACGTCTTCATCTCGGATCTCGTCACGCGCTACAAGGAAGACATCGAAGGCGGCCTCGCGCAGGCGAAGGGCATGGCCGAGGGTGGTCTGGCGCAGGGCATGGTGCCCATGGCGGTTGCCGTCGATCCGTTCATGGCTGCCGCTCGCGGCGCCATCTACGGTGTGGACAGCGTTGCGTACGCCATGACCGTCAAGGAGGACATCCTTGAGACCGAAGGCCTCGTGATGACCAAGGCCGAGTCCGGACTGCGCAAGTTCCTCGCGCGCGCCGGTGCTCCCCGCGAGAACTCGTTGGCCGACTACCTGCCTGCCGAGGCGTTCATGACGATGGACTACGCCGCCTCACCGGATTGGCCCGGCGAGGAGATGATGCAGTTCGCGAAGGACACGCTGGGCCAGCAGGGTGGCAACGCGATCGGGCAGATGCTTTCGATGTCCAAGCCCGTCTGGGGAATGCTGACCGGCCGCAACGCCGTCGCGCTGACCCTGCAGGGCATGATGGGCTACAACTTCCACTCCATCTACGAGTTGAAGGAAGGCGTCGACAGCACGAAGCTGATGGACAAGTTCGACATCGCCAAGCTCAACGAGGCGATGAAGGAACTGAAGATGCCGCTCGAGTACAAGCTCGAGAAGAACGTCGGCAAGCACGGCGAAACCCAGCTGCACAAGCTCTCGATGACCTCGGAAGACCCGCAGATGCAAATGGCGCTGATGATGGCGACCTACTACCTCGCGGCTGAGGGAAATCACATGTTCATGGTCATGTCCATGAACGCCGAGCTTGAGATCAAGGACCTGATCGACCGCGTCCGCAAGGGCGAGGCGAAGGCCGGCGCGCACACCAAGGCGATGGATCGTCTCGGGCGCAAGCGCAACCTCGGCTTGACGTTCAACTTCGGCGCGCTCAAGGCGATGGCCATGATGTTCGCCATGTTGGACCCGCAGGCGGGCCAGATGATGGCCGCCATTCCGGACGAGATGTACATGTCGACCGCCCTCTCGGTTCACGACGGGGATCTGCACTGGAAGGGTGACCTGCCGCTCAAGCAGATCATGAAGCTCGTGCAGGACGTCAAGGCCATGGAAGGCGCCGGCGACGGCAACGCCCCGGGCAACAGCGAGTTTGATTAGTTCGGGAGTTCGATTAGTTCGGGAGTTCGATTAGTTTCGAGTCGCGTCTTCGATCCACCCAGTCCCACAAACCCAACCCCCGCCGAATCCGGCGGGGGTTTTTTCGTGGGGTGTGGGCCTTCGAAGCCGAGGCTTCGTTTCGGATGTCCATCGCTGGACCCGAGACCAAGCGAGGACAAGTCTGGGCGCGTCGCGGCGATGCCGCTGTGTTCATGAGACACCGCAATTTCGCCGCGGCGCTTCCAGGCGCAGCCACAGCCGGTCGAGGCCCGATGGGCGTTCGAAACGAAGCCTAGTTCATGAACTCGACGGTCGCGTCCTCGATGCGGTAGAGGCACAGCGCGAACCCGGCGTCGTCGAAGAACGGACCGATCTGCAGGCGCCCGCGAACGAGGTAGTAGTCGAGGACGTACTCCGTCGCCTGGCCGTCCGCCACCGTGACCTCCAGGATCTGATTGAGGCGCGGCGTGCCGAAGCAGCACACGGTGTGGTCCGGCATCAGGAAGAACTCCGTGACGTTCGCAGGATCCGGCACCGAGAAGTACATGACGCCGAGCACCTCGATCGTCTTGCCGTCCAGAGCGCGGATGGCATCCGGCACGGTCCCGGTCTCCGCGGCGAACGGGAATCCGGCCAGCCGATCGAACCCGACCGTCACGGCGCCGTCCCGCGGCTCGGGCGGCGGCGGCGGCTTCAGCGGCGCCCCGGGCGGGATGAAGCCTTGGCTCGCCATGACGCGATCGCTCAGGGACCTCGACCGGGTGCCGGGGCTTGTCGGGTCGGGGGCGAGCCCGATCCAAGCCAGGACGGCGAGCAGGAGCACGAACGCCAGGATGCCAGCGGCTTTCACGCCGCTAGGGTAGCGCCGCGCCCCGGCTCCGCTGCGAAACAGGGCCTAGCTCGGGTCGAAGGGCTGCTCGAGAAGCTCCCGCGTGCTGCGCTTGGCAACGGAGCGGAACTCCTCGACGACCTCGCGGGCCTCGGGCGAGGACATGAGCCGCAGCGTCTCGATGCAGCGCTCCTGGAAAGGCGTCGGCTTGCGGAAGCGCGCGCGCAATCCGCGTCCCTTGCCGAGGTCGACCAGATAGCTGGCGATCTCCGCGTTCCCGATGCGCGCCAGCGCCTCGAAGAGCAGCTCGACCTCTTCCCGCGAGCGCTTTTCGATCACGTCGCTCGTCAGGATCGTCGGGAGGCATGTCGCCACGGCCGGTGCATCGTCATGCAGCAGCGACTGCAGCGCGGCCTTGCGAATGCGGGCCGACTTGTCGTGGAGTCCGCGCACGACGGCGTTGCGAATGCGCGAGTCGGTGCTGCGCATGCCGAGCTCGACGACCCGGACGCGCGTGTTCTCGACGAGCGAGTCGAAGTCCGTCGCCACGGCGGCGAGCGCGTCGTGCGTGCCGAGTTCGAGCAGAACCGAGCGCAATCGGGCGCGGTCGGTGGGGCTGCTAGTGGAGTAGAGCTGGACCATCAGCAGCTCCGCCTCCGGGCCAAGCACGCGCAGGGCCTCGCGGGCCGCGCGATTGTGTCGCGTCCGGGAGAGCCACTGGACGAAGGGCATGGCCGCGGCTGCGCCGAGATGCTGGAGGCAGCGCGCAAGCGGATGCGGGTCGATGTTGTCGCGGCGTTCGACGCCGTCGAGCAGCGCGACGATGGGCGCGTGCTCGCGCAGCGCGGCGATGCTCGTCTCGCCCACGCGATGGCGGACCGCGTTCGGCTCGCGCTTCATCTGCGCGGCGCGGTCGAGGACGCCAATGACACCGTCGAGGTCGCCGGTGGCCGCGAGATTGCGCGCCAGCGTGTGGCAGACCAGCTCGATCGCATCGGCGTTCCGGTCGCTGAGCGACTGGTTGGCGATGTTGTGCAGGGCGGCGAGTGCTCGTCGCAGCGCGTACGGATCGCCGGGCGTCTGGATGCCCTGGGTGATCGCGGCGCGGTCGGCCTGGCTGCGGGCCAGGTTGGCGGCGTCCAGCATGACGTCGCGCGTCTCCATCTCCTCCATCACGAGCTTGAGGTGCGACTGGTCCGACTCCCAGAGTCGCAGCGCGAAGTCGACTCGCGTGTCGTCCGGATCGGCCTGCAGAGCTTCGATGATGCTGCGCGCCTCGGTGAACGTCACACCCGGCGAAAGCATGAGGCCCGAGACACCCTGAGCGCGCAGGCGTCCGGGAATCGTGCGTCGCGCATCGCGCGTGCGGAAGACCTCGCGGCTGTCGAGCAGCACCGCCTGGTCGGTCAGGGCAAGCGTGACCGGGCCCTGCGCCGTTGCGCTGTTCCACGCGCCCACGAACCGATCTACGAATCGATCGACCGTGGTACTTCCCGGCTGGAACCGGCAAGCGTCCGCGAGAATCCGCATGAGCAGAGCGACCGCGGTCGCGATGGAACTCTCGCCAAGCGCTCCGGAGGAATTGCTGCTGACCGACACCGCATGGCTTATCGGTTTATCCGTGTGTGATTCGAGCCTGCGACCTCCGAAAACTGTCGCAATGCCGAACGCAATTCACCCAATGGTGTGCGCGGCACAGCATCGGTTCCCCGGGCAGGGGGCGACTGCTAACGGAACGCGTCGAAGCCGGTGATCTGGTGCCCCAGAATGAGGCCGTGGATGTCGTGCGTGCCTTCGTAGGTGTACACGGACTCCATGTTGCACATGTGCCGCATCACCTGGTACTCGGCCGTGATGCCGCTGGCGCCGAGCATGTCGCGTGCGACGCGCGCCATCTTGAGCGCCTCCCAGCACGCGTTGCGCTTGGCCATCGAGATCTGCTGCGGCGTGATCTTGCCCGCCTCCTTGATACGGCCAAGCTGCAGGTTCAGCGCCTGCATCTTGGTGATCTCGGTCAGCATGTTGGCGAGTTTGGTCTGTACGAGCTGGAAGTTCGCGAGCTTCTTTCCGAACTGCGAGCGCTCCATCGTGTACTGGCGCGCCTCGTCGTAGCACGCCATGGCCGCGCCGGCCGCACCGAACGCGATCCCGAAGCGTGCCTGCGAGAGACAGTTCAGCGGACCCTTGAGCCCCTGCACGCCGGGCAGCATGTTTTCGAGCGGGATCTCCACGTCCTGCAGCACGAGCTCCGAGGTGACCGACGCGCGCAGCGAGTACTTCTTGTCGGTCTTCGGCGCCGTGTATCCGGGCGTCCCCTTCTCGACCAGGAAGCCGCGCACGACGCCGTCGAGTCGCGCCCAGACGATCGCGACGTCGGCCACGGTGCCGTTCGTAATCCACATCTTGGCGCCGTTGAGCACGTACTTGTCGCCGCGCTTTTCCGCCTTCGTCTCCATGCCGCCGGGGTCGGATCCGTGGTCGGGCTCGGTCAGGCCGAAGCAACCGATCGCCTCGCCGCGGCCCATCGCCGGCAGCCAGCGGTCCTTCTGCTCCTCGGACCCGTACGCGAAGATCGGCCACATCACCAGCGAGCCCTGCACCGAGCAGAACGAGCGGATGCCCGAGTCGCCGCGCTCCAGCTCCTGCAGGATCAAGCCGTACGCGACCGCGCCGAGGCCGGCGCATCCGTAGCCTTCGATCCCGGCGCCCAGCAGCCCGAGTTCGGCCATTTCCGGAATCAGCTCATCCGGGAAAGTCCCCGCCATGTAGTGGTCGCCGATGGTGGGAATCACGCGATCCGAGACCCAATCGCGGACGGTGTCGCGGATCATCCGCTCGTCCTCGGTCAGCAGGGAGTCGAAATCGAAGAAGTCGGGGGCCTCGAAACTCATGGGCGCAAGCTAGCAAAGAGGGGGAGCCTTCGAAACGATCGGGGGCGGAGCGTACAGATTTCACACAGGGGTAGGCCGCGGAAGGGGTGAATCCGTCCGGGTTTTCGCCGATTTCGTCCGGCACGCCGCTTGTTTAGGGTTGGGTGATGAAATCGCTTCTACTCGCTCTCTTGGTGCTGGCCGCGCCGCTCCTGGCCCAAGACAACGCCGCCCCCGCTCTGAACAAGGCCGAACCGGCTGCCAAGAAAGCCGAACCGGCGGAGCAACTCGCCCACATTGCCGAAATCGAGATCAAGATCGACTCGGCCGAGGATCCGTTCGCCGCGAACCCCTTTGGCGGAGCGAAGTTGAACTACCTCGGATTCCTGAGCGCTGTCCGCAAGGCGGCCCACGACCCCGAGATCGATGGCATCGTGCTGAAGCTCGAGAGCTACCAGCTGGGCTGGGGGCGTCTCGTGGAGCTGCGCGACGCGCTCCTTGAGCTGCGCAAGGCCGGCAAGAAGGTCTTCCTCTACAAGGAGAGCTACAGCGGCGTGGACCTGATTCTCGCCGCCGCCGCCGATCGGGTTTCGATGCCCGAGACCGGCATGGTCGCGATGCCCGGCCTCGCGATCGAGATGATGTACATGAAGGGGCTGCTCGACAAGCTCCACGTCAAGTTCGACGTGGTGCACATCGGCGACTTCAAGACGGCCGGCGAATCGATGGTCATGGACAAGATGTCGGACGCGCAGAAGCGTTCGCTCGATCCGATCCTCGACGAGTTCTTCAACACGATGGTCAGCTCCATCGCCAGCAGCCGTGGGCTGCCCGAGGAGCAGGTCAAGAAGCTGATCGACAAGGGCGTCTTCTACGGCGCGGAAGCGCAGAAGGCGGGCCTCGTGGACCGCATCGAGTACTACGACCAGTTCGTCTCCGGCATGAAGGCGATGTTCCCCGGCAAGAAGGTCGTCAAGTCGAACAAGTTCGGCAAGGGCAAGGGACCGCAGATCGATCCCAACAACCCGATGGCGGCATTCTCGATTCTGATGCAGGCCTTCATGGGCGGCGCCAAGAAGCCGCGTGAGGCGGGCCCGCGCATCGCGATCATCTATTGCACCGGCGCGATTACCTCCGGCAAGAGCCAGTACGACTGGACCGGCGGCATCTCGTCGATGGGCTCCAAGACGATCGTCAAGGCGATCGACACGGCGCGCAAGGACAAGGACGTCAAGGCGATCGTGCTGCGCGTCAACAGCCCCGGCGGCTCCGCCCTGGCCAGCGACATGATCTGGCGTGCCGTGGCGCGTGCCAAGGAGGTCAAGCCGGTCATCGCCTCGATGGGCGACGTCGCGGCCTCCGGCGGCTACTACGTTTCGATGAACGCCAACCGCATCTTCGCGGAGCCGCAGACGCTGACGGGTTCGATCGGCGTGGTCGGGATGATTCCCAACCTGAGCGAGTTCTTCCCGTGGGTCGGCGTCAGCATGCAGCGCCTGACGCGCGGCAAGCGCGCCGCCGCCTTCAACACGATGGCGGGCATGGGCCCCGAGGACCTCGAAGTTCTGCGCGGCACGATGCAGCTGCTCTACGGCGATTTCGTCGCGAAGGTGGCCGCGGGCCGCGGCAAGACTCCGGCCGAGATCGAGCCGCTGGCCCAGGGCCGCGTCTGGACCGGCCGCGCCGCGCACAAGAACGGCCTCGTCGATGAGCTCGGCGGCCTGCGCGATGCGATCGCCTATGCCAAGACCAAGGCGGGCCTCAAGGACGACGAGAAAGTGCTGATGATGGAGCTGCCGCGTCGCGGTGGCCCGTTCGAGGCGCTCGAGCAGATGTTCGGCGGCGCGGAGGCGGATCTCGATCTCGCCATGCTCAAGCGCGTGCCGGAGCTGCGCAAGATGCTGCTGCGCATCGCGACCTACCGCCGTGTGGCGGTGGACAAGATCGCGATGCTCAACCCCGAGCTGGATGCGTTCCTGCAGCCGGCCAATGGGGCGGCTCGCTAGGACCGAACGACCGAGTAACAAATTTCAAGGCCATTGGGCTAAATCGGGACCGGCCCGTGGTCACAGGGACAGCGGTGTAGCTGTCCCTACTTTAATTTGTGAACGACGGTGCCAGGCACCGTCGTTCATGAATTTCAGCGCGCGGCGCTGAGGAATGCGGAGACGAACCGCAGCAGCGGCATCGACTCCCACACCCCGGGATCGCCGCCGTCGCGATCGACGTGGGCGAAGAGGTCGGTGACGAGCAGGCGGTGGCGCACCGACTTCTTCGTGTACCAGCGCTCGAGCGACACGGCCTCGCTGGACGGCACGATCGGGTCATCCTTGCCGTGCAGAAGGAAGACGCGCGCCCGGGGCAGCGGGTTCGCCAGCGGCGTGAGCGCTTGCAGGTCGTCGGCCATGCCCGCCAGCGCCTCATGCGCCTGCTCCTTGCTGAGCGGTGCGTTCGACGCCACTACCGTGTCGTACAGCGCGGGCGGGATCCGGTCACGATTGCCCTGCAGCACGGCGCGACGGCCCTCGCCGAGCGGGTCCATCACGCCCTTCGCATCGGGCGGGGGGGCGGTGAGCCAGCCGCGCAACAACAACTCGAGGTGCGCGTACGCCCCGAAGCTCAAGACGCAGGCGATCCGGTCACGCACCTCCGCGCGCCCCGCGGCGATCAGGCAGTAGGAGCCGCCGACCGAAACGCCGGCGAGGCTCACGCGCTCCGCCTCGGTGAACGACGCCGCCACACGGGCGATTCGCGCGGGGTCTTCGGCATCGATTCGGAGGAGGCGCAGCGACAGCAGATCGGGCGTAGCGACCACGAGGCCGCGGCGCGCCAGCGCGCGTGCCAGAGCGACGAACCGCGGATCGTCGATGCCGTCCTCGACGGCGCCGGCGACGAGCACGACCACCGGAGCATCCTGAGCCGCCCCGTCCGGTTGATACATCCGCACGCGCTCCCCGGCTTTCCGGTCGATGCTCTCCGTCACGCCTTCGCGCAGGTCGGCGGCGGGGCTGGTCGCGTCGCGCAGCAGATGGGCCGCCTCGGTGAGTCCGCACCCCCCGCATCCCGTCAAGAGCAGAAGGAGGAGGACCGAGGCGCGCATCAAACTCCCTTTCCGTGGCACGACGCTCACCCGCGAGCGGCGCGCAGCTCCACCTTTGACCTACTTCTCAGCCGCGATGTAGACGACCCAGCCCTTGTCGGCCTCGCCGGTCTTGGTGACCGACCACTCGCCGTTGCCGTCTTCTGTGCCTTCCTCGGTGCCTTCCCAGTACACGGTCACCTGGGAGAAGCCCGCCTCGCGCAGCAACTCCTGAATCTCGGGCAGCGTCCACAGGCGCCACTCGTAGGTGAACGCCTTCTCGATCCGGCTGCCGTCGTTGAAGTCGAAATGGATGTGGTTGATCACATGGCCCGTGACGGGGGAGTAGTAGTCCTGGTCCCAGACGTACGTGAAGCCCTCGCACTCCCGGGGCTCTTCCATCTCCAGGAACGCGTCGCTTCCGCCGTAGGCGTCGAGGATCATCATGCCGCCGTCGGCGAGTCCGCGATAGGCGGCCGCGAAGTACTCCTTCAGCTGGGCGCGCTCCTTGAAAATGAAGTAGCTGAAGTTGGTGGCGAGGATGCAGTCCGACGGCTCCGGGCTCGTCGTGAGGACGTTCTCCTGCAGCAAGGTCATGCGCGCGTTGGCATCGTCCGGCAGGCGCGACTTGATGCGCTTGCGCGCCACTTCGAGAGTGGGGCCGTCGAGATCGATTCCAACCGCGGTGTGGGTCTCGTCCTGCTTGACCCACTCGATGGCCGTGATGGCCGTGCCGCAGAAGTCCTCGCGCAGGGTTCGGGGTTCGCACCCCTTGAGTTCGCGCCACGCCTGGCGGATGAAATCGCAGTCCGCCTCGGGTTCCTGCACGGAAAGCTCGTACAGCTCGAACTTGTTGGAGTTCTTGGCGGTGCGCCCCTTGGACTTGCGCTTTTTCGGCTTGCGGGTCATGGACCGCCGTTTTACGGCATCGGTCCCGCCGCGTCTATTCGGCGTCGGCGACGGACGTGTCGGCGGTCGCTTCCGAGACGACCGGTTCGGCGGTCGGAGCCGAGTCGGTATAGATCCGGTCACGTCCGTCTTCCTTGGCCCGGTAAAGACGGGCGTCGGCGAGACGGATCAGCGGGTCGGCCTCTTCGCGCTCCGCCGGGCAGAACGCCACGCCGCCGCTGATGCGGATCGAGATG
>Ga0209692_10001804_pt1 | contig 26722 bp, 18 predicted proteins | sample tdDd472_FD_187129 | JGI IMG/M metagenome (GOLD analysis project Ga0209692, IMG submission 187129) | Marine sediment microbial communities from the Atlantic coast under amendment with organic carbon and nitrate - tdDd47.2 (SPAdes)... | ecosystem: Environmental > Aquatic > Marine > Coastal >... | reverse complement strand
GATGCTGTTGCTACTGGAACATGGCCAAATTCCTCAGAAAAGCAAACAGTGTCATTCATACCAACAACTGGTAAATTTGTTAAACTGGTAGCAGTTTCTGAAGTAAATGGAAATGATTGGGCTTCCTGTTCAGAGATAAATATTCTCTACAAATCTCAGGCTTCAACAAGTATTTCAGAAGAATTGAGTATTCCATCAGAGTTCAGGTTGAATCAGAATTATCCAAATCCTTTTAATCCTACAACAAATATCTCGTTTCATTTACAAATGATGAATAAAGTAAAAATTGAAATCTATAATCTGGTTGGGCAAAAAGTAGAAACATTGACAGACAGAGAATTTTCAACCGGAAATCATAGTTTGATATGGGATGCTTCCAATTACTCCAGCGGGATTTATTTTTGTAAAATGGCTACAAATGATCAGACTCAAATTAAGAAAATGTTATTACAAAAATAGAGGAAAAACTGATGCAGAAATACACTTTATTACTTTTAATTATTGGGCTTCTTTTTTTGGCAATATTTCAATCATGCGAATCACAAGAAAAAATTAATATCAGTATAATTCCGAAACCTGTTTTATTGATAGAAAAAACTGGGGAATTTGAATTTGGTAATGAAATTAATATTGAATGCAAAAGTAAAGAATTGCAATTAGTATCAGAATACTTAAAAACAGAAATAGTAGCAAATACAAATATTCAGTTGAATACAACCGGAAAACCGATCAACCTTATTCTAGACAATGAAAGTGAATATGAAAATAATGAAGCATACAAATTAAATATTTTCTCGGATAAAATTGATATACTAGCACCAACTTCTGAAGGTATATTCTATGGTATTCAGACTTTATTTCAACTGCTACCATCAGAATTTTTCAACGAATCAAAAAATAATATCAAATGGACTGTACCCTGTGTTGAAATTTCTGATTACCCGCGCTTCAAATATCGTGGAATGCATCTGGACATTTGTCGTCACTTCTTCCCTGTTTCTTTTGTAAAAAGATACATCGATTACCTTGCAATGCATAAATTGAACACGCTCCATTTTCATCTTACTGAAGATCAAGGTTGGCGAATCGAAATCAAAAAATATCCAAAACTCACAGAAATTGGATCAATCCGAAAAGGAACAGTTATTGGTCGAACCAATAAGTATGATGGAGAAGAATATGGTGGATTCTATACTCAAGATGAGATTAGAGAAATTGTAAAATATGCATCAGAACGACATATAACTGTAATTCCCGAAATTGAACTTCCTGGTCATTCAGTAGCAGCTTTAACAGCTTATCCTGAATATTCATGTACTGGTGGTCCTTTTGAAGTACGAAAACGCTGGGGAGTTTCAAAAGATATCTATTGTGCTGGAAATGAAAAAACCTTTGAATTTCTTGAAAACATCCTCATAGAAGTGTTGGATTTATTTCCTTCAAAATATATACATATCGGTGGTGATGAAGCACCAAAAGACCGCTGGGAAAAATGTCCAAAATGTCAAAAACGTATCAAAGATGAAGGTCTTCACAATGAACATGAACTTCAGAGTTACTTTATTAAAAGGATGGAAAAATTTCTCAACGATAATGGAAGAAAACTTATTGGCTGGGACGAAATACTGGAAGGTGGACTTGCACCCGATGCAACTGTGATGTCATGGCGTGGAATCCAGGGTGGCGTTGAAGCAGCAAAACAAAATCATGATGTAATCATGGTACCTTATTCTCATCTTTATTTTGATGGTTACCAGGCAGATCCGGAAATAGAACCACTGGCAATTGGATACTGGGCACCATTAGAGCGAGTTTATAGTTTCAATCCAATTCCGGAAGAATTAACAGAAGTAGAAGCCAAACATGTCATTGGTTGTGAAGCGACATTATGGACAGAATTTATTGCAACAGAAGAATATGCTGAATATATGTTTCTCCCTCGTTTAAGTGCATTATCGGAAATCTGCTGGACACAACAGTCAGAGAGAATCTGGAATGAATTTCAAGGTAGATTACAAAAACAGTATAAACGATATTTTGAATTGGATGCGAATTTTCGTATCCCAACTCCGGAAATTAAAAAATTATTGGTTATTAATAAGGGAGAAAATGTAGTGATTGAAAATCCAATTGATATGGGTACAGTTCATTATACATTGGATGGATCTGTTCCAAATATTAAATCACCAAAGTATCAAGAAAATTTAGTTATTAATGAAAATTCTGTTCTAAAATCTTCTATATTTTTGCCTGATGGCAGATCAAGTAGTGTTATTACAACAACAATCATGGTTAAGGAAGATGCACCAAATGGTTTGGAATATGGATTGAATTATGATTATTATGAAGAAGATTTCACAGACTCCTTTCCCAATTTTGTAGAATTAACGCCAAAAACTTCAGGCACTTGCATCAATTTTGATGTAAAAAACATAGGCGAAAGAAATGACAAATTTGGTGTTATCTTTACCGGTAAAATTGATATTGAAAGTACCGGTAAATGGACATTCTATCTTACTTGTGATGACGGAGCAAAATTATATATTGACGGCAAAGAAATTATTGGTTCTGAAACTTATATCACTCAGCCGGTTTCAGATTCTCATGAGCTCTCAAAAGGATTGCATGATATTAAGTTGGAATTCTATGAATGGGGTGGCGCTGAAAATGTGAAGATTGAATTAGAAGGTCCTGATTACCTGAGACAACCAGTAAAACCCTGGATGTTATTTAGATAATTTTACAGTTTATAGATATGTAAAAAAGGCTGGATTTATTTCAGCCTTTTTTATTTATCATTATTTAATTTCAATAATTCATTCAATGATATTTTTTGAAATGTCATATGTGCCTGACTACTTTCATATAAAATTCCAATAGTAGAATCATCAACTATTGTCAAATTTGGATATCCAAACCCAATTTCCTCATCCAATAAAATTTGGTATTTTTCAGGCCAGGTTCTGCCTTCATCCAGGCTAGCTTTTATTGTCATCATATTTCTTGATTTTGGTGAGTTTGGATTAACAAATAGCAGTACACTTTGTTTCTTTCCATCAATCTCTAGATATGTTTTAATTAATCCTGCATTGCAAACCGGCTCTTGCAAAATGCTTCGTGAACTCTCATGTTTCATCCAGGTTTGTCCCAAATCTTTGGTAATTGCTACAGATCTTGATCCGCCACGATTATCGCGCATGTTTAACATTAAGGAACCATCACTCAGTTCTACAACTTGAGATTCCGTAGTATTAGGTTTTGCACCAGTACCAAAAAACCAGGTTTTGCCATGATTGTTACTGTACAAAATAGTGGAATGAGGCAATTCATTTTCATCCTGATATTGCGCCGGAAATACCAACACACCTTCACTAGTTGTAATGCCACTGCCAGGTCCTACCATTGCTAGTTCCCACTCGGGCTTTTTAATTTGTTCTGTAATATTAATTAATTCCGACCATGTTTTGCCGTCATCATTACTTTTTGTCAACATAAACTGCATGGTTTCACTGGGTTTTGTACCTTTGCCTGATGCAAACCATGTACGTTCATTTTTCATGCCGTGTGCCCATGCTGCAGCGACCCAAATTGTGCCACTATTTCTATCAACTAGAATTGATGGATCACCAATACCATTTTCGATTTGCGATTTACCTTCCCATTCTCCTCTGTCCATTATTATTTGCATAGGCTCCCAGGTGCTTCCACCATCAAATGAGCGATTTAATCCTACATCGATATCTTCCTGTAAATCACCAGAATTATTCCTGCGAATATCATAAATCGCCAGCAATGTTCCTTCATTGGATGTAACAATTCCTGGAATTCTATAAGTATCAACGCCATCATCATTTTGATTACGTAATGATAATCCAATACGCTGGTTCACAATTTTATTTTGTTGAATTTCATATTCCCTATCATTGATCTTTGCAGAGATTGCATTTGCTGATATTCTCGCTGACATCTTAGCATCATTATTTAATTCACAAATTAGCCAAAAATAATTATTGCCTGTCCTCAGTCTCAATTTCCCTGAAAATTCCATCTCATTTGTCGGATTTTGAGAAAATCCAAATTGATACTTTGGCTCAAATGTAGATACATTCCTAGTATTATATAGATAAGTATTCAAGAGGGATTCTGCTCCTGATAAATTGATTTTGATATTTTCAAACTCTAGAGCATTATCCTGACCTGAGCATTTTATATTGATCTTCAGTAACTGATTATTTCGTTTATTTATCAATAGTGGGATCTTTTTTGATTCAGCAGTGATTTCCATAACCTCCATTTGTCCGGTAATCTTCACTTGGTCTACTGGTTTCAATGAAATATCATCAAACCATGCTTTCCCAGTAACTTCTCCCCAACCTCCAAGTAAACAATAGACATTAATCGAATTTCGATTACCGGAATTGAATTCAAATTCCACTTTGGTCCAATCATTAGTTCCTGTTAAGATTTTGGCTTTTTCCTGGTCAAAATCCATGACAATCATTGCACCTTTTCCATTAAGTTTTGTTATCTTTTTTGTTTTAATCCAGCCGGAAAGAACATACTCTGTAAATGGTTGAACAGTTATTGTAGTATGCAAGGCTGCATTAACACCTTTTTTAGAAGTTATTGCAACAGCATTGCTTTTATTTATTCCATCCATATTATACAAGAAATTAATGTATTCACCACCCCAAACTTTTTTTTCCCATAGAGATGGCATTATTTCTTCAAATCCTGAATTTTGAACAAGATTTTGACTGTATGAAATAGTTAATAAAAAGAAACTTAATGTGATAAATAATTTTCTCATTTGTAATTATTCCTTATTGGTTCGATTTTCTTTTTAAGATTATAATTATTTCGTAGTGTGTTGTAAACAATTTTCTAATTAATATTTTCTGTTATTCAAACTGCGTAAAAATTTAATAATAATCCCTTAAATAAAAATTTTATTTTACCTTTATATTTGAATTCATATTTTTAATTTTGAACATTTATTAATTGGAGGAAAGTATGATTAATTCGAACTTATTATCAGTAGTATTTTTAATTCTGTTATTTTGTGTCACATGTTGTAATGGTGACAATTCCAAAATCCATGATACTATAGAAAAAATGCATTGGAATGGTCAAGCAAGTTGGCGGATAGAATCTGGCGAAAAAAACATCTACATTGACCCGCTTCAACTTCCTGAAGGTTCACCAAAAGCAGATATAATTTTTGTAACACATTCACATGGAGATCATTTGTCGATAATAGACATTGAGTCTATTTCAGGAGAAAATACAATTTTGATCGGCCCAAAAACTTGTGAAGAAAAACTCAAATCAACAGGTGTAAAAAATATAAAACTAATTAATCCTAATGATGACTTCACTGTAGATGGTATACAAGTAAAGGCAGTTCCTGCCTATAATATAAGAAAGACACAATTTCATCCGAAAGAAAACAATTGGGTTGGTTATATCATTGATGTTGATGATGTAAAAATCTATCATTCAGGCGATACAGAAAGAATTCCTGAAACGAAGACCTTTGATTGTGATATTGCATTACTTCCTCTTGGACAAACCTATACAATGGACACTGTAGAAGAAGCAGTTCAGGCAGTTCTTGATATCAATCCAACAGTTGCTATTCCGATGCACTATGGAATGTATGAAGGCACAGTTGAAGATGCAGAAAAATTCAAAAAATTGCTGGAAGGGAAAATTGAGGTCATAATTAAGTAGGAGTTTTGGAATTTAGGTTTATAGAATTTTAGGGATGCATATCCATTTTTTTCATCCCTGATAAGCTAAACGCCTAATAGCCTATAAACCTATCAAATCACAAAGGCAAATTTTCCATTGTTCTCACCAAAACCCATTTTTTGATAATACATCGCTTGTTTTTTATTTCGTGTATTTGCAATGACAACTTGGATGTCATTATTATAAAGGAAACTATTTTGGTGACGATAAATAAAATTTCCAACCTTAAAATCACGATATTCCGGAATCACAAAATCCAGTTTCAAATTGAAAATATTATTTTTACAATTTCCTACTACAATACCAGCCGGCATCATATTCCGTAAAATAATGAATACTTTATCATGTTCTTCCACCTGGAAGTCAAATTCAGGATTATAACTTTGAATATCCTTTTTATAAAAATTGAAAAAGTATTCCAGATATTGCGTTTTATTATCATAAGCAAGTACACGAAAATCATCTTTCGTTTTATAGATTTTTATAAGATAAAATATATTCATTATTCCAATATAACCATTGACAATTCCAACAGGATATGCATGAATCAAAAATCCATAAAGAGAAAAAAACGCAGCACCAAATAAATTGATCCAGCGTAATCTAATCAAACTTGACATACTAAGTGATACAGCCACTAAAAATGAAGCCACATAACCGATTATTTCATATATATTTTCCATTCTTAAACTTTCATTTTATATAATTAAACTCAATTTTAAACAAGGTGGCAAATTTAAGCTTATTGAATATTTTATTCAAAATCTTTATTAAGCAACTATATTTATATAAAAAACCTCTGAATTCATATTAAGCCAGAGGTTTAATTTTAAAATATTTTTCATATCAAATATCAAAAATCTATTTAAATCCGCGAAAATACGGGATCCAAAAAAAATTCATTACATTGGCAACTTCACTGTTACTTCCGCCCATTCACCAAATTTACTGTCAATACTAACGCTTCCATGATGAGCAAGTACAATTTTCTGTACCAGATGCATTCCCAAGCCATAACCGCCTGTTTTCTTGTTTCGGGATTTATCCACACGATAGAATGGCTCAAATATAAAACCAAGGTCCTTTTCAGGGATTCCTTCTCCGTAGTTTTTAACTTTAAGTATAAATGTATCCTCTGCCACTTCTGCTTGAAGTTCAACTGGTTTTGCATCATCTTTTGAATATTTGATTCCATTACTGAATATATTTTTCAGGAGGATTTTAATTCGTTCTGCATCGATTTTTAATTCCACTTTTTCTGGTATATCAACAAACTCAATTCCCGGTTTGTCATTTTCAAAATAAAGTGCTACATCATCGATGAGATCGATAATATTAACCACCTCAATATTAAGTTCGCCATATTTGCTCTGGATTTTTGCACTTTCCAAAAGTTCAGAGATCATGGTTTCCATTTCATGAACATCAGCAAGGATATCTTCTTTTTCCTCACTTTCTTCCATCATTTCTAATGAAAGGTTTGTCCTCGTGAGAGGCGTCCTCAATTCATGACTCACATCCAATAAAAGTTGTTCCCGTGAATCGATCATATTTTTGATCGCCATTTTCATTTCATTGAAAGAATTAATCAATTCCCCTAATTCATCAGTACGTTTCGTTTTCACAGGTTTATCCAAAGTATCAATAGAGAGAGTTTTCACATTATGATGAAGTTTATTCATTGGGTTTAGCAAAACACGTAGGCAATAGTAGATAATTACTGACATTATGAGAAAATATATAAAACTCAACAACTTGTATACATAGAGAAAATAATCAATAGTACTGTCCTTTTTCTCCATAATCATTTCATAGGTTTTACCATTTCGTTGGATTTGTACAATCAAACCTTTATTGAATCCAACTTTTGTGTTTTTGTTGAAGGAGTCTTTTTCTTCAAATTCAAATTTTCTCAAATCTTTTGGATGGGAGAACACTTTCCCGGATTCTATTATTCTCACCGAAATACCAAGTCGGGTTAACTCAGAAACAATGGCTTCATCTGAATCATAGGATTCAATTTTATCTACGATGAGATTTGCAAAATTCGATGCATTGGTCTGAATTATTTTGAAATGTTTACTTCTGAAAATCCACTGGTGTGTATTCATTGTCAAAGATGAAAATATAAAAAAGTTCACTCCCAGCACTAAAATTATTTTTATGTATAAAGATTTATTAATTCTTTTCCAGATCATTAGTCATCACCTTTCAAAAACATGTACCCACTTCCCCATACAGTTTTGATATAAGTTGGTTTTTTGGGATCATCACCAATATGTTTTCGCAATCTACTGATCAACACGTCTACAGAGCGGTCAAAAGATTCCCAATCCATACCTTTCAGACTGTCGAGCAAAAAATTTCGATCCAGCACTCGTCCTGCATTTTCCATAAAAACTTTCAGAATCTGGAATTCCAGGCTGGTAAGATTAATTTCATTTTTATTCTTTGTAACTTTGTGACTATTGAGATTGATTTTCAGGTTGTTGACCTCAATGAAATCAGATGATTTTTGATCAATTGTCCCAGAAAATCTACGTAGTACACTTTGGATTCTTGCAACCAATTCACGAGGTTCAAAAGGTTTCGGCAAATAATCATCAGATCCCAATTCCAGACCAACAATTCGGTCTGTCACATCTCCCCGTGCAGTCAACATAATAACCGGAAGATTGCCATATTCTTTGCGAATGCGGCGTAATGTTTCAAAACCATCAATATCAGGCATCATTACATCGAGGATGACTAAATCCACGGAATTTTCCTTTAGAAAATCAATTCCGGCTAAAGGGTTCAACCTATCATGGATGATAAAATCAAACCGCTCCAGATATTTTTTTAACCGGGCTAATAATTTTTCGTCATCGTCAATTACAAGTAATCTCTTGCTCATAATTTTTCCTTCGTTTTTGCCGCGGGTTTTACGCTGATAAACGCGGATTATACATCATTTTTTTGCCACAGAATCACAAAGTCACAGAGATCACCGAGTTTTACTCTAATTTCAAGTATTCTCTGTATCTCTGAGGCTAATTTTTCTTAATCTAAAAGCATTCCAGTCAATTGCAGCAACGCAATCTCATTCAATTTCACACTATATTTTCCAGAAGAAATATTGCTTTTGGCTCGCATCAGATTCAATTGTGCTTCACGAAATTGCACTGATGTCAATTGTCCCAGTTCATACATTTCTTTTGTTCTGTCAAAGTTCGCTTGTGTGGCCTCGAGATTTAGTTTTTCCATTTTCAAAGTTTTCTGACTGTTGACATAAGTTGTGTACTGGCTGGCTAAATCTTTTTCCAGGTTGAGTTTGGATTGATCCACTGCAAGTTTTTGGTTATCCAATGATAATTTCGCATTCTGTTTCTGGATCTTACGTTGAAATCCATCAAAAATACTGAAGTTCAATGACAAACCAACTCGCCACTCTTTGTCAGCCTCTCCAATGCCTGGATCAAATTCAAAATTGGTCTGATTCAGTCCATAGGAACCTGAAAAATTCAATGTAGGCATATAACGTGAATTCGCAAGTTTCATATCCATTTCTGCCAAATTGATTCCGTACATTGTAGCTTGGTAGTCAGAATTTCTATTCAAAGCATTAACTTTCAAGTCATCATATTCCGGTAAACTTATCATTTTCACCTTATTATCAATTTCATATTCATCATTAACATTACGATTTAGCATGACATTAAGATTTCTGAGGGAGTTTTCATAATTCAATTTTGCAGTTTCTACTGAGATAGAATCACGATTGTAATCCACTTCCGCAGCGAGCATTTCAACTTTATTGATGCGACCGAGGTTTTCCTGAGCTTTTGTGCGTTTCAATCGATCACCGGAAATTCGTAGACTCTCTTTTGCTAGATTCAATTGTTCTTCAGCATTGGCTACAGAATAATAAGTCTGAGCCGTAGCTGCGATGATGCTTTCCACAGTGTACCGTGTTTCCAGTTCAGATTGATTGTACTGAAGTATCAACTTTTTGTAGGAATTCAGTACATAAAAACCACTGAATAAAGTGTAGGAAGTAGAAATGGAAGCAGAATTTACATGACGTTCCGAATCAGCCCCGAGATTCGGATCAGTGTTAGTATAGTTGCTACTTCCGTTCAATGAAACAGTTGGCATGAGAACGCCAGGATTGACATAATTCTTTGTCATTTGCAAACCGTTTTCAGACATTTTGATCGATAGATTATTTTCCAGTGCAATATTCACAGCCTGCTGGAAATCGAGAGTTTTCGCTGCTAAAATTCCACTGATCATCATTATTGTTATTATTATTTTTTTCATAGCAAAACCTTTTATAAACATGTTTCTTCAGATTGACTTTGTACAAAACTATCTTCGATAACTGCTGGTTCCAAAGATTCCTGTGTAACATTCTGTTTGAGGACATATTTGCGGAAAAGAAATTTTGTCCGATTGGAAGCCACCAGCATAGATGGAAGCATTACCAAAGTCAAAATTGTACCGAAAGCAAGTCCATAAGCCACTGAAACAGCCATTGGTGAAAGGAACTGTGCTTGATGTGATTTTTCAAAAATCAATGGTGCCAATCCTGCTATAGTAGTCAAAGATGTCAGCAATACAGGACGCAATCTTGAGATTCCAGCATCATAAATAGCATCCTTGAAAGTCATTCCATGTTTCATACGGCTATTAAATGCTGATACCATTACCAAAGAATCATTCACCACAATTCCCATCAAGGCAATTGCACCAAACCATGACAAAATACTCATCATAAATCCCTGAGCAACATGTCCCCACAACACTCCAATCAAACTGAAAGGAATTAACAGTACCACTATCATAGCCTGATTGAAAGATCGGAAAGTAACAGAAATGATCAAAAACATCATGATAAATACTGCTGGTACAACAGTTTGAATAGACTTCATTGTCTTTTTGTTTTCGTAATTTTCACCTTCCAGTGAGTAACCAACTTCTGGATATTTTTCCAAAACTCCGGGTAATATATTGGCTTGGATATCTGCAAGAAGTGCAGGAACAGGAGTTTCAGAATTGGCTACATCTGCTTCCACCTGAACAACTCTCTGACCATCGATATGGTTTACTGACATTACACCACGCTCAATATGAAAAGTTGCGATTTCATCCAGTGGAATTTCCAATCCGGTACCAGTTCTGATCCTCATATTTTCCAGATCTTCTAAAGATGAACGATCTTCCAGATCATAACGTACCCAGATTTTCACTTCATCAATACCACGAATCAATCGCTGAGCCTGGCCACCAAAAAATCCACTACGAACCTGGCTCACAACATCATTAGTCGTCAGTCCAAGAGCATAGGCTTTATCTTTCAGTTCCAGTTTGACCTCACGAAGTCCAGGAGGATCATTATCCATTACATCTTTTAATTTATCAATGCCACGGAGTTGTTCTTTCAGATCTTCTTTTGCATCACGAAGTTGTTCAAAATTATTACTCTTTAAAGCAATGGAAACAGGTTTTCCCCATCTTCCACCTCCACCAAATTCTAGTTTGGTGGCTTCCGAAATGACACCAACCTGCTTGCGGAACATTGCAGAAACTTGTTTGGAATTGATTGGTCGTAATTCACTACTGATCAGTGTTGCACGAATACGTCCCTGATGTGTTCCACCTCCGATACTTCTGGAAACAGCCTGAACCAGGTCATCATCAGTATTATATTTTTCTTTGTAAATGTCATTCACTTCCCAGACACCTTTTTCGATGTGTTCCATAATGGTTTCTGTCTGAGTTGCAGGAGAACCGGCTGGTAATTCCATAGAAATACTTACACTTCGACCTTCTATAAATGGGAAAAAAGTCATGCGGATAATTCCACCTTTGATTCCACCTATTGTAATGATGAAAAGAGCAACAGGGATTGCGATGGATACAGCAGGATGTTTGATTGAGAATTTCAATACTGGTCCATAAACTTTGTCTTTCAGGAAAGTCAGAACCTTGTCTGCACCTCTCTCAATAATATTTTTCTTCCGATCTTTTTGACACAATGCTTTTGAATGGGCAATATGACTTGGTAAAATAAATGTCGCTTCAACCAATGACATCAATAGAGTGGCAATTACAACAAAAGCCAAATCCTGGGTAAAATCACCCATTCCACCTTCCAAAAAGAAAAAGGTCATGAAAATAACAACAGTTGTTAGCACCGAAGAAATTACCGATGGTAAAACCTCCACAGTTCCTTTGATAGCAGCATCTATTGGTTTTTCACCACGTTCATGATGTTGGAAGATATTCTCGGCAATTACAATTCCATCGTCCACCAGAATTCCCAACACCAGGATCATTCCCAGCAAAGACATAACATTGATAGTCAGCCCGTACATCGGTCCAACAACCAACATTCCAGCAAAGGAGATTGGAATTCCCAATGATACCCAAAATGACATATTGGGATTCAGAGATAATGACAGGAATAGAACAACGAGTAAAATACCGACAATTCCATTTTTACCAAGAATATCAATACGTTCCTGGATAATCTCAGAGCCATCACGAATTACATGAGCCTGGATATTACCCTGTTTTTTATTGAATTCTTCTAAATAGTTTTTGACGATTTCTGTAACCTGGAAAAGATCTTCTTCATTGGTATTATTGATATCGATCCTGACAGCAGGTTCACCATTATAATAGTCACGGTTTGGGCTATCTGCCCAGGTATCACGGATTGTAGCAATATCTTTCAAATAAACAATTGCACCATCGCTATTTGCCCGAACAACATGATTCTCTAGATCTTTTGCATAATACCCTTTGAGGTCCGCACGAATCTGGAGTTCTTCTTCTGAGCCTTTGATTTTTCCACCAGTAACTTTGATATTACTTTTAGATACTGCACTGACGATTTCATTGAATGTCAATCCATAAGCACGCATATCATTTTCACGGACAGCGATTTCGATTTCCTCATCAGGATAACCACTAATAGATAGTTTGGATATTCCGTCCATTCCCAGTAGATCACGTTCGATTTTCTGGGCATTATATTTAAGTTCCGACAGATCGACATCACCAGTCAAAACAAAATTGATGGCAAAATTGAAGGGTTCCTGGCGATAGACCTGGATTTTTTCCATACCTGCCGGAAAAGTGCTGATTTGATCAACTTTATTTTTCACATCAGTAAGCATCACATTGATATCATGTCCTGCTTTAGTTCGCACAGTAATAGAACAAAAGTTTTCACTGGATTTTGAGGTAATACGCTCAACACCGGTTTGTCCTTTGAGATTGTCCTCAATTTTCAGAACGATACCTTCTTCGATCTCTTCAGGAGATGCACCAGGATAAGAAGCGGTAATTGTAATTGTCTGACTTGGACGCAGAGGAAAAAATGTCACCAATGTGGATTTGAATCCAATGAATCCAAAGAGAAATACCGCCACAATGATGATATTTCCAAGAATTGGATATTTGATAAAAGGTTTAATAAAATTGTTCATTATTTATCCCTTTTCTGATTTTTTTTCTGAGGAGTATTTACTGGAATGGCTTTATCTTCTGCAACATTTTTATCTGGATTTATCAGAAGTTTATGATCATTACTCAAACCTTCAACAAACACAAATTTGTCATCACGGTTGATCAATTTAATATCATGTGCTTTGAAAACTCCCATTTGATTGAGCCATACTGAACCGGTATTGAAGATTGATTCCTGGGAGATTTTAGCAACAGGATTGATTGTATTCACATTGATTGTAGCATTGAAATATAATCCATCCAGCAATTCATCACTTTTCACAGAAATATAGACTTTCACTGTCTGAGTGGTTTTATCAATCGAATGATTGATTCTGCTGATTTTACCATTGAATGTTCCACTGACATCATCGCTTTGCAATTTTACAGGCATTCCAACAGAAAGCATCTGCACTTCATCGATTCCGGCAAAAGCAGTCATCTCAAATAAACTTGTGTTCTGAAATGTACCAATAGGCTGGGAAGCACGCACCAAAGTCCCTGGTTTGATTGAGGAGGACGAGATCACTCCGTCGAATGGTGCTTTGATTGTGTATTTTGCCAATCTTGCTTCCTGACTTTTGATAGTATAATATTGGTTGTAAATATTCTTTGAAGTGATATAGTATTTTTCTTTTTCATTGGTCACTTTTGGTAATGATTTAAGAGATTTGCTGATTTCAAAGGAATTTAAGTAATCTTCCCATTTTGTTGCACTTTCAGGAAAGTCGTATTTCAGATCAGGAATTAATAAAGTAAGAGTGTTCATGAAAGCAGATTTTTGAGCATATACATTATTCTTATATTCAGTATCATTGATTTTCAGAAGTAGATCCCCTTTTTTGAATCTTGCACCTTCGCGAAATTCTGTTTTACCAGCCTGAGCAACTCCAGTCACTTCAGCAAACAAATCCATAGAATTATAACTAGTCAATGTACCAGACAATGTGATATTAAAATTCTCTGTTTGATTATCAATTGTTTGAAATTTATAATTGGAAACTACTGGCTTTGATGGCATCTTCTTCATGGTTTCTTGCTGGTTACTTAGCAATTTACCAACTAAACCCCCGATAACCACGATAACGACTGTTAAGAGTAAACCCAATTTTTTATTCATTTAACGCTCCTTTTATTCAATTTTTCTTTTTCAATTTCATCGTTGAAAATTTACAATTCAATTATTACAGGAATATTTTCTAATTGTAATAAATTGTAACATTTATATAAGTACTTTGAAATGAAAACTTTATGTTGGTTACATCCAATTTTTAAATCAATTACATCGAGGCAAAGCCTACAAGGTATTCTTTCGATTAAAATAATACGAAATACACTTGAATTCAAAGATATCCCTGTATTTGCTATTTCTGCATCATTTTCAAAGGAAAATAAGACAAATATTAAAGATCTTGGTTTTAATGAATACTTAATTAAACCCATCAATATTAGTGAATTATTAAATGCGTTAAAAAATTATTTACCTTATGAAATTATCCAACATGAAAATATTCAACATGAAAATATTCAAATAAAAGAGACTCAACTAATCAATAAAGACAATATTCATAATATGGATGAATTTATTCATCTTCTTAAATCGGAATTTCAACCACAATGTATAAAATTAAAAGAAACAATGTTAGTGGATAAGATTGCAGAATTCGGAATTAAAATATCTAAATTATCTAAGAATTATAATGCATATTATTTCGAAGAGATCGGCAATAACATTGTTAAATATTGTAAAAATTTTGATATTCTGTCAATGGAGAAAGAAATTGATAAATTATGTTTTGAGATTTCAAAATTTAAATATACTTCTTAATCAAAATAAAAGAATATAAAAATACAAAAGCCGCAGATGATACATGAGAATATGATCTTTGCGGCTTTTATTAATACTTTTAGAGCGGAAGTACTTTTCTACCGTAAACTTCATTCAGTACTTGTGCCATTGCAGCATAGATTGCAGAAAATCCACAGAAAATTCCTTCGATTCCAGCAATAGTTTTGATCAAATGACTTCCAGTAATGTCACCAATACCAAGAAGAAAAAATAAAATGGTTAATGATCCGAATACTACTTTCAGAGCATTACTAAGTTTCAAAGTTCCAACAAACATAAAAGCTGTAAAAATCCCCCACATAAAGAGATACATTGCCATAGCAAATGCACCAGGAGCAGTTCCAAGACCAAGTTTAGGAAACACTAAAAGTCCGACCAAAGTCATCCAGAATAATCCATAAGATGTAAATGCAGTAGTACCAAAAGTATTGTTCTTTTTCCATTCCATGATTCCAGCAATAATCTGAGCAATTCCACCATAGAAAAATCCCATGGCAAGGATCATTGTTCCAATTGGGTATAATCCTGAATTGTGCAAATTCAGAAGAACTGTTGTCATCCCAAAACCCATTAATCCTAGTGGTGCCGGATTGGCTGTTGTGTCCTGAATAATTGTTGTGTTTTTATCCACTTTTTTTCTCCTTCAATTTATTATATTTATTTTAAAAATAATTAGATACAAAAATGAATCGTGGAAATATAAGCTACAAAAATGAAGTAATATAGAAGAAAATGAAATATGTTTCCAAATTTTACTTTTAAAAATTACTTTATACAATAACCTGCTCATTCAGATAATATAATTCATTATTTATGATCTCTAATTGAAATTATACCAAGTAGTTATTACTTTGAATTTTGATTAAATAAATTTATCTTTGCCACCAGTTTAAGAAAGAAGGAAATAATGAAATTTACAGATTATGATATATCCAGTGAGATCAAAACCAACCTGACCAACCTTGGTTTTGTCCGTCCAACAGATATCCAATATAAGGCAATTCCATCGATCATGAATGAAGAAGATGTACTTGCAATTGCCCAAACAGGAACCGGTAAAACAGCTGCTTTTGCAATTCCTGTCATCGATAGAATTCATAAATACAAAAAAAATAAACGTGTGGCTGGAATCCAATGTGTTATTATGGTTCCAACTCGCGAACTTGCACAACAAATCGGACAGGTTTTCAACAAACTCTGTAAACATACAAAAGCTAAAGCACTTTCCATTTATGGTGGAGTTGAGCAAGATAGCCAGATCGAAAGATTGGTCAAAGGAATTGATATTCTGATTGCAACACCGGGAAGAATGTTTGACCTCATCAGCCAGGATTATATTTCTGTAGAACATGTTCGCACCTTGATTCTGGATGAAGCAGACAGAATGTTGGATCTAGGATTTATAAGAGATATCAAATCTATCAAATTCAAACTCAAACGTCGACATCAAACACTTTTCTTTTCTGCAACAATCAATGACGAAATCAAAAAACTGGCATATTCCCAAGTAAGAAGTAATGCTATTCGTATCCAGATTTCACCTGACAATCCTGTATCAAAGAATGTTTTCCATTACGTGATGTTTGTTGAAATGGATGACAAACGCTTTTTTCTTGAACGTTTCATTCTGGAAAATCCTGAAAGTAAAATTTTGGTATTTGTTCGAACAAAAGTTCGTGCAGAACGCGTCGCAAAAGCAATGGCCAGAGTTAATATAGATACATTGACAATTCATGGTGACAAAGAACAAACTGATAGAATCGATGCTATGAAAGACTTCAAAGAAGGTATATCTAATATCCTCATTGCTACTGATGTAAGTGCCCGCGGAATCGATATTCCAAATGTAAATTATGTAATTAACTATGACTTACCTGATATATCTGAAAATTATGTTCATAGAGTTGGTCGTACCGGACGTGCCTTCAATAAAGGAATTGCAATCACATTCTGTTCTAAAGAAGAAAATGAAAAATTAGAAGAAATTCAGGGATTCCTAAATAAAAAAATCGAAGTTATAAAAATAACTAAAAACGATTATTATTTCACACTCAATCCAGCAGAAGCAGACTATTCCCTCGATAGTTTGATCGATGAAAAAGAAGTCTTTACTAAAAAGAAAAAAGAAAAGGCGAAAGTGAAATCCAAATCGAAGACTAAAGCAAAAGCAAAATCCAAAGCCAAGAAAAAGCCGAAGAAAAAGAAGAAGTAATCGGGAAATATAAGTTTTAAGTACCTAGAGTTTTCAGTGAACTAGAGTGCCATAAAGGAAAATAATATTTTCAAATATTTATAAACAAGCAGCCTTGCTTGTATATAAAATTTTCCAGTAGGAAAATTCTATAATAATCAATCCAATATATTGCATACAAAAATTTTCACTACCATTCAAATTTTAAACAACTTGGGTAAGTTGTACAATAAAAATAAACGACCTTCCAAATGGTCTCTAGACCTTTGGAATGGTGGTGTTTCTGGAGAGACCTTTTTGAGAACCAACCATTTGGAATAAACTAAATTATCTGAGTACAAAAATATATTCCAATTCCCTGGACAACAACTTGCTCAAGTTGTTATTGATTTTTGCTCGATAGAGAAAAATCAACTTTAAATCTGTAAGATAAAAAAAATATCCTGTTGAAGGTATCAAATTTTTCTATCGAATAAATTTGATAAACAAGTGAGTCCACTTGTTGTACAAATGTAGATACCTTCTTCCAAAGGTTAACAAAGGTTTTTATATAAAAAAAACCTCCGAGGTTTTAAAAACCTCGGAGGTTTAAGTATATGATAAGTATAGTTAAAAAATTATACTACTTTTTTTCCACGATCTACATAGTGAGTATGTAGTAATTTGTGTGATTTATGTCCACATGGTCCTTCAGTTAAAAACTCTTCATAGAGTCTCAGCACATCTTGGTTTTCATGTGATTTTCTCACTGTTGCAGCAGCATCTTCTGAGTAGATTGCTTTTGCACGTGCTTTTCTGATTGCTTCTGTTGTTGGTATTGGCATACCACCACCACCAAGACATCCACCTGGACAAGCCATGAATTCGATGAAATGGCATTCACTCAGTTTTCCACCAGCCTGGATATTTTCTAATACTTTTTTAGCATTAGCAGTACCGTGACAGATAGCAACTTTTAGAGTAGCACCTTTTAACCAATTCCAATCAGGAACAAGGTGTTTCAACATATCAGGAACTGGTCCAACTTCTGTAATTGGTAGTTCTGCATATTTAATACCTTCCATTCCACGAACAGGAACGATATCAGCATGTTCAAAAAGGTCATCAATCTTTTTACCAGTAACTAGTTCATATACAGTTCTGATAGCCGCTTCCATAACACCACCAGTTGCACCGAAAATAACTCCGGAACCAGTTCTATCACCAAAAGGATTATCAAATTCTGTTTTACCAAGTTTTGGTAATTCGATACCAGCTTCTTTGAACATTTGTGCTAATTCACGAGTTGTTAAACCGAAGTCAACATCTTTGAAACCAGAATCTGACATTTCAGGACGGTTACATTCGAATTTTTTAGCAGTACAAGGCATCAATGCTACAGTTACAATGTCTGCAGGATCAATGTTATGTTTTTGAGCATAATATGTTTTGATAACTGAACCAAACATTTGCTGAGGTGATTTTGCTGATGACATATGTGGGAGCATTTCTGGTTTGAAATGTTCAATATATTTAACCCAACCAGGTGAACAAGAAGTGAACTGAGGAAGCGCAACATCTGCTTTCTGTTCTACTAATGCACCATATAATCTTTGGATAAGTTCCACGCCTTCTTCCATAATTGTAAGATCAGCAGTAAAGTTTGTATCAAAAACTCTATCAAATCCACAAAGTTTTAATCCAGTATTCATTTCATATGTTAATGGAGTACCTGGTTCTAAACCAAAGCATTCGCCAATTCCTGTTCTAGGAGCAGGAGCAGTTTGCATTACAACATGTTTTTTTGGATCATCAATAGCATCCCAAACGATATCTGAAGGATCATTGCCTTTCAAAGCACCTGTAGGACAACGGTTGATACACTGACCACAGTTGATACAGATCTGATCTGACATTTGTTTGTCAAGGAACATACCAATTTTTGTTTCATCACCTTTGTTTACTGCATCATATACACCAACTTCTTGTAGATCAATACAAGTTCTGATACAACGACGACAAAGGATACATTTATCCATATCACGAGCAATTGAATAACTTGAGTTATCTTTGCCGTGGATTGGTTCTGTTCTTTTTCCAAAACGGAAACTGTCAACGCCATATTCTTTTGCAAGAGCCTGTAGTTCACAATTACTGTTTCTTACACAAGCGTAACATTCACCAACGTGATTGGAAAGTAAAAGATCAAGAACATGACGTCTTGCTTTTCTTACTTTTCTTGTATGTGTTTTGATATTGAGTGGAGATGTGATTGGATATGCACAAGCAGCTTGTAGTGCTCTAAATCCTTCAATTTCCACAACACAAACTCTACAAACACCAGCCATACAAAGATCATCATGGTGACAAAGTGTAGGAATTGTTACACCAATCTGTTTTGCAGCTTGAAGAATAGTTGTTCCCATAGGAACTTTTAATTTATGACCATCAATTTCAATGGCTATTAAAGCACCAATCGCTTCTGTATTTTCAGGTATGTTTACCTTAGAAGGAGAAGTTGATTTTGGCGCTCTGGCTTTATCATCGATTACGAAATCTTTTTTGTCAGGCATAGTAACCTCCTTATTCTTTTTCAGGTACTCGACCAAGTACTTCAGATTGGAAATTTGTAACGATTGAAATAAATGCATTTGGAGCAGATTGTCCAAGGCCACATTTTGAAGCCAATTGCATTGTTTCACCAAGACCGATCAATTCATTCAAATATGAATATGAACAACGACCTTTTTCCAATAATTCAATACCTTCGAGTAATTTTGGATTACCATCACGACAAGGAGTACATTGTCCACATGCTTCTTCTGTAAAGAATTCCATAAAGTTTTTAGCAACTTCTAGCATGTCAGTATTAGGACCAAAAACTATGATAGATCCACCTGATGATGCATCTTCATAAGCAATTGCTCTGTCAAAATCTTTTGCAGGAATACATTGACCACTAGCACCACCAACTTGTACTGCTTTTGCATTTTCACCACCAACTTCTTTGAGAAGTTCTTTGATAGTAATTCCGTATGGCAATTCATAGATACCTGGATTATCACAATGTCCAGAAACTGAAAATAATTTAGTTCCTTTTGATTGTTCTGTTCCATGTTCTGCAAACCATTCAAAACCTTTTGCACAAATAAGTGCTGCATCAACAAATGTTTCAACATTATTAACAGCAGTTGGATGTCCCTGGAATCCAGTATCTACAGGGAAAGGAGGTCTATTTCTAGGTTCGCCTCTTTCGCCTTCTAGTGATTCAATAAGTGCTGTTTCTTCACCACAAACATAAGCGCCTGCGCCCATTCTGAGTTGTAGATCAAAACAAAAACCTTCTTTATTAAGAATATTGCATCCAAGAAGATTATTATCTTTTCTTTCCTGAAGTTTTTCTTCAAGAAATTTTTTCATATAAAGGTATTCACCACGTAAGTAAATAAATCCTTTTGTTGCACCAAGAACGTAAGCAGCGATTGTCATACCATCTAGAACCATGTCTATGTGGTTAAACAATAAATATCTGTCTTTAAATGTTCCTGGTTCACCTTCATCGGCATTACAGACAACATATTTCTGATCACTTTTTGCTGCTGCTGCTAATTGCCATTTAATAGATGTAGGAAATCCCGCTCCCCCACGTCCTTTCAGACCTGATTGTCTGATATTATAAATGATGTCCGCTCGTTTCATATCCAATGCTGCTTTAAGCCCCTCACCGGCTGCAACACCATGATCTAAAATTGGACCACTTTTTTTCACATCTGATGGAACCACTTTTGGGAAATCAGATTTTACATATTCATTTCTGCAATCAGCAATAATCTTGGAAACTTTTGCAGGAGTTACCTTTGCAAAAAGTCTGTCATTGATCATCATTGCAGGACCCTGATCACACATACCGAGACAGTTTGTGTATTCAAGTGTGAACATCTGGTCTTTTGTAGTTTCCCCAAACTTAATTCCCAGTTCGTTCTCAAGTTGTCTTGCAACATTTGCTTTGCCATCTAAATCACAAGAGATTGTCTGACAAAGTCTGATCACATATTTTCCCTGTTGTTCCTTTGTTTTGAAAAAACTGTAGAAACTTGCTACACCTTCAACTTCAACAGGGTGAAGTCCAAGTGTATGTGCTGTTTCCTGTAAAATTAAATCCGAAAGATAACGATATTTCTCCTGCAAATCCTGTAAAATAGGAAGAAGTGCAGAACGGTCGTCGCCATACTTTGCTTTTAATTCTGTGAAATCTTTTTCTAAACTTTCCATTGAAATAGCCTGCATATCCATTCTCCTTATTTGCTAAGCAATTCTTTTACTTTTTCAAGCAGTTTGTTAGGCATAATAGGCTTTTCTTCAAAGGTATCAACAGGAAGTATTTCATCATCTTGACCAAAATTCATTCCTGTAACCTGTCCAATACTTGAAAGCATCATGATTTTTGCTTCCGGATGCTGTCTTTTCAGATCATTTGCTAATGTAAAACCATCATCAGGTTGGTCCATCATAACATCCAAAATAGCGAGATCAGGTTTTGCTGTTTCGAAAAGAGACATTCCTTCTTCACGGGAATGTGCAGATACTACTTCATAGCCGGCAGATTCTAATACAACTGTGACTCCAGATACGAAATCAAAATCGTCATCGACAAGTAGGATTTTTGCCATACGATTGTCCTCCATTTATTGTTTTCTTCACCAATATTTACTGTGAATTTTTACTCTTTTCTGCAGAATCGAGTAATTTTAAATTCGGCGGTAAAATAATAGGAAATTTTGTTTTTCCCAAGGGAATTTAAAATATTTCTCCTGCTATTTTTTCACAGCACAAATATGAAATAATTAACTTTTTTTTAGTTAAAAAAACTGGGGAATTTTCGGATCAAAAAAAAGTAATTACAAAATACTCACAAAATCAGCGATAACACTGTGATTTTCTTCACAATTATTATAATTGTAAAACTTTTAATGTTACCAATTCAGGATTAGTTCATTGCATTTTATTTTAATATATATCCTAAATCTTTCACTTGGAAATTACATACAATTTTTATATCAATAGTGAGTATTCTTCATAAAATTCATGCACTGAATTCTTTTTAAAATATTATTATTGAACTTTCATTAAAAAATTAAAAACCACCTCTATTATGTTACAAATTATTACAATCTCACAATTCACTAAAAATCAAACAATTATAAACATAAGTTAAAAATCATAGAAAATTGCGAAACTATTTTTTAACTATCCATTTAAAGTGATGTCTAAGAAATTGATTCATAGACAACTTGGCCAAACAAATCAATGAATCACGAAACTTTAACTTTTATCGAAAGGAAAACTATGTATTTCTCCTCCAATATCGCTACGTCTAAAAAGTTGGATTCTAAATTTTTAAATAATCGCCTGATCATGATATTATTCATGTCATTATTAGTCCTAATGCTGGCAAGTTGTTCAAGTGATGATGATGACGATGATGACCTTGTTGGCAACTGGTTTGAATTGTCCGATTTTGAAGGTGTTCCCCGATCTGATGCTGTTTCGTTTACTATTGGTGACAAAGCCTATATTGCAACTGGATATGATGGAGAAGATCGTCTAAATGATTTTTGGGAATATGATCCGGTAGCAAACCAATGGACACAGAAAGCCGACTTCCCAGGAGTTTCAAGAACTGGTGCTGTAGGTTTCGGTACTGACGCAAAAGGCTATCTGGGAACAGGCTATGATGGCGCTGATAAACTCAATGACTTTTATGAATATGATCCAGTATCTGACTCATGGAATCAGATTGCAGATTTTGGAGGTTCAGCTAGATATGGAGCAGTTTCATTTTCAATTGATAATAAAGGATATGTTGGAACTGGCTTTGATGATAATGCAATGAAGGATTTCTGGCAATATGATCCATCAATAAACGCATGGACAAAAATCACTAGTTTGGGTGGTGGAAAACGTCAGGATGCAGTAGCATTTGTGATCAATGGAAAAGGCTATGTATGCGGTGGAATCGACAACGGTTCTTATGAAACTGACTTCTGGGAATATGATCCAACAACCAATACCTGGGATGAAAAACGCGATATTGCCAATCTCAATGATGATGAATCCTATGATAATGACTACACAAATATTATTGGTACAAATAAGATTGCTTTTAGCATCAACAATCATGGATATGTTGCTACAGGCGGTACAGGAACCACAGGAACAGCTGTTTGGGAATATGATCCAATCGAAGACCTTTGGGAAGAAAAAACTGCCCTTGAAGCATCAGGACGAATCAGTGCAATTGGATTTTCTGTCAACAATGTTGGCTATATATCAACCGGACGCAACGGAAGTTATTACTTTGATGATCTCTGGGGATATAATCCTGATGTAGAGCAGGTTGATCTTGATAAAATAGTAGGTTACTAAAATAGGTATTAGATATGAATAAATATATTCTGCCAATTTTAACAATCTTTGCAACCATATTTTTCACAAATTGCGAAGAGGATTCCGCTATCTTTACTCTTGGAGAAGACTATGTAGAATCCCAAACCCAACTGAACCTGATTGATACTTTCAGTGTAAAATTGTCAACAGTGTTGCTCGATTCAGTGGTAACTTCGAATAAAGACAATATTCTGGTTGGACATTATGAAGATGAAACCTTTGGGAAAATATCATCGGATAGTTACATTCAAATGGGCATTCCTACCAGTTATGTAGCTGATGATCTGGAGGAAGACACTTATGATTCGCTGACACTGGAATTGTCATTCAACTACAATACTTTAGGTGATTTGGAGAAAGAGATATCTATTTCTATCCACCAATTGACTGAAACCATAGAATTGAATGATGATGATGAACTCTGCAGTTTTGATTCCTTTGACTATGATCCGAATCCAATCGGCTCCATTACCTTCACACCGGAAGATGAAGACAGTTTGACTATCAAATTGGATGATGATTTAGGTCAGCAGATATTTGCGAAGATGAAAGAGGATGAAGATATTTTCGGAGACACGGACCAATTTGTGGATTACTTTCCTGGTTTGGTCTTGGTTGCAGATGATTCCTACAGCGAATCAATTGTCGGATTTACTGCAAGTTCCACGAAAATGATACTTCATACCACCAGACCTAGTTTGGAAAACCTATCAATGGCATTCACTTTTTCAATATTTGAATCTGACAAGCAATTCAATAATATCAGTCATGATTTTTCAGGTACAAACCTTTCTTCCCTCAACAACCAGAAAGTGGCTTTACAAAACTCTACTACCGATGAACTGGCTTTTCTTCATGGTGGAATTGGCCTGGCAATCAAAGTGGAATTTCCGTCGCTTGAAAATCTTTTATTATTGGAGCGTGGAATAATAAAAAATGTCAAACTCACACTCACTCCCAAGGTGGGAAGTTACGAGGAATTCGATCTTCCCACCAGTTTACTGGTTTATGAATCCGATGAAAAAAACAGGATTCATGAGGATTATGGTGAAGTGTCATACTCCGATCTCATTGTTGATAAAATATATAATGAAACAACAACTTACATCTTTGATCTTTCATCATATATTGAATTGGAAATGGAAGACTATTATATTGATCCGGATAAAGGCTTGATCATAACTCCCACAAATATGAATTATGGTTTTCCCAGATTATTAGCCGATTGTAGTGGCAACAAAGTCAAACTTGAAATCTATTATTTAAGTTATTGAGGTGATTCATGAAAAATAAAATATATTTCACACTTTTTATCATCCTGATCGCCTCATTGAATGCTCAATCTACTAATTCATTATACTCAATGTTTGGTGTTGGGCAAATCATAGATGACAGTTACGGAATAAACAGAGCATTGGGTGGAACTGGAATTGCTTTTCACTCGGGTACTACATTAAATTTCAAAAACCCAGCCGCTTATTTGGGGACAAATCCCAATTCCTTTGCCCTGGAAGTTGGGATGTATGGGTTGAACCAAAATTCTAACAATGGCTCCATCAATTCCAATATGGTTGACATGAATCTCAGTTATATTTCATTGTCATCTTATTTCAAATGGTGGTGGGCTTTCAATCTTGGTGTCGTTCCTTTCAGTAATATTGATTATGATGTCAACACAACCAATCAAGTGGAAAGTGATCTCTCCTATTATGAGAAAAACTTTCTGGGTACTGGTGGATTGAACAGGATGTATATTGGAAATTCCTTTGTAGTCAATAAAAACCTGAATGTTGGATTTAATCTATCCTATATTTTTGGTAATATTAGCCAGACTGAAACTGCTTCTGCAACTTCCGGTATCTCTGATTACATATTGACCGATGAGACTACTGCCAATGGAATTTACATGGATTATGGACTACAATATTCATTATATGATAATGACAATTGGTTATACACCCTTGGATTGACTTATGGAAGAAACAAGGTCCTTGATACATCACATGATCTCGAACTTTACGATGATAAAGAGATCATTGAACTGGATGATGACAATGAGGGTTCCGTTATAGAAATTCCACAAAAAGTCGGGATTGGTTTCGCTGTCACTAAACTGAATCAATTCCGACTTGGACTAGATTATGAATTTAAGCAATGGTCTGATATCAGTTTCAACAATCCCAATCTAATTACCAGGAATAGCAACAGGTATTCCTTTGGTATGGAATATGGACATGTTGATATAAAGGAATCTAATTTATTTAGGAACCTGGTTTATCGGGTTGGCGGATTTTACAAAAGTTCATATTTGGAGATTGACAATATACCAATCAATTCTATGGGAGTAAATATCGGATTGGGAATTCCATTGAACAAGATCAATCTGGTAAATATTTCATTGGAATATGGACAGGAAGGAACACTGGAAAACAATCTGGTAAAAAACACATATTATGGAATGTATGTAAACTTTTCGCTATTTGAATTCCTGGCAAGATAGAAAATAAATCCTTCCGGAGATTGTGTTTGATGTGCAAAATCTACACTCCGTTGTTTGTTGCTCCGGAAGGCTTTTTTTTAAAATTTTTTAACCTTTGCGTAAATCCGATGTCAAAGCCGCGTAAATAAAACTCAAAATGGGGACTAAGAATGAATTCTTTTTTTAAAACACTTCTAATGGGGATGTTTTTCATCGGCTTGTTTTCCTGTGCCGGAAAAACACCATATGTAAGTGAATTAGCTGATAGCAAAATCACTATTGATGGTAATTCCAGTGAATGGTCTGGAGATCTGCAATATATCAAAAATTCAACGGTAGCTTATGGTGTTAAACATGATGAGGAAAATCTTTATGTTTGCATAAAAAGTACAAGTCGACGATTTAATCGGGAAATGATGACTAAAGGATTTTACATCTGGTTTGATGAAAATGGAAAATCCAAAAAACACACTGGGATAAAATATCCAACAGGACTTGATCCACAAATCATAATGAACATGCGTCG
>Ga0209692_10001795_pt1 | contig 26854 bp, 24 predicted proteins | sample tdDd472_FD_187129 | JGI IMG/M metagenome (GOLD analysis project Ga0209692, IMG submission 187129) | Marine sediment microbial communities from the Atlantic coast under amendment with organic carbon and nitrate - tdDd47.2 (SPAdes)... | ecosystem: Environmental > Aquatic > Marine > Coastal >... | reverse complement strand
CTCGGTCTTGCTCCCGGTGGGGTTTACCATGCCGCCCCTGTCGCCAGGGGCGCGGTGCGCTCTTACCGCACCCTTTCACCCTTACCCGCTTTCGCCAGAGACGTTAGCGGGTGGTTTGCTTTCTGTGGCACTTTCCCTGGGGTCGCCCCCGCCGGACGTTATCCGGCACCGTGTTTCCGTGGAGCCCGGACTTTCCTCCCCCGTCTTGCAAGCAAGGCGAAGGCGGCCATCCGACCATCTGGCACCACTGCAAAATCGGATGATTTAAAAGGCGCGTCAAGCCCGGATTTCCTAAAGTTTTAGTGGAGTTTCGTTCAATTAAAACTTATTGCGGTTAAGAGGCTGGCTGTTAATATGTGCATATGAAATTTAACCTCGGGACCATGGTTGGGCAAAAACGCCGAAAAACAGGTGTCGCCAATGGTCGGGCATGGGGTTTTGAGGGCTGGTCTTATGGCTAAGAAAAAGTTCAATGTGGTGGGCTTGGCGACTGCTTTTGTAGCCGTTGTCGGATTTTCCGCTTCACCGGTTTCAATCGACTGGAATTCCTTATCGCTTGACGAATCCGAAGCGTTTGCCGCTAAAGGCGGTAACGGTAAGGGGCGTGGAGGCGGTCGCGGCGGCGGTCGTGGTGGCGGGAACTCTGGCGGCGGGAACTCTGGCGGTGGTAACGGAAAAGGCAATGGAGGCGGCGGGTCGGCATCATCTGGCGGCGGTAACGGCGGTGGCAATGGAAAGGGCAGCGGACGCGGCCTGGGTAATACCCGTGGCGCAGTCGCCAGTTCGTTAGGGCGCTTGAATGCGGCCCATGCTTCGCCAAAAGCAATGGCAAAGGCTTCACCTAATTCGGTGGTCGGTCGTCTGGGCACTTATAGTGCTGCGGTTAAAACTGTGCGAACTCTTACGACCAAAGCTGAAGGCTTAAACGCTGCGGTGGCCCAAGTCCAAGCAGATTTAGCCGCTCTCAATGTGAATAGCCTTGAAGCAGCTGTTGCCGAAACGCAGGAAGCTGTGGCAACCGAGACTGCTGAAGCCAATACCGCTCAGGCCGCGGCTGCAGCGGCTGCCGCGGCGGTGGCCGCGTTGGATGCGCAGGCAGTTGCCGCGGAGGCTGCCGCTGTTGGAAACCCCGATGACGCCAATCTTGCAGCAGCAGCACAAGCCGCCAGGGCGGAAGCTGATGCGGCACAGGCGGAGGCCGATGCGGCGGCGGCGGCGGCTGAAGCGGAACAGGCGGAAGCTGATGCGGCTGCAGCGGAAGCAAAAGCCGCCCAAGCAGAGCTTGATGCCGTGGCTGAGGATATTGCGGCAAAGGAATCACAGCTTGAAGCGGCTCAGGCCGAATTATCGGCGGTTGAAGACAATCTGGCGACGGCTTCTGAGGCCGAAGCTGATTCTTTGGCTCAAGCGGCTAATAAGGAAGTTACCGATGCCGTTGTCGCAGAGGTCAATAATTTGCTAGGCCTAAATGAGCCGGCACAAGAAACTGGTGGCGAAGGGACGGACACTGGTGAGCCGACGACGACCCAATAGCCGGGATATGGGATGACGAAGAAAATCATTGGCGCTTTTGGCGCAATAATCATATTCGCCCTGACGGGATGCAGCCAGATAGCCTCTCTTCAAGATGGCCCCGGCGTTACACCTGATCGCAATGCTGCTGAAAGTGGTGATGCTTCGGCTCAATATGCTATGGGGCTGCGTTACGTCAACGGACTGGGCGTTCCGCAGCATTATGGAATGGCGCTCGGGTGGTTCTTGGATGCGGCTGAACAAAATCATGCCGGAGCCCAGTATATGGTCGGCGTCGCCTATGCCGTTGGGCGCGGTGTCGATAAAGACTTGGAAGAGGCTTTTGATTGGTTCCTGAAGGCAGGCGCGCTCGGTCATGTGCGGGCGCTCTATCAAGTTGGCGATGCCTATGCCAATGGTCGCGGTGTTCCTAAATCGCTTCCCAAAGCCGTCGAGTGGCTTAAGAAGTCTGCCGAGCTTTGGTATCCCGATGCTCAGTTCGATCTTGGCGTCATGTTGGTTCGTGGGCTTGGGGATATTCCCGTTGATGAGCCTGAGGGGCTCAAATGGTTGATTCTTGCATCTCAAGGCGGTCAGAAGCTCGCGCCCAAAGTATTAAAAGCCTTGGAGGGCGAAGTTTCGGAAAAGGCGATGGCCGAAGGAAAGCGCCGGGCTGATATCTGGGCGCTTAAATCCTAAAAATCTGAAGATCAGTCTTCCTCGCCCATCGAGAAATCGGCCATGGGCGGTGCGCCGTTGTAAATCTTGTAGCGGCGGTTTTGTTCGTAGGCATCCCGTTCGGTGATGTAGGGATCGACCGAAGCGCGGGACATGGCCTCGATGGAGTTTTTGTTCTCGGCGTAGGTGATGCTTTTCTGAACCGTTGAAGCGGCGGAAAGAGGATTGACCAGGAAGTTGATTACGTCTCCCGTGGCGTCACGCATGTTGCTGGGGCCGAGGATTGGCAGGACGATATGCGCGCCACCGCCTGCGCCGCCTTTGCCTGCCGCTTGCCCAAGGTCTTCCACTCTTGCCACGACGCCCATTTCGGTCGCTTCATCGTTGATGCCGCCGAGGCCGACGGTCGTATTGATGAAAAAACGTTCCATAGCCGCCCCGGCGTTTTCTTCGTCACCCTGCAAAGCGCTGCTGACGGCGGTCAGAGGCTCGGTCAGATTGTTGGTGACGTTGGAGATGGACTCTTGCATGGGAGGCGGGGTGAGTTTGATGTAGGCCTCGGCGAACGGGTTGAGGAAAAGCGTTCTGGCGGCCCGGTTGATGCCCGATGTGAGTCGGTTGAGGCCCTCCAAGGGATCGGGTGTTTCCTGATTGACGTCTGGTTCGCTGATCGGTTCTTCGGCGAAAGCGGGAACGCCCGCCAAGCTCAAAGCCATGGCCGCAATGAAAGCCAAGCCTTTTCCTCTCAAGACGAATACTTGATTTCTCATGTCGTTCGAAGCCTCGATCCCAGGGTGACGTTGCGTCACTGCGGCTAAAATCCTACCTGTAACGGGGTTTTGAGTCTATGCTTCGTTGTCTTGGTTCAAAGGCTCTGATATTGACGAAGGAGTGAAATCTCCGAGGAGAGCTATTGATGAGCGATGAAACGCCTTTGCGCTACCGGTTGCTGACCGGACCCGACGATAAGAGTTTTTGCCGGAGAGTTTCCGATGCGCTCGATCAGGGCTACCAACTTTATGGCTCTCCCTCTGCGACCTTTAATGGAGAAAGGGTTATCGTCGCGCAGGCTGTTATTTTGCCGGAAAACGATGAAAATTAGTCGAGCATTCTAATCAGCGAACCTAGGCGCCCCGCCGTGTCGGCGTCAATCAGCCCGTCAACCCGTTCCGGCCTGAAATGACGCTGAAAAGCGCTGACGACCTCTCGGGTTTGTCTGTCCGGCTCAGCGGTGATTTCGATCTTGTAACCGACTTGGGCGAGGCGTTGTTGGATCGTTTTCACATCCCTCGGTTCTCCCCGTCGCTTGCCAGGCCAGAGACCGATTCCGTCGCGCGCCAGGGCCGCCCAGTTGAAAAACTCTCCCGGATCTTTCTTGCGGCCGGGCGCGACGTCGGAGTGGCCGACTACGTTGCGCGCCTTGATAGGGTGGCGACGCAGAATGTCGAGCGCCAGAATGGTCAGGGTTTCCATCTGTGGGTCGGGGAAATTGTGATAGCCGTTGCCATGTCCTGGGTTGACCAGTTCGATACCGATGGAGCGGCTGTTGACATCGTCGATACCTTGCCAGGATGCGACGCCTGCATGCCAAGCACGGTTACTTTCTTCCACCAGTTTCGTGATCGCGCCACTCTCATCGATCATGTAGTGAGCGCTGACCTCGGATTCAGGATCGCACATGCGCTCCAGGGCCAATTGCGCCGTCGCCATGCCGGTATAATGCAGCACAAGCATGTCGACTGGGGCGTCGCCCCGTCGTTCGCCGAAATTGGGTGACGGACGGTTTAGCATCCCTCTCGCTCCCTGTTATAGATGGAGCTCAGTATGCGGAGCGAGAGTGGAGGTTCGGTTAACGGGGGCCGGTGTTTAGCCGATAAAGAAATCGCCGAGGCCGAACAGCCAAGCGAGCATCGCAAGGCCAATCCCCATGATGACGAAAGGCAGCAGATCGGTGCCGAGGCGTTGTGAAAAGGGGATGTTGTCGTTTGACACGGTTTCTAACTCCAAAGTTTTTCGCGGACAGGTTTCGGGAAGCTATGTCGTGCGACGTTAAAATAAAATCAACCGAATTTTTCCCTTGGTTGTTTTGTCAGTTTATACGGCGAGCGAAAGCAAAAATACGATCAATATTCGACCTCATGCGGGTCGATATCCAATCGCAATTCCTGGACGTAGCTTTTGTAGTTGATATCGCCCCGAAGCATATAGTCGATGAAGGTTTTTTGCATCTTGGCGACTTTTTCTATGGCGGCGTCAGGCCTTTCTCCCGATTCCACCAGGGCCGTTAGTTCGTCGATTCCCTGGATGGTTTCCGATTGAACCATGAGTACGTTGTGGATATCGGGAAATTTGATCTTTTGAAGCAAGGCTTCTTCGGCTTTGCCATGCTCGATTGCTAAATCATGCAAATCCAGGCAAAGCTCCATGGCTTTCGCTCGATCGTCGGTTTCCATCGCTTCACCGATATCGTTGAGCAGGGCGAACAACTTTTTATGATCAGCGTCCATAGCCGGAACGCCGACGCTCATGCCGTCAAGCCACTCTACTCTCGCCATGCATGCCCCTTGTTTGGTAATTGAAATGCCCAGTTGCATCGCTGCGAGAATAGTTTGAAATAGCGGTGGCGCTCAAGGTGTTATTCTAATCGGGGCGGCAGAGGATCAGGTTGGTCGCTCGCATAAACATGGCCGTTTCGTCGTTTTGATTGATGACCTCTATATCCGTGATCACGATTCCCCTGTCCGGGCGGGAATTGGAGCGCCGCGCCGAAACCACACCGACCTTAACCGAGAGGGTGTCGCCGGGGCGGACCGGCACCAGCCATTTGACTTGTTCCATACCCGGTGAAACGAGGCTCGATTTTTCCGAGAGATAATGTTTGGCGTAAAGCGCCATCATCATTCCCGCCGTATGCCAGCCACTGGCGATCAGTCCATTGAAGGGGCCGCGCTCGGCGTTTTCTTTGTCGGTATGAATGGATTGAGGGTCGTAGCGACGGGCGAACTCGACCACTTCGGTTTCGTCCACCGGGGTTGAGCCCAGATGATGAACGTCCCCTTCTTTGTAGTCTTCAAACCAACGAATGCGGTTTGGGTCGGTAAAATTGTGATCGGCGGCCATTAGGCAAGTCTCCTTCGTCTGCGGCCGATGATCTTAAAAGCGGGTTTCGTTTTACGCCAACTAAATGGCTGAGCCTCCTTCTTCTCCTGTTTCCACCTCGACACGTTTGAAGTGATCGGGGTGGAGGGCGTGGTCGATTACTTCTTCCAAATGGTCGAAGTGCAGTTGATGGGCGAAACCATGGACGCTGACCGGGCGGGCGGCTTCCGCGTGGTCCGGGTGATGAACCAGCAGAGTGCAAAGCGTACCGAACAGGCAGGCCGCAGCGCAGACCGTGAAGGCGAGGGGGAAGTTGCCCAAATCGCCCAGCACGCCGCCCAGCATGGGCCCGGCGATCCCGCCGACGCCGTAGGAGAGGAAAACGAAAGGATAGTTCTGCCCCACGCTTTCATTGCCGAAAATATCGGCGGTCAATGTCGGGAAGAGGGCGAAATTGCCGCCGAAGTTGAAGCCGATCAACAGTGCGCCGAGATAGAGCAGATATTCGTTTCCGGCCATGCTGGTGAAGGCGAAGAGGAAGGCGGCCTGGGTGACGGTCATGATCACCACGGAACGTCGCCGCCCGATCTTATCGCTAAGTGAGCCCCAGGCGATACGCCCGATGCCGTTGGCGAGACTGAAGAAAACGGCCATGGCGGTGCCCGCGATGGCGCTGGCTTCAATGGCGTTGTAACCAGCGGCTTGAAGAGCTTCCATAGGATAGAGCTTCATTAGGCCGATGGACATGAGACCGGCCCCCGCACTGACTGCAAAGGTCAGGAAAATCAGGTAAAACTGGGGGGTGCGGAGCATTTCCACTACCGTAAAGGTTTCCTGACCCTTGATAATAACTGGCCCGGTGGCGACTTCGCCTGGTGGAGTCCAGCCCTTGGGTGGTTTGCGCATCCATATGGAACCAAGCAGGATCAGGGCGGTAAAGGCCGCGCCGTAGATCAAAAAGGTGTTGGCGAGGCCTTGGGTTTCTATCAGATGTCCCCAGGCTCCGGCCATTTTGACCCAGCCCATGGCCCCGAAACCGAAACCGGCGACGGCTAATCCTGTAATCATTCCTTTTTTATCGGGAAACCATTGCATCCCCACTGCGATGGGCACCACATAGCCGAGCCCGATGCCTGCACCGCCGATCAAACCGACGCCGAGACAAACGGCCCAGAAATCCGTGCCGCCCAGCAGACCGGAGAGCGCATAGCCCGCGCCCAGGGTCAGGCCGCCTGTGACCGCCAGTTTTCGCGGTCCCCATTTGACCAATAGTTTGCCTGCGAAGACCATAACAATGGCGAAAGTCGCCAGCCCGACGGCGAAAACCACCTGGGTTTCCAGCTTGCTCCAACCGACGGCGCTCAAGGCCGGGGTAAAAACCGACCAGGCGTAAATTGCGCCTAAACTCAGTTGAATGAAGATGGCTCCAAGAACGACGAACCAACGGTTAGGGGTGTGCCCTGACGACATGATTCCAAACCTCCCACCAGAATTCAGGACTCTCATATCTGTCAATTATTTCAATATTGCATGTCTCGCCCAAAAGAAGAAAACCCTTGGTTAAGTGCAAAGAAAAAACAACACGCCAGAAAGTGGTTAGAGGGGGCTAATTTGACATCTGGCCGCAAAGCGGTAGTTTATAAGCGATGTCTAATCCAAATGATTTCTCAGCCGCCCCGGCCGATCATCTGCCTGAAGATGAAGATCGGACTTTATGGGTTAATGCTCCCGTAGAGCATGTAAGGCCTCTGCGGACGGGCGGCGATGCCTGGGTGTTTGCTGGCGCGCGCGCCATGCCTTTAACCGAACACCTCATTCCTTTCCAGAATTGACGCTTTAAAGCTGTCGGCGGTTCCCGTTGGCATCCGATACCCGTTTGCGATCATCGAATGCGTGGTCGTGTTGAATTGCCGTATCCAAAAAGGAGTTTTCCCCGTGTCCAACAATTTGGCTGAAACCGCAGAAGACGTTTCCGAGGTCGCTTTCGGTTTCATGGCCTCCAAGGCTTTGTTCGCCGCCCTCCATGTCGATATTTTTACTCATTTGGCCGGAGGAGCGAAAACCTGCAGCGAACTGGCCGAGGCGACGGGTGTGCCGGTCAACCGGATCGTCACTTTGATGACGGCTCTAAGCAGTGTCGGGCTTGTTGAGAATGGTGACGGCAGTTATGCCAATTCTCCGGGGGCGGAGGCCTTTCTTTCGCAAAAGTCCAAATATGATTTCGGCGATTATCTGCGCTACCAGATCGATCAACAGATGTATCCCTTCCTCGGTCAGTTGAACGAAGTCCTCGACGGGTCGTTGGACCCCGATGCGGTCGATTCTTATCAGCACTGGATGTCGGACCCCGATCAGGCTGCGCTTTACAGCAACGCTCAGCATGCCGGATCGCTGGGGCCGGGGCGGACGATTGCCCGGACCATCGATCTTTCAAATGCGAAAACCCTGCTCGATGTGGGCGGCGGCACCGGGGCGATGACCATTCGTTTGCTGGAGGCCAACCCGGAACTGACCTCGACGATTATCGATTTTCCCAACGTCGCCGAAATCGGCTGGGGCTTTATTACCGAAGCGAACATGATCGACCGGGTGCGTTACGTGCCGGGAAATGCGCTCGTCGCCGAGTGGCCCAAGGAGCAGGACGCTATTTTGATGTCATACCTGTTCAGCGGCGTTCCCGGTGAAGAAGTGCCGCGTCTTGTGCAAAATGCTTTCGACTGCCTGGCCCCAGGTGGCTCCTACATGGTCCATGATTTCATGGTTGAGGACGACCGTTCGGGCCCGGCCATGGCGGCGCTCTGGCAGCTCCAGCACATGGCCTTTACGCCCGATGCCCATTCGGTGACGGCGGGCTGGCTGAAGAAAGAAATGGAGCGGATCGGTTTTATCGATATTCAGGACGATCCGACCATCCCCGGCTTGACCCATCTCGTCCATGCCCGTAAACCGGGTTAAATCAAAAATTTGGCGGGTGCGGCTACCCCGCCAGTTCTTCTTTTAAGGCTTCCAGCTCCAGCCAGCGTTCTTCGGCCTTTTCCAGTTCGTTCTGGGCGGCGCCGAGGCGGTCGGTGGCTTTTTGGAACTTATCTGGATTTTTGGTGAACAGGTCGGGGTCGTGAAGGGTGGTTTCCAGGGCTCCGATTTCTTCTTCCAGCTTGGCGATTTTATCGGGCAGGCCGTCCAGTTCCCGCTGGTCCTTGTAACTGAGCTTGGTCTGCTTCCTGGTTTTTTCTTCCTTCGGCTTGGTCGGCGCTTTTTCTTTTCCCGGTTCCACAGGAGAAGGTTCCGTACCTTCTTTCACCTTGCGCAGATAATCGGTGTAGCCGCCGACGTATTCCTCTGCCAGGCCATTGCCTTCCACGGCGATGACGCTGGTGACGAGACGGTCGAGAAAGTCCCGATCGTGGCTGACAATTAAAAGTGTGCCTTCGTAGTCGCCCAGCAGTTCCTGCAACAGGTCCAGCGTGTCCATGTCGAGATCGTTGGTCGGTTCGTCGAGAACCAGCAGATTCGATGGCTTGGTGAGCAGCTTGGCGAGCAGAAGCCGATTGCGCTCGCCGCCTGAGAGGGTTGAAACCGGGGCGCGGGCTTGGCGTTCGTCGAACAGGAAATCGCGAAGGTAGGAAACCACATGGCGTGGCCTGCCACCGACGGTGACGTGGTCGCCGCCTGTTTCGCAAAGTGCTTCCCAAAGGGTGTCGCCGTTCCGGAGCGAAGCCCGCCGCTGATCGAAAACGGCGATTTCCAGGTTGGTGCCAAGTGTTACCTCGCCCGAGTCGGGGGCAAGATCGCCAACCAGCATTTTCAGCAGGGTCGTTTTGCCCGCGCCGTTAGGCCCTAAAAGACCGATCCGGTCGCCGCGCATGATGCGGGTGGAAAAATCGGCGATGACCGGCTGGTCGTCGTAGCTTTTCGAGATGTGTTCGGCTTCGATGACCCGCTTGCCGCTTTTCTCGCCTTTCTCCATGACCATTTTGACCGAGCCGTCCTTGTTGGCCAGCATGGCCGAGCGTTTCTCGCGCAAGTCATAGAGGGCGCGCAACCGTCCCATATTGCGCTTGCGCCGGGCTGTGACGCCGCGGTGCAGCCAGCGGGTTTCCTCCTTGAGTTTGACGTTCATCCGGTTGATTTCGGCTTCTTCGGCCTCCATCACCTCGTTGGTCCATTGTTCGAAGGACTGAAACCCCTCTGCCCGTTGACGCACCTGACCCCGGTCGAGCCAGAGGGTGGAGCGGGTAAGTTTGTTTAGGAATGCGCGGTCGTGACTGATGGTCACGATGGCCCCCTTGAAGCGGGAAAGCTCATCTTCGAGCCAGAGAATGGTCGGCAGGTCCAGATGGTTGGTCGGTTCGTCGAGCAGCAAAAGGTCGGGCTCGCTGACCAGCGCCTGGGCGATGGCGGCGCGCCGCCCCTCACCGCCCGACAGGGTGCCGAGATCGCGCTCTCCATCGAGGTTTAGCGCGTGGAGCATGTAATCGACCCGATGGGTTTCATCGGGGCCGTTCAAACCTTCGGCGACGAATTCGGCGACAGGCTTGCCGGGAACCATGGGCGGGTCTTGGGGAAGATAGGCGGCTTTCAGCCCCGACTGGGTGCTGCGTTCGCCATCGTCGAACTCGACGATACCGGCAATGATCTTCATCAGGGTCGACTTGCCACAGCCGTTACGCCCCACCAGGCAGGCGCGGTCGCCTTCGTCGATGGTCAGAGAAACGCCTGAAAACAAGGGTTCGCCGCCCCAGGTCAGGCTGATGTCTTTTAGAGTCAAAATAGGAGCGGGCATTAATCGATCTTTATGGTCAATCCGTCGTGAGCGGTCTTGAAACTGGATTTTGCCGCCGCGGTCAACATTTCGTCGCTCATGTGAGTCAGGATGATTTGCTTCGCGTCGATGCGGCTGCATTTTTCAAGCAGGATCGTTTGGTTCAGGTGGTAGGGAACCTGGGTTTTGTCCATGAAGCATTCGCAGACGAAAAGGTCGGCCCCGTCGCTGGCGTCGATCAGCGAGTCCGTCCACTGAGTATCGCCTGAGTAGGTCACCGTCTTGCCGCCCGTTTCAATGCGCAAAATCTGCGAAGGGTCGCCGCTCGGGTGATCGGCGCGGTATGGTGTGACGGCAAAGTTGCCCAAGATATTCCGTTCGACGAAATCCATCTCGATGAAATGAAGCGGGAAGTCGAAGCCCTTGGCGAAGGAGCCGGGGAACAACACTTCGCAGGCCGCCTCAACCCGCGCCCTCATGCCTTGAGGTCCGGCGATGGTGAGGGGTTTTGTTCGCTGGCTGACGTAGCGGGCTTCGAGCAGGAAAAAAGGCAGGCCGCCGAAATGGTCGCCATGCAGGTGGCTGAGGATCACGACGTCGATATCGTTCGGCGCAATGCCTTGTTGGTTCATCGCCGTGAGTGTGGTCGGGCCACAGTCGATGAGGGCTTTCTCCCGACCATTGTCGAGTAGAAAACAAGTGTTGAACCTTCCACCTAGAGACCCCGCTGCTTTTTGATCTGATCGTAGGCGGCGTTGATCGCGGCCATTTTCTCATTGGCAATATCGACAAACTCCTGGGGCATCCCTTGGGCGATCACCGTGTCCGGGTGATTTTCCCGGATCAGTTGACGGTAGGCATGTTTGATCTGTTCGTCTGTTGCGGTCGATTCTATGCCGAGCACGGCGAATGGGTCTTCTTGGGCTGTTTCAGGCAGACAGCTCGCCTTGATCCGTTCAAAACGTCGGGGGCCGAAGCCGAAAATTGTCGAAACCTTTTCCAGGTACTCCATTTCGGCTGGGTGGATGACGCCATCGGCCTTGGCGATATGAAACAGTCCGCCCAACAGTTCTTCCAGGACGGCGGGCTGAAAGGCGAACATTTGGGCGATTTGTTTAGCGTAGGGCTCGAAGCCTTCGGCGTCCTTGCGCGCTTCGTCGAAGATTGCGCCAACCCCTTTGACGTCTTCGGTCGGCACATGGAAAATTTGCTTAAAGGCATCCACCTCGTCGCGTGTCACCTGGCCGTCGGCCTTGGCCATCTTGGCTGAAAGGACGATGACCGCCATGGTAAAGGCCACTTGTTTGGTCGCAGTGAGATTTTCCGGCCCGCCTTCTTCTTCCTGCACTTGGCCGCGGAATTTATCGACCGCATGACCGGCGGCGGCGCCTAACAGTGCTCCCAAGGGACCGCCCATGGCGAACCCGGCGACCCCTCCGATAACTTTACCCCAGATACTCAACGCTTTGTTCCTTGCCAATCGATACGCTCTTGCCGCATCCTTTTTGGATAGTCCGGTAACGCTTGTCGCGCAAGGAGATAACAATAGCGCGGCCGGTGTCTTTAATAAGATAAAAATTCATCCGGACAGCCAGGGGGGCAAGAATAATACCGGTGCGAAGGCAGTGTGAGGGATATGAAACTTATCGACGATCCGAGATTTCAGCTCAGGCGTAGAATTGCCGAGTTTGCCGACCCCTCGCTTGAAAAGGCGTTTCGGAGTCAGGCGCTCGATCAGGACTCACGCCAGCTTTTCATCGTTATTTTGCTGGCATCGGTCTTTTTTCTGATCTTTCTGGCTCTCGATCTTGCCGATGGGATCAATAACGAAAATATTCGCTTGATCGTCGGATTGCGCATCGTTGTAGCCGCCGTCGGACTGGTCTGTTGCTTTGCTCTGAAACGCAGCCCTTCCGTCGCCATGATGGATCGAGCGGGAGTTGTCTTCGCCCTTGTGCTTTTTACGGCTTTCGCCGTGCGAACGGTGCTGTTCAACTTTGGAGTGGATGAACCGCCACGCATCGGGGTTAGCGGATATGTTCTAATTCTCGGCGTTTACATGTTTTCCGCCTTGCCGTTTCGCGTCATGGTCCTTGTCGCCCTCTATGGATCGGTGACTTTCGTCATGGCCGCTGTCGTCGTTGAGTTGCGAACGGCTTCGTTGATCAATCTTTGTTTTTGGGTGGTGATCGTCAATATCTTTGGGGGCGTTTCAGCCCACCGTCTCCATCGTTTGCGGCGTTTCGACTATGTCAACGTCATCATAATGAAAGAAGCAAACGACCTTTTGGTCAAAGAGGTCAAAGAGCGCAAGGAAGCCGAAGATAGCGCTAAAAAATCGCAACAGCAGGCGGAAATCGCCAATAAGGCCAAGTCGAGTTTTTTGGCTGCGGCCAGTCACGATTTGCGCCAACCCCTGCATGCCATGGGCATGTACGTCACCGCGCTCGATGGATATCTCAAAGGTTCGCACGAGAAAGAATTGATCGGAAAGCTTGAGTCCACGATTTCCGCCACCAATGAACTTTTTCAGGCCATTCTCGATATTTCCAAGCTTGATGCCGACTCGGTAATGCCCGAGGTCAGTCATATCCGGCTTTCCTTTGTGTTTGATCGGGTCGAAACTCTTCATGGCGGTGCGGCCAGGGAGAAAGGGGTGGCTTTGAAGGTTGTGCCGACGAGTGTCGTGGCGTCGGGCGATGAAGTGATGATCGACCGTATCCTGTCCAATCTCGTTTCCAACGCCATCCGCTATACGGCACCCGGCGGGAAGGTTCTCCTTGGTGTTCGCAAGAGAGGAAAGGATGTTCGAATTGATGTGATCGATACGGGTAAAGGGATTGCCGCCGCCGATCTTGAAAGGGTTTTTGGCGAATTTGAGCAATTGGGTAAACCCGAAAGGGACCGTTCCCAGGGCTTGGGGTTGGGGCTTGCCATTTCACGCCGACTTGCCCGGCTTATGGGAAGCGATGTGATGGTTGCCTCCGCTCCGGGGCGAGGCTCACATTTTAGTTTTGTATTGCCTCGCCAAAAGGGCGCAAAAGATAGTCCGGCAGAAGTTGCGGCGCCCAAGAGCGACGCCGATATTTTGCAAAGAGTGAAGGTGCTGGTGGTTGACGATGATCGCGAGGTTGTCGAAGGGATGCGAGATCTTCTGACCCTCTGGGACTGCTCGGTGATTGCCGCAACAACAATGGATCAGGCCGAAGAGGCCATACGCCAAAACGACAGAATTGATGCCGTTATCGCCGATTACCGGTTGGGCGAAGGAAAAACCGGGATCATGGTGATTGAGGCGATCAGCCGGGAGCAGGGGCGAAAGGTTCCAGCCATCGTTGTGACGGGGGATGTTGGTTTAGAGGCGCTCAACGACATCAAACAGAATGGGTTTCAGCCATTGCATAAGCCGGTCCGACCCGCCACTTTAAAAGCTGAATTGATTTCCATTTTATCAGCACGATAGATTAAGTAGTCATGACCCTCAAATGCAGCCGCGATGATCTTTTCGCCCGTTTTGAAAAGCTGGCGATCAAGACAGAAACCTTCGAACATACGCCGATCATGACGGTCGAAGAAGGACATGCCGTTTGGAAGGATATTCCCGGCGTGCACTGCAAGAATCTGTTTTTAAAGGACGGAAAGAAAGACTATTGGCTGATCGTCGCACCGGCCGACCGGGCGATTAATCTGAAAGCGATTACCCCGGCGATTGGGGCCAAGCGTTTGTCGTTTGCCCGGCCGGAAAGGCTTCAGGAAATTCTGGCGGTTGAACCGGGATCGGTAACGCCTTTTGCCCTGATCAACGATGAAGAAGCGAGGGTCAATGTGGTGCTGGATCGCTGGATGACGGAGCAGTCCGTTCTTAACTTTCATCCGCTTGAGAATACGGCGACCACTTCCATTTCCGCGCCCGACCTGATCGCTTTTATCAAATCCTGCGGTCATGAACCGGCAGTGGTCGCCTTGGATGAGATCGGCTAAGGAGCGTGTCGTGAGCAGCCTAAAAGTGACGCAGGATTTTATCGATCAACTGATAACCCTTTTGGGAAAAGAGAAGGTTTCGACGGCCAAGGCTGTGTGTGAGGAGCATGGACGGGATGAGTCCTATCATCCCCCCAAAGCACCCGACCTTGTCGCTTTCCCTGAATCCACCGAAGACGTTTCCGCCCTGGTCAAACTTTGCGCGGCCCATAAAATCCCGGTGATTCCCTATGGGGTCGGGACGTCGCTCGAAGGTCATGTCGCGGCGTTGAATGGGGGAGTCTCTATCGATCTTTCGCGCATGAACAAGATCGTTCGGGTCAATGCGGAAGATATGGACGTGGTGGTTCAGCCCGGCGTGACTCGCCGCCAACTGGCTTCGTATCTCCGCGATACGGGCCTTTTCTTTCCCGTCGATCCGGGAGCGGACGCGACCCTGGGGGGGATGGCGGCGACCCGTGCTTCGGGAACGACGACCGTGCGCTATGGGGCCATGCGCGACAATGTGCTGTCCATGGAGGTGGTTATGCCCGATGGTCGGGTGGTGCGAACCGGCAGCCGGGCCCGAAAGTCCGCTACGGGCTACGATCTGACTCACCTGATGGTCGGCTCGGAGGGAACGCTGGGCGTGATCACCGAGTTGACCCTCAAGCTCCATGGGGTGCCCGAAGCCATAGCGGCGGCGGTTTGCACTTTTGAAAATCTCGAAGGTGCGGTGCAAACGGTCATTTCGACTATCCAGATGGCCGCGCCGGTCGCTCGTATCGAACTTCTGGACGCCCGGACCATGGAAGCGGTGAACAGCTATTCGAACCTTGATTACGAGGTTGGGCCGACCTTGTTTTTCGAGTTTCACGGTACGGCGGACGGTGTTGCGCAAACATCGGAAGCGGTCAAGGCGCTGGCGCTTGAAAATGGTGGACGGGGCTTCCAATGGTCGAGCGAACAGGAGGACAGAGATCGTCTCTGGCGGGCCCGTCATGACGCCTACTACGCCTCGCGCGCCCACTGTCCGGGCAAGGAAGGCTATGTTGGCGACGTCTGTGTCCCCATATCGCGACTGGCCATGGCGATTGAGCAGGCCCAGGCCTTGCTCGATAAAAGTCCTTACCCAACCTTCATCCTTGGCCATGTGGGCGATGGAAATTTCCATTTCCTGATTTTTATCGATGCCGAAGATCCAAGAGAGATTGCCGATGCCCAAGCCTTAAGCGAGCAGATTGTCGCCTTGGGCCTGGAGTTGGAAGGCACCTGTTCTGGCGAGCATGGCGTGGGACATGGCAAGATCAAGGCGCTGGAGCGGGAATATGGTGATGCGCTCGATATGATGCGCGCCATCAAACGCGGCATCGACCCCGACAATATCATGAATCCGGGTAAAATCGTCCATCTATAATCGCCAGTTCGGTTTTTTGTTCGAAGTTGTGGCGTAAGGCTGGCATCCGCAAAGGTAGTGCTCATATATGCGTCATAATGCTTTCTACTAAATTGCAGGCGGCCGAATTGAAAAGAGCCGCCGCTACGCGGAGAGATAATGGCTCGTATTCTTTGCATTGATGGCGATAAGGTTTTCTTGCATGCCGTCGCTCATGTGCTTGAGGCCACCGGACATAAGGTTTTGTTGTCTAATTCCGGAAAGCAAGGCCTTGAGTTGGCCGACTCCCAACGACCGGACATTATCCTTCTGGCGACTAGGCCAAAACAGATGTCGGGCTTCAAGGTGCTGTCCGGCATTCGGGAGAAAATAGGTGATGATCCGCTGGTTGTTTTGTTGATCGACAGTGGAGAGAAAAAAGAACTCATAGAAGGTTTTCGTCTTGGGGCCGATAACTGCATCGGCAAGCCGGTCGATCTCGATATTCTTTCGATGAAAGTTGAGGCCTTGTTGAAGCGGGGGGGAACTGAAAAATCACCGGGCCCCAAGCAGACGCCAAAGCAAATGGAAGCGGTGTTGCGATCCATCAAACAGGGCGAAGTGACGGCAGCCTCAGGGCATTTGCATTTCGTTTCGCTTGCCGATATCAAAAAATATCTCGGTGAAAAGTGGGAGCTTTTGGCCGATAAAGCCCTGGCTATTTCAGAGGCTGTAATCAAATCTCAGCTCAGCCCCGGTCAGACGTACGTTCGGCACGGTCGAAGCTCTTTCTTTCTTTTGTTGCCGGATATGAACGTTGAGGATGGTCGAATTAAATCCGACCAAATTGCCGACGCGATTGCCAATCGTCTGCTCGGAAAGAATGCCGAACAGTTCCGGCATTTGAAGCTCGCTGTATCTGTGGGTGATGCATCTTCCATTATCAAGAAAATGAAGGATGATGATTTCGCCTCTTTCGCCGAGGCTTTTGTTCACTCAGTTTCAGAGCCGCCGCCAAAAGAAATCGGCCTCCAGTTTATTGAAAATGTTGGGGTTACCTTTTTTCCCGTCTGGAATTCGCAACAAGAGAAAATCGTCGCCCAGCATTGTTGTCCGGTCAGGCAAACGGATTATGGAGCTTTCATGTATGACGATGTTCTTCATGGACGGGATCGTGATCCGCTTTGCGTCGATCTTGACCGTCATGTGATCGGCAAGGCGTTGAAGCTTGTGAAGGAAAGTGGAGGTCGCATTCCTCCCGTTGTGGTGCCTATTCGTTTGAACTCTTTGATGGGAGAATCGCGGACCCAGATCGCAGCGGCATTTGAGCGTTCGGCCATGACGCATTTCCCGTCGCTTCATTTAATTATCGAGCTTGTTGGCGATCCGGAATCTTTTGGACAAAAGAATATTTTAGAGGCGGTGGCCTTCGTTAAAAACTATACGCCTTTGATCAGTGTTCGGTGCGCTCGGGAAAGTCGGTTATTTGAGATTTTCAAAAGAGCCGGTGCGACCTTCGTGGGCTTTCCGCTGCGTGGTGGCCCGGACGATATGGTTCAGCTTCAATTGAAGCATTTCTCGGCGCAGGCGGTGGAAATCGGATTGCGGCCTTTCGTTTTCGACTTGAGTACGACCTCGGCGGCGCGTATGGCGATGGCTTGTGGGTTTAGGCTGCTTGCCGGAAAGGCGATTGCCGATCAACAAGCGCACTTGTGCCAAAGCTTCGTCCTGCCGAGAAGTGAAGTGGTGGGTTAGGCTGGTAAGTTTCTTTCCGCTGGTCGCCGAATTGTCATTTCGCCGCTTTTCGCCGCTTTCTCCGTCGGCTATAATGCCTAAAAAACGAAGTTAAACGGGGATTGCGAGGCGCTTATGGCCGGTCGGCCGATGATATTGGTTGTCGATGACGAAGTTCGCTCACAGGAAACGTTGCGACGGGTCCTGGATGAGGAATTCGACGTCTTGACCGCAAGCAACGCCATGGAAGCCGAGCGGCTCCTTGAAGGCGAGATGGTCCATCTGGTGCTTTGTGATCAGCGGATGCCGGGCATGACCGGAGTTGAGTTTCTCTCGCAGGTGCGGGAGCGCTGGCCGGAACCTGTGCGGATGATTATTTCGGGCTTTACCGAGTCCGACGACATCATTGCCGGGGTCAACGAAGCCGGTATCTATCGCTATATCACCAAGCCTTGGGACCCTGACGAACTGCTGACCATCGTGCGCGGCGCCGTGCAGCTTCACAGTCTTCAGCAGGAAAATGAAAGTGCGGCGGTCGAGATGAAGATGAAGGCCGACAGCCTCAAGCAGGTGGTCGCCAAAAAACAATCGGAACTCAAGCGCTTCTATGAATTTAAGAAGATCATTCGGAGCCCGGAAAGTCCGCTGGAAGGGGCTTGCGATTTGGCCCGTCGTAGCGCCGAGTTCGATATTTCGGTTCTGATCACCGGCGAGTCGGGGACCGGCAAGGAGTTGATGGCGCGGGCCATCCACTACGCCTCGGGCCGGGCCGACAAGCCTTTCGTCGTTGAAAACTGCGGCGCTTTGCCGGACGAGTTGTTGGAAAGCGAGCTGTTTGGTTCGAAGAAAGGGGCCTTCACCGGGGCCTATCAGGATCGGATCGGTCTGTTTGAAAAGGCCAGTGGCGGCACGGTGTTTCTCGATGAGATCGGCGAAACTTCTCCGGCGTTCCAAGTCAAGTTGCTGCGGGTGTTGCAGGAGGGGGAAATTCGGCCACTTGGCGCGCAGCGGACCCGCAGCGTCGACGTGCGGATCAGCGCGGCGACCAACCGGGATTTGGAGCAAGACGTTCGCTCGGGCCGGTTCCGCCAGGACCTTTTTTATCGCCTCGCAGCGTTCCCCGTGCATTTGCCGCCGCTTAGAGAGCGTCCCATGGATATTCCGTTGGTCGCCGGGCAATTGCTCAAGCAGGCGGCGAGCGGTTTCGGCAAATCGGTCAGGGGGTTCACCCGTGAGGTTGAGACTTTGCTTTGCGCCTATGCCTGGCCGGGCAATGTGCGTGAAATGCAAAATGAAATCCAACGGATGGTGGCGCTGACAGATGGGGCCTGGGTTGAGCCCGACGTCGTTTCTGATCGCCTGAAAGGTTTACCGCCCAGGCGGGGGGATTTCGGTCAATTTGAAGGGGATGGAACGCTCAAAGATCAGGTTGAAGAGCTAGAGGTTAAAATCATCCAGGCGACGCTTGATCGCTATGGCTGGAACATCAGCCGCACATCCAATGCTCTGGGGCTGTCGCGGGTGGGCTTGCGTTCCAAGCTTCAGCGTTACGGTATTGAGCGGCCTGATGAGCATTTGATGGTTCTGTGAGGCCGCCATGACCCAGCCTGAAAAAGACCGCCCCATCGCCGTTCTGGATACAGAAGCTTTAGGTGCGCTTGAGTTTGGCGGGGCGCAGGAGTCCGCCTGGATCGAAGTCATCCAGAAAATGGACGAAGTCTATTCCGACCTGATTCGCTACGAAGTGGACCTTGAAGAAAAGAACGCTGCCCTGGAAGACGCCCAAAGGTTCATCTCCAGCGTGGTCGAGTCCGTTTCCGACGTGCTGATCGTCTGCGACCGGTATTTCGACGTTTTGCAGGTCAATAAGGCGATGGTCGAGGTGACCGGATTGGCTGAAAACGACATGATCGGGCGTGGACTTTCCACCTTGTTGCCCGAGGAAGACCGGTTTCTGTTCAACGCCATTCGCCAGAATGCCGAAGAAGGTGAAGGCCGTGAATGCGAGGTGCGGTTCAACACGAAAGACGGCGTGACCGATGTGGTGGCCGTTACCGGTTCCGTGCGGCACGACCACGAAGGGCGGCGCGACGGGTTGGTGTTGACCGGTCGCCCGGTGGGGGAATTGCGACGCGCCTATGAGGCGCTTAACAGGGCCCATGCCGAGTTGAAGCAGGCCCAGCAGCAGATGATCCAGCAGGAAAAAATGGCGAGTCTCGGTCGGTTGGTTGCGGGCGTCGCTCATGAGTTGAACAATCCCATCAGTTTCGTCTATGGCAACGTTCATGCGCTGGAGCGCTACCGAAAGCGCCTGACCACCTATCTCTCGGTCATTCACCAAGGGGCTGATGAAGAGAAGCGGGAGGCTTTGCGTCAGGAGCTTCGCATAGACCGGATGCTGGAAGACCTTTCGTCGTTGATTGAAGGGACTATCGAGGGGGCCGAACGGGTCAGCGAAATCGTCAAAAGCCTGCGTAGACTGTCCTATCACCGCCAGACCGAGCCCGAGGTTTTTAACCTGACGCGGGTGCTCGATACGGCCATTCACTGGGCGACCCGCAGTGGTAGTCGTCCTGTGGCGGTTGAAGCCGAACTTCCCGATGAACTGCCGGTCAAAGGCAATTCCGGTCAGATCCATCAGGTCTTCGTCAATCTGGTGCAAAATGCGGTCGACGCCATGTCGGAAGTGGAGAGCCCGCGGATTGCTGTGGTCGGTAAAATCGATGGCGGAATGGTCGCGGTTTCGGTCAGCGATAACGGGCCGGGGATCGGCGGGGATGAAGGCGACAAAATTTTCGAACCGTTTTATACGACCAAAGAGGTGGGTGAGGGTACCGGGCTGGGCTTGTGGATCAGTTACGGTATCGTTCAGGAACACGGTGGCGATATCGATATCGAACAGGGACCCGAGGGCGGGGCGCGGTTTGTGGTGACGTTTCCGGTGGTGGAGGACGCCCCATGACCGACGCTCCCTTGAACGTTCTCTGGTTGCAAGCCGGAAGCTGCGGCGGCTGCACCATGTCTTTGTTGAGCGAAGGCGCAGAAGGTTTGGCTGCCGGGTTTGAGACTTTCGGCCTCAACCTGCTTTGGCATCCGACTTTGAGCCTGGAAAGTGGCGACGAAGCTCTCGACGTTTTGAAAAGCGTCGCTGCGGGTAAAATTCCGCTCGATATTCTCTGTGTCGAAGGAAGCATTCTTCGGGGGCCCGGCGGTACGGGCAAATTTCAAATGGTTTCCGGCACCGGGCGTTCCATGGCCTCCTGGGTCAAGGAGCTAGCGGCCCGGGCCCGCTATACGGTGGCCGTGGGAACCTGTTCGTCGTTTGGCGGTATTCCGGCGGGTGGGGCCAATCCGACGGATGCTTGCGGCCTGATGTATAATGGCGACCGTCCCGGTGGATTGCTGGGCGATGGGTATCGCTCTAAATCCGGTCTTCCAGCGATCAATGTCGCCGGGTGCGCCCCTCATCCGGGATGGATTTTCGAGGTGCTTGTTTCGCTGACGCGCAGTGAGATGGAGGCGGATGATCTGGACTTCTTTGCGCGGCCCCGTTTGTTTGCCGATCATTTGGCTCACCATGGTTGCGCGCGCAATGAATTCTACGAATACAAAGCAAGTGCGTCCAAGCTTTCCGAGCGCGGCTGTTTGATGGAGAAGCTGGGCTGCAAGGCGACACAGGCGTCGGGCGACTGCAACTTGCGGGTCTGGAACGGTGGCGGCACCTGCACCGATGCAGGCTATGCCTGCGTCGCCTGCACCTCGCCCGGTTTTGAAAAAGCCAAGAATTATCAGGAAACGCCGACCGTCGGCGGTCTGCCCGTTGGTCTGCCGGTCGATATGCCCAAGGCTTGGTTTGTCGCCCTCGCGGCTTTGTCGAAATCGGCGACGCCCGAACGGGTCAAGCAGAATGCCCGCACTCCGCACATCAAGGTGCCCCCGGCCAAAGGAAGGAGCAAGCCATGACCCGGCTGATCGTCGGACCGTTCAACCGGGTTGAGGGGGATTTGGAGGTAACGCTCGAAACATCGGAAGGCCAAGTGACCGGTGCGCGGGTCAATGCGCCCATGTATCGCGGGTTTGAACAGATTCTGGAAGGCAAGACGCCGGGCGACGCTCTGGTCATTGCGCCGCGTATCTGTGGCATCTGCTCGGTGTCGCAATCGGTCGCCGCGTCGCGCGCTTTGGCTAACGCCATGGGCCTGAAGCCTGCCCCTAACGGGCGCTTGGCGGCCAATTTGGTTTCGGCGGCCGAAAACCTGTCGGACCATCTGTCCCACTTTTATCTCTTCTTTATGCCCGACTTTACCCGCGAGGTTTATGCGGGGCGTCCTTGGTATGAGGGGGCGGTGCAGCGGTTCGCTGCGGTTAAGGGGGCGGCTTCGAAGGACTTTCTGCCCGCCCGCAACCGTCTGCTTCATGTGGTTGGTATTCTGGCCGGTAAATGGCCGCATAGTCTCGCCATCCAGCCGGGCGGCACCACCAAAGCCGTGGACCAGGGCGAGAGAGTGCGTCTTCTCGCCGTTCTTTCCGAAACCCGGCGTTTTTTGGAACGTGTGGTTTTCGGCGATAATCTGGAAAATGTTTTAGCGCTGGAAACGCCTGAGGCGCTGACGGCCTGGGCCGAGGAAAAGCCCAGTTCGGATTTCGCCCGCTTTCTGAGCATGTCGCGAGATCTGGGTCTAAACCAGTTGGGCAAAACGCCGGGACGTATGATGAGCTATGGAGCCTATCCCGGTGAGGAGGCGCTCTGGCTATCTGGCGGCCTCTGGGAGGATGGAGTTGTCAGTGCGCTCGATTTAGGGGGCGTATCGGAAGACCCGGCTAGCGCTTGGTTGTCGGGTGGTGTCGGCCATCCTTTTGAGATCGATACTCTGCCGGATGCGGAGAAAGAAGGGGCTTATAGTTGGTGTAAGGCTCCGCGTCTTAATGGCGGCGTTGTCGAGGTTGGGGCCTTGGCCCGCCAAGCGATTGCCGGAAATGCGCTTGTTCAAAAGCTGCTGAGTGAAGATGGCGGCACGGTTCATGGTCGGGTGGTGGCGCGGCTGATGGAGGCGGCGCGATTGATTTTTCAAATGGACCGGTGGGTTGATGAATTTCGCCTGAAAGATGAATTCTGCGTCCATGGTGAGATGCCTGATGAGGTGCAGGCCCAGGGAACGACCGAGGCGGCGCGCGGCAGTCTTGGGCATTGGATGGTGCTCAAAGGCGGGATGATCCACCGTTATCAGATCGTTGCGCCGACCACCTGGAACTTTTCACCGCGCGATACTTCCGGGACGCCTGGCCCCTTGGAGCAGGCGCTTGTCGGCGCGCCGATCCGCGAGGGCGAAACCTCGCCCGTCGCCGTTCAGCATATCGTCCGCTCCTTCGATCCCTGCATGGTCTGTACAGTGCATTAAAAGATAGCTCGTTCTCTTTAGAGGAAGAGCTCTAGAGATTGTTCATCTCGCGCGTCTGGTAGTACCAATTCTTTATAACATATTGATGGAAATATGTTTTCCAGGCCTATGGAAAGTATACTTCCATATGGAATATTTTCTTCCAGCCGTGAAATTTAAATGAAAATGGCTTGCAATGTTGCGTTGCGGTAAGTGGCTGGAATCCCTTGTTTGAAAAATTGTGTCCCTGCGAAATCAAGTTTGGCGCGGTAATTGCTATGAGGGGGGTAGTTTATTGCGTCTCGCGTTCGCGGGCAGGGAGTTCTGGGGTATCCACGCAAGGTAATTGCCTTGCTTCATCCGTTAGCAAGGCGGGAATTTAACGTAACCGTTGGGGGGGGCCTGATGGCTGATCATGACATTGATACGGGTGATTTCGATTTCTCATTTATTGAGAAAAGACTGGGAGTCACGCGCCGTACATTCCTTAAATTCTGCACCGGCGTCGCCGCGTCTCTGGGACTTTCGACCCAGGCTGCCGTCGCCATGGCTAAAACCATTGCCGATCCCAAGCCGAAAAAACGGCCGCCGGTGATCTGGCTGCATGGCCAGGAGTGCACCGGTCCGTCGGAATCGCTTTTGCGATCCGAACAGCCATCGCTTGAGCATTTGATCCTCGACCTGATTTCGCTCGACTACCACCAGACCCTGGATACGGGCGCGGGCCATAAGGTCGAAGAAATGAAGAAAAAGTCCATGGAGGAAAACAAAGGCAAGTACCTCCTGGTCGTTGAAGGGGCCATTCCTATCAAGGACGGCGGCATCTACTGCAAGATTGCCGGTGAAACCATGCTGCACGCCACCAAGGAAGCCGCCGAACATGCTGCGGCGATTGTCGCCTTCGGTTCTTGCGCAAGCTGGGGCGGCGTTCAGTCCGCTTCGCCCAACCCGACCGAAGCGCGCGGCGCGCAGGCTGTGTTGCCCGGCAAGACGGTTGTCAATATTCCCGGTTGCCCACCCAATCCGGCCAACTTCCTCGGCACGGTCCTTTACTTCGTGACCTTCGGCAAGTTGCCGCCGCTCGACGAGCAGAACCGTCCCAAGTGGGCTTACGGTCGCCTGATCCACGAAAACTGCTACCGCCGTCCGCACTTCGATGCGGGCCGCTTCGCCACCGAGTTCGGCGATGAAGGTCACCGCAAAGGCTGGTGCCTTTATAAGCTCGGCTGTAAAGGTCCCGAGACCTACAACAACTGTCCGAGCCTTGAGTTCAACAACGTGGGCGGCGGTGTCTGGCCGGTTGGTGTCGGGCATCCCTGCTTCGGTTGTTCCGAACAGGGTATCGGGTTCAATAAGCCCATGTTCGCCCTGGCTGACGTTAAGACTCATACGCCGCCCAACGCCTTCCCCGAAATTGCCGACCGTGAGCAGAAACAGGGTATTTCCCCGACTGCCGCGGCCATTGGTGGCGCAGCCGCCGGTGTCGCCGTCGGTGCGGCTTTGATGGCTGGCAAAAAGGCAAGCGGTGGTTCCGATAGTTCCGGCAGCCAAGACGCGTAAGGGAGAGGCAAATGGAACGAAGGGATTTCTTAAAGGGAGCCTTGGGGACGGGGGCCGCTGCAGTTGTCTGTAGCGTATCCTCCGGGTCCGCCGAAGCGCGTCCCAATCTAGAGCCCAACGGTGAAGCCGTTGGCATGCTCTATGACTCAACCCTCTGTGTCGGTTGTAAGGCCTGTGTTGCGGCCTGTAAGGAAATCAATGGCATGGAGCCGATTTTCCGTAACGGCGACGAGGCCTATGATGCGGCCGCCGACCTGAGCGGTCAAACGCTGAACGTCATCAAGATTTTCAAAGACGGAACGGCGGCGGTGAAAGACGCCGAGCAGGACGGGTTCGCTTTCGAGAAGCGGAGCTGTATGCATTGTGTCGATCCGGGCTGTGTTTCGGCCTGTCCGGTCACGGCATTGAAGCAACAGGCCAATACCGGCATCGTCACCTACGACCCGGACGCCTGTATCGGTTGCCGGACCTGCATGACGGCCTGTCCTTACAACGTGCCGCAGTTCCAGTACGACCGGGCCTTCGGCAAGATCGCCAAGTGTCAGATGTGTAACCAGAAGGGCGTCGAGCGGATTGACAAGGGCATGACAACCGGTTGTGTCGAAGCCTGTCCGACCGGGGCGACCCTGTTCGGAACGCGCGATGCATTGTTGGCCGAGGCCAAGCGCCGTATGGAGCTGAAGCCCGGCGAGATTTACAACTATCCGCGCGGCGACGTTCGCAAGCCGGACAGCTATCACGAAAAACCGGTTCCCACTTACAAAAATCATGTTTGGGGCGAGAAGGAAGCTGGCGGAACCAACGTCATGCACATTTCCGCCGTCTCCTTCGATAAGTTGGGTATGCCGCCTCTGGAGGAGCGCTCTTACGCGTCCATTTCCGAAGGGGTGCAGCATTCGCTTTATAGCTATCTGGCCCTTCCGGCCGTGGCGCTTGCCGGTCTCTCTTTCCTGGTTAAGCGCAATGTCGATGGCGAAGAAAATGGAGGTGACTCATGAGTGCGTATAAACCTCTCGGTGGGCGTGTCCTGACGCCCGCCTTCCTGTTCTTCGCCGTGATTTTCGCAATCAGCCTCTACTTCATGGTTGAGCGTTTTACCGACGGCATGGGTGCGGTCGCCAACATTAACGGCGGGTTCCCTTGGGGGATTTGGGTGGTCTACGACGTGATCATCGGCACCGGCCTGGCCTGTGGCGGTTACGCCTTGGCCTTTACCGTCTACGTGTTCAACAAGGGGCGTTATCACCCCTTGGTGCGTCCGGCGCTGCTCGCCAGTCTGGCGGGCTACGCCTTGGGCGGTTTCGGTGCGATCTTCGATATGGGCCGCTGGTGGCAGTTCTATAATATCCTGCTGCCATGGAACTGGAACTTCAACTCGGTGATGCTCGAAGTGGGCCTCTGCGTCTCGCTTTACATCATTGTGCTGATTATCGAGTTCTCTCCGGCCTACCTTGAAAAGATTGGCGCGACGGGCTTGTTGAAGGTGTTGGATAAAACCCTCTTCTTCTTCATCGCCCTTGGCGTTCTTCTCCCGACCATGCATCAGAGCTCTCTTGGCTCCATGCTCATCATCATGGGCTACAAAGTGGATCCGCTCTGGCAGGTCTTGCAGTTCCAACCGCTCCTGGCGGTTCTTACGGCGATCATCATGGGCTACTCCATCGTGATCTTCGAAGCCTCTCTGGCCCGTGTGGGCTTTGGCGGCGCTGACGAAACTCCATTGCTGGCGGTGCTGGGCAAAGTATCCGTGTGGCTGATGATCGCTTTCCTGGTCATCCGCTTCGCCGTCCTCGCCGCGCAAGGCAAGATCGGTCTGATCTTCGCTGGAGATTTCGCAAGCCTCATGTTCATTATCGAGACGATACTCTTCGTCTTGCCAGCGGTTATCATTGCTTCTCCGACGATGCGACAAAGTCCGTCGAAGCTGTTGTTCGCCGCCGTGAGCATGCTGTTTGCCGGCGCTCTTTATCGATTTGATGCCTTCCTCTTCACCTACGATCCGGGACCCGGGTTCTCTTACTTCCCGTCCGCTCCTGAGATCATGGTGACCCTTGGCGTCATCTCATTCGAAATCATGGCCTATCTGGTCGTCGTGAAAACCCTGCCTGTGCTGCATCGCAGCGAACAAGCGTAAGGCACTAGGTTTAAGGAGTAAGTATTGTGAGTACTCGTATTACCGTTGATCCCATTACCCGTATCGAAGGACACCTTCGTATCGACGTTGAAGTTGACGACGGCCACGTCACCAAGGCCTGGTCTTCGGGCCAGATGTGGCGGGGCATTGAGCAGATCCTTATCGGCCGCGATCCGCGCGAAGCCTGGATGTATACCCAGCGTTTCTGCGGTGTCTGCACTACGGTTCACGCCATTACTTCGGTGCGCGCCGTGGAAAACGCCCTGCAAATGGAAGTGCCGGTCAATGCGCAGTTGGTGCGTAACATCATCCAGACCGCCCATGCCGTGCAGGACCATATCGTCCACTTCTATCACCTCTCGGCCGTTGACTGGGTCGATGTAGTCTCCGCGCTCGATGCCGATCCGGCGGCGACCGCTAAGTTGGCTGAAAGCATTTCCGATTGGGAGTTGAACGGCGTCCATGAGATGACGGCGGTGAAGGAGCGTCTGAAAACCTTCGTTCAGTCGGGTCAGTTGGGTCCGTTCGCCAGCGGCTTCTGGGGCCACCCGGCCATGAAGCTGAGCCCGGAAGTCAACCTTCTGGCCGTGGCTCACTATCTTCAGGCGCTGGATATCCAGAACCACGCCAACAAGATCGTCGCCATTCTCGGCGGCAAGAGC
>Ga0209692_10001790_pt1 | contig 26936 bp, 24 predicted proteins | sample tdDd472_FD_187129 | JGI IMG/M metagenome (GOLD analysis project Ga0209692, IMG submission 187129) | Marine sediment microbial communities from the Atlantic coast under amendment with organic carbon and nitrate - tdDd47.2 (SPAdes)... | ecosystem: Environmental > Aquatic > Marine > Coastal >... | reverse complement strand
AACAACCCTTTTGTTTCAGCATTTGAATTACCACGATGGTGCTATCTAATTTGATGTTACTGACAGAGATTCTTCGCTGTATCTTATATGTTTAATTCAGAACACTGCGGTCCAAAGCCGGACGGGATTGGCAATTGTGTTTGTTACTCTTTTTGCTTGATCATGTTTAACGGCTTAAAGCTTGGTTCGTAATATATATTTTTACCTTTTACACTACCTTCACCTGTCTGAAAAATAGCTTGTTTCGGACAATAATTTACACAACGCATGCATTGTTCACAGGTTTTTAACCATTTAGGTTTATTATCTACAATTTGTATACTGCCGGTCGGGCATATTTGCGAACACAATTTGCATGAATCGCATGTTTCATCCGTTCTGAAATTCCGCCATAGATTACTGACACCTAACCATTTGAATGAATAATAATCTTTGTAGAAAACAATTTTGCTATATCCGGGTGGATAAGAAAAATTATGGTACGAGGCATTCCCTTTTAAAATGTCTTTTGTAATTTCTTTTGCCTTGTTTACTCCCTTGTCGATTATTAATTCTGCTTCTTTTTTAGGTGGCGGGTTCATTGCTACTGTCCAGTTTGCAGGCATTCGAACAACAGTACTGTATATAATTTCAAGTCCCTTTTTGCTTAAAATATTGGTAGTTTCTTGAATGGAAAAACCAGACTCTTCTTTTTCGCCAGCAGTAATCAATATAAATGTTTTATTCTGATTTAAAAATTTAGGTAAATTATTTAAATACTTCCTGCAAATTCGTGGTATTCCAAATGCATAAACTGGAAAACAAAATCCAATAAAGTCGGCATCTCCGTTAATTTCAGATTTATCTGTGATAGAAGAAAGGGTGGCGATGCAGCCGTTTTGAATAAAAATTTCTTTGCATGTATCTAAAATTTTATATGAGTTGCCGGTTCCTGAAAAATATTTTAGATCCACATTCATAATGAACTCTTCTTTGTCCTAAAGCCCCGACCATTTCAATAGAATAGAAAGCTATTATTTGGTTATGACTCTTAATCCCTTGGGGCATTCATTGTTAACGTCAGAAACTTAGATAGTGGTTAGCGTTCTTCGTTCAATTTGATGATTGGAGTAGCCTGTGGGCCTTTAGGAATGTGCTTTTTCTATTGACTGTTAAGTCCCCAGTCATAGGGGATGAAGTCAATAGTATAGTTTGCTCTTACCCTCTCAAGTGCCACTTGCTGGTTTTTGCTCAAATACAGCTCAATATAGTCGAGCAGTGATGGTGTGCTAAGTGGGTAACGCTCTTGGTACCATTTAGTAAAGTCTTCTTTATACCATTTGAAAATTGAAGAGAGAAAGATCGCTTTCTTGTCGTGATCAATATAAAAATTACGCTGTTCTGCTAGGAATTTCCTGGTTTCAAAATCCAGTTGACTGTCCAAATCGGCTCCTGTGAAAGGGGTGCGGGGGAGGTGTGGACATCCTATGGAGGCACAGTTTAGTGCAAAGTGAATCCGTGGTTCATCGTACCTCTTTCGAATTACTTCGTTCTCTAGATAGTAGAGGCTGGTAGTTGCTCCTCCAAAGGTGAGGCGTTGAAAATAAAAAAATCCTGCATTATCAGGGAAGAAAAAGAGGAGGACGGGATTTTTCACTTCAAGTACAGACTTAATCGGATAGTAGGTGATAACAGTTTTTAAAGCTCCTGCATTATATGCGTTGATCCAGTAGGCAAGCTCGTAGGGTTTGCCAGGGAACAGTTCGGGGTTGGAATCGGGACTGTATCTGGTAATGGAGTCATAATATAGATCAAGATTATCAGGTTGCTGTTTAAGGCCAGCATAGTCGACCCTGCCCTGCTCGTCGACATAGGTGGTGAGTACGCCTTTGTAACTGTCATGGTTAAAACTGCTACTCACAGCTAGCGGCTCATCCACTGGTATTGGATTGATGGCTGTACATCCTGACAGGAAGTGCAGCAAGAGACTGAGACCAATTCCTACCTTTGCATACAGGAGATTGCTAATCAAGATATATCGTCCTTTTTGATATTTTCATTATCTCTTTCATCGTTAAACCTGTACAGATTATTGTAGGCGCAAAAGGAAAAAATGCCCTTTTCACTGGTTATAGCATAGCAACAGTTCGCTATCCGCTCCGGATCCAATGCAGTCTTTTCCATAAAGGCTTTTGCGAAAATAAGGATGTGTTTACTTTTGAGCACGTTATATGGATTGTTTCCAAAGATGGGTGCCGCCTGTGCGATGAGTTTCCAAGCCTCCTTGCTGAGGAGATGGCGCCCAAAGAAGTGCCTCTTACCACCAAAGGTGGAGAGGATTTTTTCACGACTGTCTTTGCCTAAAAAGTGGAGAGCACCGTCTTTGTTGACATGTTTGAAAAGAGGTTCAAGAGCGTTATCCACGAGGAAGACCGGAGACATGGCGTTGCAGGAGTTGTGCCCTAAATGCTCAGAGATAAATGTGTCTGCTCCGATGGACGTCTGTTGTTCAATTAACGCCAGTAGATCATTAAGGTTATAGCCTTCGTACTGCTCTTCTATGTTAAAACGCCCGGTCAGCCGGGTTGCTGACTGGAAGTTTATTGCCCGTACCACAGTGATATTTTTAATGGCAAAATTAATGATGTCACCAATCTCGTGATCATTTACCCCTTTGGTTACGACGACGGCCAGGGTACAACAGAGCTCACTGGTGCCGATAACCTCAACAGCTTTGTGCCTTACGGCGGTCATATCCTGCCCCCTTATGGCAAGGGTAGTTTCAGGCTGTAAGCCATCAAATTGTAAGTATACGGCTGTAAGTCCTTCCTGCTTCAAGGTATCAAGATAGCCTGGTTCACTTGCTATCCGTATCCCATTAGAGATAACTTCAATGTTGCGGTAACCCATTTGCTTTGCGATGGCAATAATCTGGGGAAGATCGTCACGAAGAGTTGGCTCTCCACCGCTTATCTGCAGTGGAATGGGTGTTTCAGTAAGTTCTAAAAGCTGCTCAAGGGCCCTTGTGACTTCTGCAATGGGCTTGTCCTTAATGTTGGGGCTCGCATCGGAATAGCAGATAGGGCAGGCCATATTACATCTGTTTGTCACCTCGACCATGGCCATAAAGGGTTTCTTTTCTTTAGGTAAAAACTGGCCGAATAATTTGGGGCTTGTCTCTGGTAGGTTTTGCGTCATTTCAAGATCTGATGGCAATAGAGTGATAGAGTGTTATCCATACACAGGCTCATTTCACTATGCGTTATTTGTGACGAGGAGGTACTGAGCCTTTACGGTGATAAACAACTGCTTTTCTTATATCCTATTGCAGAAAGGATATTTGTCATCTGCGGAGGTAGAATAATGTCCACTTTGTGGAGCTCTCTATCAATTTTGACCAATTAATAAAATGAGATGATAAGATTGTGAGTGTATCTTTGTTTGCCTGGTCATTTTTCGGGCTAATATATTTTGAAACGACGGGTTAAAAGAAAAGACGTCAAATATTTGCTTGATTCGGGTGATATAACCAAGGCAATATGGATCATATTGCTCGATCAAGATATTGAGATGTATCCTGATTCTCTACAGTTCAGCCCATATCTGGACGATCGATCAATCTGTTACCCTGAAACAACATATACAGCAGGAAGGAAAGATTAGAAATATTTGAAAATTCTTACCTATTAGGTCACCAATTGTGGCAACCATATCCATAGCATGAGTTCTCAACTCTTCACATTTCTAGTGGGGATATTCTTCTTTTTTTAATGTGCACTTGTGTCTTCTATCGTTTTAGCCAAATCAGAAAAGTAGTTCGCCACTTTTTCATTTCTTTTAATTCGTTTCTGACTCACATTGGAAACCCCACCAAAAAGATCTTTTCCAACCTTCAAAATAGTATCAACCATTTGCGTAGAGGAGCTACGCAAATCTTAAATTCAGCGGAGCGCACACCACGCGCTTCCGCTGAAACGACTAGTTAGCAGCATTTTATTCTTTTACTTTATCCATAACTTCTTCAGCTTTCTTTTCAACTGTTTTGGAGGCTTTATCAATTTCTTTTCCTGCTTTTTCTGCACTACCTTCGTTTTCACAACCTGCTAGTAAGAAGGAAAGGAGTACGCTTAAAAATAATATAAAAATTCCTTTTTTCATTTCAATTCTCCTTTTTGAGTTTTTACCTACTTAATAGATAGTTCGACTGGAACTGCAATTACTCTACTGTTTTATAAATCGATACAAAAGTAACAGTATTTCGGCGCCACCAACAACTAACAAAATAATGCGCTGAATTACTGGCAGGGAAAAGAGAAAAATCGTGGCGAATTTTTGGTTCCGTGTTCATGGCTTGGTTAAACACTTTGCCTCAAATTTAATGAATATAGGTAGTCTGCTCCGTTGCATGGCTTCTCTGATTGTCTTAACCAACCAAAAGATTCATACAGATTTATAGCCGCAGTCAGATTCTTGTTTGTTGTCAATACGATCTGTTTGTATCCAGCTTCAATAGCTGCGGACAAAACCGTGTTAAGCAGTATTCGTCCAATACCTTGACTTTGATAATCACTTCTTACATAAAAACCAGTCACTTCTCCAGTAAAAAGAGTGCACCTCTTCAGGATGATGGCCCCTATCGGTCGATCACCATCCACGGCAACAAAATCTTTAGTAAGCATCTCATGTTTTGTTCCTAATGAGGCCAAAGCATAATCAATATTCTCAGGATCTGGCTGAATACCAAAGGATTTCATAATTTCGAATGCAAAAGCCGTCACCTCGCCATTATCTTCCGGCTTAGCTTCTCGAATTTGTATATTGCGCTTCATAGGTGTTTAATGTGTAGTTCACCGACGCGCAACAGCGCGTCCAGCGTAACGAAGTGAAGCGATGGTGATACGACTTGATACTATAAAAGGCCACCTCTTCCAGATAGTAAAATGGTTATTAAGCAGACAATCATTAAACCCCAAAAAGAGGAGGCCAGATAAAATTCTATACAAAACAACATGAGTATTACTGTGGAATAGATGTCCACACAAAGAAAATGTATGTGTGTATAATCAATCAACAAAATGAGATCGTTCTACACAAAAACATCAACACGAACCCTGACACATTTATGGGTATTATTCAACCCTTTAGAGGGTACTTGGTGGTTGGGGTAGAGAATATATTTACATGGTATTGGATTGCAGATCTCTGCAGAAAAGCAAGTGTCGATTTTGTCCTTGGCCATGCACTGTATATGAAAGCAATCCATGAGGTAAGGCAAAAAATGACAAGATTGACTCAAGAAAAATCGCGGCACTACTTCGAGGAGGAATGTTTCCCCGCGTATGAATATCCCAAGACAGTGAGACTTACCCGTGATCTTCTGCGCCGTAGGAATCACTTTATGAGAAAAAGGTCTGAATTGTTTGCTCACATTGTAAATACAGCATCTCAATACAACCTTGAAGAAGATATCGGAAAGATACGGAAGAAGAGACACAGGGAAGGGCTGGTACAAATATTTCATCATCCTGACGTGTAAAAATCAATATCTGACTCACATCCAGAAGGAGCTAAGAAGGGCTGTAACAAAAGCTTGTTTAACCAAACGCGTGACAGCACACACCTTCAGACACAGTTTCGCCAGCCATTTACTGCAGGCAAACTACGATATTCGCACGATCCATGAATTACTCGGGCATAGTGATGTGAGGACTACCATGATTTATACCCATACCGTTAAAAGCGTTACCTTGAAAGAGGCTAAAAGTCCGTTGGATTTTTGATTGTAACTTCCTCATTAAACTGATGCTGAAACACCAAGTATCTACTTGAGACATTCAGGTTGGGTTTAGGCCTGGTTTTCAAAACTTAAAATCTGCGATAGATTTCTATACTTAACTATTTTTTCCTATTTTTTTTATCCTTCACCCTGAATTGTTTTTAATTTCTGGCAAGCAATACCACTTAGTGGTATTGTATATGTTTTAGTTAACATTAACGTCAGTGGAAGTGATATTAATTTAACACAAGGGGGGATATATGAAAATCAGACGCCGGGATTTTTTAAAGTTATCCGCAATAGCTGGGGCTTCAGCTGCTTTGAGTGGATGTGGTGATACCAAAGAACCTAGTATGAATTCTCTCACCGCTGCTGGCAAGACGGAGGTCAAAATAGGAGAATTGCCTGGTGAATGGAAACCGTCAACTTGCCAGGGGTGTACCACCTGGTGCCCAGTTGAGATTTTTGTACAGGACGGCAGAGCCGTAAAGGTTCGGGGCAATCGCTACTCCAAACAGAACGAAGGGAGTGTCTGTCCGCGTGGTCACCTCTCATTGCAACAGCTTTATGATCCTGATCGGATCAAAGTCCCAATGAAACGCACCAATCCCAACAAAGGTCGTGGCGTAGACCCTAAGTTTGTACCAATCAGTTGGGATGAAGCTCTCAATACCATTGCCGACAAGATGATGGAACTGCGTTTGGCAGAAGAGCCGGAGAAATATTGTCTTATGAGGGGGCGCTATACTTACTTGAGGGATGTTATCTATGATGTAATGCCAAAAGTATTCGGATCTCCAAATAACATTTCTCACAGCTCAACATGTGCCGAAGCAGAGAAGTTTGGGGCATTTTACACCGAAGGGTTATGGGATTATAGAGACTATGACCTTGATAACACAAAGTATATTCTAATATGGGGTTGTGATCCTGTTGCCAGTAATAGAATGGTCCCTGCGGCCATCAAGCGACTAGGGGATGCTCTGGATCGCGCTACAGTTGCAGCAGTAGACCCGCGGCTGACGACCAGTGCAGCAAAGGCCAATGAGTGGTTGCCTTTGATGCCTGGCTCTGATGGTGCCCTGGCACTTGGAATTGCACACGCAATCCTGTCTGAAGGGCGTTGGTATAAAGACTTTGTCGGTGATTTTAAGGATGGAGTAAATCGCTTTATGCCAGGTATGAATGTGAGTGAAGCTGACTTTGAGGAAAAAGAGACCAATGGAGTGGTCAAATGGTGGAATATTGCTGTTAAAGATATGACCCCTGCAGAAGCCGCAAAATTAAGTGGTGTTGCAGAAGAACAAATTTATCGTGTTGCTCGTGGAATGGGGGCAGCTGCTCCTAATGTCTGTGTCTGGATGGGCCCTGGTGCTGCCATGCATGCGCGGGGTGGCTACTCGGCCATGGCTGTTCATGCTTTAGGCGGTTTAGTGGGTGGTATAGATAATGAAGGCGGGTCATTACAAACAGCTAAAATTCCGGTCAATAAATTGAATAAAGATATTCTTAAGAAACATCAGGATGATCTGGCGATAAAACATTCAAAACTGGAAAAAATAGATCAACGAGGACGCCTTGAATTGCCGGCAATCAGCAAAGGAAAATCAGGGGGAGGAGTATCTACCAATAATGCCGCCACCGGTATTCTTAATAAAGATCCGTATGATATCAAGGTACTGGTCGGTTACATGAATAATTTCGTTTTTTCCTGTAATGGTACCGACCGATGGGAAAAAGCACTTGCAAGCGTACCGTTCACAGTGCATTTGACAACTAATGTGTCTGAGTTCTCGATGTTTTCAGATATTCTCCTGCCATGCACTGTAAACAAATACGAGAGATATGGCTTTGTAAAAACCAAAGCTAACAGGTTTGCTACCTGCACACTGTTGCAGCCTGTAGTTGAGCCAGTTTGGGATGTTATTGTTGATGAGACAGAATTTCCATTTTTAATTGCCGAGAAGCTTAAAGAACGTGGTTTTCCAAATCTGTACGATTGTTTGGTAGAGATGTATTCAGACCCTGAAACTGGCCAAAAGCCAGCAAACAGCAAAGAGTTCACTGTCTTTGCGCTGAAGTATTATACCAAGCCACTGTGGGATGGCGAGATTGACACCCATGGCGACAAGATAAATGGCTGGGATGATATGTTGCAACGCGGCATGTGGAATTCCGAGGCGTATAAATATAGATCTCATTGGGGTGGCAAATTTAAGACAGTGAGTAAAAAGTTTGAGTTCTATAGTGAAACATTAAAGAAAGCTCTCAGTTCCCATGCAAAAAAGCACAACGTTTCAGTAGATACAGTGCTTGAAAAAGCCAACTATACAGCAAAAGGTGAGTTGGCCTTTGTGCCGCATTACGAACCACCACTTCGTCATGGCAGCAAGGAAGAGTATCCCTTAGTTTTTATTGATTATAAATCCAGACTCAACAGAGAAGGACGCAGTGCCAATTGCCCATGGTATTTTGAATTCAAACACGTCGATCCTGGTGATGTGGGGGGGCAGGATACTCTTCGGATCAATCCTGTGGACGCTATTAACCTGGGCATCAAAGATGGTGATAACGTACGTCTTTCGTCGGTTGCTGCGAGCGGTGAATGCGTTGCCCGCCTTTGGGAGGGGGTTCGTCCAGGAACAGTCAGTAAATCTTATGGCCAGGGACATTGGGCTTATGGAAAAACAGCGACTATTGATTTTAATAGAGCTGTGCCACGAGGTGTGAATAACAACTCCATTATTCCATGGGAATTGGAACGGCTATCCGGATCAAACGCACGAAATGGTGGACATGCAGCAGTGCGTGTCGAGAAGATATAGCTAAAGGGAGGACAAGATAATGACACAGTATGCAATGGTAATAGATTTACGTAAGTGTGTTGGTTGTGGTGCCTGTGCTCTTGCTTGTAAAACAGAGAACAATACTTCCTTGAGGAAAAACGGCCAAACCCATAATTGGGCGGATTTTGTTCATGAAACATCAGGAAGATTCCCGAACACCATGTACAGGACACTGCCGGTTCTTTGCAATCACTGCAGTGATGCGCCGTGTGTTGAAGCATGTCCGGTTGAGCCAAAGGCCATGTTCAAGACACCGGATGGGATCACGATGCATAATGACGAGCGTTGTATCGGCTGTCGCGCTTGTCAGGAAGCATGCCCTTACAGTATGGATGAAGTCCTAAAAGACGGCGCTTTCGGTGAATATAGTGTGATCAGTTACAATGAGGAAGGGGAACCAACTCAACCTTTTTATACTTCAACTATAGAGCTGATTAAAGACTGTACCTCCACCGGGGCAGAACAGGCGAAACTGGCGGGTGCAACTCCACCCCATGAAACCAAATATTTACACCCGGATTATAAAGCTGTCCGGAGGGATAATATCGTTGAGAAGTGTATTTTTTGTGACCATAGGCTGAAGGTGGACAAGCAACCGTATTGTGTGGATTCCTGCCCCTCAAGTGCCAGGATTGTCGGGGATATTCATGATCCTGAAAGTGAAGTGTATAAACTGCTGATGAAGCATCAGGCGTATGTTTTGAAACTGGAAGAAGGGACTTCACCAAATGTCTATTATATTCGAGAGTATTCCGCTCGATAAAGGGTAATGTCAAAAGCTCATGTGTGCTTTCCGCTTAAGGGGGGCACGCATGTTTTTTCTTCTTGGTAATAGAAATTTATGAAAGAAATTAATAAAACAATACAGCGTGGTGATTGTTTCAAGCTCTTGGCTGCATGTTTCTATGAGCCGGATAGGGCACTTTTTTTGGAAGAGCAGGTTGGCAAAAATATTTGCCTGCTGTTTGAAAATCTCGTCCCCGAGGGTGTCAGGCCAGCCATACAAATGCAGGGAATAATCGAAAAGCTAACTCAGGAACAGATGAGCATTGACCATGCGGCCCTTTTTGTCGGTCCGTTTGAGTTGATAGCACCTCCTTATGGGTCTGTTTATATCGAAAAGAAACGAACAGTGATGGGGGAAACAAGTGTAATTGCCAAACGTTACTACCAGGAGGCAGAGCTGTCTGTCGATATAAAAGAACCGCCTGATCATATCGTCATTGAACTTGAGTTTATGTATTACCTGTGCAGCAAGGAAGCAAGCGCTGCACAAAATGGTCAACAGGCTGAAAGCAACCATTTCAGAGAACAACAGGTGCGTTTTTTTCACCAGGCTATAAAACCGTGGGTCGGTGATTTTTGTGCAGCAATTCAGGCGGGAACAGAGAATGCTTTTTATAAATCGCTGGCAGAGTGTCTCGATAGTTTTCTGAGTTCCTGTGAAAATATTTATAGTACTGCTCAACCAACAATCGCAGCATGATGCGAGAATGATATGTCATCGCTCGCATCGTTTGCAAAATTATTTTCTGTTGAAACGTCTTCTGGAGCAGTCCTTTTAGCCGAGAGATGCCTCAGAAGACGCCTCAATACCAATCAATGTACAAGGTGTTTGGATATTTGCCCGTCTGGCGCATTGAGCTTACATGGTCGGGAGATCACTCTCAACGAGAATGAATGCAGCAGTTGTATGGCCTGTATACCCGCCTGTCCCCAAGATGCGCTGGTAAGTAATTATGATTTTGATGAATTACTCACCACTTTTGAGCAAGGTAGGGATCTCATAGTTTCATGCGTTCACCAAAGACAGCATGATCCCAACGAGGTTGTCGTCCCCTGCATAGGTATTTTCTCAAGACAATTACTGGCGTCAATCATCGTCAAGGATAGTGGATCAGTGCGGTTTAATGTGGCTGGTTGTTCTGGATGCAACAATGAGAAAGCATTTTCCATTTTTTTAAAAGATTTTAAATTGGTCGCTAAAACCTTATCAAATATTTTAAATGTGGGCCTTGTTCTTGATTATCAAAGCGGACATTCTCAAGGTGCTGTTGAAGGTAGAAGATCATATCTCCTAAATATCAAAGAAAATATTATTGGGATTACAAAAAAACATCTCAGCTCGGAGGGCAAAGTCCAAAAAAATAAGAACAATAAATCTCGTAGAGTGCCTTACAAAACAAGGCTGGTTAAAAATCTGCTAAGTGACTTGGATGGTGAGTTACGTGAAAGAATCCTGTCTCTATTTGGTTTTACATTGTCTGTAAATGACGAATGCACTTGTTGCCCTTTGTGCAAAGGAATCTGTCCCATCGGAGCAATTTGGTTTGAGCGATCGGAGCAAGGTAAAAAAATCTGCTTTGAAATGCTGGATTGCAGCGGCTGCGGTTTATGTGTCGAGTTTTGTAAGAGGGGCGCACTCAAGCTTGAAAAATATTCTCTCAAGATATCGTGATTTTGGTAACTTTATGAGCTATATAAGTGGTGTTATCTTTTATATCTGGTAATCAAAAGAGGAATCACTTTTAAAGTTGATTCCTCTTTTGATCCTTGGGCGCCTGGCCAATAATGGAGACTCGAAAATCTCCACTGGAAGTTCTGATGTCTTCTATTTATAACTGATATTTATCACCATAGCCTCTGGGGGTGATCATCAAGTCATTCCAGGTATAGGTCTGGCTGTTGCCGATGATGACGGTTGATTGCATACCGATCTCTTGCTCCAGCATCTCTTCAAGTGTGGTAATAACGATTTTTTCATTTTCTCGGGTTGCTGCCGTGACAATACCAACGGGGGTCTTGGGATCACGGTGGGAAAGAAAAATTTCCCTTGCCCGGATGATCTGCTTGGTGCGTCGTTTTGATCTTGGGTTGTAAATGGCAGTAACAAAATCAGCGACAGCAACAGCCTCCAGACGTTTTTCAATGACCTCCCAAGGGGTAAGGAGATCAGACAGGCTGACTGCGGCAAAATCGTGCATGAGCGGAGCACCAAGTCGTGCAGCGCAGCTGTTGATGGCGGCAAGGCCGGGAATTATTTCAATTGTACAGGAATAATCCGCTTCTTTGGCCATTTCAAAAACTAAACCTGCCATAGCGTAGATACCAGGATCCCCCCCCGAAACGAGGGCAACTTGCTTTCCTTCGGCGGCGTTTTCCAGTGCCTTACGACACCTATCAACTTCTTTCATCATTTCTGATGAAAGAACCTCTTTGCCTTCAAGAAATTCGGGGATCAGTTCAAGGTAGGTTTTGTAGCCGATGATAACATCGACTTTGGCAAGCACCTCACTTGCCGCAAGAGTCATGTTTTTGACTGAACCGGGACCTGTGCCGACAACGTAAAGGGTACCTGAGCCACTGCCATGGTTACATTTTTCCATTTTCTTTTCCTGCTGAGTAAATGATTACTTTGCGCGCTGAGCAGTGACGACGGTTCGGCAACGCCTATGGCGCCAACGGCTTTAAGTGCTGCAAAGGAAATTTCAAGATTAGTCAGTGTGTTAATAGTGTTGTTGTCAAAGAAATCAATCGGCCAGCAATTATCTTCTGCAAATTGCAAGAGACCAACTTCATTATTTTTTTTATCAATAGAAGCCAGGTTACGAATACTTGATCTGCTTAAATGCAAGTCAGAAAAGAGTTCGTTCAAGGCCTCTTCGAACTCGTTAACAGGGGTGCCACGATTGCAACCGATACCAACCACAAGGTTACAGGGTCTGAATAGAGGACAGGTACAATCAATCGAGGTAAGATGAGAAATAACGAAGTCTGCTGGTCGTGCATCATCTACCTGCATTAAACCTGTCGGTAAAGAAGAGATTTCTACATCTGAATAGAGGGAAAGCTGCCCCTGATTGACAAGAAGTGTAGACAACTTCGTTAATTTTTCCCGTTTAGGGGCGAGGAGTTGCTGTTCTTTGGCCCAGAGATCAAGGGCCACAAGCTCCAGGGTGTCAGAGGCGGTGGTGATTACAGCTGTTCCACCAAGAAGAGCGGCAACCTTTCTGGCAAGTGCATTGCCGCCACCAAGATGTCCGGAAAGCAGGCTGATCGCATGGCGACCCTTTTCGTCCAGGACAATAACGCAAGGGTCCGACAGTTTGTCGGCAAGTAGGGGAGAGATAGCTCGCACCACAATTCCAGTGGCCATGATACAAATAAAGGCATCGCAGTCCTGCCAATTGGAGGTGATCACCTCGGCAACTTTTTGCTCAGCCTTTTTTTCAAGGAGCCTGGAGTTATCCAGTATCCCAGAGAGTCTGGCCGCAAGATCTCTGCCCCCATCGGTTATGGCAATAATGCCAATTTTCATGAACTTTTACTTCCCTTTCTATACCCGTGGGTGAAGGCCTTGTCATACAATTTTGAAAGGGAAGGAGGTGGTCCTTCGGCCAGCACCTTCCCAACAGCGATAAGTGCGGTTTTTTTAATCCCCGCTTCTTTTACCTGAGCAGCGATAGTTTCAAGGGTTCCCCGGATTTGTTTTTCGTCAGGCCAGCTGACTTTTTCGACGATGGCAACCGGTGTATCTTTTGGATATCCGCCGGCAAGAAGATCGGTTACTACATCTTCGATCATGCCAACACTAAGAAAAATCATCATGGTGGCCTGATGTGAGGCCAATAAGGCAAGATCTTCTTTCTCAGGAACCGGAGTTCTGCCACCGCGGCGGGTGAAGATGACGGTCTGTGATACTTCCGGCAGGGTTAGTTCTGTTTTTAACGCAGCAGCAGATGCCAAACCTGAACTGACACCGGGAGTTACCCGGAAGGGTATTTCATTTTCGTTGAGCAGGGCAATCTGTTCATTAATGGCACCATAAATTGATGGGTCACCGGTATGTAAGCGGACCACTTTTTTTCCAGCTTGCCAGGAAGATAAGGTGATTGCGAAGACTTCGTCGAGATTCAGTCCAGCTGAGTCGTGGATTTCAGCTTTCAGTCCGGTAATAAGCGCTTTTGGAACAAGGCTGCCAGTGTAGATTACCACATCGGCCTCTTGCAGAAGCCGCTGCCCTTTAACGGTGATCAGTTCAGGGTCACCTGGACCTGCACCGACGAAATGTACGTCATGTCGAACGGCCTTGCTTGCCTCTTTATCGCCATCTACTTCGTTCATCTTGTTCCTGTCATAATGGTTATGGGATTGAAGTCTAAAATTCTGCCATCGGGTTCATTTCTGGTAACTTTTATAACTGATGATGAAACTGTAAAACCGTGCTGGTGCATCAGCTCGGGTGCTGCCTGCACAGTCTTTTCGATCACCCCATTTATTACCAGGCGGCCATCTTTGTCTAAACGTTTGTCCAGTAGATCGATAATGGTCGGGAGTGCACCGCTGCTTCCGCCAATGAAGACCCGATGTGGACTCGGCAGGTCAGCAAGTGCTTCCGGAGCCCTGCCAAAAACGGGTAATATATTGTAACAACCGAATTTAACAATATTATTTTTTATATTATTGATTTCTTCTTCTTTATGCTCAATGGCATAGACGGTAAGGTTTGGATTTGATCTCGCCGCTTCAATGGACAGAGAACCACTGCCAGCACCAACATCCCAAAAAATTCCATCAGCTGGAAGTTGCAACTGGTGCAGGGTTGCAGCTCGAACTTCATTTTTGGTTATCAGGCCACGGCTGTGCTGGATTGAATCTTCGGTTAGGCCGAAGCTGTAATGGTAAGAATGGTCATCTGAGCTGTCGGATACCAGTAAACACATTATATTGAGAGAAGAAAACAGTTGCTTGCTCGCCTCTACCATGGTGCCGCAAAATATCTTTTCATTTTCAAGACCGATGTCTTCGGCGACCAGCATTTTGATCTTATCCGGTAATACCTTTTCCCCTATGAGTTTGAGGTAGTCCAGGAGCTGGCAGGCTATTTGGTCGGGACTGTTGGTTGTATCAGTCAGGACGATGTTTTTCCGGTTTTTTAAAAGTAATCCTGGCGCATGGGCGGAGTTGCGGCCATGCAGGCTGGTAATTTTGGCATCATCCCAGGGGATTTTAAAGAGTGCACAAGCCCTTTGCAAGGACGATAAAGCAGGATACACCTGCACAGTATCTTCTGAAAACTCAGAAAGTAGTCGACGACCGATACCATAAAAGAGAGGATCGCCACTGGCCAGTACCGCAACATTACCTTCATCTAGAGCCTGGCGGATTGAATCTACAGCTGTCGATAGGGGAGTGATCGTCATCAGCTGGCATGGCAGATTCGCAACTAACTCAAGTAATCTTTTTGTACCCACAATTAAACTGCATGTGCCAAGAAGTTTTTCCTGTTCAGAAGACAAGATTGGATCGGCAATACCGAGGACATAGAGCTTATACATGGGTGATGACTTCCGCCTTATGGTTCACAAGATAGATTTTCACGCTGGTACCGGTTAGCTCCTGGCAGTATTCAAGGGCCTTAAGGCAGACTGCTTGCACGAGATCAATTTTACCGGCTGCCTCGATATGTGTATACATTTCCCTTGCTGTATTGGCCTTTTTAATTTTTTGTAAGAGCTCTCCCTTTGCACCGAGGTTTGCAAGCAAGTTAGCACCGTCCTCAATTTCCAAGGCTCCGTTTCGAACATGGGTCTGCGGAATTCGCAAGGCGGCTTTCATAATCTTTGCCCACATTCCCGAGAGGTGGATGGTTTTAAAATTACGTTTTGCGGCTTCTTTTAAGGAAAACTCAAGGTAGTCGCCCATCATGGCATAGGCTTCTTCTGGCAGGTCAAGAAGCTGTTGCGCGCCCTTTTCTGAAGTCCTGCCGGTGGAGAGTACAACATCGGAGAGACCAGCTTCCTTGGCTACATCCATTGATGCCTTGATGGTGGCTGTCCACGCATCGGCTGAAATGGGCCGGACAATACCGGTGGTGCCAAGGATCGATAAGCCGCCAAGGATTCCAAGTCGCTTGTTGAGTGTCTTTTCGGCCAGCTCTTCACCTTTTGGTACCGAGATGGTGACGGTCACTTCTTTACCTTTAGTAACTTCCTGAACTGCCGCAATAATCATCTTCCGCGGAACTGGATTAATGGCAGGCTGGCCAACGTCGATGGCAAGCCCAGGCTTAGTGACGGTGCCGATACCTTTGCCACCGCAGAGTAGAATGTCGTCCAGCAGAACAGATCGTACGGGATCAGCAGAGCTGTGACCAGAACATACCGTTGCCTGGATCTCAGCCCTGTTTGTTACATCAGGGTCATCACCCGCATCTTTAATCACCGAGGCCATCGCACAGTTGTCTTTTATTGTACAATTATGGATTGCAAAGCTTACCCTGCTTCCATCAGGAAAGGGGATTTCAATGTTTGTCGGGCACGAGCCATTCAGAGAGGCAAATGCGGCAGCTTTTGCTGCAGCTGCAGCGCAAGACCCAGTAGTAAAGCCACTTCTAAGACGCTTTTTCTTCCCCACCATAATTATTCAGCTGCAAGACGGATAAGAGCATTGACGATTGCAGCAGCCACAGGGCTGCCACCCTTACGGCCAAGACTTGTTATGTAGCAGTTATTTTCTTCTACAAGCAGAGCCTTGGATTCGGCCGCATTGACAAATCCAACAGGGACCCCAACCACAAGGGGAGCCTTGTCCGGGGAAATTGCAGTAACACTTTTTATGGTTTGTACCAGGGCTGTGGGCGCATTGCCCATAGCAACAATACCAATATTTTGATTAAGGGACATCTCTATGGCGAGTTCTGACCGTGTTTTGTTTTCCACCTTGGCACGAGCGGCAACCTCTGGATCGGCTACTCGGCAGATCACTTTGCCGCCCCATTTGGCAAGCATTGCCTTGCTTATTCCGGCTGCGACCATCGTAACATCAGTGAGGATATCTTTACCTTCCCGAATGGCTTTGATTCCAGCTTCGATGGCGCCTGGCGAAAAGCGCATGTTATCCCCAAAAGAAAAATCACCGGTAGCATGGATTACCCGCTGTACAACCTTAAACGTTTGTTCGTCCAGATCGGTTGGACCAAACTCTTCTTTTATTATTCTAAAGCTCTCCCCTTCAATATCTCCAGGAAGGATTTGTTGTAATGTCACAGCCATAATATTACTCTCGGCAAAAATTAATAAATTCATTTGCTACTCGCGGTGCGTAACCGAAGTGCAGATGCATGTAGCCGCCAAGGGCCTTCTTGTACGTGTAACCTTCGCTTGTGCCGTTATTTACTGCATAAATACGATCAATATGGTCAGGCATTTTATCAATATTGGAATAATGGAACTCATGTCCCCGCAATACCGTCCCGGCAGGACCAAAACAACAGGCTGATTGGGTTGTAACTTCCCGGTAGCCAAGACTAGCCCTGGACTTTTGCATACGAGCCGTGACGGGGAAGGCACTGACCATTTTATGAAAGACATTATCCTGATCAATGATGCCTTCAGTGAGATACATAAAGCCGCCACATTCAGCATAAACGGGGCGATCGTTTTCAATCCATTGGTGGATTGAGGTAATCATAGGCAGATTGCTGCTCAACCTTTCTGCATATAATTCTGGATACCCTCCACCAAGGTAGAGGGCGTCTAGGCCACTTGGGAGTTCGGTGTCTGTGAGGGGACTGAAAAAAACTAATTCACAACCGGCTTCACGCAAAATATCAAAATTATCTTCATAGTAAAAACAAAATGCTTTGTCACGTGCAACTCCTATTCGGCAGCGAGGACTTTGCAAGTGAGCAGGTGATGGGGCTGCTGAAGTGACTGGTGCTGGGCCACCAGTAAAAAGTTTTTCTATCCGGTCAAGATCAACATGATCTGCGATGGTTTTGGCAAGAAGTTGTATTGCTTTAGGACTTAGAGGTGCCTCGTCTTCGGTTAATAGACCGAGGTGACGGCTTGGGATTTCGAACTCCAGGGTCCTTGGCAGGTATCCAAGAATCTCTGCCTCACAATGTGTCAGAATGGCCTCACTTACCAGCTGTAAATGTCTCTCGCTGGCAATTCTGTTAAGGATAATTCCTTTTGGAGCAGCCTTAGGATACAGGGTTTCAAAGCCTTTGACGATGGCTGCCGCACTCTGGGCCATGGAGCGTACATCAAGAACAAGTATCCCTGGGATGTCCAAGTTTTCGGAAAGGGCACCACTGGATGAAATTCCGCCGTCAAACATACCCATAACACCTTCAATAATGGCAATGTCGGCGTTTCGGCTATTACGATACAGTGTATCTCTTGAAAATTCTTCGCCACTCATCCAAAGATCAAGGTTACGTGAAACCTTGCCGGTAACAAGTCTGTGCAAGCCAGGATCAATGAAATCCGGACCACATTTAAAGGGCTGCACACAATAACCTCTATCTTTGAAGGCAGCCATCAAACCCAGGGCAACCGTGGTTTTACCTGAACCACTAGAGGTGCCTGAAACAATAAATGTAGGAACTGTTTTGTTCGTCATTTGTCTTTTCGTTGGTTTATGACTTTTTTTGGATAGAAGAGTGCATTGAGTTCCTCAATCCCATCAAGGATACGAAGAGTAGGGCGCGATACCAGCGCTTCATCTATAAGATACACCTGTCCATTACGTACAGCCTTAATTGCCCCAAATCCAGGTTCATTTATAATAGTAGCTATCTCCACCGGATTCATTCTGCCATGCTGGGCAAGAAAAAAATCAATTTCAGGTCCGCGACTGAGCAATTGCTCTTTGCCGTAGAATGCAATGTTGGTATTACGAACCTGTTTGGCATCGACAGCAATATTAATGGCTCCTGCCTGATCAAGAACAAAAGCTCCGATACTCTCCGGAGCAAAAGTTTTCATTTTTTTATGAATCGACTCAAAGTAAACTATAGGTCGCTGGTCCACCTTTACACCTTTCAAGCTGTCGCGCACAACCTCAAGCCGGGATTGAAAAACAGTAACCATTTCTTTGGCCTGTGCTTCATGCCCGGTAAGAATTCCCAGCTTTTCCCAGTAGCTGAACATTTCTTCAACACTATTAGGCTGAAGAGAGACTACAGTAATGCCAGCCTGTTTCAGTTTATTGATGAATTGCGGGTAGGATCGTTCGATCATCGGGCGGACCAGGACCAGATCGGGCTGCAGGGCGATAAATTTCTCTGGATCTTCACGGTAGGAAAAACGAGGTTTACCGGTAATGGATGCTGGGTAGTCATCAGATCTTGAGATACCCACTAAAAGATCTTCGGCACCAAGACTACAGAGATTTTCAGTATGGGCAGAATAGAGAGAGATGATTCTTGTAAACGGTGTGGCTACTTTGATTGTTTGCCCGGAGTTGTCAATAACAGTTTTTTCTGCATTGGCCATACAGATTGCGGGGAGGAAAAGCAAGCATAGCAGAGAAAAGAAGATGCAGGAGCAACCATAGCGCGTGATAATTGTTGATATCGTTGTTAATGCAGACATTGTTATTGCTCCCAGTATTGAAAACTTACCTGCTGGGTATTGTTAAAGGGGTCGAGAGCCACCTTCGCCTGTACATCGAAGACCTCGGCAATCGTTTCTGTGGTCATGGTTTCAGAAGTCGGCCCTTGTCGGCTGATCTTGCCATCCTTCATAAAGATAATCTGGTCACAATAGGCTGCGGCCAAATTCAGGTTATGGATGACGGCTATCACAGTCCTTCCTTCTGTATGAACGAGTTGTCGGGCGATATTGAAAATCTGCAGTGTATACTTTACGTCAAGGCTTGAGGTCGCCTCATCAAAAAGTAAAACCGGAGCATTTTGGGCCAAGGCCCGTGCAACCACGGCCCGCTGTTTTTGTCCCCCGGATAAATTATTTGTGTAGCGATCCCTGAGGCCGCTGATACCAATGCACTCGAGAGCTTGATCGACAAGCTGCCAATCTTGTTTGGAGGGAGCAGAAAAACGATCGATGTGAGGATGCCTGCCCATAAGGACAATCTCTTCAACAGTAAAACCAAAGCCGGTGTCAAATTCTTGTGGGACGAGAGCCAGCTGTCTGGCCAACTCTTTTTTTGTATAGGAGTGAAGCTCTTTTCCTTTATAGCGGATGTTGCCGGTACGTTGTTGTTTGCACCCGGTGAGCAGATCGAGCAAGGTTGTTTTTCCACAGCCGTTTGGGCCGATAACTCCGTAAAAGCAACCGGGCTGAAGGGTGAGATTGACATCCTGCAACACAGGGCTTGTGCCGTAGGCAAAAGAAATGTCCTTTAGGTAAAAAAGAGGGGGTTGAAGTAAATTCTTACTCATAGCTCTTCCCCTTTTGCTTCTGCCTGAAGATAACGCAAAAAAACGGTCCGCCGATAAGAGCAGTCAGAACACCAATGGGCACTTCCACAGGGAGAACTGCGCGAGTGATGGTGTCGGCCAAAAGCAGCAAAATTGCACCAGCCAGGGCGGAAACCGGTAGCAACTTGCGGTTATCTGGTCCTACAAGATAGCGCATCAAATGCGGTACGATCAATCCGATAAAGCCAATGATGCCGGTAACCGCAACACAGACAGCGGCCACAAGCGAAGCAGTGAGCAAGAGGATTTTCCTGACTTTGGCTGTTTCCACCCCAAGAGTATCAGATGATCGCCTGCCAAGGCTCATGATGTTGAGGTCCCGACCGTAATAGAGAGTGACCAGTGTGCCAAAAACGAGGGTGGAACCAACCAGAGCAACCCCATTCCAGGTGCTTGATGCGAAACTGCCCATCAACCAGAAAATAATGATAGCTACCTGTTCATCAGCAATATATTTAAGAAAGCTGATTCCCGCGGACAGTATGGCACCGACAATAACACCTGAAAGAATCAGAGTCTGGGCGGAAATCTGTCCGTTGAAGGTGGAAAGCCGCATAACCAGGAGCAGTGTGAGTATTGCCCCCACAAAGGCAAAAATTGGGGTGGAAAAATGGCCTAACATAGTGATATTGGCAAGGAGCGCAAGAGATGCACCAAAAGCAGCACCGCTAGAAATACCGAGAGTATAGGGGTCTGCTAAGGGATTAAGCAGAATGCCCTGGTAGATAACGCCAGAGAGTGCAAGACCAGCTCCGACAAGAGCGGCAGTAAGTATACGCGGCAGCCGGACTTCCATCACCACATACGGCACAGTAGTTTCTATGCCTTCGAGCCAGTGCGCATCACCAAACAGTCCGGCACCAATGACCCGCAGAATATCACCCGGTGCTATTACCATATATCCCATGGCTGTCGAGACAATAATGGCAAGGCCTACACAGAGGACCAGAGTGAGGGTGAGAACGAGAAATTTTTTATCAGAATGGCGATGCATTGTTTTCTCAAGAGCCGGGTTAGGTCAAAATCAGGCTAAATAGTAATAAAAAACAGCAACAAGAATAACACAGAAAGCTCTTGCTGCCTGGCTTATACCAACGAGTTGCACGGCCAGTTGAGGAGAATATATTCCGGTATAATAGGGAAGCTGATGACGAATAGCCCTTATCGGAGTCGAAAGAATATTACCAACGAGTAAAGCCAGAATAACCTCTTTGTAGGTGAGACTGTTTTCGGCGAGCAATACGCTTGCCGCAGCCAAGCCCGCAGAAAATTCAGCTGTAACGTGCAAAACGACGATGCCGAGGCTTTGTGGGTTTAGCCATGACAGAAACCAGGCCTTGTTGGCAATGAATTCTTCTATCTGGGTAAATAGACCATACCTGTTGAAAAGAAAAAAGAGCAGATAAACAGGGATCATGAATTTCAAGATTTTGCCGATTCGTTTTTTGAGGCGCTTTGTACTTTTAGTAACTGCTTCTCTCCAACCGGTTTTGGCTTTCTGCGGTGGTGGAATCGCAAAGTTTTCGTCATTTACAGGAAGAAGTATTCTGCCTCCAAGAACGACGAGGATTGTCTGCAGGATGGCGGCACTGAAAGTGAGGCCGACATAAAGCAAAGCACCCATCTTGATAAGTGGGGCGGTGAGGAAAAAAATCGTCGGTAAATGGAGAAAAAATCTTGGTAAGGAATTAAACAGGTTGGCCAGGATGAGCTCCTTTTTGCTCATTTGCTGTTTGTCATAGGCTTCGGCCAACATTGTATTGGCAGAGACCCCTGAAAAAAACGCTACTGAAAAACTCGCTCCGGTGATCGCAGATAATCTCCCGATCCGGATGAGTGGACGTGCGAGCGTAGCTAGTCTATGGGTCCAGTTAAGACTTTCTATAAAGTTGGCAATAAATAGACCGATGGTGATGAAGAAGGTGATCCTGATTATCGGGAGAATCACCTGCGGCCATATTGCTGCTATGAGGTCCTGATCCATAGGCTTATAAAAAGGTTACAGGTTCGATTTTACACAATGTATTATGAGACACTAAACAATATTGGTTTCACGTTTTCAACGGGCGATACTACACCTCATGGCCAAGAAAGAAAATAATTATTATCAAAAGTATGTCATGGCTGTCCTCCCAGATTGAAGTCTAGGGGGCTGGCTAATCCTGTAGGTTTATAAGTGCGAAAAAACAGTTGACTTTCTGCTATGCTGTTGATTAATTGGATCACAGTTTCAGGTGCTTTTTAAAAAGCTTAATAGGGAACCTCGTGCGAATCGAGGACGGACCCGCCGCTGTAACCGGGAACAGATTTCACGTTTTGCCACTGGGAGTATCTCCTGGGAAGGTGTGGAAAATGGATGATCCGGAAGTCAGAAGACCTGCCTGGAATGACGGTACAAGCCATCCCGTGGAAAAGGATGCTACATCGATACGAGGAAAAACAGGGACTCCCCGGATCTGGAATTATGATTCGGGGATTTTTTTATTCTCCGACTCTAAATTTTTTTCAAAGGAGAATACCTTATGGTGCAAATTCTAAGTCGAGTTACCTCCGCTTTCCTGATCCTTTTGTGTATAACCGCAGGCTTCGCGGTTGGTGCAGATAAATCATCGCCTCCAGGTAAAACTGCGATTCTTCTGGCAAGTTTTGGCACCACTGTGCCATCGGCAGTAAAAGCCATCGCCAATATCAGCGAACAAGTCAAAAAAGCCTATCCTGAAACTGAAGTTCGAATCTGTTTTACCTCCAACATTATTCGCTCAATCTGGAAAAAAAGACGGGTTACACCACAGGAGTGGCTGGACCAAGGGGTTCCTCCGGAAATACTTAATGTAAAAAACATCATTCAGACCATGGGTGATCTGCAGGAAGACGGATATCGTAATATAATAGTACAGCCAACCCATATGTTTTATATGGAGCAATCCCATGATCTTAACAGTTATATCAGAGGATTGAGCTCTATTAGAACCTTGAAATCGCGGTGGAACCCATTTGACAATATAGTGATGGGAAGGCCAGCACTTGGGATGCCAGGTGATAAATACAACTACCATGACGATGTTATAAGTGTTGTTAAAACTCTCAGCAATGATGCAAAGGAAGCTGAGGGAAAAGGTGCTATCTTGCTCTATATGGGCCATGGGAATGAACACTGGTCTACTGGCATCTATAAAGAAACCCAGATGAAAATGCGTGAAGAATATCCAGAAGTGGAAACCTTTATTGGTGTGGTAGAAGGGCAACCTTCTCTGGATGAGCTTATTACACAGCTAAAGCTTACGAAAAAGAAAAAAATAGTGCTTCGACCATTTATGATAACTGCCGGAGACCATGCAAAAAACGATATGTCTGGCCCTGATGCTGATTCCTGGTTATCGATATTAACTGCTGAAGGATTTGAGATACAGCCAGTACTTGAAGGTTTGGGATCAAAAGATAATTTCGCTCATATTTTTGTCGAGCATATTGCTGACGCGGCAAATGAAAGGGGGATCTCGTTGCAGTGATGGGAGTTACGAATTTTCTTTAAGAGATGCAGTGCGAAGGTATTATCATGAAAGATACTCAGTAATCTAAAATAGAAGGTGGCTAATGCAAGGTACGTTTTATGTCGTAGGAGTTGGGCCGGGAGATCCGCAGTTAATGACTTTAAAAGCTGCAAAAATTCTGGAAAACTGTGATGTATGGTTTGTACCCTCCGCCTTTGAGAATGGTGGTAGTATGGCTTTGAAAATTGCTTCAGGTGAAGTAAGCAGCGAAGGTAAGACCATACTTAGTCATCGCTTCCCGATGAAACAGATACACAGGGGTGAAGCTCCGGACCCAGAAGTGAAAAGTGCCTGGCAGGCGGCTGCAAAGACTATTATGGCATGTTTGGCTGATGGGCAGGATGTTGTCTTTCCAACCCTTGGTGATCCTGCAATATATTCAACTGGCTTCTATGTTTGTGAAACCTTGCAAGAGTATGGCTCTCCCTTTAAGGTCGAAATTGTACCTGGAGTCTCTGCAATAGGCGCCTCTTCTGCTGTAGCGGCGTTGCCACTTTGTCTCGGAGACGAGCGTCTGGTGGTTATCCCGGCAACCTTTGAAAATGACCGCATTAGGGAACTGCTTGAACTAAGTGATGTCGTCGTTTTTATGAAAGTATACAAGGTGATGGATCGATTAGTTGCATTATTGGAAGAACTTGGAATCGTTGACAATGCGGTTCTTGTTGAGCGATGCAGCCTGGATGACCAGAAAGTTTGGACAGATGTTCGTGACGCGGTCGGCCAGGAAATTCACTACTTCTCAACCATGGTGGTGAGAAAAGACAAATCTTTGTTTGGTGCTGAAGCTGTCCCCAGCACCAAACATAACTAAAAAAAAACTGTGCGTTCCTGCTTATCGGGATGAGCTATAAACTCCCTTTGAGCAATAAACTAGCGAATGATTGCTTTTTTCTTATGGTATCCGGATTTTACTGTAACGTTGGGCATCACAATAGCCTTTTTAGCCATGAGGGTTCCTGGACTGGTAACTGAATTGCAACCGGTTTGACTGCTATCTCCAAGGATCGCCCCCAGCTTTCTTCTGCCGGTATCCACTCTTTCACCCTGCTGAGTGATTGTCACGTTACCAGGGAGAAACTTCAGGTTTGCCAGTTTTGTTCCTGCACCCAGATTGACATCGTTGCCGAGGATTGAATCGCCGACATAAGCGAAGTGGCCAGCTTTGGCATCGTTTAAAAAGATAGAGTGTTTTATTTCAGTTGTATGGCCCAACACACATCGTTTACCTGCAAGACAGTATCCCCGTAGATAGGCTCCCTGGCGGACTTCAGTCATGTCGCCGATAATTGCTGGGGACTTTATCATGGCACCAGCTTCGACCAGAACTCCTTTACCAAGGGCTATCTTTTGACCTAAAAGAATTGCTCCTGCCATAATGACTGAGGCACCTTCCAATAGCATCCGAGCCCGTTTTACCTGTAATTCACCTTTGGTGGCGTCGCCATAGCTGATATCGAGGTCGTTAAAACAAAGAGTTTGTCCGTTGTGAATGACAATAGGTTCAGTGAGCGGGACACCACTTCTGATATATACATTATCATATTTCGGATATTTGTAAGTATCCATATAATTTTTCAAATCATTTAGGGGTTGCCAGACATAGGCCGCTGGGTCAAAAAAATGATGTTCGGATAAATCTGATAAATCAAAAAATGATTGAGTGGTTAACATATTATCCCCTTAACTGTTTCGGAGTGATTAGATTATCTGCAGCTGATTTATTCACTATGCGAAAAATAGTGAGAGAGTTCAAGGGAAATTCGGTGGATTCTGGGAATGAGTCGACCAAACCTGGTCTTGACTTAGGTTATTGTGATGTTTAGTATTTCGGAGGCCTTAGGGATCGTATCGAGATAGAGATGCTATCTTATTGAATATATACATATTTACGTTAAATTTAACAGACTAGTATACGCGGCGTTGACCTCTACCCAGAGTACTCGCTGAGCGTTTTGCAGGAGGATTGAGTGGAATTTAATGATTCATTGAGCATTGGTATGGACGATTTCTCGAATAATGAAGAAATGGAAATACCAGAAGTACTGCCCATGATGGCGGTTCGGGATGTGGTCGTCTTTAACTATATGATTATCCCTCTTTTTGTCGGTCGTCCTGGTTCTGTCGAAGCCGTGAATGAGGCTCTTGGAACAAATAAGTTATTGATGCTTGTCACCCAGAAAGATGCCACCAAAGACAATCCTAAGGTTGAGGATTTGTACGATGTGGGAATGGTTTGTGTGGTAATGCGGACGCTTAAATTGCCGGATGGTCGTCTCAAGGTTCTTGTTCAGGCCATGTCAAAAGCAAAAATCAAGGAATTTGTTAAAACAGAACCGTCCTACCAGGTATCAGTTGAAGTCATTGAAGACGTTGAGGCTGATGAGGTTACCGTAGAGGTAGAGGCCTTGATGAGGGCGGTTAGAGAGCAGACTGAGAAAATAATGTCTCTGCGTGGTATCCTTTCTGCTGATCTCATGATGATTATTAACAATATCGAAGATCCGGGTCGCCTTGCTGACCTTGTCGGTTCAAACCTGCGATTAAAAATTTCTGAATCCCAGAAAATCCTTGAAGAGAGCGATCCCGTAGAACGGCTCAGACTGGTAAGCCTGCTGCTCACAAAAGAACTTGAGGTTTCTACTGTTCAGGCGAAGATCCAAAATGATGCCAAGGAGGAAATGAGTAAGTCCCAACGCGAATATTTTTTGCGGGAGCAATTGCATGCTTTGCAAAAGGAGTTGGGGGACACCGACGAGCGATCACAGGAAATTGATGAACTCGAGAGGAAAATCAAGAAGGCTAAAATGCCGAAAGGAATCCGTAAGGAGGCGAAAAAACAGTTAAGCAGGATGGAAATGATGCATCCTGATTCCTCCGAAGCGACTATTATACGTACCTACATTGATTGGATTCTTGACGTTCCGTGGAAAAAGAGCAGTAAAGATATGTTGGATTTGGTTAAGGCCAAAGTTATTCTCGATGAGGATCATCACGGACTTGAGAAGGTAAAAGAACGTATTCTGGAATACCTCGCAGTCCGTAAGCTTAACCAGACGACCAAAGGGCCTATCCTCTGTTTTGTCGGTCCTCCTGGGGTTGGAAAGACCTCTCTTGGACAGTCTGTCGCCCGGGCGATGGGAAGAAAATTTCATCGTATGTCTCTTGGCGGGATGCGGGATGAAGCAGAAATTCGTGGTCATCGGCGGACATATATTGGTGCCATGCCTGGTCGTATTGTTCAGGGCCTGAAAACTGTGAAGACTAATAATCCGGTCTTTATGATGGATGAAATTGATAAGATCGGTTCGGATTATCGGGGCGATCCATCTTCTGCACTCCTTGAAGTACTGGATCCCGAGCAGAATTTCGAATTCTCTGATCACTATATGAATCTGCCCATAGATTTGTCGAAGGTGATGTTTATCACTACCGCCAACATGAGCGATACCATTCCTGGACCGCTTCTTGACAGGATGGAGGTCATTCGTCTGTCCGGCTACACCCAGGAAGAAAAAGTAGTTATTGCCAGGAAGTATCTGTTCCCTCGTCAG